>Ga0123332_1001855_pt1 | contig 20484 bp, 18 predicted proteins | sample BioC12SIPDNA_4_FD_89958 | JGI IMG/M metagenome (GOLD analysis project Ga0123332, IMG submission 89958) | Anaerobic biogas reactor microbial communites from Washington, USA - Biogas_R2_A C12 SIP DNA | ecosystem: Engineered > Bioreactor > Anaerobic > Unclassified | place: Washington, USA... | reverse complement strand
TCTCCGAAGTCGTCGACCCGAGTCGTACCGCGGTCGTCACGTCCGAGGTCCAGGCCGGGGTGGTGGGTGCTCGTTCGGCCCTGCCCGAGCTGGCCGCGGCGGCCGCGCCGATGATCCCCGCCGTGGCCCGCCTGTGCGCCGGGGCCCGGGCCGCCGGGGTCGCGGTGGTGCACTGCACCGCCGCCCGCCGCGCCGACGGGCGCGGCTCGAACGACAACGCCCGGCTGTTCGCCGGTGTCCGCAAGAGCCCGGTCGCCCTCCTACCGGGCAGCCCGGAGGCCTCGGTGGTGCCCGAGCTCGGCCCCGAGCCGTCCGACCTGGTGCTGACCCGGCTCCACGGCCTCTCGCCGATGACCGGCACCGACCTCGATCCCGTGCTGCGCAACCTGGGGGTCACCACGATCGTGGCGACCGGCGTGTCGGTGAACGTGGCGGTCACGAACCTGGTGATGGACGCGGTGAACCGCGGCTATCAGGTCGTCGTACCCCGCGACGCGGTGGCCGGGCTGCCGGCCGACTACGCCGCCGCGGTCATCGACCGCACGCTCGCCCTGCTGGCGACGATCACGACCGTCGACGACGTCCTCGCCGCGTGGAAGGGCGCGCCGTGACCCCCGACGAGATCGACGCCGGGCCCGGTGCCGTCGCGAGCGTGCCCGCCGCCCTCGCCGCCACCGCGGCGCGCCTCGGCGACCACGAGGCGATCGTCGACGGCGATGTCCGGCTCACCTGGCGGGAGCTGGCGGGTCGGGTCGACGCCGCCGCCCGGGCGTTCGTCGCCGCCGGGCTGGAACCCGGCGACCGGGTGGGCATCTGGGCACCCAACTGCCGCGAGTGGGTCGTGGCGGCGATCGGCCTCCAGGCGGCCGGCGGCGTCGTCGTGCCCCTCAACACCCGCTACAAGGGGACCGAGGCGGCGTGGATCCTCGACCGCAGCCGGGCCCGCGTGCTCGTCACCGTCGACGGCTTCCTCGGCAACGGCTACCTCTCGATGCTGGCCGGGCACGACCTGCCCCACCTCGAGCGCACGATCGTGCTGCGCGACCCGGCACCGCAGGGGGCGGTGACGTGGGACGCCTTCATGGCCTCCGGGGCCGACGTCGACCCCGGCGAGGTCGACACCCGCCTCGGGGCCCTGACGCCCGACACGGTCAACGACATCATCTTCACGTCCGGCACGACCGGACACCCGAAGGGCGTCCTCACCACCCACGGCCAGGTGCTGCGCGGGTACCGCACGTGGGCCGACCTCGCCGGGCTCAGCGAGGCCGACCGCTACCTGATCGTCAACCCCTTCTTCCACAGCTTCGGGTACCGCGCGGGGATCGTCGCCTGCATCCTCACCGGGGCGACGATGGTGCCGCTGCCGGTGTTCGACGTCGACGCGGTGATGGCGACGATCGCGGCCGAGCGCATCAGCGTCTTCCCCGGTCCGCCGGCGCTCTACCAGTCGATCCTCAACCACCCCGGCCGCGACCGCCTCGACTCGAGCAGCCTGCGGATAGCGGTCACCGGCGCCGCCCCGGTCCCGGTCAGCCTGATCGAGCGGATGCGGCGCGACCTCGGGTTCGACTCGGTGCTGACCGCCTACGGCCTGAGCGAGGCGTCCGGCATCGTGTCGATGTGCCGGCCCGACGACGATCCGGTCACCATCTCGACCAGCTCGGGCCGGGCGATCCCGGGCGTCGAGGTGCGGGTGGTCGACGACGACGGCGCCGACCGGCCCCCGGGGGAACCGGGCGAGGTGCTGGTGCGCGGCTTCAACGTCATGCCCGGCTACTTCGAGGACCCGCAGCGGACCGCCGAGGCGATCGACGCCGACGGCTGGCTGCACACCGGCGACGTCGGGACCCTGACCGGGCGGGGCGACCTCGACATCACCGACCGCACGAAGGACATGTTCATCTGCGGCGGGTTCAACGCCTATCCGGCCGAGATCGAGTCGATGCTGTCGGAGCACCCGGCCGTCGCCCAGGCGGCGGTGATCGGCGTGCCCGACGCCCGTCTCGGCGAGGTCGGCTTCGCGTTCCTCGTCCCCGCCACCGGCACCGAGCCACCGTCGCCCGACGACATGGTGGCGTGGGCCCGCGAGACGATGGCCAACTTCAAGGCCCCCCGCCACGTGCGCTGGGTCGACTCGCTGCCGCTCAACCCCAGCGGCAAGATCCAGAAGTTCGTCCTGCGCGACGAGGCGGGCGACCTGTTCGCCACCCCCACCGCCACCCCCGATCCCGACCCCGGAGCCGACGCGTGAACCTGACCATCCTCGCCGAGGTCGACACGATCGGATCGTGGGACGCGATCAGCTGGGGTCTGGCGATCATCCGCGTGATCACCGGCGTCACGCTCGCCGCCCACGGCTGGAACAAGTTCTTCGGCGGCGGCCGCATCGCCGGCACCGCGGCGTGGTTCGACAGCATGGGCATGCGTCCCAACGGACGCATCCACGCGCTGCTGGCGGCCTCCACCGAGCTGGGCGGTGGGCTGATGTTCGCCGCCGGGCTGCTGACGCCGCTCTCGGCGGCCGCGGTGGTCGGGCTGATGGTCGTGGCCGCGTGGACCGTCAACCGCCCCAACGGCTTCTTCACCATGAACCACGGCTGGGAGTTCAACCTGATCCTCGCGACGATCGCGGTCGGCATCGCCACGACCAGCCCGGGGAACCTGTCGCTCGACTGGGTGCTCGGCATCGAGCCCGCCTTCGACCCGAACGTCGGCCTCTCCGTGTCGCTCGGCCTCGGGGTCGCCGCCGGCGCGGCGCTGATCGCCGCCTGCTACCGGCCGCCGACGCCCGACGACGACGGCACCGACGACTGACGTGGACCCCGCACCCGAGCGGACCGACGACGGGGACGCCCCCGGCGCGGACGTCGACGAGGACCCGCGCGCCGCGGACGGGCGACGGCCCGGACGCCGGGGCCTGGCCACCCGCCAGCGTCTGCTCGACTGCACCGCGGCGATGCTCGCGTCGGGCTCCTATCGCGAGCTCAAGGTCGTCGACATCGCACGCGAGGCCGGCACCAGCCCGGCGACCTTCTACCAGTACTTCGCCGACGTCGAGAGCGCGGTCGTCGTGCTCGCCGAGGAGATGGCGGCCAGGGGAAAGCGGTTCGGCGACCACGTGCGCACCAGCACCTGGCGAGGCCGGTCGGGGTACGCGGCGGCCGAGGCGCTCGTCGACGACGTGATCTCGTTCTGGGAGGAGAACCGGGCGGTGCTCCGGGTGGTCGACCTCGCCACCGACGAGGGCGACGGCCGGTTCGCCAACGTTCGCACCCGCCTCCTGAACGACCTGAACAACGCCCTGGCCGAGGCGATCGGTGAGATGCAGGCCGGCGGCCGGATCCCCGCGGACGTCGATCCGCAGGCGCCCGCCGGTGTCCTGGTGTCGATGCTCGTCCACGTCGCCGCCCACCGCTACGGCTTCGAGTTCTGGGGCGTGCGCACCGCGGACCTGCGCACGTCGATGGCCCGCATCGTCTACTGGTCGATCTCCGGTCAGCGACCGCCGACGGGCTGACCGACCGTCTCGAGCGGTCCACGGAGCCCGGGCCGGGTAGGTTGCGCCCATGCGCTTCGGCAAGGACGCGGACGCGACCAGCGACGTCAAGGACCTCCGCACCGGCGGGTCGACCAGCGGCTTCGGATCGGGTGGGCTCTCGCTGCCCACCGGGGTCAAGGGCGCCGGCGGCATCGTCGGCGTGATCATGGTCCTGGTGGTCGCCTTCCTGAGCAAGGGCGGTGGCGGGGGCGGCGACCTCACCGACATCCTCTCGACCGGGTTCCCGCAGGCGTCGGTCGCCGAGGGCGGCCAGGCCGGCGTCACCGAGACGGCGGCCGACGAGGACCTCCGCCTCTTCGTGTCGCAGGTGTTCAACGACACCCAGGACGTCTGGGACGAGCTGTTCGACGGGGCGCAGGTCGACTACCGCAAGGCGACGCTCGTCCTCTTCGACACGCCCGTCCCCTCGGGCTGCGGCGGGGCGCAGGCGGCGATCGGTCCGCACTACTGCCCGCCCGACGACACGGTGTTCATCGAGCTCGGGTTCTTCCGCGAGCTGGGCACCCGGTTCGAGGCGCCCGGCGACTTCGCCCAGGCCTACGTGATCGCCCACGAGATGGGTCACCACGTGCAGAACGTCCTCGGCGTCAGCGACGAGGTGCGTCGCATGCAGCGCAACGACCCGTCGCGCGAGAACGAGTACTCGATCCGGCTCGAGCTCCAGGCCGACTGCTACGCCGGCGTGTGGGCCCGGTCGGCCTACACGCGCGACATGCTCGACCCCGGAGACATCGACGAGGCACTGGCCGCCGCGGCCGCCGTCGGCGACGACCGGATCCAGATGCAGGCGACCGGCCGGGTCGACCCCGAGAGCTGGAACCACGGCAGCAGCGAGCAACGGCAGCGCTGGTTCGACGAGGGCTACGACTCGGGCCGGGCCGGCGACTGCGACACCTTCTCCGGCGACATCTGACGGCCCGCGGGCGGAACTGAAACGCGTTCTCGTTTGGCGTAGGGTGCCGCGCCGTGGCGCCCGTCCTGTCCGCCGACCGCGCCGTCCTCGGGATCCAGCTCCCGATCCAGGCCCAGAGCCGCAACTTCGTCGAGCCGTGGGAGGCCGAGGCGGGCGCCGTCGACCTCGCCCGGATCGCCACCGCCGCCGACCGGGCCGGCCTCGGCTACGTCGCGGTGTGCGACCACGTCGCGGTGCCCGTGGCCCAGGTCGAGGCGATGGGCGCCGAGTGGTGGGACACCGTCGCCACCCTCGGCTGGCTGGCGGGGCTGACCGAGCGCACCCTCCTGGTTTCGCACGTCGCGGTGCCCGCCTACCGGCACCCGTTGGCCGTCGCCAAGGCGTTCGCCACCCTCGACGTCGTCTCCGGTGGGCGGGCGGTGCTCGGCGTGGGCGCCGGGCACGTCGAGGGGGAGTTCGCCGCGCTCGGCGTACCGTTCGAGGAACGGGGCCGGCTTCTCGACGAGGCGATCGACGCGGTGCGGGCCTGCTTCGCGTCGGAGACGCCCAGCCACCGAGGCGAGCGGTGGTCGTTCGACGGGGTCGCCCAGCGGCCGCGCCCGGTGCAGGTCGACGGCCCCCCGATCTGGGTCGGCGGGTCGTCGACCCCGGCGATCCGCCGGGCGGCGACGAGGGGCGACGGCTGGCTGCCCCAGGGGCCGCTCACCGCCGATCTGGTCGATGCGGTGCGCGCCGCCCTCGTCGCCGCGGGCCGCGAGGGCGAGCCGTTCGACCTGGGTGCGCTGGTCGGCCCGGTGTACCTCGGGGAGCCCGGTTGGGACACCGGTCCGGTGCTCGCCGGGCCACCGGAGAAGGTCGCCCACGTGATCGGCAAGCTCGTCGACCTCGGGGCCCGCCAGGTCCAGGTCCGCCCGCGGTCGCGCTCGGTCGACGAGCTGGTCGACCAGATCGAGCGCCTCGGGTCCGAGGTCGTCCCCCTGGTCGCCGAGCGGCGGCCCCGCCCCCTGTTCGACGGAGGATCGTGATGCTGTTCGAGGGCCAGGTCGCGGTCGTGTCGGGCTCCGGGCCCGGCCTCGGTCGGGAGATCGCCTTCGCCCTGGCCCGCGAGGGCGCCGACGTCGTCGTCGCCGCCCGGCGCGCCGACGGCGTCGCCAAGGTGGCCGCCAAGGTCGAGGCGATGGGCCGCCGCGCCCTGCCGGTGCCGTGCGACGTGACCGACCCGGACGCATGCATGGCGCTGGCCGAGCGCGCGTCCGCCGAGCTGGGCGGCATCGACGTGCTGGTCGCCAACGCGTACCACGACGGCGACTTCTCCCGGGTCCTCGACGCCGACCTGTCGACGTGGCGCACGACCTTCGACGTCAACTTCTTCGGCGCCGTGCACATGGTGAGGGCGGTCGCGCCGCACATGCGCGAGCGGGGCGGGGGCCGGGTCGTGATGGTGAACACGATGTCGACCGAGCGGGTGCAGGAGGGCTTCGGCGTGTACGCGGCGTCGAAGGCGGCGCTGAAGTCGATCACCCGCACGCTCGCCAAGGAACTCGGTCCCGACGGCATCCGGGTCAACGGGGTGCACCCCGGCTACATCTGGGGGCCGTCGGTCGAGTGGTTCTTCCGGCACCAGGCCGAGCAGCGCGGCATCACGCCCGAGGAGGTCTACGCCGAGGTGGCGGGCGAGACCGCGCTCGGCTACCTCCCCGACGCGGCCGAGGTGGCCGGGGCGGTCGTGATGCTGGCGTCGGATCTGGCCCGATGCGTCACCGGCCAGGCCCTCGGCGCCAACGCCGGCCACTGGTTCCACTGAGAAGGCGACCCGACCGTGATCACGCTGCACGCCCTGCTCGTCCGGCGGCCGGACCTGACCCACGAGCAGTTCCTCGCCCACTGGCACGACGTCCACGGCCCGCTGATCCGCGACGAACCGACCCTCGCCCGCCACCTGCTGTCCTACGTACAGCACCCGCTCGACCCGACCGCCGAGCGCTACGGCCTCGCGGGGTTCGACGGGGTGACGGTGCAGACCTTCGCCGACGCCGACGCGTTCCGGGCGTTCGTGTCGGAGCCCGAGGCCCGCCGGATGGACGCCGACATGGCCAACTTCCTCGACGTGACCCGCCTCCAGGCCACCATCACCGGTCCGGGTGCCGTCGTGGTCGGCGGGGCGGAGCGGTGAGCGGGCCGCTCGCCGGGCGGGTCGCCGTCGTCACCGGCGGGGCGTCGGGCATCGGCGCGGAGGTGTGCCGGCGGTACGCGGCGGGCGGGGCGCGCGTCGCGGTGCTCGACCGCGACGCGGACGGCGCCGCCGCGGTGGCCGCAGCGGTGGGTGGGCTGGCGTTCACGGTCGACGTCGGCCATGCGGAGGCGGTCGACGAGGCGGTGGCCGCGGTGGTCGACGCCTGGGGCGCGCCGACCGACCTGGTGGCCAACGCGGGCGTCGGCCGGGCCCGGCCGCTATGGGAGTACACGCCCCGCGAGTGGGATCTGATCGTCGGGGTCAACCTGACCGGCACGTGGAACTGCCTGCGCGCCGTGCTGCCGCTGATGGTGCAGGCCGGCCGGGGGAGCGTGGTCAACGTCGCGTCGTTGACGGGGATCCGCCCGACCGTGGGCGAGGGGCCGTACTCGGCGGCCAAGGCCGGAGTGATCGCCCTGACCGCGTCGGCCGCGCTCGAGGCGGCGCCGACGGTGCGGGTCAACTGCGTGGCGCCCGGCATGATCCGCACGCCGATGACCTCGGTGGTCACCGACGACCCGGCCTGGTCGCGGGCGGCGGAGGCGGGCACCCCGCTGGGGCGGATCGGCGAGGCGGGGGAGGTGGCCGACGTCGTCCTGTTCCTCGCGTCCGACGCCGCCTCCTACGTCACCGGCCAGACGATCGTGGTCGACGGCGGCAGCGTGCTGCCGAGCCTCCAGTCCGACTCCCTGTTGCGGGCGATCACCGGCGACTAGAACGGGTTCTCGTTCGCGGACGAGGAGGCGACATGGCACAGGACGTCGGTAGCGGGCGGTCGCGCCGGGGACGACCGGTCGAACTCGGCGGCGCGCTCGTCACCCTCGTCGAACCGCACCGGGGCCACGAGGTCGCGTACAACCGCTGGTACGAGCGCGACCACTTCTACGCCGGGTGCATGGTCGGCGCCTGGACGCTGGCCGGGGCCCGGTTCGTCGCCACCCGGGACGACAAGGCCCGCCGCGCGCCGGGCTCGACGGTGGCCCCCGACCCGTCGGTGGGCTCGTTCCTGTCGCTGTACTGGATCCTCGCCGGCCGCTTCGGAGAGTGGATGGAGTGGGGCACCCGTCAGGTGCGGTGGTTGATCGACGAGGACCGGATGTTCCCGCACCGCGACCACGTCCACACCGTGATGTACCGGTTCCACTCCGAGGTACCCGGCCGCGACGACGGGGTGCCCGTCGAGCTGGCCCTCGACCGCCGCACGCCGTCGCTCGTGATGACCCTGGTCGACCGGGCCGACGGCGTCGACGGCGACGCGATCGCGTCGTGGTGGGCGGAGCGGGCGCCGGCCCACGAGGTGACCGCCGTGCTCGAGCCGGTCCCGATGCCGACCGACGCCCCCAGCGACGTGCCCGCCGAGCGCACCGCGGATCGAACGCTGCTGCTCGCGTTCGTCGACGGCGACGCCGAGGCCGGCTGGGATGACGGCTGGGTCGGGGTCCCCGCCGGCCTCGCCGCCGCCGGGCTGGGCTCGGTCGCCTTCCACGGGCCGTTCCGCGCGACCGTCCCCGGCACCGACACCCACACCGACCGCCTCTGGTGACCGCGACGATCGGAGCCGGGTCGATCCGTCGTCGATCTGTCGTCGGCGGTCGTCGGCCCGGATCGCCGGACCTGACGGGTCGTCAGAAACGGGGGTAACGTGGCGGCCATGAGCGCCGTCGAGGAAGAGTTCCCGAAGATCATCTCGGTCGACGACCACGTGATCGAGCACCGCACGGTGTGGCTCGACCGCCTGCCGTCCCGCTACCACGACGTCGGTCCCCGCACCATCCAGGAGCGGGGCAACATGCAGTTCGTCGGCGGCGTCTTCAGCTACGAGCCCGATCCCGAGGGCGAGCTGTGCGACTGGTGGCTCTACGAGGACAAGAAGATCCCCCAGACCCGCCTCTCGGCAGCCGTCGGCTTCGACCGCGACGAGGTGAAGGTCACCGGCATCACCTACGAGGAGATGCGCCCCGGCTGCTGGGATCCGAAGGCCCGCCTCGAGGACATGGACGCCAACTGGACCGAGGCCCAGATGTGCTTCCCCTCCTTCCCGCGCTTCTGCGGACAGACGTTCATGGAGGCCGAGGACAAGGTGCTGTCCGACCTCTGCGTCAAGGCCTACAACGACTGGATGGTCGAGGAGTGGTGCGGCGACTCCGACGGCCGGCTGATCCCGCTGACGATCACCCACCTGTGGGACGCCGACCTGGCCGCCGCCGAGGTGCGGCGCAACGCCGAGCGGGGCGTGCGCGCGGTGTGCTTCAGCGAGATCCCGCCCTACCTGGGTCTTCCGTCGATCCACACCGACTACTGGGAGCCGTTCTTCCGGGCCTGCGCCGAGACCGGCACCGTGATCAACATGCACATCGGGTCGTCCTCGAAGATGCCGTCGACCTCGGCCGACGCCCCCGCCGCGGTCGGCTCGACCCTCACGTTCGGCAACGCGATGAGCTCGATGACCGACTGGCTGTTCTCCGGCTGGCTGGCGAAGCTCCCCGACCTGAAGCTCGCCTACAGCGAGGGCCAGATCGGCTGGATCCCCTACATCCTCGAGCGGGCCGACAACGTCTGGGAGGAGAACCGGGCCTGGGGCGGCTTCGGCGACAAGGTGCCCGACCCGCCGTCGACCTACTACTACCGCCAGATCTACGGCTGCTTCTTCGACGACGTGTACGGCCTCGAGAACATCGAGAAGTGCGGCGTCGACAACATCTGCTTCGAGACCGACTACCCGCACTCGGACTCGACCTGGCCCCACTCCAAGCAGACCGGTATGAAGCTGATGCGCGACCTGCCGCCGGACGTGGTCCGCAAGCTGGTGCGGGGCAACGCCATCGACATGCTCCAGCTCCCGTTCGAGCCCTGACCCCGCGCCGGTGGCCGCGGGTGGACCCGCGGTCTGGGAGACTCGCCGGACCATGACGGAGGCGACGGCCACGACGGTCGACCCCGACGCGCCCGCGCCGCCGGCGTCAGCGACGGAGTCGGACGCGGATCGACCCGGCGACGGGGGCGTCGACGCGCGGGGGTGGAGCTGGTGGCGCGTCGCCGGCCCCGGCGTGGTCGCGCTGGTCGGCCTGGCGCTCTGGCGGCTGACGGCGGCGAGCGCGTGGCTCGACGAGGCGTGCTCGGTGGCTGCGACCCAGCAGCTCGGTCAGGTGCTGCGCAACACGTCGGGCACGATGGCCACGTACTACGTCGTCCTGAACGGCTGGGTGCGGGTCGACGACTCGCTCTGGTGGCTCCGGTTCCTGTCGGTGATCTTCGCCGCGGCGGCGGTACTGCTCCTCGCCGTGGTCGCCCGGCGCCTGACCTCGGCACGCGTCGCGACGTGGGCGTGCCTGTTCCTCGGCGGTTCCTGGATGCTCGTCCGCTACGCCCAGGAGGCGCGGTCCTTCGCCCTGGTGGTGGTCGTGGTCACCGCGTCGTGGTGGGCGCTGGACCACATCGTCGACTCCCCGCGCCCGTGGGGGTGGGTCGCCGCCCACGTCGTGCTCTGCGCACTCGTGCCCCTGACCCACGGCCTGGCGCTGCTGGGCGTGGTGGTGCAGGCGGTCGCGCTCGTGCTGGCCGGTGTCGGTCTCAGGACGCTGGTCGCCGCCGCCCCGGGCCTCGCCGTCGCGGTCGCCACCGCCGGCGGCCTGTACCTGTACGGCGCGTCCGACGTGGGCACGTGGGCCGACCCCCTCACGCTCGGTCAGGTGGTCGACGTCGCGGAGCGGCTCATCGTCGGCTACCTGCCCGGACGCCTGCCGACGCCCGTGACGGCGGCCGCCACCGCCGGGGTGCTCGGTCTGACCCTGTTCGGCGCGGCGCTCGGCATCGCTCTGGCCCGTCGGGTGGAGCGCGGCCCGGCCCGGTTCCGGGCGCTCACACCGGTGGTGTGGGGGCTGGGCACGCCGACGGCGCTGATCCTCCTCAGCGTCGTCCGGCCGTCCATGCACCCCCGCTACGCGATCGCGTCGATCCCGGCCATCGCCCTGATGCAGGCGACCGCGGCGGTCGACCTCCAGGACCGCCTGGTCGCGGCGGTCCGCGGCTCGGGCGGCGTCGCCCGCCTGGTGCGTGCGATCCCGGTCGTACCGCTGGCGATGGTCGCGGTGCTCGCGGTGGGGCAGGTGCAGCTCCACCGCGGTCACGACACCACCTGGGACGACCTGGTCTCGGCGGTCGCGGCCGAAGCGGAGCCCGGCGACGGCCTCTACGTGCCGTCGGTCCACCGCATGCCCATCGACGTGGCGTGGTCGTACCTCGACGATCCGCCGCCGGTCCTCTCGGTCGGTCACCTCCACCCGTTGGGCACGGTGCGGCGCTACGGCACCCGCACCGACGGCTTGGCGGTCACCGATCAGGCGCTGGCGGTCGATCGCCTCTGGGTCGTCCGCGCCGGCTCGGGCGACGAGTACGAGCGGTTCATGGCCCGGCCCCGCATCGCCGAGGCGTTCGAGGTCGGGTCGACCTGGTCGTTCGAGCGCGCCGAACTGGTGCTCCTCGTCCCGCGGGCAGGGGGCTAGGCCGCACGTGGAGTTCGGGATCTTCAACGGGATGTACGTCCCGGCGACGATGGTCGACGAGCACGGCGCCGCCGCCGAGCACGTCCGCCTCCGCCACGAGCTCGACTGGGTCCGCGCCGCCGACCGGGCCGGCTTCAAGTACCTCTGGGCCACCGAGCACCACTTCCTCGACGAGTACTCGCACCTGTCGGCCAACGAGGCGTTCCTCGGCTGGTGTGCGGCGGCGACCGGGCGCATCCACCTCGGTTCGGGGATCTTCAACATCACGCCGCCGGTGAACCACCCGTTCCGCACCGCCGAGAAGGTCGCCATGCTCGACCACCTGAGCGGTGGACGCTTCGAGCTCGGCATCGGCCGGGGCAGCTCCACGACCGAGCAGGCCGGCTTCGGCATCGACGACCCGGACCTGACCAAGGAGATGTTCGACGAGGTCCTGCCCGAGCTGGTGCGCATGTGGGCGCCGGGGGAGTACCCGGGCCACGACGGCCGCTTCTTCACCGTGCCGCCGCGCACGGTGCTGCCCAAGCCCCTCACCGATCCCCATCCGCCGCTGTGGGTCGCGGCGGGAAGCCCGTCGACCTTTGCCAAGGCGGCCCGCCTCGGCCTCGGCGTCCTCTGCTTCACCACCGGCACCGTCGACCAGCTCGCTCCGCTCATCGAGACGTACAAGTCCGAGATCCGGCACGCCGAGCCGGTCGGCGGTTGGGTGAACGACAACGTGATGGTCACCTCGTCGATGCTGTGCCTCGAGGACGGCGACCGGGCGCGCCGGATCATGCACGAGGCACGCGGGAACTACCACAAGAGCCTGCTCTTCCGGTACCTCGACACGTTCCCGAAGCCCGACGGCACCCCGACGTGGCCCGATCTGTGTGAGCCGTTGTCGCGGGAGGAGATCGACCTCGCGGTCGAGATGGGGGAGTGGGCGATCGGCGACCCCGACGAGTGCGCCCGGGTCGTGCAGCGGTGGGAGGACGCCGGCGCCGACCAGCTCACGTTCGGGATGCTCTCGCAGGAGACGCCGATCGAGGTCGTCATCGAGGCGACCGAGCTGTTCGGCCGCGAGGTCATTCCGCGGTTCGACACCGAACCCACCTGGCGCAGCGACCGCCAACGCCTAGCCCGCCCCACCGCCCCCGCGCCAAACTGACCCGACGACAAGAGGGGGAATCGATCGATGGCAGCAGGGGATTCGGCTCGACGCGAGGCGGAGCGGGCCCGCAAGGCGGCATCGCGGCTGGACGGTAAGGCCCGCCACGCGGCGTTCGCCGCCGAGAACTGGGAACGGGGGGCGTCGGGCGAGGAGATCACGGCGGCCGCTCTCGCCCCGCTCGAGGCGAGCGGTTGGAGGATCCTCCACGATCGTCGGGCGCCCGACGGCGGGAACGTCGACCACCTGGCGGTGGGTCCGCCCGGGGTCGCGGTGATCGACGCCAAGAACTGGAACGGTGCCGTGACCGTGACTCCCGACCGTCGGGTGGTGGTGACCAAACACGACAAGACCGCGGACGTGGATCGCTTGGCGGCTCTTGTCGAGGACGTTCGTTCATGGGCGAGGCGAGAGGGAATGAACATCTCGGTTCGGGGCTACCTGTCGCTCACTGGAGAGTCCGACCGGGCGCGCTCATCGTCGGATCTCGGTGACATCCGCATCGTCGGCGTCGAGCAGCTGGTCAAACGGCTCGACAGCCGACGCCGGGATCTCGACGACGAGGGGATCGCGGCGGTCGCCGAGAGCCTCGCCGCGGAGCTGCCGCCCATGGATGGCCCGGTGGCGGTGGCTCCGGCGGCCGGCGAGTCAACTCCGCTGCCGACGCCGTCGGCGATGTTCGAGAAGGCGCATCGCTTCTACTACTTCGTCCCTTGGCGGAAGGGTGGCCACGATCGGCTCTACCTCAACGACCGCAGTGGCGTGACGGTCGGGTGGACGGATGTGAACACCGGCGCGACCACGGTCGAATGCGGACCCGACGACGAACCGTTCGCCCGTGCCCTGCTCGCCGCGGCGGACAAGACCGGGATCAAGCTGGAGCCGGGGGAGGTGCCGCGGGTTCCGACCCGGCTGTTCGGCGGTCGCCTGCTCAGCCGGATCGCGGGGCTGCACACGTCGCTCCTCGTCGGGCAGGAGTGGAGGGGGCACGGCCACCATCGTCTCTACGGCACGCTGGTCGATCCGAAGGTCGACACCTTCACCCTGGGCTGGGTCGACCTGAAGAGCGGCGAGCTCCACCCCAGCTCCACCGCGCCGCTTCACCCGGACCGCCACGAACCGGCCCGCTACCTGGCCTACCTGCTGCACCACCGACCGAGCCGGGACCGCTGACCCGACGACAGGTGGAACCCGGTACCGGTTGGCGTCGACGACAGGTGGAACCCGGGTTCCGGTCGTCGTCGGGCGCCGATGACGGGGACAAAACGAGAACGCGTTACAGTTTCGGGCCGTGACCGAGGTGGAGCAGCGCAACCTGATCGGTGGTCAGTGGGTCGCGGCGGCCGACGGATACGAGGTCGTCAACCCCGCCACCGAAGCGCCGGTGGGCTCGGCCCCGAACGCCACCCCCGACGACGCGGCGGCCGCGTGCGCGGCGGCGCGGGCCGCGCAGAAGGCGTGGGCGGCGGTGCCGATGGCGGAGCGCTGCGCACTCCTGGCGAAGGTCGCCGACGCCATCGACGCCCGGCGCGACGAGCTGGTCGAGGTCACCCAGGCCGAGACCGGCGCGACGATGCGCGTCACCAAGACGATGCAGGTGCCCCAGGCGTCGGCCCGGTTCCGGTACTACTCCCGGCCGGTCGACCCGCACGTCCCGCTGCCGCCGGCGGTGATGCCGTCGACCCCGCTCGCGCCGGGCGGCATCGTCGGTGGCGTCCAGCACCGGGCCCCGGTCGGCGTCGTCGCGTGCCTCGGCGCCTACAACTTCCCGATCACGAACCTCGCCGGCAAGATCGCCCCCGCCCTCGCCATGGGGAACGCGGTCGTGGTCAAGCCGCCGGTGCAGGATCCGCTCGGCACGCTGTTGATGGCCCGGGCGTTCGAGGAGGCGGGCATCCCGCCCGGGGTCGTCAACGTCGTCGCGTCCGATTCGGTCGACACCGCCGAGGCCATCACCACCTCGCCCGACGTCGACATGGTGTCCTTCACCGGTTCGACCGCGGTCGGTTGCCGCATCGCGGAGGTCGCCGGTCGCCAGATGAAGCGGCTGCTGTTGGAGCTGGGTGGCAAGGGCGCCGCGATCGTGTTCGACGACGCAGACGTGAAGACCGTCATCGGCAACGTGTCGAGCACGTGGACGTTCCACTCCGGCCAGATCTGCACCTCGCCCACCCGGCTGATCGTCCAGAAGGGCCTCTACGACGAGGTCGTCGCCAAGCTCGCGGGCATGGCCGGGCACCTCAAGGTCGGCGATCCGCGCGAGCGCGACACCGTGCTCGGCCCGGTGATCAGCGGCGCCCACCGCGAGCGGGTCGAGGGCTACGTCGCCTCCGCGCTCGACGAGGGCGCGACCGCGGTGGCGGGCGGCGACCGGCCCGACCTCGACGTCGGCTACTACGTGAAGCCGACGCTCCTCGCCGACGGCCACAACGACATGAAGGCGGCGCGGGAGGAGATCTTCGGCCCGGTGATCGTCGCGATGGCGTTCGAGGACGAGGACGAGGCGATCGCCATCGCCAACGACAGCCCCTACGGCCTCTACTCGTACGTGTTCACCGGCGACTCGGGGCGCGGCATGGCCGTGGCCGAGCGGCTGGAGTCCGGCACCGTCGGCATCAACACCCTCCAGCGCAACCACGAGGCGGCGTTCGGTGGGTTCAAGTACTCGGGCGTGGGTCGCGACGGCGGGGAGTGGGGCCTCCACGCCTACAGCGAACTGCAGAGCATCACCTGGAGCGGATGAACATGAAGGGCATCGTCTGGACCGGCGAGCTGGAGGTGCGCGATGACGTCGAGGTGCGTGACGTGCGCCCCGACGAGGTGCGCGTGCGCGTCCACCACGCCGGGCTGTGCCACAGCGACGTTTCGGTCGTGAACGGCACCATCCCCTTCCCGACCCCGGTCGTGCTCGGGCACGAGGGGGCCGGCGTCGTCGAGGCCGTCGGCGACGCGGTGAGCAAGGTGAAGGTCGGCGACCACGTCGTGCTCACGACGATGGGCTTCTGCGGGCAGTGCTCCGCCTGCGCCCGGGGCCTGCCGTCGCACTGCCGGGAGGGCTACGGGAAGCTGCGGGCCCCGTTCACCGTCGGCGGCGACAAGGCGTTCCAGTTCGCCAACGCCGGCGTGTTCGCCGAGGCGACGGTCGTCAAGGAGCACCAGGCCGTGCCGATCGATCCCGACGTGCCGCTGGCCTCGGCGTGCCTGATCGGGTGCGCGGTCGTCACCGGCACCGGCGCCGTGTTGAACCGGGCCCGGCCGACCCACGGCCAGTCGGCGGTCGTCATCGGGGTGGGCGGCATCGGCCTCAACGTGCTCCAGGGGCTCCGCCTCTCCGACGCCCTGCCGATCATCGCCGTCGACGCCAACCCGGCCAAGGAGGAAGCGGCCCGGGCGTTCGGTGCCACCCACTTCATCGCCGCCGGACCCGACGTCGACACCGTCGCCGCGGTGAAGGAGATCTGTCCGAACGGCGTCGACCACGCCTTCGAGTGCGTCGGGCACCCGGCCCTGATCCGCACGGCGATCGACACCCTCGACTGGGGTGGCCAGTGCGTGCTGCTCGGAGTGCCCAAGCTCGGCACCGAGGCGAGCTTCGTCGTGCAGTCGCTCTACAACGACAAGTCGATCATGGGCTGCCGCTACGGCACCGCCCGGCCGCACCACGACATCCCGCTCTTCGTCGAGCTGTACCGCTCGGGGCGGCTGATGCTCGACGAGCTGGTGAGCGCCACGTTCCCGCTGGCCGAGGTCGACTCCGCCCTTGCGGCCATGCACGACGGCAAGGTCAATCGGGCCGTCCTCGACCTGGTCTGACGTGACGGCCCTCGGCGCCGCCGGGCGCGACGTCCCCTCGCCGACGCTCCCCGCCCACGTCGAGGAGATCCGCGCCCGGGTTTCGAACTGGGGCCGGTGGGGCGACGACGACCAGCGCGGCTGCGCCAACCTCCTCGACGCCGCCGCCGCCCGCCGGGGGGCGGCGTGCGTGCGGGCGGGGGAGCGGGTGTCGCTCGCCCTCGACCTCGGCCCCGACGGCCCCCAGGTGGGCCAGCCCGCCCACCGCTCCAACGCCCGGTTGGAGGTGCAGACCGTCAACGAGCGCGACCAGTACGCGCCCGGCGTGTGGGGGGCCTCCGACGACGCGGTGCACCTGTCGACCTCGGCGGGCACGCACGTCGACACGCTCGCCCACGTGTCCTACGACGACCGGATCTGGAACGGCTTCCCGGCCGGCTCGGTCACCCGCGACCGTGGGGCGACGGTGTGCGGGGCCGAGACGCTGACCCCGATCGTCACCCGTGCGCTCCTGCTCGACCTGCCTCGGGTCCGGGGACTCGACCGCCTCGACGAGATCGACCCGGGCTTCGCCGTCACCGCCGACCACCTCGACGAGGCCCTCGACGCTGCCGACCTCACCCCCGAACCCGGCGACGTGGTGCTCCTGCGCACCGGCAGCGTCCAGCACCTGAAGCAGGGGCGGCGCGAGCTGTACACCCTCGGTGACCAGTACCGGTTCCCGGGGCCGTCGCTCGCCTCGGTCGAGTGGGTCCGCCGCCACGACCTGGCCGGGCTGTTCACCGACACCTATGCCTACGAGGCGTTCCCCCCGCCGTCGGCGGACTGGTCCGACACGCTGTGCGTCCACATGTTGCACCTGCGCGACATCGGCCTGCTCCAGGGCCAGAACTGGGACCTCGAGGCGCTGTCGGTCGCCTGCGCCGAGGCCGGACGGTGGGACGTGCTCCTCGTCGCCGCCCCCGAGCCGATCGTGGGCGCCACCAGCACCCCCGTCGCCCCCGTCGCGGTCCTCTAGCTCTCGCGGCGCCCGCCGCCCCGGCCCCCAGCCACGGTCCGCCAGCCCCCAACCGCCGATGTTTCAACCCTGGTCCACGCATGCGGTGGATCAGGATCGAAGTTTGGGCGGGTCGGGGCGAGCCGCCGTCGGAGAATCGCCCCGCGTAACGGTTTTCCTCCGACCCCAGGTGTTACCGCGGAGGATCGGGGCGGGATCACCTAATCTGACGGGTCGTCAGATCTGGACGGAGGCCGAGGCGACGAAGTCGGCCGTCCACCACGCACGGAGGATCGATGCTCGAGGGACGCAACCTGTGGGAACTGGTCGAGGCCCGGGCGGCGGCGTCGCCCGACGTGGTGATGACCGTCGACGAGGCCGGGCGGAAGGTCACCTACGGGGAGTACCGGGACGCCGCCGAGCGGGCGGCCGCCGGCCTGGCCGGTCTGGGGATCGGCCCCGGCGACGTCGTCTCCTGGGTGCTGCCGACGTGGCACGAGTCGCTCGTGCTGATCGCCGCACTGTGCCGCCTCGGCGCGGTACAGAACCCGATCATCCCGATCTACCGCGACCGCGAGGTCGGTTTCGTCACCCGCCAGGCGGGCGCGAAGGCCCTGATCGTGCCGGGGGAGTGGCGGGGGTTCGACTACGTGGCCATGGCCGAGCGCATCGGCGCCGACGATCCGAACCCGCCGGAGGTCGTCATCGCCGAGCGGAGCCTCCCCGACGGCGACCCGTCGTCCCTGCCGGCGGCCCCGGAGCCGCCCGCCACCCGGGCCGACGAGCCGGTGACCTGGCTCTTCTACACCTCCGGCACCACCGCCGACCCGAAGGGCGCCCGCCACAGCGACGGGGACCTCATCGTCACCGCGCGGGGCATGTGCGACCGCATGCTGTGCCGCGAGGGCGACCGCAACCTGATGGCCTTCCCGGTCACCCACATCGCCGGGCCGATCTGGCTGGCGTCGAGCCTGATGTACGGGCTCAGCAACGTGATCACCGAGGCCTTCGACCCCAAGGCGACCCCCGAGCTGGCCAGCCGCGAGGACGTCACCCTCGCCGGGTCGGCCACGTTCTTCCACATGGCGTACCTGGCGGCGCAGCGGGCGGCCGGCGAGGAGCGGATCTTCCCCAGCCTGCGGGCCTGCCCGGGCGGCGGTGCGCCCAAGCCGCCGGCGCTGCACACCGAGATCCAGCAGGAGCTCGGCGGCCAGGGGATCCTGTCGGGTTGGGGCCTGACCGAGGCGCCGATCCTGACGATGGCCTCGGCCCTCGACCCCGACGACAAGCTCGCCACCACCGAGGGCCGGGCGATGCCGGGCGTTCTCCTGCGGGCCGTCGACCTCGACGGCAACGAGGTCGGCGCCGGCGAGGAGGGCGAGCTGCGGGCCAAGGCGCCCCAGATGATGCGCGGCTACCTCGATGGCTCGCTCGACGCCGACGCGTTCGACGCCGACGGATGGTTCCGCACCGGCGACCTCGGCTTCATCGACGAGCACGGCTACGTGCGCATCACCGGGCGGGTGAAGGACGTGATCATCCGCAAGGGCGAGAACGTGTCGGCCGCCGAGGTCGAGAACCTGCTCTACGAGCACCCGAAGGTGGCCGACGTCGCCGTGATCGGCCTGCCCGACGCCGAGCGGGGCGAGATGGTGTGCGCGGTGGTCGCGACCGCCGAGGGGGCCGACGCCCTGGCCTTCGACGAGATGGTCGCGTTCCTGAAGGACGCCGGGCTGCGGAACCAGGCCCTGCCCGAGCGGCTGGAGGTCGTCGAGGCCATGCCCCGCAACGCCACCGGCAAGATCCCCAAGCACGAGCTGCGCAAGACCTACGCCGACTAGCTCGCCCGGGCCCGCAACCGTGAGCGGAACCAGGACACCCGTGTCCTCGTTCCGCTCACGGTTGCGGGCCGACCGCGACGAGCAGGACCAGGCCGCCGAGGATCACCACCGACGCCACCGCCCGGCGGCGGCCGAGGCCCTCGTCGAGCACCAGCCAGCCCACGAGCGCGCCGAGGACCACCGACGACTCGCGCAGCATCGTCACGTACCCCACCGGCGCTTGCCGTACGGCGACGAGAACCATGGTGTAGGCGGCCAGCGATCCCGCCCCGCCCAGCAGGTGGCGCCGCCAGCCGGCCCGCAACCGGTCGACTCGCAACCGCCGCGACCGACGGACGACGTTGGCGAGTCCGATCGTGACCGCGGCCCCCGCCCCCGACGCGAGCGCGTACGACACGCCCGACTCCGCCTCGCGGGCCCCGGCGGAGTCGAAGATCGTGTAGCTGGCGATGCACGCCGCGGTCAGCAGGGCGAAGCCGATGGCGGTGCGGTCCGACACCCGGCCGTCGCCCGCCACCGGTCCCGCCTTCCCGTCGGGCTCGCCATCCGGCCCCGGGTCGACGGCCGCCCGCACCAGGTCGTCGGCGCCCCGCGACGGACCCTCCGCGCCCAGCTCCGGGTCCTCGGAGCCCAGCGCGAGGTCGTCCGTGCCCAGCACCAGGTCGTCGGCGGTCGGGACCCCCGGGCCCCGCAGGGCGACGAGCCCGGCCCCGGCGATCGCCAGCGCGACCCACGCGGCCGGCGGTAGCTCGTCGCCCAGGATGACGGCGCCGGCGACCGCGGCCAGCACCGCACCGCCGCCCCGGGCGAGCGGGTACGAGAGCGAGAAGTCGCCGTGCTCGTACGCGGCGACCAGCGACTCGACGTAGGCGACGTGCACGATCGCCGAGCCCGCCACGTAGGGGAGCGCCGCCCAGCCGGGCAGTCCGACGACCGCCAGACCGACGGCCGCCACCACGCCGACCGCCATGAACTGCCCCCACGCGGCGACGGCGCGGTCGGCGCTGGTCTTGATCAGGACGTTCCAGCCGGCGTGGATCGCCGCCGAACCCAGGGCGAGGAGGGTGGCGGCCAGCACGAGGCCGAGACGCTACCGCCGGGCGGAGCGCGGCAACAGCGTGCGCCCCCGACCCGGCGCCATCGGAGCCGGTCGCGAGACGAACCGGGTTTCGGAGGCCGCCGCGTCGCCTCCTACGATCTGACGACCCGTCAGAAACGCAGGAGGACGTCCATGGGCATGCTCGACGGCAAGGTCGCCATCGTCACCGGCGCGGGCCACGGCATCGGCCGGGCCCACGCCATGGAGCTCGCCAAGCACGGCGCCCGGGTGGTCGTCAACGACCTCGGCGGATCGGTGACCGGCGAGGGCCAGGGGCGCGACGCCGACCTCACGGTCGGGATCATCGAGCAGCGCGGCGGGGAGGCGGTCGCGAACTACGAGGACGTCGCCGACCACGAGGGCGCGGGCCGGATGATCGCCCAGGCGGTCGACAC
>Ga0123332_1001845_pt1 | contig 20539 bp, 12 predicted proteins | sample BioC12SIPDNA_4_FD_89958 | JGI IMG/M metagenome (GOLD analysis project Ga0123332, IMG submission 89958) | Anaerobic biogas reactor microbial communites from Washington, USA - Biogas_R2_A C12 SIP DNA | ecosystem: Engineered > Bioreactor > Anaerobic > Unclassified | place: Washington, USA... | reverse complement strand
TGAGCTTGTGCCGGGGCGGCGGGCGGGGTGGTTCGGTACAGGTGGGAGAAAACCGTTTGCGACACAACCCAGTTGTATCGCAGAAGAGGGTAAAAGAGCGTGGAAAGCCGCGCCTTCGCGTGAGCTAATCTGTTGCTTTCGACGAAGGCGACAAAGTTTCCGACAAAGCTCGCGACAAAGTGGGTTTTCGGCCCATTCCAACTGCCTACTGCAACTGCCTACTGCAACTGCCGCTGCCCCCGCAGGGGCAGCGGCGCGACTGAACCGGCACAAAAAAGGCTGAAGGTCCAACCTGTTGGGAAGTGCCTTCAGCCTCTCTAGTGCCGTTCTGTGACGGGCGGCGCGGTTAAGCCGCCACAGGCATTACTTATCCTCGGCGGCGGCCTTGTCGCGGTCGCGCATGGCCTCGCGGCGGCTGAGCTTGACGCGGCCGCGGTCGTCGATGGCGATGACCTTGACCCAGATCTTGTCGCCGATGTTGCAGACATCCTCGACCGCGCGGATGCGCGTATCGGCCAGCTCGCTGATGTGGCAGAGGCCGTCCTGGCCGGGGAGAATCTCGACGAAGGCGCCGAAATCCTTGATGCCGGTGACGGTACCCTCGTAGATGCGGCCCTCCTCGGGCTCCATCGAGATGGCCTCGACCTCGCGCACGGCCATCGCCATCGCCTCGCCGTTGGTGGCGAAGATCGAGACGGTGCCGTCGTCATCGATGTCGATCTGCGCGCCCGTGAGATCGGTGATGCGGCGGATGTTCTTGCCGCCGGGGCCGATCAGGCCGCCAATCTTGTCGACGGGGATGACGAGCGTGGTGATGCGCGGCGCATGCGGCGAGAGCTCGCCGCGGGGCTCGGCGATGATGCCCTCCATGAAGTCGAGGATCGCCAGGCGGCCTGCGCGGGTCTGGCGCAGCGCCTCCTCGACGATGTCCCAGGTGAGGCCGCGGATCTTGAGGTCGACCTGGAAGCCGGTGATGCCCTTGCGGGTGCCGGAGACCTTGAAGTCCATGTCGCCGCAGTGATCCTCGGCGCCGAGGATGTCGGTGACGACGACCTTTTTAGACTGGTCGGCACTGGTGAAGAGTCCGGCTGAGATGCCCGCCACGGGGGCCTTGATGGGCACACCGGCATCCATCAGCGCGAGCGTGCCGACGCAGACGCTGGCCATCGAGGAGGAGCCGTTGGAGCCCGTGATATCCGAGACGACGCGGATGGTGTAGGGATAGTCGGTGGGGATGACCGGGCGCAGGGAGCGCTCGGCCAGGGCACCGTGGCCGATCTCGCGGCGGCCGGGGCCGGTGATGCGGCGCACCTCGCCGACCGAGTAGGGCGGGAAGTTGTAGTGCAGCATGAAGCGCTTCTCCTTCTCGCCGCCGGCGATGGCGTCCAGCTCCTGGACATCCTGCCCGGTGCCGAGGGTGACGGTACCGAGCGACTGCGTCTCGCCGCGGTTGAAGAGCGCCGAGCCGTGGGCGCGCGGGATCAGGCCGACCTGCGCGACAAGGGGGCGCACCTCCTCCGCGGCGCGTCCGTCGATGCGTGCGCCGTGGTCGAGCACGTTGCTGCGGACAGTCTCGATCTCCAGCGCGTCGAAGAGGCGCATGAAGTCGTTATCCGTGGAGTCGGGCGAGGCCTCGGCCAGCTTGGCGCGCAACGCCGTCTTGATCTCGGTGACCTTCGACTGGCGCTCGAGCTTGCCGGGAATGCGCAGGGCGGCGCGCAGCTCGTCGCCGGCGGCCTGACGCAGGATGTCCATCAGCTCGTTGCTGGGCGGCGTCTCGACGATGACCTTGTCGGGGAGGCCGAGCTTGCGGCGCAGCTCGATCTGCAGGTCGACCAGCTTGACGACCTCCTCCTGGGCGGCCTTCATGGCGGCCAGGAAATCCTCGTCGGCGATCTCGTCGGCTCCGCCCTCCATCATCAGGAAGCGGTCACGCGTGCCGGCGTACATCAGGTCGAGGTCGCTCTTCTCGCGCTGCTCGTTGGTCGGGTTGATGACCCAGGCACCGTCGATGCGTCCGATGCGCACGGCGGCGATCGGCCCGTAGAAGGGGATTTCGGAGAGGTGCAGCGAGGCGCTGGCGGCGATCACGCTCAGGACGTCGGGATCATTCTCCCCGTCGGCGGAGAGCAGCATGTTCATGATCTGGACGTCGTTGTAGTAGCCCTCGGGGAAGAGGGGGCGGATCGGGCGGTCGGTCAGGCGGGCGATGAGCGTCTCGCGGTCGCTCGGCCGGGACTCGCGCTTGAAGTATCCGCCGGGAAAGCGTCCGGCGGCGTAGTACTTCTCGCGGTAGTCGACCTGGAGGGGGAAGTAGTCGATACCCTCACGCGGGGTATCGGTATTGCAGACCGTCGACAGGAGAATGGTGTCGGCCAGCCGCACGGTGACGGAGCCCGCAGCCTGTAGAGCGAGCAGCCCGGTCTCGATGGTGATCGTTTGGCCGCCGATTTCGGCGGAAACGGAGGTTACCTGATTCATGTGTGTCCTTTCTGGACAGAGCGTGCCGGGGGCACTGCAAGGCCGCGGTAGCCTACCGCGAAACTGCCGTCTCCCTCCCAGGCTGCCCCATCGGGGAACAGCCCGCCCAAACCGTGGGCGACGAGTGGGATAGCGGCGCGGGCCGCCGGTGGCTAGCGACGGATGCCGAGTTCCTTGATCAGACTCTGGTAGCGCGGCTCGTTCTTGCGCTTCAGGTAGTCAAGGAGGCGGCGTCGGGCGCTGACCATGCGGATCAGGCCATACCGGGAGCTGACGTCCTTCTTGTGGCTCTTGAGGTGCTCGGTAAGCGCCTCAATCTTCTTGGTCAGCACGGCGATCTGCACTTCGCTCGATCCAGTGTCAGTCTCATGACGCTGGAAGGCCTTGCGGATCGCGTTCTTGTCGATTTGGCTCATGTTTCGGCTCGGAGTCCTTAACCCAGCTTGCTTTGTCGTTACTCTCGTCGTTGTTTTACGGCGTCGAATATGCCTTTCCCGTCCGGAAAAGTCAAGCGGGTTCGATCTCCGGCGTGGCTGGAGAACACGCGAAGGCCAAAGCCGCAACGGGGAGACCAGCTCCAGACACGCCGCAGGTGATGCGGGATACCTTACCGGAAAACCGCCCCCGTGTGCAAGCCTATTCCTGCCTATCTTTTTCTGTTGTGCCACAGGCAGCAAGTTTGATATAGTAGAGAACGTGAACGCCATGAATACACTTGCTAAGCAAACCATACAGATTCCCGAAGCTCTTGAGAGCTTCCCCATCGCCGACTGCCGCTTCCGGCGGCGCATCCAGAAAGCCCTGGCAAACTACAAGCTCCTGGGCGAGCTGCAGGGATTGAAATATGACAGCCTCTTCGATCTGGATACGCCGGAAGGCGAACGCTCGGCCCTGTCACTGGCCAACCGGCTCGACGCCCTGGCGCAGGATGCCAAGGAGCGCAAGACCGATTGGACGAAGGCGCTGTCCGGCAAGCGCGCATCGCGCACGGTGGACGACGTGCCGATGGTCGGCGGCCCGCAGCCGGACGCCCTCGACTGGTTCATGCTGGACGATCTGCTCAAGGCGGCTCCGGCGGAACTTGACGATCTGGAAGTGCGGCTGATCCCCCACGCGACCTGCATCAACGCCTTCCTCTCGCGCAACAAAATCAAAACCATCGGCGATCTCAAGGCCTTCGACTTCACCAGATCCAACTGGGGCCTGGGGCGCCTGAAGCTCAACTCGCTGATCGATCTCGTCCGCCGCGCGCAGGATGAGAACCGCCAGGCCGATGTGACGAGCGCGTCCGAGGCGGCTTGCCTGATCGTCAAGACCGTGGACACCTTCATGAAGCTTCCGGACAGGGAAGATGCCAACCGCATGCTGCGCCTGCGCATGTGCGGCGAGGCCGAGGGCGACAAGCCCTGGACGCTGGAGCGCATCGGGCAGTCGTTCAAGCTCACGCGCGAGCGCATCCGGCAGATCATTGATGAGAACCAGTTCCCCGGACTGGCCAGCTTCGGCGGCGTGCGCTTCAACAAGGCCCTGCTCCGCCTGGGCGAGGCCTGCGAGAAGCCGCTGCTTCCGCTGACCGAGGCCCGCTTCGCGAAGTGGCTGGGCAACACCGCCCGCGACTACCCGCTCCCGTTCTATCTGGCGCTGGCCGAGACCCTGGCTCCGGCGGATACGCTGCCGGTATGGGTCGAGACGCCATTCTATAATTATGGCAACAGCCAGAAGGTATGCCAGGCGCGCCGCCGGCTGAAGTCCCTCCGGATTAAGAGCGGGACACCGCTCACGTTTGACGAGGTGTTCGCCCAGCTCCGCCGCCGTCTGCCATCGCTTACGAAGAAGGTCTTCTTCGCCGCCCTCTTCAACAACCCCCTCTTCGAGGTGGATGCCGAGGCGGGCACACTTACACGCCTCGCCAGCTAGTCTGGCACCCGGCCGCGTGCCGTCAGCCGACCACCAGCGCGGTGCGCGCCGGCAGGTAGATGCGGATGCGGGTGACGCGCTCCGAACCCTCGACCTCGTCGTAGACGGGGTACTCCTGGTTCTCCTGGATGCGTCCCTGTCCGCCGTAGATCTCGCTGTCGCTGTTCAGCAGGCCGCGGTAGCGGCGTCCCGGCGGAACCAGCAGCGGATAGCCGGCCACCGAATTGGTGGCGTGGAAGTTGAGAATCACGACCATGCCGCCGCGCCCGAAGGCCAGCAGCTTGGTGGCATCGTCGATCAGCAGCCGCTGCGGCGCGGAGGTCTCCAGCGCGCGGCGTTCGGCGAAGAGGCGGATCATGGCGGCGTCGAACTCGCCCAGACAGTAGAAGTAGAGCGCCGGATCGTCGCGCAGGTGCCACTGGCGGCGCGCATGGTGGTAGGAGTAGTTGTTGCCCTCGCGCGGGAAATCGATCCATTCGGGATGGCCGAACTCGTTGCCCATGAAGTTCAGGTAGCCATGCCCCGCAGTGGCCAGCGTCGCGAGCCGGATCAGCTTGTGCAGCGCGACACCGCGCTCGGTGGTCAGCGATGGCGTGCCGCGGCACATGGTGTCGTAGATCGCCGCATCAAGCATCTCGAAGAGCAGGGTCTTGCCGCCCACCAGCGACTGGTCGTGGCACTCGACGTAGTTGACGGTCCGCTCGTCCGCGCGGCGGTTGGTCAGCTCGTGCCACAGGAAGCCGACGTTCCAATCCTCGTCGCGGACATCGCGCACGAGCTTGAACCAGCACTCGGGCACGCCCATCGCCATGCGGTAGTCGAAGCCGGCGCCGCCCTCGGCCAGCGGCGCGGCCAGTCCGGGCATGCCGCTGACGTCCTCGGCGATCGTCAGCGCGTCGGGCCGCAGCTCGTGGATCATCTCGTTGGCCAGCGCGCAGTAGATCCAGGCGTCCTCGTCCACCTCGCTGCCGAAGTACTGCCCATAATCGGTGAAGTCCACCCCCAGACCGTGGTGCAGGTAGAGCATGCTGGTGACGCCGTCGAAGCGGAAGCCGTCGAAGTGGAACTCGTCGAGCCAGTAGTGGCAGTTCGAGAGCAGGAAGTGGAGAACGTCGGTCTTGCCGTAGTCGAAGCAGCGCGAGTCCCAGGCCTCGTGCCAGCCGCGCGAGCCGCCGTGGAAGTACTGGGTGGTGGTGCCGTCGAAGCACGAGAGGCCATCGCGCTCGTTGCGGACGGCGTGGGAGTGGATCAGGTCCATCACGACCGCGATACCGGCGGCGTGGGCGTCGTCGATCAGTGCCTTGAGCTCCTCCGGCGTGCCGAAGCGCGAGCTGGCGGCGAAGAAGCTGCCCACCTGGTAGCCGAACGAGCCGTAGTAGGGATGCTCCATGATCGCCATCAACTGCAGCGTGTTGTAGCCGCCGTCTATGATGCGCGGCAGCACCAGGCGGCGGAACTCGTCGTAGGTACCGATGCCGGGACGTTCCTGCGCCATTCCGATGTGCGCCTCGTATATCAGCGGCGCCCGCTGCGGCACACGCCAATCCGGGTGCTTCCAGACGTAGGGCTCGGGCGGGTTCCAGACCTGCGCCGAGAAGAGGTTGGTCCCGGGATCCTGCACCACACGGCGCGCGTAGGCCGGCAGGCGCTCGCCCTGTCCGCCCTCCCACGAAATCAGCAGGTGGTAGCGCTGGCCGTGCCTTATGCGCTCCAGAGGCCACGAGCCCTCCCATACCGCACGTCCGGGGAGGCGCCTGAGCGTGAAGAGCGGCTGGGGGTGCCAGTTGCTGAAGTCGCCCACCAGACAGATCCCGGTGGCGTTGGGAGCCCATTCGCGGAAGACCCAGCGGTCCGCCAGGCGCTTCAAGCCGTAGTACTCGTGGGCGTTGGCGAACTCGCCCAGCGAGCCCGGCCCCGCCACCAGCTCCCGCCGCCGCCGCTCCTTCAGCTCCTGCCGCCGCCGGATCACGCCCAGATAGGGCGCCAGGTAGGGGTCGTCCGCCAGAGGTACCGGTAGATGCGTCTTCATGGCTGGGCTAGAAGGGCTTTACCAGTTTACGGCGCAGCATCTTCTCGTAGATGTCGATGTAGTGCTGGGCGCAGACGTTGTGATTGAAGCGTGCCTTGCCGTCAAGCATGATGCGCGTTACCTCCCGCGCGCGGACTTCGGCGGGCTCCTGCCAGAAGCGCATGGCCTCGTCGATGGCCCAGGCGAGGCCCTCGTTGCTGTAGCGGCGGAAGACGAAGCCGTTGCCGGTTCCCGCCTTCAGGTTGATGTGCTCGACCGTATCGTGCAGACCGCCCGTGTCGTGAACCAGCGGCAGCGAGCCGTAGATCACGCCGATCATCTGCGGCAATCCGCAGGGCTCGAAGCGCGAGGGCATCAGCAGGAAGTCGGACGAGGCATAGGCCTGGCGCGAGAGGCGCTCGTCGAAATCGCAGACCGAGAGGCGCCCGTAGAGGTCGTGCATCTGCAGAATGTCGCGGAAGTGGCGCTGGTAGGCGCCATTCGCCACCAGCACCAGTTGCATGTTCTGCTTGTGGTACTTCTCCAGCGTTTTGTAGAGGATGTTGGTCAGCAGTTCGGGACCCTTCTGCACCGGATCGAGGCGCGACGGCCAGAAGAAGAGCGGCGCGTCCGGATCAACCGTCAGCCCGACCTTCTCCTGGAAGACGCGCTTGTTCTCGCGCTTGGCGGCGGCGGCGTTCTCCGCATCGTAGCGCTGCGTCAGCACGTCGTCCACGGCCGGGTCGTAGGAGAAGTCGGGCGCGTTGAGGATGCCCACGGCGCAGTCGGCCAGCCGCTTGCTGACCATCTCGCTGCGCAGGTTGCGCGGCACGAAGCCGTGCTCGCCGCGGACGATCTCCTCGAGGAAGGTGAGACTGACCGTGTTGATGAAGTGCGCGGCGAAGACGCCGCTGGTCTGCAGGTCGACGGGGTTGGTGCTGCGCGTCTCCTCGTAGTTGTACGGCACACGGCTGTAGTAGAGGTACTTCCAGAACTCGGCGGCATCAATGCCCGCATCCTCCATCCGCGCCAGAGTCACGTCGTAGGTGTGGATGTTGTGTACCGTGAAGAGGCTCGGGATGCCCAGGCGGCGCGCCGCCGCCGGAATCAGCCCGGTCATCCAGTCGTTGCAGTGGATCAGGTCGGGATTGACCGTCGGGATGATGTGGTTGATGATCTCGCGCTGGAAGGCCAGCGCCAGCAGCGGGTTCTCCTCGTAGTCGTTGCTATAGACGGCGTCGCGGTAGTAGAAGCAGCGATCCTCGGCCAGATGGATGCGCGAATCGGTGAGGCGGTTCTTGTAGACGCGCAGCTCGTTGCTAATCAGCCGCCCCACGTCCATGTGGAACATGCGCCGGTAGTGCGGTAGCGCGACGTGGACGTCGGCCCCCAGCTCGAAGAGCGCGGAGACCAGCGAGGCGGAGACGTCCGCCAGACCTCCCGCCTTGGCGTTGGTCGCCTGCGCCAGGTTGCCCATCCCCGGCGGCAGGTAGGTGATCTCCGGCGTGACGATCAGGATACGCGGCTTGCGTGGGCGCCTGATGCTGATACTGTGGCCATTGCCATTGTCGTTACCGTTGCTGTTCTGCACCATTATTGCCAAGTCCCATCACGTTTGAAAAACCATCCGGCGGCTTACGCCGCCAATTGTTTAAATTTAGGGTAGCATAACCCCGGCGCATTGGCAAACATTAGACTTCCAGCGCAGCAACCGTACACTGCCCGCGGCCATGGGCGCGAGCGGTTCAACGCTCTCCCGTCCCGGCTCGGCGGCCGATTCCAGCGTGTAGCCCGGCACCTCCAGCGTGAACGGTGCCACTTCATGGGTTGGATTCCAGATTGCCACGCCGAACCGGTCGCCGGCGGCAAACCCCTTGGCCACGAGATCCTTGCCGGCCAGGGTGAAGCCCTCGCTGTCCGTAAAACGGCCGTGCCAGAAAAACGCCGCGTTTGCACGCTGGAAGTCAATCGCCGCCTTCAGGTAGCGCGTGGCCTCGTCGGGCGGCGTGGACTGCATCATCACCACATCCGGCTTGCCGACCACATGCGTGTAGTCGTCCATTTCCGGCACGCGGCCGTGCAGCAGGTAGGCCACATCCGGCCCGTAGCGCGACTCGAGCTCGTAGCGCATCCCGTACACGCAGGTGTAGTTCACCATGTCGCGGTCCATCATCGGCGTCGGAATGCGTACCGTGCTTATCACCTCCGGAAAGGTGGTGCGGAAGAGCTCGGGGAAGGTATCCGCCACCCGGTCGGCGCGCAGGCGCGCCAGCATTTCCGCTGCGCACACGTAGAAGGTGCCCACCGTGCAGCCATGGAACATCGCCACCGCATCCAGCGCACAGTCGTACAGCCCCTCGGTCATCACAATAAACTCGGGGTTGATGCGGCGCATGTGGTCGGCGATGCGCTTCAGGAAGACCGGACGCTCCACCTCATGCACCATGCAGGGCACCGGGTGGCCGTGGCCTGCGCCATGGCAGGCCATCGGCGGCATCATCGCCAACTGGTCGTAGAGGATGCCGTCCGCCCCCAGCGCGCTGGCCTGTTCGGCCAGCGCCAGCATGCGGTCATACCAGGCCTGCGCATGGAGGCATCCCAGATCAAAGCGGTAAACCGGGATGTTGCCGTACTTGTGGTAGGTATGCTGGTAGGTGGTGCCGTCGCGCTGCGTGATGGCGATGTCCCTGCCTACCGTGCGCCAGAATTCGGTGGCCTCGCGCAGCTGGCCGTTGGCGTAGATGATCGTGCGCTTGCCCCGCCGCCGGGCCTCCTGCAAGCCCCTTTTCAGCGCCTCCGCGCCGCCCATCGCGGGACAGGGGTGATAGTCGGGATAGAGGTGATCATGACCGCCGTGCGCCCAGCCGAACAGCCCGATCATATCCAGCCCGCGGGCATCGGCCACGTCGCACAGCTTGTCCAGCGCGGTGTAGAGCCACATGATCTCGCCATTCTGCTGCTTCAGGATCGCGAGCAGCCAGCCCGATATCCCGCGCACCCACGCCGGCCCCTCGCGCAGCCTGCCTACCGTATTGAACCAGGCACGGTAGAGGCGCGCCGCCACATGCCTGGTGCCCGCATACGGCCGGAGCACAACCGGCGCCAGTTCCACGCTTTCACCGCTGCGGCAGAAGAAGTCGTGGCGCACCGCCATGCCGAAGCGTTTCGTGGCGGGATCGTAGCGCAGACTCAGCCGCTTGGCGCGGTGCAGCGGGTCATGGCTGCCGACATAGAGGCCGCCCTTGCGGCCCGCGAGCGCGAACCACTGCATGGTGCCGTGTGCGCAGGGATAGGCCACCCCCGTTTCATAGCCGTCACCCAGCCGCTGCCAGCCCCCCTGCTCCTCGCCGGGCGCCGGGACGCGGTTGATGCGCTTGCCGAACCCCTCCGGCAGCAGTGCCGGGGAGTCGGCCAGATCCGCCCCGATCCCGTTCAGCACCGGCCCCGTGAAGCCGGTCAGCAGCCAGCCGCGCGCCTCATGCGTGACCGCCCCCGTCACCGTGAAGCCATCGCCCGAGGCATGGAACTCCAGCGTCAGCCCGATTCTGAAGACCCGTCCGCCGTCCGTCAGCCGCTCATAGACCAGCCGCGCGCCACCATCCGGCAGCGCCTCCCGCCGTGCCGCGTCCTGTCTGAGGCTGGTGATCACCACCGCCTCCCCCTGCGCCGCCGGCACTGTGTCCGGCTCCAGCGTCAGGCTCCAGAACGGCTCACCCGTCGCCCGGCTTGCCGGACACCCCGCCACCGACGGCGTCAGGCTGAGCCCCTTGGCACCCACCGACAACCTGCCCTTGCCCGCTGTGATGGTAACGTCGCCGGAGTCGTTCGAGGTGTTTCTATTAGAGGAGTTCATGTGTAAGTCAGTCATGGGCGCCTCTTGCAAGAGCCTCATTGAAATCAACATGCCGTTCACGGTAGCTGGAGCAGCGTTTCCAGGTTTTCGCGATCAATCAGGGCTACATCCTGCGGCCTCTCCAGGAAGGGGCCGACATCGTCGCGCACGGCCTTGAAGTCCAATGTGGCCACCTTTTCACACACAAGCCGGCGCCAGGATTGCGCGTTAACGTTATCGGTTCCCTGCGTCTGATCCAGCGCGTTTTGCAGCAAGGGCAGATTCGGTTCCACGGGAGGTCGTTGTGAAAGGTACCAGATCAGGTCGTACCAGTCCCGTCCCTTGACATACTTGCGGGTGAGGACGGCGTGGAGCTTGCCCGCCATAAGCGAGGGTCTGTCGTAAAACTGCGCCAGAAAAGTCAGGTGCCGGGTGACGATGCGCCTCTCGCAATGCGCCCCCGCGGGCGGTCGCGAGTCGATCTCCACCTTGATGGCCAGCTTTTCTGTGGGCTGCCCCGACAGCCCTGCCTCATATAGGATGCCTGCGATGCGCACCCAGCCGGTATGCACCGTTTTGCGATCATTCCAGGTCGCCTCCGGCTCAAAGCCCGCCAACGCCAAGTCCCGCTTCACCTTGGCCATCCACTCCCGGCCTGCGTATCCTTCACCCGCCACAAGCGAGAAGTCCAGATCTTCCGAGAATCGCGGAAGGTTGTGCAAAAAGCGCAGTGCCGTGCCCCCGACAAAAGCCAGCGGCCGGAACACCTCGCTCTCGTGGAACGAGCGCAGCACGAAGGCCTGCAGATATTCCCGCAGCCGGTTCAGAGCTTGCCCCGGATCGGACAGGCCTTGGATCAATGCCAGAGCTTCCTCTTTCATAACGTCTCCGTTCCATGGTCAGCGTCAGCCGCCAGCCTAAGCCAGCGCTCAACCGCCCTGCCGAGGCGTGGACTCCGGAACCGTTCGGCATAGCGCATGAGCTGCTCCGCCTTAACCTGTGCGACATGCTGGTACCGCATCTCATCAAGCCGTTCCGCCGTCCACTCCCCTGCCGTCAGATACCAGTGATCCAGCAAGGCCTTCTCCGGCTCCGCGATCAGGAATTTCTGCTCGCCGACATCAACAGCCCGGAATCCGAAGAAGTAGTCCTGCTTGATGCTGCGGTAGTCGAAAGTGCCGTAAGGATTCTCAAAGCAGCGCGGCACGCGCGGCGTCACGCTGGTGTACCGGACAACGCGCTCCGGGATCAGGTCATAATACCCCAGTGCCCACAGGCTGCTGAGGTATGAGGGCCGGTACAATGCGTTCGCGAGCACAGCGGGGTTCACCGGAGCGCGCCTGAAGGCCTCGGGAAGCGTGTACATCCCGCGCCTAAGCCCGATGACCTTGCCCTGCGTCATCCAGCGTGAGAGCTGTACCAGGATCACATCCCGCCGGTCATTAAACGCCTGCGTCAGCAGCGCCAGATCAAAACATGGCATGGCGCTGGTCAGCTTGACAACATTTGCGTAATCCATATGCGTAACATAACAAAACTGTTACTTATTGTAAATAGATTGCAAAGCCTTGCAGTTGTGGGCTTGCAGTCTGGCCCAGCAGCTTTCTTTCCAGCCCCATCCGCACGCGGCGGGGACGCCGCGTCCGCGATACTTTGTCGAAAGCAACAGGGAAAACCCACGCGAAGGCACGAAGAATAGGAAACCGCGAATGCACGAAAGCGAAAGATTAAGCAGGTGGTTTAAGCGTGCCGATTAAGTGTTTAAGAGAGGGTTTAAGACCAGTGGGTGCTGCGCTCTAACACTTTGTCTCCGCTCTTTGTCTCCACGCTTTGTCGGGTACGCTTCGTCCCCTCACTTTGTTCCTACGCTTTGTCGAAAGCTAAGGATGGGGACAGCGTTTCCATCCTATCCAGCATTTCCAATCACTCCCTTCAATCCTTGCAGATAGGCGCTAACGCGCCGGCTGCGGAGACTCGCCAGAATCTCATCCAAGTCCTCAAACGAGAGTTCCCGCAGATCCTCCTCCTCGATGCGCAGCGATTCAGTCAGGTAGCTCAAGCAGTTCCCTTTCCAAGTGATGGACTTGTTGAGATAGACCAGATCGGCGATGGCGCGCAAGGGCGATGCAATGAACGCCCAGGCGTTTCGGGCAACCTCCACGGCTTCGACGCCCGCGCGCGGTGCCAGTGCCGGAACACGCTGGAAGATGAACACCCCCAGCGGGGTCGCGAATTCCCGGCTGCGCGCGACCGTCACGCTGCTGACCTGATAGACCGCCTCGGGGATCAGCCCGTGATGCGCCAGGGCGGATTCGAGGCTGACATGCGATGGCGCGTGCAGGCAGGCGGCCAGTACAAACGGATGCGGCTCGGTTTTACGATAAGGCGGCGCCAGCACATAGAGCCCCGGCTTCAGGCGATGGATTTCACCGGCCTGCACCGCCCGGTGTACCAGCAAAGTGCGGGCACCCGGGCTGGCATCCGGGAACAGGTTCGTAATGACGGTTGTGTCAAAAATCCCGCCCGGCGGCATCAGTTTGAAAACCCTATCCGTTAGCGTCTGCATTTGTGCGGCTACCTTACGCTTTTCGTAATCTGATTGCAAGAATATCGTTTTGGCCTCGCATTCGGCTGGCCGCAGGGGGGGGAGCACGAAGCCTTGCAGTTGTGGGCTTGCAGTCTTCCGGCCACCCGGTACTGCCGGTACTACCGGTACTACCGGGACTACCGGTACTGCCATGAGCCGCAGCCCCCAGCCCCCTTTCGCCCCCTTTGTGCACACGGCATGCCGTGCGCCTATTGAGCCCGCGTCCACTGCCACTGCCTACTGCCACTGCCTACTGCTACGTCCCCGCGCGCCGCCGCCCCGGCGGCGGCGCGCACTTGCCCCCCACCCCCCGCTAAGTGTACACTGCGGGAGTAAGCACAGAGAAAAGCAACACCATGTCCGCACATCCTCTCCACACCCTCGCCGCCTCCCGCGTCCTCGTCCTCGACGGTGCCATGGGCACCATGCTGCAGCGCCTCGGCCTGCCGGAGGAGGCCTTCCACGCCCCCGGCATCCCCGAAAACATTGCGCAGAAGGGCAACAACGACGTCCTCTGCCTCTCGCGCCCCGACGCCATCGCCGCCATCCACCGCCAGTATCTCGAGGCCGGGGCCGACCTCGTCTCCACCAACACCTTCAACGCCAATGCCATCTCCCAGCATGAGTACGGTACCGAGGCCCTCGTTTACGACATCAGCAAGGCCGGTGCCGCCATCGCCCGGCGCGAGGCCGACGCCTTCTCCACGCCGGAGCGCCCGCGCTTCGTCTGCGGCAGCATCGGCCCCACCGGCAAGTCGGCCTCGCTGCCGCCCGACGCCGACGACCCCGCTCATCGCGACATCCGCTTCCGTGAACTAGCCGAAGCCTACCGCACGCAAATCCGCGGCCTGCTCGATGGCGGTGCCGACGTGCTGCTCGTCGAGACGGTCTTCGACGCGCTCAACGCCAAGGCCGCGCTCTACGCGGCGGCGGTCGAGTCCGGGACCCGTGGCACGGTGGCACCTGTCATCGTCTCCGCCTCCCTCGCCAGCGCCGACCGCCTGCTTACCGGCCAGACCGTCGAGGCCTTCTGTACCGCCGTCGCCCACGCCCCCGGCCTGCTGGCCATCGGCCTCAACTGCGGCTTCGGCGCCGCGCAGCTCGCCCCCGTCCTGCGCCGCCTCAAGGCGGTCGCCCCCTGTCACGTCAGCGCCCACCCCAACGCCGGCCTTCCCGACGCCTTCGGCAACTACACCCAGACGCCGGCGCAGATGCGCCGCGAGCTCGATCCCCTGCTGCGCGACGGCGTTCTCGCCATCGTCGGCGGCTGCTGCGGCACCACCCCCGACCACATCCGCGCCATCGCCGGGGCCGTGCGCGCCATCAACACCCCGCCGCACGCCCCGCAGCCGCCGTCCGCCGCCGCCTTCTCCGGCCTCGAACGCCTCGCAATCCCGTCCGGCCCGCACGCGCTCGTCGAGGTGGGCGAGCGCACCAACGTGGCGGGCTCGCGGCGCTTCCTGCGCCTCATCAAGGAGGAGGATCACGCGCAGGCCGTCGAGGTCGCCCGCGCCCAGGTCGTCGCCGGGGCCGCGATCATCGATGTCAACATGGACGACCCCCTGCTCGACGCCCCCGCCGCCATGCGCGGCTTCCTCAACCGCTGCGCCGCCGAGCCGACGCTCGCCGATGTCCCCGTGATGGTAGATTCCTCGAACTGGGAGACGCTCGTCGCCGGCCTCGAATGCCTGCAAGGCCGCGGCATCGTCAACTCCATCAGCCTCAAGGATGGCGAGGAAACCTTCCTCGGCCATGCCCGCGAAATCCACCGCCTCGGCGCCTGCCCGCTCGTGATGTGCTTCGACGAGAAGGGCCAGGCCGACACCCTCGAACGGCGTTGCGAGATCGCCGTGCGCAGCTACCGCCTGCTCGTCGCGGCCGGCATCCCGCCCGCGGAGATCATCATAGACGCCAACGTCTTTGCCATCGCCACGGGCATCGCCGGCCACGACCGCCTCGCCCTGGACTTCATCGAGGCTGTGCGCTGGATCAAGGCCAACCTGCCCGGCGCCCTCACCAGCGGCGGCATAAGCAACGTCTCGTTCGCCTTCCGCGGCAACAACACCCTGCGCGAATGGATCCACTCCGTCTTCCTGCACCACGCCGTCGCGGCCGGCCTCGACATGGCCATCGTCAACCCCGCCGCGATGGTCGCCTACGACGAGATTCCCGCCGAATCCCGCCGGGTCGTCGAGGACGCCGTCCTCTGCCGCACCCCCGACGCCGCCGCGCGCCTTGCCGAGCTGGCCGTCGCCACCATGGCGACCGCCCCCGCCGCCGCGCCCGCCGCCAAGGGCGGCACCGAGAAGAGCGCGCCGCCGCAGGAGCGCCTCAAGAGCGCCGTGGCCACCGGCAGCGCCGCCGGACTCGATGCCGCCGTCACCGAGGCTATCGAGGAGTTGCGCCAGGCCGGGCGCGGCGACGCCGATGCCGCGCTGGCGCTGCTCGAGGGGCCGCTGATGGACGGGCTGGCGGTGGTCGGCGAGGCCTTCGGCGCCGGACGCCTCTTCCTGCCGCAGGTGCTCAAGAGTGCGCAGGTCATGAAGCAGGCCTCGGCGCTGCTCGAGCCCTTCATGGCCGCAGGCTCCTCCGGGGCCGGCACTGCCGCGGCACGCAAGCCTAAGATGCTCATCGCCACCGTCAAGGGCGACGTACACGACATCGGCAAGAACATCGTCGCCACCGTGATGCGCTGCAACGGCTGGGATGTGGCCGACCTCGGCGTGATGGTCGAGCGCGAGCGCATCCTGGCGCACGCCCGCAAGCACAATGTGGATGTCGTCGGCCTCTCCGGCCTCATCACCCCCTCGCTCGACGAGATGGTGCGCGTGGCGCAGGTCTTCGAGGAGGCGGGGCTCGACATTCCGCTGGTCGTCGGCGGCGCGGCGGTTTCGGAACTGCACACTGCGGTCAAGATCGCGCCGGCCTATTCCGGCATCGTCGCCTGCGGCGGCGACGCCTCCTCGATGCCCGGCCTCTGCGCCTCGCTGCTCCCCGGCCCGGGGCGGCGCGTCGCCACCGCAGCACATGCGGCACGCCACGAGGAGCTGCGCCAACAGTACGACCGGTCGCGCCAGCCGCGCATCTCCCTCGGGACGGCACGGCAGCGCGCCGCCGCGGCGGGGCGTCCCGCCCCATGCCTCACCGTGCCGCGCGATCCCGCGGTGCATGTCTTCCGCGACATCCCGCACGCCGAACTCGGGCCGCTGATCCCCTGGGCGATGCTGCTGGGCAGCTTCGGCTTCAGGAGCGCGGCGGAAAAACGCACGCCCGAGGCTCAGGAACTGCTGCGCGACGCCAAGGCCCTCCTCGCCGGCCTGCCGCTGGCGGACGGCGCGACGCTCGCCGTCCATGGCGTCTCCGGCATCTTTCCCGCCTGGGCGGAGGACGAGACCATTTTCGCCAAGGTAGATGGTACCGAGGTGGCCTTGCCGGTGGCGCGCGATCTGTCGGAAACGGGAGCGGGCTACAGCCTGGCCGACCACCTGCCGCCGAAGGACGCGCCTGCGCACGGCTGGATCGGGATGCAGGCGGTCAATGCCGGCTCGGGTCTGGATGCGGTGGTCGAGGCGCTGGGAGAGTCGCGCGGCGGCTACCTTGCGATTCTCGCGGCGGTACTGGCCAACTGCCTGGCCGAGGCCGGCGCCGAGTGGCTGCACCGCGAGACCGTCGGGAGCTACTGGGGCGGCGAAGGGCTGGGCAAGCGCCCCGCGCCCGGCTACCCCGCCTGCCCCGACCATGCGCTCAAGCGCGCGATCTTCGATGCCCTCGGCGCCGAGAGCGCCATCAACGCCCGCCTTACCAGTTCCCACATGATCGTCCCCGAAGCCGCCACCTGCTGCTTCATCATCCGCTGATGGTCGCCGGTCGCCAGTTGGAACAGGCCAGAGACGCCACTTTGTCCTCGCTGCATTAATTTGACAGGATTTCCTGCTTCGCAGGCGCATATTAACATGATTAACATGATTTTCAGGATTTTTTTGGCCGCTACGCGGCAGGATTTAGCTACGGATTGCGCGGATTGGTGTAGGGTGTCTCAGACTAGTCGGGTCAGAGCCCCACTTTGTCGGTAACTTTGTCGAAAGCAAAAGATGAAGCGGATGGATTAAGTGTGCCGATTAAGAACGAGCTTAAGTGAGGGGCTTAAGTATGTGCTTCGCACTTACACCTTGTCCCCGCACCTTGTCTCTTTACGCTTCGTCTCCGCACTTTGTCCCTACGCTTTGTCGAAAGCGAAAGCGAAAGAGCAAGCGAATGTTCCGGCCTCCCGTTCGCTTCGGATGCGCTTTGGAGCCCGCGGTCTCCGCGGTGTATTGATGCGGCGCATGATTGGCGAACGTTACCGCCGGAGATTCGCAAAGCAGGCACTTCACCGCTAGAACGCCAAGAGCGCCAAGATAGGTAACCGCTAATGGACGAATCTACGCGAATCGCCCGGGCCTTTGCCATGGCACTGGATGGGAATATTGACTGCGCGCGGCTCCGCGCGCTTTCTTCTCGCCGCCTGCGGCAGGCAAAACCAGCGTCCTAATGAATGGCGGCCTATCCCGCCATTGCCACCCGTACCGAACCACCCCGCCCGCTGTCCCAGCGCAAGCTCACGGTACAGCAACCGGAAGGTGCGGCAAGCGGGACGCTTGCCCCAGTGATGGAGCGTGGAGCCAAGCTTTTCGAAAGAATCGAAAGAGTCGATGGATTCGCGTGATTCGATTCGCTCGATTCTTTCGACTCTCTCGATTCCTTCGACCGCCCCCGCCTCGCCACACCGTCGGTGCTGTCGCTTGCAAGCCCCGATTGTCGTCGCCTGTCGTTGAGTTTTGGAGTAAGCGGGTGGAGTAAGACAAGCGTTCACGCACCCTTACACCCTCTTTCGAAGCCAAAGTCCGAAGAAGCGGTCGTAGACAAAATATTTTCCCGACTCGCCCTTCAAAACGAGCGCCTTGTTCTCAAGCGCTTTCAAGGCCTGTCGAACGCTGCTTGCAGCCCCCAGGCGATGTTTGGCGAGGAAAGAGCCTTTAAACGGTTCCGCGACCCCGCGTTCGACCGCCAGCGCTTTCAAAACGGCCAGTTGGCCGCGAGGCAGCATTTCGCAGAAGGCCTTGTAGGTTGCGTCTTCACATGCAATCGCCGCGTCTATGGCTTCCTGCGCGTCGCTGACCGCAGTGGTTTTCCGTCCCGAGGCAAAAATCCGGTTCAACGCCATTTGGACATACCACGTATGGCCGGAGAGTTCGTTGTAGATCCAGTCGAATGCCTCAGGCTCGAGAACCCGGTTTGCCTTGGCAAAGAGACCGGTGGCAAACGTTCGGTAGGGCTCAAGCTGGATTTCCCCGAGCGCGATTTTCTGGGTGCTCTGGTAAAACGGGCGTTTCGCAGACGAAAACATTTCCTCCATCAAATGCTTCTTGCTTCCTGAAAAGACAAGGCCGGCGTTTGGAAGGAACTGCGCGTGGGATCTCAGATCCGCTTCGACCCCCTTGTCGGGATATTCCAGGATTTGCTGAAACTCGTCGATGGCGATGACACACCGCTTCCCCGATTCCCGGATGTAGTCAAAGACTTCGGAAAGGCTCCGCCTTGTCTCGGATGGCTTGATGTCAAACGAAAGCGTTGGCGCGCCGGTCTGGGAATCAAATGAGAACGTCGGGCGAAAGCTCTTGAAGAAAGAGCCGATGCGACGGAGCGCGGCTTCGGAATGGTCGTCGAGCCGCCCGACAACCGCCCGCGCCAGCATGGTCGTGAAGTCGTGCAGGTTCTGGGTTGAGAAGATGTCGATGTAAAAGCGGCATCGCACCGAAGGGATCGTGGCGTCGAGGCGGTTGAAAAGATGGAGAATCAGTCCCGTCTTCCCCATGCGGCGCGGGCTGACGAGGCAGACGTTGCGCCCGTTGGCAAGAGCCGAAGCGAGTTCTTCCGTCTCCTTTTCACGATCGCAGAAATAATCGGGGCCTTGGTAGCCGGAAACGAGAAATGGATTGGCGGGTTTTGCTTTCATGGAGACGAAGCCTACCAAATTACATAAAACATGTAACGCAAATTGTGTAATGAGAGCGTAATCGGTCAGTCGCCGGGGGCTAGTCGCTAGTGCCGATGTCCCCTTTACAATGTGCGCCCTGCCAAGAAGAGGCTGGAGTAGGGCAATGCCGACCGCAGGATTTTGGAGTAAGCGGGTGGAGTAAGCGTGCAGATTAAGAGTGAGATTAAGTGTGGGTTTAAGTGGGTGCTTCGCACTTACACCTTGTCCCCACACCTTGTCAAAAGCGAAAGAGCAAGCGAAAGTTCCGGCACCCGTCCGCTTCCGATGCGCTCTGGAGCCCGCGGTCTCCGCGGTGTACTGGGGAGCGCATGGGGTGGCGAACGGTACCGCCAGCCCTGCCGCAGTTATGGAGCACGGGGATCTTGCAGTTGTACGCTTGCAGCCTGCTATCCGCCCGCCGCCCGTGCAGCACCGCCACCGCAGTTCCGCCCGCCTCGCACCCGCCGTTCATCCGCCCCAACAACACCCGCGCCGCAGCCCGCCACTTCGCAAAACCCGTCCCCGTTCCCGTCTCGTCCATGATGCTGGATCCTTTCAGCCCGCCAGTATCCACGAATGGGGGGAGCGGTAGATGGGGTTCGTGGGACGCTTACATGGTTTCGCCCTTCTTTCTGCAAGCAACAAAGCGACCGAGGCAACAACAATTAGAATTCCCGACTTATTCATTGGCGCTAATCCCCACCTATCAATCCTCTTTTGTCGAATGTCGAGACGTGCCCCTTGTCGGTCTGTGTACTTGCTCTCTCATGTAAGGGCATCCGCAATACATCCCGGGACGGCTCCGCGGCGGGGCTTAGAGGTGGCCGCTGGCGGTCGAGACGATATCGGGCATGTTGATGCCGGGCGGATTGACCCCACCGCCACGATCTCGGCCAGCGGGAAGTCGGGGCCGTTAGCGTTATCGGCATAGGTTGTGTGATGGAATTCCATCGCCGTTCTACGTCTTCAGATCAGGGAAGAGGGACCTGGGTTATCTCAAAAGCGCATCCACTGGTCCCCTGTGTCACGTCGCAAGCTGGCAGTCATTGTACTGTACAAATGCATGGCTTGCAATCACGTCTTCGGAACCCTTCATACCTGGAGACGCCCGTGGCGGGTGCTATGTTTGAGCACCTCGAAATTATTTGCCACAGTTTGGCCGGCGCCTGTACCGAACCACCCCGCCCGCCGCCCCGGCACAAGCTGACGGTACGGGCACTGATTTGAACCGCCAAGACGCCAAGAGCGCAAAGAAAATTTGTAATTTTCGATTTGTGATTTGTGATTGGTTGTGCTTCGCTCAAGACGCCTGGAGCGCAAAGCATATAAGCCATATTATGACTAGCCGCCACGGCCGGAGTACCGCCTTCAGGCGGAAGTGGTTCAGGGGCTTCAGCCCCTGAACCATGACCCCTTTTTTTCAAGCAAAAAAGGGCTTCGCGGGCCTGAAGGCCCTTGTTGACTTCCGGCTGAAGCCGGTACTCCGACGCGACTGAGACCCCCACGCAGGGGGCTGTACCGCGTGATTTGCCAAGACCGTGCCGCAAATTACGTACCGTGCCATGTCATCGGAATGCAACGGCATTTCCCTGGCACTATGTCCCGCCCCTTCAGGGCTAGTCGTTATTTTGCCTATTCCCCAGGGCGTTGCCCTGGGCTGGCATATCGCGCCCTTTCAGGGCGCAGGGGCGTTTTTTT
>Ga0123332_1001833_pt1 | contig 20655 bp, 18 predicted proteins | sample BioC12SIPDNA_4_FD_89958 | JGI IMG/M metagenome (GOLD analysis project Ga0123332, IMG submission 89958) | Anaerobic biogas reactor microbial communites from Washington, USA - Biogas_R2_A C12 SIP DNA | ecosystem: Engineered > Bioreactor > Anaerobic > Unclassified | place: Washington, USA... | reverse complement strand
GTGCAGCGTGTGCTCGGTGGCGATTTCGTGGAGCTCGGCGACGAAGTCGGGCTCCAATAGACAGAGCATCGGAAAGATCGCGAGCCCGACGTACCCGCCGATGCCCATTGGAACGTTGATGGCACCGTCATTGAGGAAGACGGCGCGGTCGGTGGCGTTGCGCACCCGCCGGCAAAGGTCGGCAATCTCCCGCACCCGTTCGTCGGTGAGCGCGCGTGCGTCTAGATGCCGCTTGAGCGCCTTCAGATCTGGTTTGGGTAGGTCGGCCGAAAGGTCGAGCGGTTGTCCCCCGTGGACCTCGTCGAAGACGGTGGAGCCGGGAACCATCCGGCGCACGTCCTGCACAACGGTGCCATCGGCGAGAACGGTGAAGGCCTGCGGGTGTTTCACCTGGGCCGGAAGCCGCCCGCCGAAGTCGAAGTTGTGCCAGAGCTCGGGCTGGTCGAACGCGTTGGTGACGCCGTCGCAGATGGTGACGACGTCGCAGCCCAGAGCGTCCAGGACGTCGAGATCGGGCACAGCGAGCATCTGCCCGGTATCCTCTATCTTCGGGCGGCGCGGCGGAAGCCCGAGCGCCGCAACGAGGCCGGGATAGGCGAAGGCGCTGATTCCGGTCGAGCGCATGCCGCCCAGGTCGCGTGGCACACGGTCAGTCGGCTGGAAGCTCAAGGCCTGCATCACTCTTTCGCGTGGCGTGGTCATCGTTTCGGCAGCCTCCTCATCGCTCAGTCCCCGAAGCACGCCCACAGCTCTTCGGCGAAGAGCCGGTGACCGCGATCATCGGGGTGGTTCACGCTGTTGTGGAGGAGTGTCAGGAACGGCAGGCCTTCGCGCCAGAGGTGGGCCCAACGCGCCGAAGCATCGGCAACGGCGAGCGTGTGCCGCCCGGCGTAATCCTTGAGGAAGGCGACGTAGGGCCGGTTCTCCGGCTCGCGCAGTGAGGTGAAGCCCATCCAGTCGGGATGGGTGAAGTGGGGCGTGATGAGGACAAGCTCCGCCCCGGCTGCTGCCAGCCGTGTGCGAATCTCGTCGTAGGCAGCCTGCCACACCTCCTCGCCGTGGCCCGCATCGTTGACAAACTCCAGCGTCACCAGATCGGGAACGGGCGCCAGGACGCGATCGAAGTCGAGGAGCGACTGCAAGTTTGCGACGTGGAAGGGGTGGGCGGCCGGGTCAAGCCAGTTGAGGCTGTTTGAACCACCGACGCTCACGTTGTGCACCTGGAGGTTCGCGTTGGGGAACCGGCGTTGCAGGCCATCGGCGAAGACGTCCACGTAGCGGTTACGCGGGTGTGACGCGTTGCCGCCGGCGGTCACGGAGTCGCCCCAACAGACGATCGTGACGGGGTCGCCGTTGCGCAGCTTGGCCAACGTGCGGGGCAGGCGCCCGGGCGTCGTCCCGGCGGCTGCTGCCCCGGCGGAGGCCTCGAGCGGGAAGATGTGCTCAGGCTCGACGGTTGTCGCGCGGTAGGGGCGCCAGATGTGGGCCAGCGGGAGGCCGCCAGGGGGCGGCACCGGTGTGGTGATGTGGGGCATGCCGGCCTTGTAGCGTGGGACGCCCTCGGGGTCGACCAAGACCAGATCCAGGCGCTGGAAGGCATAGCGGTAACTGGCGAAGAACGTGTCCTCGGGTGCGAGCGGGCTGTCTGGAGCCAGACCCAGCATCGCGTGGGGCGCCGAGACAAGGTAGTCACTGTCCGGCACGACCTCGCCGGTTCCGGGCCCGCGGCGCAGCACAAGGCTATCGGGACCGAAGGCCCCAAGCGCGTTGATGTCCTGGGCGTCGGGGCCGGTAAGGCGTGTACCGGTCGCGAAGCCCGAAGGGGCTTGGGCCGTGAGCCTGATGGGCTCGTCGGTCACGTGGGCCACCGGGGTAGGGGGCACCACAAGCGTGGCGTCCTCGCGGATGGTCACCTCTCCCAGGGCTGTGGCATAGCGGCCCGCCCGCACGCAGACGGTCGAGTCTCCACAGGCAACCACTGCCTCCTGAATCGGCCTTAGGCCGGACACGGGCTTCTCGGCGTGCTCTGCCTGACTGGTCATTGTCCCTCCGGTTGTGTTCGGCACCACTCTGATACCCAGCGCATACGATCGAAACTCTCCGCACCGCCGGCCTCGGGCAGCTCGTCGGAGATGCCCAGCACCAGCCGGGGATGAAAGAGGCGTACAAGCCTCTTCACACACGCCTCGAGCTCTTCGCGGCTGTGATGGTCGAGGAACAGGACGGCGGGGATGCCGTCGAGCAGGATCTTGTCGCCGATCGCCTCGGCCATCTCGTCGAGCGTCACATCGCCCTGCGGCTCGGGCGTCAGGGCTTCGAGCCCATCGAAGGGCAGGTGTGCCAGATAGGGCAGCAGCGGTCGGAAGTACCCGTCGATGTGGATGTGGGTGAAGATTCCCCCGTTGTGCAATTGGCCGGCACGCTTCTCGTACCACGGCAGCACGTACCGGTCGAAGTAACGCAGCGAGAGGTAGGCCATAGCGACGTTCTCGCCGAAGTTGAGGATGTGGAGCCGGCCGGCGTCGATGAGTTGCTCGTAGAGTGCGTCATAGCTGGCGTCAATGACGGTCATAAGCTCCTCCATGGACGGACGCTGGTCTGCCAGAGCGAAGATAAAGTCCTCGTAGCGCATCAACTGCTGTGCGAGCGCGAAATAGGGGCTCTTGGGGACCCAGAACTGAGGGATACCTCGCTCACCGACGAATGCCGCGCCCTGGCGGAAAGCGTCGGCATCGAAGTGGAAGGTCCGACGTTGGAGCAGCCATCGCAGTGCCGGGAGATCGTCGGGACGCTTGGCCATGAACTCGACGGTGCGCCATGTATGATCGACTGTGTACCTGTCGGTCTGGAAGAGCGGTCCGTGGGGTGTCTCGAAGCGGGTCTTGAGGAGGTCACCTTCCTGGCGTTGGCTGATGTGTACCTCGTCGCCGTAGTGGCTGATGACGGGGTCGGGCTGGCCCGTGTAGTAGTGGACCGTACGCATCGATGCACCGATCAGGTCGTAGGCCTCCAGGAGTGTGAGCTGCTCAAGTTCGGCCGGCAGGGTGTCGAACTGGCGGTGCCAGTCGAACCAGGGTTCGAATCGGGGCTGGAAGAAGACGTGGGGGATAGGCTCGCGCCGGAAGACGCGCAGGTTCATCTCCTTGAGGGTCATCGTCATTGGGTTGGCCTCCTGGGTCAAGGGTGGGGATCGCGAACCATATACCAGACGGGCAGGTGAAGGGCCGGCAGCGTCTCGGTCAGCGCCACGCGGAACCCGCGACGCTCATAGAAGGCGACATTGCCCGGCGTCTGTGTTTCCAGGTAGCACGGTGCATCCACGCGATCGGCTTCGTTGAGCATCGGTCGGAGCAGTGCCGTGCCGATACCCGTGCCCTGTCGCTCGGGTACGACACCCAGCGCCCACAGATACCAGTGGGGGCCCTGCATCAGCTTGTGGTGGACGCTGTCGGTGTGGATCGTGGCGCTCAGGAAGGCCTGACGCGCCCGCGCGCCGAGCCGGAACACCGCACGGAGCAGCCCGAAACCGGTTCCGATGATGCGCCACAGCGTGACACGCGTCGCGCCCGGGCGAAGCCAGCAGGCTACGCCCGAACCATCGGAGGCCACCGCGGCATTCCCATAGCGCAAGGTGTAGGTCACGAGCGCATCGTACATCCCGCGGAGCGCACGGAGTCGCGGCTCCGGTTCGGGGAAGAGCCGCGCGTAGACCGGATCGCACATGAACGCGCGCGCCAGTGTCTCAACCGCTCTGCTCGCCCCGTCTTCGGTCAGCGGGTGAGGCTCGGTGGCCTTCTGCGAGTGAGTGCTCCCCATCGTGCTGTGCATGCCCATTTGTGCCCATGCTACGTGGTGCGGGAAGGAAGTCAACGTGATGAGACCGGTCCAAGTGGGCTGTACGGCGATGGCCGTACCTGGTGTTCTCAGGCAGTGCCAGTGGTGGCTTCAGGATGGCCGGTGTGGCTCGGCAGCGCAAGCTGTGTGGTTTTGTTGCGCTTCGGTCTGTTTGTGCAATCTGGTGGGGCTTGAAAGTCGGAACAACTTGTGCTATTCTAGTGATGGACCTGCCGTGTTGGGCAAGACCGATATGGGGTTGAGCCAACATACGTAAGCCAGGGAGCCCGGAGTCCGTTGGGGCGGATACGACCACCCCTTAGGGGTGAGGTAGAAGTCCTGGGCAGGGCACCCACTTGACCTTTAAGGGTCAAAGCCAACGGTCTGCGGCACGGCGGGTTGGACTCATCATCTAGGCCGCGCTGGCTTGGTCAGCGCGGCCTTTGTGTGTGCCGATCTCCATGACGGCGCGCGAGGTCAGTTCGCCGCCCGGGGCAGAGCGCGGATCGAGGTCAACGCTTGGCCAAGTATCGCGGAGCGGCGATGCCGGTGCCCTCACAAGAAGATGGGGTTTGTGAGGGCCAGCAGTGCCTCCTCACGGTCGCGGATCTCCACCAGAACCCAATTGGCATCTTCAGGCGACATCGTCCAGTCGATGCTGCCGGTGACGTGCGCACTGGCTTCGAGCAAGCACCGTCCGTTGGCAAGGACCCGCACAGCAGCGTCCTCAGGACAATCGCACCAGCGCGCCGTGAAGTCTGCCGGGGTGTACACCGTGTCGCCGGCCATCGCGCGCTGCCCGGCGGCGCGGGCCTCGACGGTGACACGCGGTCCGGCGCTCAGGACGACGTGCCCCGCACGCAACGCTCGGAAGAGCGCGGGTTGCGTGAGCGCCTCCGCGTGGACGAGGTTGAAGCCCGGCGGTGCGTGCCCTTCCAGGCCAAGGCCTGCGGCGCCATGGGCGTCGCTCCCGGCGGTGGCGACAAGCCGCAGCCCCTGGTTGAGCCAGTCGTACCAGAGCGCCAGAGCGGCCTCGTTGTTCGAGTCCCCCGCCCAGGGCCCGTTCCAGACCTCGACAAAACGGGCGTTGCCCGGCATCATGTCGCCGAACCGCCAGGCGCAGCCGGTGCACGCCGGATCGCCCGGGGAGCCGGGGTGCGCAATGACGAAGAGCTGATCCGCGGCTTCGGCTTCCCCGGCGATGCGTTGCATCGCACCGGTGCCGGGGCGAACGCGCCAGTCGATCCACTCGCGCGCACCAAGGCAGAGTGCGTGGCCATAGAAGGTCGTCAACTCGATGCCGCCCGCCGCGAGGAAGGTGTCGTCCTTGGGTGCAGCGGGCGTGGCGGCGTCCAGTTCCGCCAGGCCGGCGTTGGTGTTGTGGTCGGTGACGAAGACGAAGTCGAGACCGGCCTCTTGCGCGGCGTCGAGCAGGTCAGAGACCGAGAAGCCAGCGGCGTCGGAGTGGTGAGTGTGGGTATGTAGGTCGCCGCGGTACCAGCGCGGCCCGGACCCGGCAGATGCTCTTGTGGCAGCCCATGCAGCGCGCCGGACGCCTGGCGCCAACACTCCGGCCTGCGGGCGTCGCGACGGCGGGCCATCTGGCTCAGCCGGTCCATCAGTAGCGCACACGTCCAGCGTGTACCGGACCGGCTCACCGGGCATGACCATATGGGTGTCAACCTCGGCGATCCACTCACCCGCCGGAATCGGGCCGGGGAGATAGCCTGGCGTGGCCTGCGAGGGCGTGACGCAGACCTGGTGGTGGTGGGCCTCGCGGTGGCCTGCGCCGCGGAATCCCCGGGGGTCGAATAGCGTGAGTGTGATGTTGTTGGCGATGCCGAAGGCACCCGCGGGTGCGTAGCGCAGGTCGATCTCGACGGCCGTGCAGCCGGGCGGCACCACGAATGGGTGTGGCAACGTGCGTTTGGCGTCGCGCGCGGTCAGGTGCTCGGCGAAGTGGACTTGCACCGCTGCCTCAGCGCCGGGAGTCGGGGCGCACGAAGGGGGGCGCAACCGCGCCGTCGAGCAGCGCCGCATAGGTGCGCGGCTTTCGGTAGGCATTGCCCCATACCTCGCGCGCGCGGTACTCGCGCAGCGCGTCGAGGTCGAAAGGCGCCAGGTAGACCCCCTCGTGTTCCCCCGCCTCGATGATGAGCGTGTCGGACGAGCGCTCGTGCTGGTCGAAGGCGATGGGATGGACGGCAATCGAGTGGCCGTTGATGCCGGGCCCGGCGTAGTTAGCCACAGCCACACCGACCATGTTCTCGTAGGCACGGCACCTGATCTGGCCCAGCCGGTGTTGCTCCAGATCGCACGCGTTGGGCACGAGGATGATCTCAGCGCCCTTGAGCATCAGGACACGGGCGCTCTCGGGGTGTTCGCGATCGTAGCAGATCATGGCACCGATGCGCACCGAACCGGCAGCGGTGTCCAGATCAGCCACATAGAAGCCGTCTCCGGGCGTAAGGGCGGCCTCCAAAGACCACTCGCACGTGTGCACCTTCGCGTAGGTCAGCACGATCTTGCCGTGCCGGTCGATCAGCGCCACGGTGTTGCGCGGCGCACCGGCCCACCGCTCCAGGTAGGTGATCGCGATGGCCATCTCCAGCTCGCGCGCCAGCCGGCGAAAGTGGACCACGAAGGCATCGTCGGCATCGATCGCCTGCGCCTGCCATTCGGCGCGGCTCGCCGCCTCCTCCGGATCGCGTGCCACCGGGTCGTATGCGTCTTGACCGGCGGCGGGTGTGTAGCCGGTGTAGCCGATGTTCCACATCTCGGGAAAGAGCGCCAGGTCGGCGCCCAACGTGCGGGCGCGGCGACAGAAGGACTCGCCTTTGCGCAGGTTGGCCTGCTGATCGTTATCGTGAGCGGTCATCTGGAGCAGGGCGACGTTGAGGATGGGCATTGCATTACCTCTCGGGTCTGAGCGGCGGCTGGGCGTGATCTGCCAGGCGATAGAGCGACCGATGGCACGCAGGGGCCGGATGGGCCGCTAGCAGAGCTTGCCCGGCAACTCGTCGACAGCGGCCAAGATCACGTCAGGGCCGTGGGCCTCCAACGCCGAGGCGCTGTTGTAGCCCCACGTTACGGCACCAAAGGCGATCCCCGCAAGCCGGGCAGCCTCCAGATCGCGGATCTCGTCGCCGATGTAGATCGTCTCGTCCCGCCCGACACCTGTATGGTCGATGACCTTGCGAAGCTTCGGCGCCTTACCGAACAACGACACCCCACACTCATAGTCATCGATGAGCGCGGCGATCTCTCGCCCAAGGACTGTACGGACGTTGGTCTCGGCGTTGGAGCTGACCACGGCGAGGGTTGCACCGCCGTCCCACAGCTCTCGGAGCGCCTGCTCCATCCCCGGGTACAGTGAGATGCGGTCAATGTCGTGCGCCATGCGGCGGCGGAGGTCAGCCCCGATGAGCGGGGCCTTCCACAGCGGCACGCCCAGGTACTCGGAGATCTCCTTGGGGGTGAATCCGCGCAAGGTATCGTACTCGTGCGGCTCAACGCGCTTGAACCCATAGCGGTCCGCTATCTCGTTGAGCAGGCCAGCGAACCATGGCAGCGTGTCCGCGAGTGTGCCGTCGAAGTCGAAGATCACCAGCTTGTAGTTCATTGAGACGACTATACCGCCACTTGGGAATAGAGCAAGACGCTCCGGCGGGCGCGGCGTCAGGGCACCTCGTGAGACCACCGGGCTCATGATGCGTTGTGCTGGATGCGAGCCTGCACTACAATGGGGGCCACGGTGCGAAAGGAGGGACGCGATGGTCAAGAAGATCGTGGGCTTGCTGACGTCCGGTGGCGACTGCCCGGGGCTCAACGCCGCGATTCGCGGGGTGGGAAAGGCGGCCAACTCGCTGGACATCCAGGTGATCGGGTATCTCGATGGCTTCCGCGGGCTCGTGGAGAACCGGTTCATCCGGCTCGACTCGTCACGCCTGTCGGGGATCCTCACGCTTGGCGGCACGATCCTGGGAACCAGCCGCGACAAGCCGCACAAGATGCCGGCCGGCGAGCTGGGGACGATCGACATGCGGCCTTTCGCAGTCGCCAACTACGAGCAACAGCACCTCGACTGCCTGGTCTGCCTGGGGGGTGGGGGCACTGCCAAGAACGCGCGACGGCTGATGAAAGAGGGCCTCAATGTCATCACACTGCCCAAGACGATCGACAACGATGTCTGGGGCACTGATGTCACCTTCGGCTTCGACACGGCGATGGCGATCGCGACCGAGGCCATCGACCGGCTGCACAGCACGGCGGAGAGTCACCATCGCGTGATCGTCGTCGAGATCATGGGGCACAATGCCGGCTGGCTGGCGCTGGGAGCGGGCGTGGCGGGTGGCGCTGATGTCATCCTGATCCCTGAGATCCCCTACGATATCGAGCGCGTGGCAGAGGCGGTGCTGCACCGGAGCTACGCAGGCAAACGGTTCAGCATCATCGCGATGTCGGAAGGGGCACAGTCCGTTGATGAGCCGGGGCGGCATGGCGATGAAGAGACCGATAGTGACCACGGCGGCGAAGATGATGCCGAGGAAGTGCCGTGGTCCGTGGAAAGCGTAAGCCTCCGCCTGGCGCGCCGTCTGGAAGATCTGACGCGGTTGGAGTCGCGTGTCACGTCGCTGGGGCACCTGCAGCGCGGCGGCGGGCCCAGCCCCACCGATCGCCTGCTCGCCACACGGTTGGGCACCGCCTGTGCGCAACTGATCCGGGAGGGCACCTACGGTGTGATGGTCGCGGTGCGGGGCGACGACTGCGTGCCCGTGCCCCTGGATGACGTGGCCGGGCGGCGCCGCGTCGTCCCGCTTGACCATCCCTGGATCGAGACCGCTCGACTCGTGGGAACGAGCTTCGGAGACTGAGTATGGCACTGTTCGTCGCTCTGGACAGCGGTGGGACCAAGACGCTGTGTCTGGTGGTTGATGGAGAAGGCCGGCTGGTTGGTAGCGGCAGCGGGGGCGGCGCAAATCCGAACCTTGTTGGCGAGGTGACCGCGCGCGAGTCGGTGCGCCGGGCGGTCGAGCAGGCCTGGGCGAGAGCAATCGCCCAAGGGCACGGTCACGACGGGGGTCCGGTTTGGGCAGCCTTGAGTGGTCCAAGTACGGCCGAAGCTGAGTCGATCTTGCGCGAGGTGACCGGTGCCACGACGGTGCAGCGAATCAGCGAATCGGAGGCGGCGTGGGCGGGGGTGCGTCCGTGGATCGGGCGTGAGTACGACCTGCCGCTCGACATCGTCATCACCGTGGATGCCGGCACGGGCTCGACAGCCAGCGGACGCAACCGTGCCGGTGATCGCGTGACGGTCGGTGGTTGGGGCTGGTTGCTGGGGGACGAGGGCGGCGGATTCTGGGTAGGTCTGCAGGGTGTGAGGGCCGCGGTCTATGGCGAGGATGGTCGGGGAGAGCCGACGCAACTTGCCGAGGCGATACGCCGGACGCTGGGACTGTCGCGCCTGTGGGAGCTGGTACCGATGGTGTACGGCAGCGCCGAGGGCCGGCAGCGCATCGCCAGCCTGGCACCGGTTGTGGCCGACGTGGCGCGTGCGGGTGACGTGGTTGCGCGAGGGATCCTCGGGGATGCGGGCCGGCAGTTGGGCACAATGGTCGTTGCCGTGGTCCAGCGCCTGCATCTGGAAGATGAAGCGTTTGCGGTTGTGATGTTCGGCTCGGTGTTCAAGGCAGGCCCTGCGCTGCTCGGGGCGTTTCGATCGACGGTGTCGGAGGCGGCGCATCGCGCAGTCCCGGTGGTCGCACGCTACGAGTCGGTCGTGGGTACGTTGGTCAGCGCGATGGCGTGCGCTGGAGTCGACGCGGCCGAAGTGTGGCCCCGGCTGGAGGCCGACCTTGCAGCCACGCCACGCGTTCTCGTCGCCTAGGTCGCACGGAACTAAAGACACGTTCACCGTTTTTCACCATAAGGAGGTCAGATGTCTGCAGAGCAATTCCTTGATAGGGCGGAGGCCCTAGTACGCGAGATCCGCGAGACACAACTTGGCGCCATCAAGCAGGCCGGTGTCGCGATTGCCGACAGCCTGGCGGCAGGTGGCGTCCTTCACTACTATGACCGGGGTCACTGCACCGGCGAGATCCTGCACCGCGCGGGAGGGCTGTTCGCGATTCATCCGCTGCAGTTCGGCATCCAGACCGGTGCCGAGACGCCGCCAAGTCGCAACGCAAGTGACAGGCCGGATTGGGCCGAGAATGATGAGGTCCTCGACTTCCTGCTGGACCACGCGATGGTGCGTGAAGGTGATGTCGCGCTGGTCTGCTCGGTGTCGGGCGGTAGCCCGTCCGCGGTGGGTGTGGCTCTGGCGTTGCGGAGACGGGGGACACGGGTCATCGCGATCACATCGCCCACCTACAGCAAGGCGATCACGTCGCACCATTCCTCCGGCAAGTTCCTCTACGAAGTTGCGGACATTGTGATCGATAACTGCGGGCCGGTGGGCGATGCGATGCTGACCATGCCCGGGTTTGAGATCCCGGTCGTGCCGTCATCCGGGCTGGCCTTTGTCACGATCGCCTGGTCGGTGCTGGCGCACGCGATGCGGACGCTGACCGAGCGAGGGATCGCGCCGACGGTCTACAAAAGCGTGAACCTGCCCGATGGGGTGGCGTACAACGCGGAGGCGCGCAAGGTCTTCGAAGAGAAGGGGCTGTAGGGGGAGTTATGTTGGCAAAACGGTTCCTGGAGACGTGTATAGAGGTGCTGACCCGGGTGATCGATGAGCAGACCGCAGCGATCGCGGCGTCTGCTGAGCTCATCGTGGACGCGATCGCTACGGGGCACCGTTTCTTTGCTTTCGGATGCTCGCATTCGGGCCTGCCCGTGCAGGACGTGTACTACCGCGCCGGCGGGCTCATACTGGTCAACCCGATCATCCCGCCGGGTCTCACGCTCGATGTACGCCCACCGACCATGACTTCAGCCATCGAGCGGATGGAGGGGTACGGTCGTGTGATCTTCGATAGCGTCCCCGCTCAGGCTGGCGACGTGCTTGTGCTCCTGTCGACTTCAGGTCGCAATCCGGTCCCGATCGATGTGGCGATGGCGGCGAGGGAGCGGGGGCTCAAGGTGATCGTGATCACAAGCATGCTCTACACCGAGGCAGTCTCGACGCGCCACGCGAGCGGCAAGAAGGCGCACGAGTTCGCCGACGTCGTGATCGATAACTACAGCCCTGTGGGCGATGCGGTGCTCGATGTGCCGGGCCTACCACAGCGGACAGGCTCGACGTCCGGGATCGTGGGATCCGCGCTGATGCACGCGATTGTCTCCCAGGTGGTCGAGGGACTGGTCGCGCGCGGGATCACTCCGCCCATCTACGTCTCCGGAAACCTGGACGGGGGAGCAGAGCACAACGCGCGGATGCTGGCGGAGTACGCAGGGCAGATTCACTATCTGTAGGAGCGCCGTGGCGCGCTACAGGCTGGACAGTGGCATGACTCGCAGCCGAAGGGCCTGAGGCTGATCTCTGCTGGCCCGGGCTGGCTGCCCCGGGTGATTGAGGTTGTCAAGAAGAGGGGAGAATCGATGGCGTTCATTGATCTGCGTAGCGATACTGTGACGAGGCCGACCGATGCCATGCGGGTGGCGATGGCAGAGGCGCCGGTGGGCGACGACGTGTACGGCGAGGATCCGACCGTCAACCGTCTGCAGGTGATGTCGGCGGAACGGATGGGCAAGGAAGCCGCGTTGTTCGTACCGAGCGGCACGATGGGCAACCTGGCGGCGCTGCTAGCGCACGCAGGTCGCGGCGACGAGGTCATCATCGGCGATCGTAGCCATACGTTCCTCTACGAGCAGGGCGGGATGGCCGCGCTCGGCGGGATCATGCCGCATACCATCCCCAACCAAGCGGACGGCACGCTGCGTCTTGACGATATCGCCGGGGCGATCCGCGCAAACGAGCAGCATCAGCCGCGTAGCCGCCTTGTCTGCCTGGAGAATACGCACAACGCCTGCAACGGCGCGCCACTGCTGCCGGACTATGTCCGGGCAGTCGCGGATCTGGCCCACGGTCGCGGGCTCAAGGTGCACGTCGATGGTGCGCGCATCTTCAACGCTTCGGTGGCGCTGGGTGTTGACGTTCGCGATCTGGTGCGAGATGTGGACTCGGTGACGTTCTGCCTGTCCAAAGGGCTGTCGGCGCCGGTTGGGTCGGTGATCTGTGGCGACGCCGCCTTCATCGCCGAGGCGCATCGCGCGCGCAAGGTGCTGGGCGGAGGGATGCGCCAGGCAGGCATCATCGCGGCCGCGGGCATCGTGGCGCTGGAGACGATGGTCGACCGGCTGGCGGAAGACCACGCGCACGCACGCCAGTTGGCGGCGGGCTTCGCAGCGCTGCCTGGGGTCGAGGTCGGGCCCGTTCACACCAACATCTTCTACGTGCGATTGACCCCAGAGTGCCCGCTCACAGGAGGCCAAGTGGAGGCGCATCTCAAGGCACACGGCATTCTCTTGCCGGCTCGTGGCGAACGCGTGTTCCGCGTCGTCACCCACTGCTGGATCAGTGACGCCGACGTAGCGGAGGTCCTAGAGGCGCTGGGCCAGCTTGCGTAAGGATGGCTGAGGCCGGGGGGGCTCGCGTCGGGAGGCTGGTTGCCCGCGACCGAGGATGCGGCACGCCGGCGGTGCGCCCTGCGTTGGTCGGCGGCTGTTCGCTAGTCGGCAGACCGCGGCGCTATCCAGGCGGCGATGACGGTGGTGAGGGGGACCGCCAGCATCAGGCCCAGGCTACCGACCAGGGCGCGGACGATTTCCTCGGCGATCAGCTCGCGATTGATGGTGAGATACCACGGTTCAGGGTAGAGGTAGAAGAGGATGAGCAGCGGGAGCGCGGTACTGGCATACGCCAGCACCAGCGTGTTGACCATCGAGGCCAGGTGGGTCACGCCGACGCGCATGCCGCGCTGGTAGAGTGTGCGGAAGCGTCTGTCGGGCGACGCGGCGGCCAACTCGAAGACCGTGACCGCTTGAGCGATCACAACGTCATCCAGGACGCCGGCGGCGCCCAGGATCATGCCGGCCAGAAGCAGCCCGCGCATCTGCACGCCGACGCCCACAGCCTGGAGGAAGAGCGTCTCCTCAGAGCCGAAGCCGGTGAGGAAGGCCAGGTGGGTCCACAGCATGGCGAGCGCGCCAGTGGCTGCCAGGCTGATGAGCACGCCCAGCAGTGCTGCGTGGCCCGCCGGGTTCCATCCCTGGATCAAGTAGAGGGTGCCCGCCAGCAGCAGCGCAGCGCCCACGAGCGTGACCAGGACCGGGTCGCGGTGGGCCAGGATTTGTGGCATTATGAACGCGCCTATGAGCAACGCGCTGAGCGCGAGGCCGACCAGAGCGCGCACGCCTTGCCAGCGCCCGATGATGACTGTGACGACGGCAAACGCGACGGCGACAAGCCCGAGGGGCAAGAGCCGGATATGGTCGGCGACCTGGTAGACGACGCGCGCAGCGCTCTCGGGGGCTTGGCCGCTCTGGGACTCCTGATCCGAGCTCAACTGCGAGCCCTCGGGGAGCTCGGTGATGTAGACGAGGGCCCGTGCGCCTTCTCTGAAGCGGACGGCACTCAGCGTTGGGCCCATGCCGTTGTAGCTGACCGTGACGATTTGGTCATGGTAGGGCCCGGGGGTCAATATGCGGAGCTCGAGCTGCTGGAAGACCATGACGAGGCCGGCAGGGTCCAGCGTCTGTGTTTCATCTGTCACCGAAAGCACGCGCGCCCGGACCGTCGTACCCAGCTCTGGCGCAGTATCGGGGTTGTATTGGATGGGAGGCCGTGTCAGGGCCAGGGCGAGCACGAGCGAGGCGAGCCCCGCGAGCACGAGCACGGCGACGCCGTCAAGCAAGTAGCGCGTGGTTCTGTTGCGTTGGTGTAGGTCCATTCCGGTTCAGTGTCTCCAGTGCAGGCCGCCAGCGATGTGCGCCGCGGCTTGCTGTGCGGCGTGATTATACCGCATCATCGGGGGGCTGCACAAAACATGCGTAGACCCGTGACGATGGATCAGCTTGCACAACACGTGGCGCAGGCCACCGGCCTCACCGAGGCGCTGGCGCAGATCGTGTTGGAGACCGCGCGTGAGCGCATCGATACGATCCGCCCGGATCTGGCCGAGCGGGTGGAGACGATGCTGGCCGATCCCGAGCGCGCTGCCCGGGTGGTGGCGTGGATTGCGCGGTGGGGAGCGCGGCTTGACCCGCGGGGGGGACCGGACGATGGCAGGGCGGAAGAAGCACCGGCCCAAGGGACCCTCGACGCCTGGTGTTCTGTTCCAGAGCATCTGAAGTAAACGACCAAGCGACGACGGGCACCCAAACGGGTGCCCGTCGTTCGTGGTTAGCGACTAGGCCCAAGCCCAGATGACCCAGAGGATGATGATGACCAGGCCGATGGCCAACCTGACCACGGTCGACCAGCCCCAGCCGATGAGCATTTGCTTCGTCGACTCCCAGGCCAGGGCGGCGTCTCTTTGATAGTAGTTCTCGGCCAGGTAGAGCGCCCCGAACGTCGCCACGATGCCGACAATCGGTGTGAAGAAGATGCTCGTGACGAGTCCCACCACCGATGCGATGATCACTGAAGCCCACCGGGCGCCCCCTTTGCGGGCACCGGCAATGCTCAACAGGTTGTCGGTGACCCACGAGACGACGGTGAGGAGCGTGATGATAACAAAGATAATGATGGCGCGTGTGGTGAAGCCCGTAAGGATCCCGTAGAGCAGCGTCAGTCCCCACATCACGGTGGGGGCCGGGAAGATCGGGATGACCGTGGCGGCCCAACTGAGGGCCAGCCCGATCAGGACAAAGATCGGCAGGGCGATTGTGGTCCAGGTTTCCATGGGTGCCTCTTATTGGTTATATGCCTGACCCCGGCGTCTGGTCTCAGCCGCCCGCCATCAGGTGGATGACGCGGACATCAGCCTTGTCGGGGATGGGGGTACGGTCATAGGCGTCGTGCGGGACCACGACGCCGTTTACGCTAACGACGACGCGGGGAAACGTGAAACGCTGCGTCGCCAGCACGTCGGCCACGGTCATCCCCGGGCGCCATTCGAGCCAGTCGCGTTGGTTGATCGTAATCACACGGTTGTCCGGTCGATGTGACGTTCGACGACGGCCATGACCTCGGGGAAGTCAATGCCCAGGTCTTTGAGCTTCTCGGGGGTCGGCACACCGTTGGAAGTCCAGCCACGCCGGGCGTAGACCGCGTCGATCAGGTGCTCATACTGCTCGGTGCGGTAGCGGCGCTGGGCGGCGAGCTTCTGCTCAAGGGTAAGTGTGTCGGGATCGAGCCCGAGCCAGTCGCGGAGTTGGGCATCATAGCGCTCGCGGCGCGACTCGTACTCCGCGGCGGTCACGGGGCCAGCAGAGCGATAGGGAATCGCGTCGTGCTCGCGCGTGCCCTTGCCCAGGCGCAGGTTGAACACTCGTTGGAAGTTGTAGACGCGCTCTGACATCGCAATCAGGTCGGCGGCAGTCACCTCGCGGCCGGTGACGCCGCTGAAGATGTCGACGTAGTTCTGGACGTGGTGCGGGATCTTCGCGGGTTCATCGGAAAGCGCGTTCTTGGGATCGACGACATCGTTCCAAGGGAGCTTGCAGAAGCCACACAGCCCGAACCAGGTACGCCACATCGGGAAGTAGTGCAGGGCCTCCGCCTTGTCCTCGAAGGTGGGGAGTTGATTATTGACCTGGTCCATGAAGATCAGCCAGGCTTCGTCGTGCTGGGGGCCCTTATTGGTCAGCCCGTAGCCGCCTTGCTGGGCCAGCGACTCCTTGGTCAAGTATTCGGAGTACTCCAAGCCCTTGGCCTCCATGGCGATGTCGTGCAAGAAGGCCGGATCGGCGCCGAAGTGCTTGGCGAAGTGGGCCTTCATCTTGTGCGTCCCCATCCCGAAGATGCGACCAAAGCCCTCGCCGGTAGCCATCTGGTGGAGCACTGCGAGGGCGGCATTTGCGTTGCCCCAGCTGAGGTCGAGCCCGCCGGTGCGTTCGGGGGGTAGCACGCCGGCGGCGTAGCACTCCATCGCGAACGCCATGCTCGTGCCGAAGGAGATGGTGTCGATGCCATAGGTGTCGCAGTAGAAATTGAGCTCCAGGACCGCCTCTGGATCGAAGATGCCGCAGTTGGTGCCGACGCCGGCAATGGTCTCATACTCAGGTCCATCGACGATGACACAGCTCCCGGCGTAGGGTCCGGTGCGTACCCGGTAGTTGTCAACGGCGTGAGCACAGGCCACGGTACAGCCATACCAGCAGCCATCCGGCAGGTTCTGCGTGAAGGCCTGCTCCCAGACGTCGCCGGCGACCCTGGGGGTGTCGGGATGACTGCCGAACTGGAAGTTCATCACCGGCAGCAGATCGTAGTCGTCCATGATCTGGACGAGGTATGACGTGCCGCGGCTGCGCATGCGGTTCTGGACGGGATCCCAGCGTGTCACCTCACGGTGCATCTCGGCACCGGTGGCGGCGATACGCTGGAGGTCAGCCGGGTGGTTGGCGGTACCGCCAAAGGGCGGCGTGCGGACGACGAGCGCCTTGACGTGCTTGTGATGCAGAACGGTGCCAATGCCGCCGCGACCGGCCTGCTTATAGCGCAGGTCTTTGCGCTTGCGGTCATAGAGGCTGAAATTGAGGCACCCCATTAGGGTGTGTTCAGAGCCGCGCCCGGTGCTGACGAAGGCCAGGCGTTGACGGTCGGCCTCCTCAGCGGCGAAGATGTCGTTGAGCCAATGGCCCAGCGTATGGGTGTCGTCAGGGCAGTCGTCCGGCACGGCCAGAATCTGGACGCGCCCGGCAGGCCCGTCCACATAGGCGATGACGTCACGGTCGGCGATCCCCTGAACCTCGATGGCATCCCAGCCCGCGAACTTGAGATAGGGCCCAAAGTGTCCGCCGGCGTTGCTGTCGATCACGATATCGGTGAGCGGCGAGATGGTTGCGGCGATGGATTTGCCCGAGCCCGGGTACTGGGTGATGCCACCGCACGGGCCGGAGGAGATGACGATCTCGTTCTCGGGATCGTCCCAGTGCGTGTCGTCGTGCACGGCGTTCCAGAGAAGCCATAGGTCGAAGCCCCGTCCGCCGACGAACGTTTCGCGCATTCTGTCGGTGACGGGCCTGGCGGCGATGGCCGGTTCGCCCACGTTCACGTAGAGTGTCCGGTTCGTGTAGCCGCGCACGACGGGCGTGGCTTCGTACTCGAATGATCTCAGAATGGGCAGGCTGTGCTCGGTCATGGCATATCCTCGCTATTGTCTCTGATCGCAACTGTATTATAGTTTGCGGCGATGCCCTTGCCAATGCTAGAAGATCATGTCTCAGCTGCGCAGGATGTCCTACTCCATCGCTCGGGGCCCCGGCCCGTTGCGGTCGCTGGCGTGCGCATCTCGGTGCGCGGGGAGCCGTCTCCGTCGGATCATCTCGAGGCAGGGGAACTGTGAGATGAGGCCGCGCAATACGTCGCCGCTTGGGGTGGCGAGCCGCGTTGTGCTGCTCTGGGTCGCGTACGCCCTGCGGGTCCTGGGGCTACAGGCCCAGGGATTGTGGCGCGACGAGGTCGACCAGTGGCGGTTTGCCTTCCTGCCCCTGCGGGATCTGCTTCTGAATTTCACGAGACCAGGATGGAATGGGCCGCTCTACTCGCCGCTGCTGCGGGGGTGGATCGTGCTCACCGGCGAGTCTGTCTACGCGATGCGGATGCTGTCGGTCGTGTGGGGCATGCTGGCCCTGGCAGTGACTGTGGTCCTGGCGCGACGCCTGCTCGGACGCCAGGCTGCGGCAATCACGGCAGTGTTGCTCACGTTCTCGCCATACCTGATCTGGTATGCCCAGGAGATCAAGATGTACACCTGGGTGCCGCTGCTGACGGCCCTGGCGCTCTATGCCCTCCTGCGCGCCTGTGAGCGTCCGCGTGCCGTCCGCTGGGTGGCGGTGTGGGGCGCCACGACTCTGGCGATCTACAGCCACATCCTGGCGGCGTTGCTCATCCCAGTTCTCGCCCTGTGGTTTCTGTTGTATCCGCGCCGGCAGCGCCGCGCGTGGGCTGGCGGTCTGGCCGTGCTCGCCGGGCTGACCTTGCCCTACCTGCCGTTGCTGCGCTGGCAGAGCGCGCTGGCCCTGATGCCCCGCGAGACGGGGTTCCCACATCGTACCCTGGGGCAGATGATCGCGACGCTGCTGGAGTCGTGGAGCGCCGGCGTGTATCAAGGGCCGTGGCACGTCGCCGGTGCGCTGGTGGCGTTCAAGCTGTGCTTTGGCATCCTGGCGGTCGTGGGAATCGCAGGCACCATCGCGCGTGCCTTCAGCCGTGCGGAGCCGTGGACCCGCGCCGCTCGTACGTTACGGCGCGAGGCTGAGACGGCCCTGCCTGACAGGGCCGTCGACAGCGCTTATCTGATGCGGCTCTCGGGCCAATTGACCGTGTCGGCACAGCGGCGGGTGGTGGCGCACCTCGCACGGCTGACCATGGTTCTGGTGTGGCTCGGTGTGCCGCTCGCGCTGGTGTGGGGAGTGTCGCTGCGCGGTCCGATCTTCACGGATCGCTATTTGATCTGGACCGCGCCGGCGTTCTACCTGCTGGTAGCGGAGGGTGTCGCGGTGCTGCAGCGGGGGGCGTCAGTTCTCGGTTCTCAGTTGTCAGTCGTCCGTTCGTGGACGGGGCGGCTGGCGTATGCAGCCCTGGTGCCGCTGCTGGTGATTAGCACGCACGCGGTTTACGCCCAGGCCACCTATCCCTTCAAACCGCAATTCGAGCCGGCGACCGCCGCGATCGCCGCGGGACGCGAGGAGGGCGACCTGCTGCTCTTCCAGATCCCGTACAACCATCACGTGGTGGGTTACTACGCCGGCTATCCAAGCCTGGACCCGTGGGCCGAAGCGCCCTATACCAACTGGCCCGGCGAGAACGGGGGATACCTGATCGGCGCCGCCGAGGTGGCCCGCAGTATGCGTGGGCTTGTCGCGGGCTATGACCGCGTCTGGCTGGTCTACTCGGAGGTCTCGGCGTGGGATGATCGGGAGCTGGTGAAGGCATGGCTCGACAGCGAGTACGTGCTGCTCCGAACGGAGGACTTCCACGGCGTGTCACTCTATCTCTACACGCGTCCCCAGCGCTCCTGACTCTCTCAACAAAGCGTGAGCGGCGCCCCGCGGGGCGCCGCTCACGCGGCTGGCGGTCCTTGCAGCTTAGCCTAGGGTATGCACAGCACCTGCCCGACGTAGATGAGGTTCAGGTTGTAGATGTTGTTGGCCTTTCCAATGGCCCAGATGGTGGTGCCATAGCGGATGGCGATGGCGGTCAGCGTATCGCCCCGCCTCACGGTGTGGAAGAAGCGGCAGCCCGGCGGCGGGGGAGGGGGTGGCGGCGTGGGCACCGTGCCGCCCGGTGTGAACTGGCGGACAGCCACGGGGCCTGCGGGGACCGGCGACCACGGGGCGACCGGAATGCCCAGCTTCATGCCCACGTAGATCTTGCTGACGTTGACGATGCCGTTGCAGGCAGCGATCTTATCCGGTCGCGTGGCGTAGGCCCGACCGATCGAGTAGAGCGTCTCGCCCGCGCGCACGACATGGTAGCCCTGGATGGTGCAGCCCGAGGGCGGGGGCGTCACTGTGGTGGTTGTGGTGGGTGTGGTCGTTGTGGCCGTTGCCGTGACCGTGGTCGTAACGGTGGCCGTGCCGCCGGATACCGTAACCGTCCCGTTCTGCGCCGTGGCCGTGATCTGGATACCGCCCGAGTCGGCCAGCAGGACGCTGGTGAAGGTGACGTTGGCGGTGCCGTTGGCCTTGCCGCGGAAGGTGATGTTGGCCAGAGTGCCGCTGCCGCTGGCTGCCCCGTGGGGCGCCATCTGCGAGACGCCGACGTCAATCGTTCCGGCGGTATTGTCGGCCGTGTTCTGGGCGACGAAGTCGGGGATCAGGAAACTATCCACCAGGGCGACCTGTACGCCGGCCGTGCCCGCGTCCGCATCGACGACTTCAAGCAGATTGGCGTCAAACGTGAGGTGGAACTCGGCGCCGAACAGGTTCGTCACGTTCTCCACGGTCACGCTGACGACGACGTCCTGGCCGACCTGGACGGCGCTGGCTGCGGGGCTGACCTTGACGACGGCGCCCGCCTGAGCCAGGGCCGGGGCTGCCGGCGCGCTGAAGAGCGCGCTCAGCAGGACGACCAGTGACATTAGGTGTAGGGATGCTCTCGTGATCTTCTTCATGGTTTCTGACTCCTGAGTCTGATGGGTTCGGAGCCTACCAGGCCGTGGGGCCGACACGCCCGTAGTTGCCCGCGGCGATGGTGAGGTCGAGGATGTTGACCGTGCCGTCATCGTTGATGTCCGCCGGTTCGGTGGTCGCCCATCCTGCGGTGCTGAACTTGCTGATGATGGTCACGATGTCGAGAATGTTGATGTTGTTGTCGCTGTTGACGTCGCCCCCTCGCAGTTGGGTCGTGCCGAGGTTCACGGTTCCGCCGACGACGTAGACGCTGCCCTTCTGCGCCTTGAGGTAGCCGTTGTACATGGCCTGGACCAGGTAGGTGCCTCCGGCCGGGACCACGATCTGGAACGTACCGTCGGCCGCGGTGAGGGCGTTGGCGACCACACCGCCACCGGAGTTGTAGGCGATGACGTCGGTGTTGGCGTGATCGGTCTTGGTGCCCTGGCGCTCAACGCGCCCATTGATGAAGCCGGGCTCCATAATGTTGATCGCCGGCACGGTGGTGCTGTTGACAGGAACCTCATCACCCTCAGAGTCCGCCACGATGGTCTCGGGCATCACCAGCAGGCCCATCGGCCCGGCGGCGACACCTGC
>Ga0123332_1001832_pt1 | contig 20672 bp, 33 predicted proteins | sample BioC12SIPDNA_4_FD_89958 | JGI IMG/M metagenome (GOLD analysis project Ga0123332, IMG submission 89958) | Anaerobic biogas reactor microbial communites from Washington, USA - Biogas_R2_A C12 SIP DNA | ecosystem: Engineered > Bioreactor > Anaerobic > Unclassified | place: Washington, USA... | reverse complement strand
GGGCGTGGAGATGATCATGCCCGGGGACAACGCCAACCTGACGGTGAAGCTGATCATGCCGGTGGCGCTGGAAGTGGGCTCGCACTTTGCGATTCGCGAGGGCGGGCGCACGGTGGGCGCCGGTGTGCTGACCGAGATTATCGAATAAGCTCGAAGGAGGTCGGGTGCAGGAGCGGCCCGCGACGAAGGATCGCTCCGAGCCCAGCGAAGTATGGCCAAGCAACAGCGGATCAGGATTCGGCTCAAGGCGTACGATCATCGCGTGCTCGACCAGTCGGCGCGCCAGATCGTGGATGCCGCCGAGCGCACGGGCGCGGCCGTCGTTGGCCCCGTGCCTCTGCCGACGCGCATCGAAAAGTTCTCGGTGGCCAGGTCGCCCTTTATCGACCGTGACTCGCGTGAGGCATTGGAGATTCGGACGCACAAGCGGTTGATCGACGTCTTGGATCCTAACCCCAAGACGGTCGATACCCTCATGCGCCTGGACCTTCCGGCCGGCGTGGACATCGAGATCAAGCTCTAGACAACGGGCCCCGTGGGGGCCCATCAGACAATGGGGGAAGGGTGAATCCCTGCAGCCCGACTGGACGGGCCCTGCCCAGTGGCTGCGAGCGGGTGGCACGCTGTAGCATTCGCAAGGCGCCCGCCCACGGCAATCACTCCCCCGGAGGTGAGAAATGGCAACGCGACAGGGGCTATTGGGCAAAAAAGTGGGCATGACGCAGCTCATCGCCGAGAGCGGCGAGGTGGTGCCGGTCACGCTGATCGAGGCCGGACCATGCTACGTCACCCAGATCAAGACGCAGGCCAAGGATGGCTACAACGCCGTCCAGATCGGTTTTGGCCCCGCCAAGCGGCTGAACAAGCCGCAGTTGGGCCACCTGCGTGATCTTCCCCGGCTACGACATCTCCGCGAGATCCGCACCGATGATGTCGACCAGTACCAGGTCGGCCAGTTGATCGATGTGTCGCAGTTCGATGCGGGCGACCTGATCGACGTCGTCGCGACCTCCAAGGGCAAGGGGTTCGCGGGCGCCATGAAGCGCCACCATTTCAGCGGCGGCCCGATCACCCACGGCCAGTCTGACCGACAGCGCGCGGTGGGTTCCGTCGGGGCGGGCACGACGCCTGGCCGCGTGATGAAGGGCCTGCGCGGGCCGGGGCAGATGGGCAACGAGCGCGTGACGGTGCTCAACCTGCGCGTGGAGAGGAGCGATCCCGAACGGAATCTGCTCGTCGTCCGCGGCGCCGTGCCGGGCCCGAATAACGGCCTGGTCTACATCCGTTCGGCGGCCAAGACCCAGGTAACGCGCAAGCGCCGGGTGCTGTAAGGATCCGGGCCTACCCGAGGAATCTCGGGCGGCGTCCCGGTGGGGCGTGGCCCACGATCCAGCAGACGACATGCAGGAGTGAGAACGATGCGAGTACCGGTTCGCAACATGGTCGGCGACACGGTTGACGAAATAGATCTCCGGGACGACGTGTTCGGGATCGAGCCGAACACGGCGGTGATGCACCAGGCCTTGGTGCGCCAGATGGCCAACGCGCGCCTCGGCACGCACAAGACCAAGACGCGCAGCGAGGTGAGCGGCGGCGGAGCCAAGCCCTGGAGACAGAAGGGCACCGGGCGCGCCCGACAGGGCAGCATTCGCGCTCCCCAGTGGAAGGGGGGAGGGACAGTGTTCGGGCCGCAGCCGCGCAGCTATGAGCAAAAGATGAACCGCAAGATGCGGCGGCTGGCGTTGCGGTCGGCCCTTTCGACCAAGGCCGCCGAGTCGCAGGTGCTGGTGATGGACGCTCTCGAGATGGCCGAGCCCAGGACCAGGGCGATGACCGAGCTGTTGACGCGGCTCAACACCGGCTCGTCGGTGCTGATCCTGTTGCCCGATGCCAACGTGAACGTGGAGCGGTCCGCGCGGAACCTGGATTCCGTCAAGACGTTGCGGGCGAACTGCCTCAGCGTACGCGACCTGTTGGGTTACGAGACGATCGTGATGCCGCGCGAGGCGGTGGACGTGATTCACACCCTGCTGGGGGAGGCCGCCTAGGAGGCGGCGACCCGGCCCACGCTGGCCGGGGAGTGCGCCGGATGGGCCCGGCCCGAGTGACCCGGTAGCAGAGATGGGGAGCGGCGAAATGCACGTGTACGAAGTCCTAAAGCGCCCGGTGCTGACGGAAAAGAGCAATTACCAGTCCGACGCCCTGCACCGCTACACCTTTGAGGTGGATCCGCGCGCCAACAAGCACCAGGTGCGCCAGGCCGTGGAAGAGATCTTTAAAGTCACGGTCGCCAATGTGAATATGATGAAGGTGCGCGGCAAGAACCGACGGTTGGGGCGCCATACGGGGCGCACGCCGGACTGGAAGAAGGCCATCGTGACGGTGGCCCCTGGCGAGAGCATCAGCTTCTTTGAGGGGGTCTGACGTGGGCGCTAGCGCCCACGTCGCGCCGAAGCATTAGTGTTGGTGAGAGGAACGATCCATGGCTATCAAGACATACAAGCCCACAACGCCTTCGCGCAGGTGGATGACGGGTCAATCGTTCGAGGACGTTACTTCCACCACCCCCAAAAAGTCGCTGCTCGAGTCGGTGAAAAAGAACGCCGGGCGCAACTTTCGCGGCAAGATCACGGTGCGGCACCGTGGGGGTGGGCATAAGCGCAAGTACCGCCTGATCGATTTCAAGCGCGACAAGCACGGCGTGCCGGCGCGGGTAGCGACCATCGAGTATGATCCGAACCGCACCGCCAATATCGCCCTGCTGGCCTACGCCGACGGTGAGAAGCGCTACATCCTCGCGCCGGTGAGCCTCAAGGTGGGCGATCAGGTCATGTCGGGCCCCGACGCCGAGATTCGGCCGGGGAACGCCCTGCCCCTGGAGCGCATTCCGCTGGGCAGCACGGTGCACAACATCGAGCTGGTCGCCGGCAAGGGTGGGCAGATGGCCCGCTCGGCGGGCACGTCGGCGCAGTTGCTCGCCAAGGAAGGGGACTATGTGACGTTGCGCCTCCCCTCGGGCGAGGTGCGCATGGTGCGCCGAGATTGCTTGGCCACTATCGGGCAGGTGGGCAACGTCGAGCACGGCATCATCAAGATCGGCAAGGCGGGGCGCGCGCGGTGGCTGGGGCGTCGGCCCCACACCCGTGGCTCGGCCATGAACCCCAGCGACCACCCGCACGGTGGCGGTGAGGGCAAGTCGCCGGTTGGCATGCCCTCACCCAAGACGCCGTGGGGGCAGCCGACCCTGGGCAAGAGGACGCGTCGCAACAAGGACACGGGCAAGTTCATCGTGCGGCGACGTGGCAAGGGACGCTGAGGCCGGTTGATCTGACGGTGCGGCGGGCCGCGGTGCGCTGCATGGTGTGAGGAGGGTTGAGGATGTCGAGATCGCTCAAGAAGGGGCCGTTCGTATCGGCCAAGCTGCTTGGCAAAGTGGAAGAGATGAACCGCACCGGTGAGAAGCGGGTCATCAAGACTTGGTCGCGCGCGTCCACGGTCTTTCCACAGATGGTGGGGCACACGATCGCCGTGCACGACGGCCGGCGGCACATCCCCATCTATATCACCGAGAATATGGTTGGACACAAACTGGGCGAGTTTGCGCCCACGCGGTACTTCCGCGGCCACGAGGCCAGGGAGCGACGCACCAGGGTGCGCTAGGCGCGGCCCGGGGTAGCCTGAGGCCCCCCTGGGACCGAGCCGGCCGAAGCCAAGCCCGGCGGCCGCGAAAGCAGGGCGTGGGAGGAGATTGGGCATGAGCGAAGTCAGAGCAGTGGCAAAGTACATCCGCATGTCGCCGCAGAAAGTGCGCCTGGTGGTGGACCTGGTCCGTGGTCACGATGTGAGCCAGGCACTGAACATCCTGCGGTTCACGCCCAAGGCGGCGGCTCGCGAGGTGTCCAAGGTGATCCGGTCGGCGGCTGCCAACGCCGAGGAGAATCATGGGCTCTCGGTCGAGGAGCTGTACGTCGCGCAGATCAAGGCGGACGAGGCTCCGACGCTGAAGCGAGGCCGAGCGGGGGCGCGAGGACGCTACAAGCCGCTTCTGAAGCGGGGCTCCCACGTGACCGTGGTCCTGTCGGAGAAGAACGGGGCGTAGGCCGGGTCCGGCGTAATGTCGGGGGAACGTGCCAAGCCGGAGCTTGGCCAAGGAGGTTATTTTGGGCCGTAAGGTACATCCCATCGGTTTCAGGCTGGGAGTCATAAAGGACTGGGAGTCCAAGTGGTTTGCCGAGGGTGAGGAGTATGCACGCCTCGTCGCCGAGGACATGAAGCTCCGCCAGCTCATTCACGAGCAACTGGGGCGCTCGGGCATCTCGCGCATCGAGATCCAGCGCTTCCCCAAGCAAGTGGCGATCACCATCGTCACGGCCAAGCCGGGCGTGGTGATCGGGCGGCGCGGGGCCAACGTGAATGCCCTCAAGGAAAAGCTCGAGGCGGTCACCGGCGTGGCGGGCAAGAACCTGCGCCTGGACGTGGTCGAGGTGGAGCGCCCCGAGGTGGACGCGCACCTGATCGCCGAGAACGTGGCTGAGCAGTTGGAGCGCCGCGTCTCGCAGAAGCGGGCCATGCGGCAGGCTATTACGCGCGCCATGCGCGCCGGCGCCAAGGGGATTCGTATTGCCTGTTCGGGGCGCCTGTCCGGGTCAGAGATGGCGCGGCGCGAGTGGGCGCGTGAAGGGCGGGTGCCTCTGCACACGCTGCGCGCCGACATCGATTATGCCGTGTCCGAGTCGCTGACGACGTTTGGCCGTATCGGCGTCAAGGTCTGGGTGTATCGCGGGGACGTGCTCCCCGAGGCCGCCGAGGCCGAGAGCGCCGGGGGAGCGTAACCACCATGTTGATGCCCAAGAGGCTGAAGCACCGCAGACAGCATCGCGGACGCATGAAGGGCAAGGCCACCCGCGGCGCCGAGATCAACTTTGGCGACTATGCGCTCAAGGCGCTCGAGCCGGCGTGGATCACCAGTCGCCAGATCGAGGCGGCCCGCCGCACCATCGTGCGCCAGATGAAGCGCAGCGGCCAGTTGTGGATTCGCATCTTTCCTGACAAGCCCGTCACCATGAAGGCCGCGGAGACCCGCATGGGTAGTGGCAAGGGCAACGTCGACCACTATGTGGCCGTCGTCAAGCCCGGGCGCATTATCTTTGAGGTGAGCGGCATCGACGAGGCGACGGCGCGCGGCGCGCTGGCCCAGGCGGCCCAAAAGCTGCCGATCCAGACATCGTTCGTGCGTCGGGACATCGCCGGAGGTGAGGCGGAATGAAGAGCAGCGAACTCCACGGGCTGAGCCAGGAGGAACTCTCGCAGCGGCTCGACGAGCTGTACCAGGAGATGTTCAACCTCCGGTTCCAGATGGCCACGCGGCAGTTGGCGGATACGAGTCGCGTACGGCAGGTGCGCCGTGACATCGCGCGCGTCAAGACGGCGCTACGCGAGCTGGAGCTGCAGGCGGAGGTACGATAGATATGCCAGGGAAGCGCAAAGTGCTGGATGGTCGGGTGGTCGGCACCAAGATGGCCAAGACCGTGGTCGTGAACGTCGAGACCACCTCACAGCACCGGCTGTACAACAAGATTATGCGGACGCACAAAAAGTACCTGGCGCACGACGAGGATGAGTCGTGCCGGGATGGCGACCTGGTGAGGATCGAGGAATCTCGTCCCCTCAGCCGCCGCAAGCGTTGGAAGGTAATCGAAATCGTCAGGCGGGCCGGTTCCTAGCTCGCAGCGGTCGCCAGGAGAGCCTCGCTAGAGGTGGGGCACATCTTGGCGCCGGGCGGCGGTATCCCTTGGTGGACCCGCAATCGGAACTAGAGGGTAACGAGAGATGATTCAGGCATTTACCAGGCTCAACGTTGCTGACAATACGGGCGCCCGCGAGATCATGTGCATCAAGGTGCTGGGGGGCACGCGCCGACACTATGCCGGCGTGGGCGATGTTATCATCGCCTCTGTCAAGGAGGCCAACCCCGGCGGTACGGTGAAAAAGAAGGACGTGGTGCGCGCCGTGATCGTACGTACCGCCAAGGAATATGGCCGGCCGGACGGGTCTCACATTCGGTTCGATGATAACGCGGCGGTCATTCTCGACGCCGAGCAGAACCCGCGGGGCACGCGGATCTTTGGCCCCGTGGGGCGCGAGTTGCGCGACCGGGGCTTTATGAAGATCGTGTCGCTCTCGCCGGAAGTGCTGTAGAGGGCGGTGAGGAGTCAAGATGAAGATTAAAAAGGGCGACACCGTCGAGGTGATCAGCGGCAACGACCGGGGAGTCCGGGGCACCGTGAACACGGCCATACCCCAGGAGAACCGCGTCGTGGTTGCCGGCGTGCACATCGTCAAGAAGCATCAGCGGCGCACCGGTGACGTGCGTACGCAGTTCGGCATCATCGAGCGCGAGGCGCCGGTGAATGTGTCGAACGTGGCACTGGTATGCCCGCATTGCGACAAGCCGACCCGTGTCGGCTATCGCGTGGCGCCCGACGGCACCAAAGCGCGCATCTGCCGCAAGTGCAACGAGATCATCGAATAGGTGCGGAACCCCGCGATGCTGAGGCCCTGTCGCCCGGAAGCGCGGGCCGGCCGGGGACCTGAGGAGTAGACGACGATGCCGAGATTGCAGGACCAATATCGGAACGAGATCGTTCCCAGTATGATGGAACGCTTCTCCTACCGGAGCGTGATGCAAGTCCCGCGCCTCGAAAAGATCGTGGTGAACATTGGCGCCGGCGAGGCGTTGCAGAACGCCAAGGCCCTGGATGCCGCTAGCAATGATCTCGCGGCTATCACGGGGCAGAAGGCGATCATCACGCGCGCGCGCAAGTCCGTCGCGAACTTTCGCCTGCGCGAGGGCAACCCCATTGGGGCCAAGGTCACGCTGCGCGGAGAGCGGATGTATTCGTTCTTGGACCGACTGATCAATATCGCACTGCCCCGGCAGCGCGACTTTACCGGGGTGTCACGCTCCTCGTTCGATGGGCGTGGCAACTATACCCTGGGCTTGCGCGAGCAGCTCGTGTTTCTGGAGATCGACTATGATGCGATCGACAAGGTGCGCGGGCTCGAAGTGACCATCGTCACCTCGGCGGAGAACGACGAAGAGGGTCGCTATCTGCTCGAGCAGTTTGGTATGCCGTTTGTGAAGCAGTAGGCGCGGTCCACGTGGTGCCTGGCGGCACATGTGCGGCGGCGGTGGTCGCCGGGTGTGGGGTCTCACGCGTTGGGGCAGCCCCGGTTGTGAAGTGCTTAATCGGAGGGAAGGAATAGTGGCCAAAAAGTCCATCATCGTGCGTGAGACGCGCCGAAAGTACCCGACCCGTGTCCGCAACCGGTGTGTGCGCTGTGGCAGGCCGCGGGGTTACATGCGCCGCTTCCACCTGTGCCGCATCTGCTTCCGCGAGTTGGCGATGGCTGGCAAGATTCCGGGCGTCACCAAGTCGAGCTGGTAGTCCGACTCACGCAGAATGGCTGGGGTCTGTCGCCTGGATCTGGCCGCGCGTGGATGCACGTCTCGCCAGCCCAGGGAACCCGAAGCAGGAGAGTTTCAAGTATGAGCGTAACCGATCCAATCGCTGACATGTTGACCCGCATACGCAACGCGACGGCCGTGCGCCAGAACTTTTGCCTGGTGCCGTCGTCCCGCCTCAAGCGCGCCATCGCCCAGGTGCTGAAGGATGAGGGCTATATCGCGCGCTATGAGGTGACCCGCGATGGCAAGTTCCCGATGATCAAGGTGTATCTCAAGTACACCGAGGACCGGGAGCCCATCGTGGCCGGGCTGCGCCGCGTGAGCAAGCCGGGTTGCCGCGTCTACACCAAGCGGGAGGAGATCCCCTGGGTGCAATCGGGCCTGGGCACGGTGATCCTTTCGACGCCCAAGGGCGTGATCTCCGGCAAGGAGGCCCGGCGCCTCGGTGTGGGCGGCGAGGTTCTCTGCGAGGTCTGGTAGCCGCGGGACGGCGACTGGCTGGCCTCAGTCAAGTGGGAGGTATCGATCGTGTCTAGAATCGGACGCATGCCCATTCCCGTGCCCGCGGGCGTGAAGGTGCGCCAAGAGGGTAATACGGTAACGATAGAGGGGCCGCGCGGCGCGCTTTCGCGCACGCTTCATCCCAACATGCGCATCGCGCTGGACGAGGGCGTGCTCACCGTGTCGCGGCCCGACGACAGCCGCCAAAACCGAGCGCTGCATGGTTTGACGCGGGCGCTGCTCGCCAACATGGTGACCGGCGTTACCGAGGGATTCCAGAAGCGTCTTCAGATCAACGGCGTGGGTTACCGCGCCGAGCAGCAGGGTGACGGCGCGGTACTGCAGATCGGCTTTAGCCATCCGGTACCGGTTACGCCTCCCCCGGGGATCAAGATCATCGTCGACCGTTCCGGCACTACCCTCGTGGTCGAGGGGAACGACAAGGAAGCGGTCGGTGAGGTGGCGGCCAAGATTCGCGCCGTGCGCAAGCCCGAACCTTACAAGGGGAAGGGGATCGCCTACGCGGGCGAAGTGATTCGGCGCAAGGCCGGAAAGGCGGGTATCCGATAATGGGAGACGCACAAAAGACGCGCCAGGCGCGTTTGCGGCGCCATCGTCGGGTGCGCAAGACGGTTGTCGGCACCCCCGAGCGCCCACGGCTGAATGTGTTTCGCAGCCTGGACCATATCTATGCCCAGATCATCGACGACTCGGTGGGGCACACGCTGGTGGCCGCATCGACGCTGGACAAAGAGGTGCGCGGGCAGTGTGGTGAGGCGGCGAAAAAGTCGGACGAGGCCAAGGTCGTCGGACGGGTGCTTGCCGAGCGCGCCCTGGCACGCGGTGTGAACCAAGTGGTCTTTGACCGAGGTGGTTATCAGTACCACGGGCGCGTCAAGGCGTTGGCCGAGGCCGCTCGTGAGGCGGGGCTGACCTTCTAGGGCGGCTGTGCCGGGCAGGGGCGGTGATTAACGAGGAGAGATTTGATGCCAAGAAGGAACGAACGAGAACGGCTCGATGAGGGCGAAGAGCTTGTTGAGCGTGTCGTCCATATCAGTCGCGTCGCCAAGGTAGTCAAGGGTGGACGGCGCTTTGGTTTCCGTGCCCTGGTTGTCGTGGGGGATGGCAATGGCCGTGTCGGCGTGGGCGTCGGCAAGGCGCGTGAGGTGCCCTCGGCGATCCGCAAGGGATCGGAGCGAGCCAGGCGTAGCATGGTAGCCGTTCCTCTGGCCGGGAGAACCCTGCCGCACGAGGTGCTGGTGAACTTTAGCGCCGCCCAGGTACTGATGAAGCCCGCCTCGCCCGGGACCGGCGTTATTGCCGGCGGTGGCGTGCGTGCGGTTCTCGAGGCTGCGGGCGTGCACGACGTCCTCTCCAAGTCGCTCAAGAGCGACAACGTGTTCAACGTGGTCTGGGCGGCGTTCGAGGGACTGAAGCAGTTGCGCGACGTGGAAGCGGTGGCGCGTGCCCGCGGCAAGAGTGTCGCCGAGTTGCTGCCGCCGTGGAGGGTTGAGGCCAATGGCTGACAAGCTGCGCATCACGTACGTTCGAAGCGCCATTGGCTATGACGTGCGCCAGAAGCGGACCATCGCGGCCCTGGGCCTACGACGCCTGGGGGATGTCGTCGAGCAGGACGACTGCGCGGTCATCCGCGGCATGGTGAACAAGGTGCAGCATCTCGTCCAAGTGGAAGAGGTCGGTCATGAAGCTGCATGAACTACACCAACCGGAAGGGGCCAAGCGGTCCCGCAAGCGCAAGGGCCGGGGTATCGCGGCGGGCCAGGGCAAGACGGCCGGCTATGGCACCAAGGGCCAGAACTCGCGCTCGGGTCGCGGTGGCAGGCTGCACTTTGAGGGCGGCCAGCTGCCGTTGGTGAATCGCCTGCCCATCAAGCGGGGCTTTCGCAATCCCCGCCGCATCGAGTATGCGGTGGTGAATGTGGGCAAGCTCAATCGCTTTGACGCCGGCACAGTTATCGACGTGGCGATGCTGGTGGCTGAGGGGCTGGTGCGTGACGACAAGCTTCCCATCAAGGTGCTGGGAGGCGGCGATATCGATCGCGCGCTGACGCTGCGCGTGGACGCTTGCTCTGAGGTGGCCAAGGCCAAGGTCGAGGCCGCCGGCGGCAGCGTCGAGAGCGAATAGGCGGTTCCAGACGGTGGGCTGTGACGCGAACGCCATCGCCCAAGCGGGACTCGGGAGGAGCTGATGCTGCAGGCGGTTTCCAACGCGCTCAAGCTGCCAGACCTGCGTCGAAAGATCTTTTTCACGCTGGGAATCCTGGTGCTCTACCGGCTGGCGGCGCACGTCCCGGTTCCCGGGGTAAACGCCGAGGCCCTGCGCCAGGTGTTCCAGCAGAACCAGTTGCTGGGGCTGCTGGACATGTTCTCGGGCGGCGCCATGTCCAACTTTTCGGTCATGGCCATGGGGGTGTACCCCTTTATCACCGCCCAGATCGTGCTGCAGTTGTTACAGCCCATCATCCCGAGCCTCGAGCAGTTGGCCCGGGAGGGCGAGGCGGGGCGGCAGAGAATGAACCTTTACACGCACCTGCTCACCATCCCGTTGGCGCTGTTGCAGGGCATCGGGCAGACGTCGATCCTGGCACAGTCCGTCGGGACGGCCGGGCCCGCCATCACGAACTTTGGCTTTAGCGGCGCGAACTTGATGCCGACCATCGCCACGCTCATCACGCTCACCGCTGGCACCATGTTTGCCATCTGGCTGGGCGAACTGATCGATGAGCAGGGGATCGGCAACGGGCTTTCCATCATCATCTTTGGCGGCATCGTGGCCGGCATTCCGCAGCGGTTGGGCCAGTTGTGGGTGTCCAACCCGTGGAGCATCGTGGTGTTTATCGTCATCACGATCATTACGATGTTCGGCATCGTGATCGTGCAGGAGGGTCAGCGGCGTATCCCGGTGCAGTACGCCAAGCGCGTGCGGGGCACCCGGGTTTACGGTGGGCAGAGCACCCACGTGCCGCTCCAGGTCAACTCGGCGGGCATGATCCCGCTCATCTTTGCGGTGTCGATGCTCATGTTCCCCGGCGTGGTGGCCAGCTACTTTGTCAACGCGCAGGTGGACATCATCCGCAACATCGCGGTGGCGGTCTCGCGGATCTTTGACGCCAACGGCGCCTTTTACTGGATCCTGTACTTTGTGCTGGTGGTGGCGTTGACCTACTTTTATACCGACGTCATCTTCCGGCAGCAGAACCTGGCCGAGACGCTGCAGCGTCAGGGGGGCTTTATCCCCGGCATTCGTCCAGGGCAGCGCACGGCAGAGTATCTCCACGGCGTGCTGCAGCGCATCACCCTGGTGGGCGCGCTGTTCCTGGGGATCGTGGCCATCCTGCCCTTCCTGGTGCGCCCGCTGGTGGGCACCAGCGAGATGCTCGTCACCAGCACGGGACTGCTGATCGTGGTGGGCGTGGTGCTGGATACGATGAAACAGCTCGAGGCGCAGCTCCTGATGCGCCACTACGAGGGCTTTATCAAGAGGATGCGTTAGGGTCGTGGATATCGTGCTGTTGGGGGCGCCGGGAGCGGGCAAGGGGACGCAGGCAGAGTTACTGGCGGAGTGGCTGTCGCTGCCCACGGTCTCGAGCGGGGTGCTGTTCCGCGAGGCCATGGATGCGGGGACGCCCCTCGGTCGCCGGGCGAAAGAGTTCATCGATCGCGGCGAGTTGGTGCCCGACGAGGTAACCGTCGACAGGATCGCCGAGCGCCTGTCGCGCCCCGATTGCGCCAATGGTGTGATCCTGGATGGGTTCCCGCGCACGGTGGCGCAGGCCCGGGCCCTGGAGGACCTCCTGGGGCGCATGGGGCGGCAGGTGGACGTCGTGGCCTACATAGAGGTGCCGACAGAGGTGTTGCTGCAACGCTTGTCGGGCCGGTGGACGTGCAGCCAGTGTGGGGCGATCTACCACGAGACGTTCAACCCAGAGGCCGTCGAGGGCGTCTGTGATAGTTGTGGCGGCAAGCTGGTGCAGCGCGAGGATGACACCCCCGAGGTGCAGCGCCGCCGCATCGAGGTGTACAATGAGCGCACCGCCCCCTCATCGCCTACTATCGCGAGCAGGGCATCCTGTCCGAGGTGGATGGCGATCAGGGCGTGGAGGCGGTGCAGCACGACTTGAGGGCCGTGATCCATGCGGCCCGGTCTTGACAGGGACGGGGGAACAGAGTGCGGCATTTGCGGCAGCGGCCGGCGAGCCGCGAGGTGGTAGCGACGCGCACGCCCGAGGAGTTGGAGCGCATGCGGCGGGCCGGCGAGATCGTGGCCCGCGCGCTGGAAGAGACCAGCGCCGCCGTGCGACCGGGGATCACGACGGGGGAACTCGACCGTATCGCCGAGACCACGATTCGTGGCATGGGAGGCACACCCTCCTTCAAGGGATATCATGGCTATCCGGCCACCATCTGCGCGTCGATTAACGAAGAGATCGTGCACGGCATTCCGGGAGCGCGGGTGTTGCGTGAGGGCGACCTGATCAGCATCGATGTGGGCGCCATCTGGCAGGGGTATCAGGGCGACGCCGCCGTCACGGTGGGTGTGGGGCAGGTGGATCCCGAGGCGGAGCGCCTGATGGAGGTGACCCGTCGCGCACTGGAGGCGGGCATAGCTGCCGCCCGGGCGGGAGCCCGACTGGGTGACATCTCGCACGCCATCGAGGCCGTGGGGCGAGGCGCCGACCTGGAAGTGATCCGGGAGTACGGCGGGCACGGCATCGGGCGCGCCATGCACGAGGAGCCGCGGGTGCTCAACTGGGGCCCGCCGGGCAAGGGGCTGCGGCTGCGGTCTGGGATGGCCCTGGCGCTGGAACCGATGTTCACGCTGGGCGGCTATCACACGCGACAACTGGATGACGGGTGGACGGTGGTCACAGCCGACTTGAGCCTGTCGGCCCATTACGAGCACACCATCGCGATTACAGAGAACGGGGCAGAGATCCTGACCAGGGCGCGGCGCTAGGCGCCGGACCGCCCGTCTGTGGGAGGAAGTCATGAAGGTAAAACCGTCGGTGAAAAAGCGTTGCGACAAGTGCAAGATCATCCGCCGTCGTGGTGTTGTGCGGGTGATTTGCGTGAACCCACGCCACAAGCAGCGTCAGGGGTAGTTGGGAAGGGCAGCCCGGCAAGGGGCGGCGAGGAGCCGCCGGGGCCGGGCGCAAAGGAGGCACAACATGGCACGTATCGCAGGGATTGACCTGCCCAACGAAAAGCGCGTCGAGATCGGGCTGACCTACATCTATGGCATCGGGCGTTCCCGAGCCAACGAGATCCTCGGCAACACCGGGGTGAGCCCCGACACGCGCTGTCGCGACCTCACCGAGACCGAGGTCGCCCGGTTGCGCGAGTTGATCGATAGCGAGTTCGTGGTAGAGGGCGACCTGCGCCGCGACGTGGCGATGAACATCAGGCGGCTGCAGGAGATCGGCAGCTATCGTGGGCTGCGCCATCGGCGGAATCTGCCGGTGAGGGGTCAGAGGACGCGCACCAACGCGCGCACACGACGCGGGACGCGACGGACTGTAGCGGGCAAGAAGCGCGCTCGCGCCAAGACGTAAGTAGCGGGAGGATAGGATGGGGCGGAGGAGAACGGCTACCAGGGGTGCTCGCCGCGAACGTCGCAACGTTCCGTACGGGCACGCCTATGTCCAATCGACATTTAATAATACCATCATCACATTCACGGATCCGACGGGCAACGTGGTGTGCTGGCGCAGCGCCGGCCAGAGCTTCAAGGGGTCGCGCAAGAGCACGCCTTACGCCGCGCAGACCGCCACCGAGGCCGCCAGCCGCGCTGCCATGGATGCGGGGATGCGTGAAGTAGACATCTTTGTGAAGGGACCCGGCCCGGGCCGCGAAACGGCGCTGCGCACCATCCAGGCCGCCGGCTTACGGGTCCGTTCCATCACGGACGTGACGCCCATTCCGCACAACGGGTGCCGGCCGCCGAAAAAGCGCCGCATCTAGGACGAGTAGAGCGGAACTCGGGCGACGCACCAGAGGCAAGGCAGGCGCACGACCGATCGGTCGTGCGCGGGAGCGGGGAAGACGTCGCGAAACGGCACACGTTTCGCAGAATGTACTGCCCATTCGAGGGGGCGCAGACCCCAACGGAACGTAAACCCGCAGCGATTGCCGACAACGCAATACATCGTGGTCGCAATCGGGCATTAGGAGGCTACATGGCAAGGTATACGGATTCGGTCTGCAAACTATGCCGGCGCGAGGGGATGAAGCTGTTTCTCAAGGGCGAGCGGTGCATGTCACCCAAGTGCGCCTTTGAGCGGCGCGCCTACGCGCCCGGCGTGCACGGCAAGCAGGCGCAGTTTCGCCAGCGTACGTCGGACTATGGCCTGCAGCTTCGTGAGAAGCAGCGCGCGCGCCGCATCTATGGCGTGCTCGAGCGCCAGTTCCGGCGCTACTATGATATCGCCGTGCGTGGCCGCGGGCAGACGGGCGCCAACCTGCTCTCCATCCTGGAGAGCCGCTTCGACAATGTTGTGTATCGGCTGGGGATGGCCGATTCGAGGGCCCAGGCGCGGCACCTCATTCAGCACAGCCATTTCATGGTGAATGGGCGGCGCTTGAACATCCCATCGGCGCTCATCAAGGCCGGAGACGTCATCACGGTGCGTGAAGCCAGCAAGCAGAACGGGTACTTCCGAGGTCTGACTGAGGTCCTGGAGGATCGATCCGTCCCGGAGTGGCTCAACCTGAACCCCGCCGAACTGAGCGGGACGGTGGTGGCCATCCCCACGCGCGAGCAGATCGACGTGCCGCTCTCGGAGCAGCTGATCGTCGAGTTCTACTCACGATAAGCCGGGCCGGTTGCGCGAGAACCCCCGTGCGACGTTGCCCTGTGAGGTCGACGATTACCTCGGGTGGGGTCGCTCAAAGCAGGTGAGGAGGGTACCCCTTGCTGAATCAAGTACTACCAAAGATCGAGTGTGAGGCCAACACTCAGAACTATGGCCGCTACGCTATCGGCCCGATGAACCGGGGCTATGGCGTGACCATGGGGGTGGCCTTGCGGCGGGTGTTGCTGTCGTCCCTCTCGGGCGCGGCCATCACGTCCGTGCGGGTGAGCGGCGTGCCTCACGAGTTTACCGAGATTCCGGGCGCCAAAGAGGACATGATCATGCTGATCTTGAACCTCAAGAAGGTGCGCCTGATCATGCACACCGACGAACCGGTGCGCATGCGGGTCACGGCCAGGGGCAAGAGCGTCATCACGGCGGGCGACATCGAGGCGCCGTCGAGCGTCGAGATCGCCAACCCCGAGTTGCAGCTCCTGACCCTGGACACGCTCGAGTCGGAGCTGGAGCTAGAGTTAGTCGCCGAGCGCGGCGTGGGCTATTCCCCCGCCGAGGATCGCAAGGCGCTGCCCATCGGGCAGATCCCGGTGGACGCCATCTACTCGCCCATCGTTCGGGTGAACACTGAGGTCGAGGCAGCGCGCATCGAGCAGATCACGGACTATGACCTGCTCAAGCTCGAGATCTGGACCGACGGCACGGTGCATCCCGGAGATGCGCTGACAGAGGCCGCGCGCATCCTCATGCGTCACTTTTCGCCGCTGAGCCAGTTCTCCGCCGCCGAGGCGGAGGAGGCAGAGCGTGTGGAGGAGGAGCGCGAGGGCGGCGAGTTCTATGACGTGCCCATCGAGGATCTAGATCTGGGCATGCGCGCCTACAACTGTTTGAAGCGCGCCGGCATCACCAAGGTCGGCGAGATCATCGAGCGCCTGGAGCGCGGGCCCGCCGAGATCCTGGCGATCCGCAACTTTGGGCAAAAGTCATTGGTCGAACTCGTCGACCGGCTGCGCGAGAAGGGTTACCTTCCGGCGGACTATGAGCTGGAAGAGTAGCACGCACACCAGGCGCGGCCGGCCGATCGCCGCGGCGGCTGGATGAACCCGGCGCTACGCCGAGATGTTACGATACAAGAGAGGTAGTTCGCGATGAGACACCGTGTGGCTGGCAAGCACCTGGGTCGCACCTCAGCCCACCGCGTTGCACTCTTTCGAAACCTGATGACCGAACTCTTCCGCCACGAGCGCATCCGGACGACCCACGCCAAGGCGCAGGCGATCCGCGGCGAGGCCGAGCACCTGGTGACCCTCGCCAAGCGCGGTAAGGTCAAGCGGGATGGCGATCAGCATGACGTGCACGAGCGCCGGATGGTGGCGGCCGTGCTGCGCGACCCGATGGTGGTGCGCAAGCTGTTCGACGAGATCGCCCCGCGGTTCGAAGAGCGCCCCGGCGGGTACACCCGCATGATCAAGATTGGGCGTCGCCAGGGCGATGGGGCCGAGATGGTTGTGCTAGAGTTGGTGGACTAGGTTCCCCTCCGCCGCTACGGCGAGGGGCCAGAGTGAGACCTTGGGTCGTCGTGGGAGCACAGAGATATCGCGCCATCGTCGCCTACGATGGCACCGATTACGGTGGGTTCCAGATCCAGGCCAGTGGCCTGACCATTCAGGGGGAGCTGGAGCGCGCCCTGCGGAGCGCCACGCAAGAGTTCGTGCGCATCGTGGGCGCCGGTCGAACGGACGCCGGCGTGCACGCCCAAGGACAGGTGATCAGCTTTGAGACGAGCTGGCGCCACGGCGTGGAGACGTTGCAGAGGGCGATGAACGCCCTCCTTCCCGACGACATCGTGGTGCGGGATCTGGCGCCGGCAGAGGAGCGCTTTCACGCGCGATTCAGCGCGCGGCAGAGGACGTATCGCTACTGGGTGCATCACGCGTCGGCCAGCCAGCCCCTCATGCGGCGCTACGGCTGGGGCTTGGCGAGGCGGCCCGACGTGGAAGCGATGCAGCGGGCGGCGGGGCACCTGCTGGGCGAGCACGACTTTGCGGCCTTTGGGCAGGCGCCGGGCGGCGGGAACACCGTGCGGGCCGTGCTGCGGGCCGAGTGGCGGGGGCGTGAGGCCCCACCGTGGGCGGGCGCAGACGTAGAGTTATGGGAGTTCGAGATCGCGGCGAACGCCTTCCTGCGAGGGATGGTGCGCCGCGTGGTGGGGACGCTCCTGCTCGTCGGGAGCGGCGAGTTGTCGGCGGATGGCTTTGCCGAGGTGCTCGCCTCACGCGACCCGGCGCGATCCGGGCCGCCCGCTCCGGCGCGAGGGCTCACCCTCTGGCGCGTGGAGTATGGCGATGGCGCATCAACGCCAGGAGCCGGAAGGAACAACGACGCTGCCCACAAGGCAGTGACGGGCGGATTGCAGCGGCCATGGAACCGGCGACGCCGGGGCCCAGAACCAGCATCGCTCGAGCATGGAAGGAGTCGGTTAGGTGAAGACGTATAGCGCAAAGAAATCTGACATCCAGCGCGAGTGGTTCGTGGTCGACGCCGCCGGGCAGAACCTCGGCAGGCTGGCTACCCGCATCGCCACTCTGCTGCGCGGCAAGCACAAGCCGATCTTTACCCCCAGCATGGATACGGGCGACTTTGTGATCGTGGTGAATGCCGACAAGATCGCCGTCACCGGACGCAAACTTGACCAGAAGATGTACTACCGCTATTCTGGCTACCCCGGGGGGTTGACGGAGACTAGCCTGCGGCGCATGCTGGAGACGCACCCCACGCGGGTGGTCGAGTTCGCCGTGCGTGGCATGCTGCCCAAGAATCGGCTGGGCCGCGCGATGCTGAAAAAGCTCAAGGTGTACGCGGGTGGCACGCACCCGCACGAGGCACAGCAGCCCAAGCCGCTGGACGTATCGTAACGCCGGGCGTCTCCCGTGGTGGTAGCGCCTGAGAACCCTGGCATGGAATTAGGCCTCGAGTTCAGGGTCTTGTCACTAGGCCTTGAGTACAAGGAGGACGAGTAGGTGGCAACGCAGCAGTATTACTATGGTACCGGTCGTCGCAAGACGTCTACCGCCAGGGTACGCCTGTACCCGGGTGAGGGGGCGATGGTCATCAACGGCAAGCCGGCGGCCGAGTACTTTAGCCGAGACGTGGATATGATTCGGGCGCTGGAGCCGCTGCGCGTCACCGGCACCGAGCAGCAGTTCATGATCTCGGTGATGGTGGAGGGGGGCGGCATCACCGGCCAGGCGGGCGCCATCCGACATGGGATCGCGCGCGCGCTGTTGGCCGCCAATCCCGAGTACAGGCCCCCGCTCAAGAGCGCCGGCCTGTTGACGCGCGATCCGCGCGCCAAGGAGCGCAAGAAGCCGGGCCTGAAGCGTGCGCGCAAGGCGCCGCAGTACACCAAGCGCTAATTCGCGGATTAGGTTCGAACCAGCTCCAAGAGGGCGAGAGCAACAAGGCTCGCCCTCTTTATGCTGCCGTGGGGCGGTTGTGGGTTGTGCGTTATGGGTTGTGTGTTACAGGTGGCAGGTTGCAGGCTCTGGAGGATGGTTATGCTCGGCCCTGTTACCTGTGGCCTGAAACCCTCCCGTCCTGCAAAGGCGTAACCCACAACACACAACGCACAACCCACAACCAAGCCGTCGCGCTAGAAGAGCGACGGCCCATAGATGACGATCCCGGCGGTGAGGGCCCATAGCAGTGAGGCTACGATGAGGGGGCGATCGCCCAGTACCACGTCCTCAGGGGCGCCGCCCAGGTTGTGGTTGTGGATCAGGTACATGTACCGAAAGATGCCATAGATCACAAAGGGGATCGTCAGCATCATACCGTGGTTGAGCGGCAGGTTGGGCGCGGAAAAGGTGTAGAACGAGTAGGTGACCAGCGCTGACGAGGCGACCAGGGCGGTCATCTCGTCGAGAAAGGGCACAGAGTAGCCCTGCAGGCTGGATCGATGGCCGTTGGCGTTCTCCGCCAGCAGGAGCAACTCGTGGCGGCGCTTGTTGAGAGCGATAAAGAGCGCGCCCAGCGTCGTGCAGACATAGAGCCACGGCGAGAAGCGCGTCACGTCCACCACCACCGACCCGCCAAAGACGCGCAGGACGAACCCGGCGGCGACGACCATCACGTCCACGATGACGATGTTCTTGAGGCGGGCGCTGTAGACGAACATGAGGACGGCATAGCCCAGGAGCGTGGCGCCAAAGGCGGGATTCAGCGCAAAGGCGGCGGGGATGCCGGCGCCCAGCAGCACCACGACGGCGGCCTGCGCCACCCTGGGGCTGAGCGCGCCACAGGCCAGGGGCCGCAGGCGCTTTGTCGGGTGGAGCCGGTCCTTCTCGATGTCGAGCAGGTCGTTCACCAGGTAGACGGCGCTCGATACCAGGGAAAAGAGCACAAAGGCGACCACGCTCCGCCATGCCCAGGCGCCATCGAGCGCCTTGCCGTCGAAGAATAGCCCGGCAAAGACAAAGACGTTCTTGGCCCACTGCTTGGGGCGCATGGCTTTCAGGAGCGCTGGAAACACGCCGGACCTCCGAGGCAGGGTGACTGGCATCATAGCCCAGACCCCCCGAGGCGTCAAAAGATGTTGTCTTGACAGTTATGGCGAGGGGCACTATTCTGCGCCCATGAAAGGCGTGCGAATCGATACACTGCTTCACAACCGAGGGCTCGCGCCGAGCCGCGAGAAGGCGCGACGTCTCATCCTGGCCGGCCAGGTGTTCGTCGACGGCCAGCGCGTCGACAAGGCGGGGACGCGGGTGGATGAATCCGCCAAGGTCGAGGTACGCCAGGGCCCGCCTTACGTCAGTCGTGGGGGGCTCAAGCTGGAGCACGCTTTGAGCGTTTTTGGCATCAGCCCGGATGGCCGCGTGGCGGCGGACGTGGGCGCGTCGACAGGCGGCTTTACCGATTGCCTGTTGCAGCGCGGCGCGGCCAAGGTGTACGCCATCGACGTGGGCTATGGGCAACTCGACTGGGGCCTGCGCCAAGACCCGCGCGTGGTGGTGATGGAGCGCACCAATGCGCGCCATCTCGAGGCGCTTCCCGAGCCCGTCTCGCTGGTCACCATCGACGTCTCGTTCATCTCGCTGGAGTTGATCCTGCCCCAGGTGCGCCGCTGGTTGGCGCCCGGCGGCGAGGTCGTGGCGCTCATCAAGCCCCAGTTCGAGGCGGGACCCGAGCGCGTGGGCAAGGGGGGCGTCGTGCGCGACCCGGACGTGCATCGCGACGTATTGCACACGACACTTGCATGGGCGCGCGAGAACGGCTGGCGCGTCTTGGGGCTGACGCGCTCGCCCATCACCGGCCCCAAGGGCAACGTCGAGTTCCTGGCCTGGCTGGGTGTTGACGGAACGATGGCCGGATCCGAGCGCCCCGCCGCCGACCTTGGCGCCGCCGACCTTGGCGCCGCCATCGACGCCGTGTTGGCCGAGGGAGGCACTCCGGAAGATCAGACAGTAGTCGTCGCCGAGGAGGAGTAGGGGGATGCGAAGCTGACGCCCCCGTCGCTCCGGTACAACGAGTAGGACGTGCAGCGTGACGATGTTTCGAGGCAGCAATGCTTTCAGGCAGTGATCGCAACTCCCCGGGCGGGAGGATACTGTCCATGCCATCGTGGCTCTCGACGCCGGCGCAGCGCTATCGCCTCGTGCTGGTGGCTGCCATGACGTACCTGCTCGTGCGCCTGCTCGTTGCGGCGTGGGCGGCGCTGGTGCCCTTTTTCCTGGGTATGTTGCTCGCCTACTTGCTGCTGCCCGTGGTGAACGTGATGGACCGCAACGCCCCACGCCTGCTGCGCTATCGCGGGCTGTCGCGGCCGTTGGCGATCATCATCGTGTACCTGGTGGGCATCGCTCTCACGGCGGGGG
>Ga0123332_1001825_pt1 | contig 20719 bp, 21 predicted proteins | sample BioC12SIPDNA_4_FD_89958 | JGI IMG/M metagenome (GOLD analysis project Ga0123332, IMG submission 89958) | Anaerobic biogas reactor microbial communites from Washington, USA - Biogas_R2_A C12 SIP DNA | ecosystem: Engineered > Bioreactor > Anaerobic > Unclassified | place: Washington, USA... | reverse complement strand
GCGCCGACCAGCCGGGTGCGGGCGTCGGCGAAGCCGGAGAACAGCCCCGCCGCGTTGGACCCGCCACCGACGCAGGCCACCGCCACGTCCGGGTCGTCGCCGCCGAGCAACGCCCGACACTGCTCGCGGACCTCGTCGCCCATCACCCGGTGCAGCTCGCGCACCATCCACGGGTACGGGTGGGGGCCCATCACCGTGCCCAGGCAGTAGTGGGTGGTCTCGACGCTGGCGACCCAGTCGCGCATCGCCTCGTTGACGGCGTCCTTCAGGGTGCGGCTGCCGGTGAGCGCCGGGCGGACCTCGGCGCCGAGCAGGCGCATGCGGAACACGTTCAGCGCCTGGCGCTCCATGTCGACCTCGCCCATGTAGACGAGGCACTCCTGGCCGAGCAGGGCGGCCGCGGTGGCGGTGGCGACCCCGTGCTGACCGGCGCCGGTCTCGGCGATGACCCGCGTCTTGCCCATGCGCTGGGCCAGCAGCGCCTGGCCGAGGACGTTGTTGATCTTGTGCGATCCGGTGTGGTTCAGGTCCTCGCGCTTCAGCAGCAGCCGGAGGCCGAGGCGCTCGGAGAGGTTCTCGCACTCGGTGACCGGAGTGGGGCGGCCCGAGTAGTCGCGCAGGAGGCCGTCGAGCCGGGCGCGGAACGCGGGATCGGCCCACGCGTCGCGGAACGCGGCCTCCAGCTCGGCCAGGGCGGGGATGAGCGTCTCGGGCACGAACCGACCGCCGAAGCGGCCGAAGCGGCCGGCCGCGTCGGGTTCGGCCATCGCCGACGGTGGCGTCGGTGGTGGCGTTGACGGCGGCGGTGGTGGCTCGGCGGTCACGTGTCGTCGGTCCAGTCGTAGGGGCGCGGGTCGACGTCGGGCTCCCACTCGGGCGCGGCGGCCCGGGCGTGGGCGACGAACCGGCGGACCTTGCTCGGGTCCTTCCGCCCGCCCGGGCTGCCCGGGTCGCGCTCGACGCCCGACGCGGCGTCGACGCCCCACGGCCGCACGCGGGCGACGGCGTCGGCGACGTTGTCGGGGGTCAGGCCGCCGGCCAGGATCAGGCGCATGCCGTCCGGCAGGGTCGGGACCAGGTCGAGGTCGTAGGTCTCGCCGCTGCCGGGCCGTCGCCCGTCGACCATCACGACGTCGGTGCCGTACTCGGCGACCCGGTCGAGGGCCGGCTCACCGGCGGCGAAGGCCTTGATCACGAGCGGCACCCGCTCGGCGATCCACCGGGTGTCCTCGGGCGACTCGTGGCCGTGGAGCTGGGCCCCCCGCAGACCGGCCTCGTGGACGATCGACACGACCCGCTCACGCGCCTCGTTGCGGAACACGCCCACCGCGATCGCCTCCGCGGGCAGTCGCCGGACGATGTCGCGCGCCACCGACGGGGAGATCTGGCGGGGCGAGCCCGACACGAAGTTGAACCCCACCGCGTCGGCGTCCATGGCCACCGCGAGCAGGGCATCCTCCTCGCTCGTCACTCCGCAGACCTTCACGAACACGGTCGGGATGCTACGGGAGCGCCCCTCCGCCCCCCGCACCGATCTCGACTCGCGGCCGACGCGCAGATCGCCGGACCGGGAGCCGCGGCGGCGCCGCGGTGATCCGGCGGGACGGGCTACCCGGCGTCGGGGTCGGTGGCCCGGCGGGCGGCGCGGAGGGCGGCGACGGCCGCGGAGCGGTCGGCGTCGGTCACGACCGACTCGCCCACGAGCACGGCGTGGTAGCCCGCGGCGGCCAGGCGACGGGCGTCGTCGGGACCCCGGACACCGGACTCGGCCACCCGGACCACGCCCTCGGGGATCTCCGGCGCGACCCTCACCGCCCGGTCGGTGTCGACCTCGAACGTCGTCAGGTCGCGCTGGTTGACCCCGATCAGGTCGGCGCCGACGGCGAGCGCCCGCTCGACCTCGGCCTCGTCGTGCGTCTCGACGAGGGCGTCGAGGCCGACCTCGCGGGCGATGGCGTGGAAGTCGCGCAGCTCGTGGTCGTCGAGCGCCGCGACGATCAGCAGCACGGCGTCGGCCCCCATCGCCCGGGCGTCGAGGACGTCGGCCTCGACGACGGTGAAGTCCTTGCGGAGCACCGGGAGATCGACCGCGCCGCGGGCCTCGCGCAGGTCGGCGGGCGAGCCGCCGAAGAAGTCGACGTCGGTGAGCACGCTCAGCGCGGCGGCGCCCCCCTCGGCGTAGGCCTCGGCCACCCGCCCGGCGACGAGGTCGGGGGCGAGGTCGCCCTTCGACGGCGAGCGGCGCTTGATCTCGGCGACGACCGCCAGGTTCCCGGCCGCGTGGTCGGCGGCCAGCGCCGCCCGCAGACCCCGCGTGGGCCCGTCCTCCATGGCCCGCTCGGCCGCCTCCTCGACCTTCCCGCGCGGGCGGCGGTCGGCCCGGGCGGCCTCGCGGTGGGCGTCGACGATCCGATCGAGGTAGGTGGCCACGGCGTCCCTTCTAGCGGCTGCCCCGCCGGTCTAGCGGTTGCCCGGCCGGGCCCGACGGTCGGCGGCGGCGTCGCTCGCCCGCCCCCGGGCCAGTTCTGCCATCGGCAGCCACACCCACAGGGCGAGCGAGATGCCCGCCAGCATGAACGCGACGGCGAGCATCGGCCGCGACGTGAGGATCGTGCCGAGCAGGGCCACGGCCGCGCCGAGGGCGAGGATGGCGGCGGGCAGGATCCTCACCGGGCGTCGCTCGCCCGGCGGGTCGGGGGGAAGCACGTCGGTCTCGTCGCGCCAGGCGGCGTAGTCGTGCATCCACCCGTCGTCGTCGACCCGCGGCCGCCAGCCGGGCCCGGCCGGGCGGGCGCGCGAGGCGCGGGGCGGATCGGCCAGCGTGCGCCGCTCGTCGTAGGCGCGGCGCCGGCCGGGGTCCGACAGCACCCGCCACGCCTCGTTCACGTCCCGCATCCGTCGCTCGGCGTGGGCCCGCTCGGCCGCCGTCCGCCCCGCGTGGGCGTCGGGGTGGAAGCGCCGGGCCTGCTTCACGTAGGCGCGGCGGATCTCGGCGGGGTCGGCCCCCGACCCGATGCCGAGCACCTCGTAGTGGTCTTCGGCCGGGGCCACGGCGCGGGCCGATCAGTCCGGCGCGAGCGGAGGGGCGTGGACCGTCGCCGGCACGCCACCGACCTCGGCCGGGGCGGGTGGTTCGACCGACCGGTGGACCAGCGCCAGCCCCACGCTGCGACCGCCGGCGTCGATCGCATCGCTGGTGAGGGCGCCGACGACCCGGCCGTCGACCACGACCTCGGCCCCGACGCCCGGCGGCAGGCCGTCCATCTCGACGACGCGCAGGTGGCGGGGGACGTTGCCGCCGCGGCTGTCGATGCGGGCGACCAGCTCCTGGCCCGTGTAGCAACCCTTGCTGAAGCTGACCGACGCCTCGACCACCCACGCGCCCAGCTCGGCCGGGATCGTGCCCTCGTCGATCTCGGCACCCATGCGGGGCACGCCCGCCGCGATCCGGGCCCCCTCGTAGAGGTCCTCGTCGTCGTAGTCGAGCGTGCCGACGGGCAGGTCGCTCGGAAGGAAGTCGTCGGCGACGTCGAACACGTCCGAGCCGGGGCCCGGCCACATCGTCGGCACGCCGTCGATCACCTCCGCGCCGCGGACGGCGAGCACCGGCACCGCCTCGTCGAGCGTGATCTCGGTGCGCGTCCGGAGCTTGAACCGCTCGAGGCGCGCGACCACCGCGGCGCCGGAGCCCGGGTCGACGTCGAGGCGCACCGTCTCGGGCGCGGCCCGGTCGACGCGCAGCCAGGCGTCGACCTTGCCGGTCGGCTGGAGGAGGAAGGACGACGCCGTGTCACCCACGTCGAGGGCGGCGACGTCCTGGCTGAGCTGACCCTGGAGGAACGCGACCGTGTCGGGGCCCGCCAGGGTGACCACGTCGCGGCGGATCCGGGCGACGAAGACGGTCATCGGTCCCCCGTTCGGGTTCGGTCGCTCACGGGTTCAGTCTGTCGCCTCGGCGGCCCGTCGCGCCTCGGTCATCCGCCGGGCGGCCGGCACCGCGGTGAGCAGGGCCCGGGCCTTGTTGCGGCATTCGAGGTCCTCGTGCTCGGGCACCGAGTCGGCGACGATGCCCGCCCCGGCCTGCACCGAGGCCCGCCCGTCGGGCAGGCACACCATCGTGCGGATGGCGATCGCGGTGTCGACCGCGCCGTCGAGGTCGACGTAGCCGACGACGCCCCCGTAGGGACCGCGCTTGGACGGTTCGAGGGCGTCGATGATCTCCATGGCCCGCACCTTGGGCGCGCCGGTCAGCGTCCCCGCCGGGATGGTGGCGCGCAGCACGTCGATCGGGGTACGCCCCTCGGCCAGCTCGCCCGACACCTGCGATGTCAGGTGCATCACGTGGCTGTAGCGCTCGAGGGTCATCATCTCGTCGACCCGGCACGTGCCGTAGCGCACCACCCGTCCCACGTCGTTGCGGGCCAGGTCGACCAGCATCACGTGCTCGGCGATCTCCTTGGGGTGCTCGATCAGCTCGGCCCCCAACCGACGATCCTCCTCCTCGGTGGCCCCCCGGTAGCGGGTGCCGGCGATCGGCCGCGAGACGACCGTGCCGTCGCGGAGCCGCACGAGGGGCTCGGGCGACGAGCCGACCAGGGTGACCTCCGGCGTCCGCACGAAGTACATGTACGGGCTCGGGTTGACCTGGCGGAGCACCCGGTACACGTCGAACGGGTCGGCGCCCAGCTCGAAGTCGAAGCGCTGCGCCAGCACGACCTGGAAGATGTCGCCGGCGAGGATGTGCTCCCTGGCGACGTCGACCGCGCCCCGGTAGGCGTCGCCCGGCATGGTCGAGGTGACGCCGTCGAGCTCATCGGCGCCGGTCGGCGGGTCGAGCAGGATCTCGTCGAGGGGGCGGGCGCCGTCGCGGGCCAGGCCGTCGAGCCGGGCGAGGGCCTCGTCGTAGAGCCGGTCGACCTCGTCGGGCGTCGCGCCCGGGGCGACCGGAACGTTGACGACGAGCGTCACCCGCTGGCGCCAGTGGTCGAACGCGGCCAGCTCGCCGATGACCGACAGGGAGGCGTCGGGCAGGCCGAGGTCGTCGGCCGGGACGTCGGGCAGGCGCTCGACCTCGCGCACGACGTCGTAGCCGAGGTAGCCGAGCAGCCCCCCGTGCAGCGGCGGGAGGTCGAGGCCACGGGGCGACGCCGCCCGGGCCAGCACCGCCTCGACGGCGGCGAGCATCCCCCGGTCGCGCGGGATGCCCTCGACCAGGTGGCCGTCGGCGCCGTCGACGGTGACGCCCAGCCCGCGGGCGGTGATCGTGGCGAGCGGCCGGCGGGCGACGAACGACCACCGGCCCCAGCGTTCGCCGTGCTCGACCGACTCCAGCAGGGCGCCGGGCTCGCCCTCGGGGCAGAGGCGGCGGAACGCCGACACCGGTGTGACCTGGTCGGCGAGCAGCTCGCGCCAGACCGGCACGACCGCGTGGTCGCGTGCGAGGTCGGCGAAGGTCGCGCGGTCGGGGCGGATCACGGGACGGTCACGGCCGGACCGGGAGGCCGTTCACGGCGGTCACGCCGGCGCCTCCGAGGGTTCCGGCCCGTCCGGCCCGCCGAAGTCCCGGAAGAAGCACGAGCGGGCGCCGGTGTGGCACGCGCCCGCCCCCTCCTGCTCGACCTCGAAGAGCAGGGCGTCGCCGTCGCAGTCGTAGGCGGCGCGGCGCACCCACTGGCGGTCGCCGCTGGTGTCGCCCTTGCGCCACTCCTCCTGGCGGGACCGGCTCCAGAACACGGTGCGGCCCTCGGTGAGCGTGCGGCGGAGGGTCGCCTCGTTCATCCAGGCGAGCGTGAGCACGAGGCCGGTGCCGTGCTCCTGGACGATCGCCGGCACCAGGCCGTCGTCGTCGTAGCGGATGCGGGCGAGGTCGTCCGCCCGGACCTCGATCGGGGTCGCCTCGGGCATGGCCGGGAGGATAGAGGGCGTCCGGGCCGCTCCCCGCAGCCGTTAGAGGGCGAGCCGAAGGCGAGCCCGGGGCCGAGCGGCCCATCGGCGACGAGGGCGCCAACGAGAGCGGACCAGTACGGCCGGGCTCTTCCGAGCCGCCAGGCGAGGACCAACCGTGGCCACGACCAGGCCCCACTGCGGACGCAGCTAGAGGTAGAGGCCGGTGGGGCTGTCCTCGAGGCGGCCCGAGGCGACCGCGTGTACGTCGCGCTCGCGCAGGATCACGAAGTCCTCGCCGCGCACCTCGACCTCGTAGCGGTCCTCGGGGTTGAAGAGGACCTTGTCGCCGACCTCCATCGCCCGGACGTTGGGCCCGGTGGCCACCACCTCGGCCCAGGCCAGGCGCTTCGACGTGGCCACCGTGGCCGGGATCAGGATGCCGCCGGTGCTCGACCGCTCGCCCTCGGCCTCGCTCCGCACCAGGACGCGGTCGTTGAGCATCTTGATCGGGAGCTTCTCGGACACCCGGCGAGGCTACCGGGGCCGCCGTCGGGTCCCCGAGGTCGGGCGACCCGGCGGACGCTCACCCGGCGGGTCGGGCGGCCGCCGGGGGCGAGGCGTCAGCCGACCGGGCGGACGGTCACCCCGGCGGCGGCCATGACCGCCTTGGCCTCGGCGACGGTGTGCTCGCCGAAGTGGAAGATCGACGCGGCGAGCACGGCGTCGGCCCCGCCGGCGGTGACCCCGTCGACGAGGTGGTCGAGCGTGCCGACCCCGCCGCTGGCGATCACCGGTACCCCGACGGCGTCGGCGACCGCCCGGGTCAGCTCGAGGTCGAAGCCGTCGCGGGTGCCGTCACGGTCCATCGACGTCAGCAGGATCTCCCCCGCGCCCCGGCGCTCGGCCTCGACCGCCCACTCGATCGCGTCGAGGTCGGTCGGCCGGCGGCCGCCGTGGGTGAAGACCCCCCAGCCGGCCGAGGGGTCGTCGACGACGCGGCGCCGGGCGTCGACCGCTACGACCGCGCACTGGGTGCCGAACTCGTCGGCGACCTCGGAGACGGTCTCGGGCCGGGCGATGGCGGCGGTGTTGAGCGAGACCTTGTCGGCGCCGGCGCGCAGCAGGCGACGGGCGTCCTCGACGGTGCGGACTCCCCCGCCGACGGTCAGCGGGATGAACACCTGCTCGGCGGTGCGGGCGACCACGTCGACCATCGTGTCGCGGTCGTCCGAGCTGGCGGTGATGTCGAGGAACACCAGCTCGTCGGCGCCCTCGGCGTCGTAGCGGGCCGCCAGCTCGACCGGGTCGCCGGCATCGCGGAGGCCGACGAAGTTGACGCCCTTCACCACGCGCCCGGCGGTCACGTCGAGGCAGGGGATCACCCGGGCGGTGCGCACCCCTCGACGCTAGACCGCCACCCCCCACCCCGAGACGTCGGTTGTTACATCCGGGGTCAGACCCCAGATGTAACGCTCGGTCCCCGAGGGCTAGGGGGTGCCGGCCGCGGCGAGGGCGTCGTCGATCGACAGCGAGCCGTCGTAGAGGGCCCGGCCGACGATGGCGCCGGCGAGGACCCGGTTGCCGACCTCGAGGTCGGCGAGGTCGCGGAGGTGCTGGGCCCGCCCGACCCCGCCGGAGGCGACGATCTCGGTCTCGCACTCGGTGAGGAGCAGCTCGTAGGTGTCGAGGTCGGGTCCCTCGCCGGTGCCGTCGACGGCGATCTGGGTCACCACGTAGGCCGCGAAGCCCGCGTCGTCCATCGCGGTGGCCAGCTCGACGAGGTCGCGCCCCGAGCCCTCGGCCCACCCGCGCACGGCGACCTCCCGCCCGCGGACGTCGAGGCCCAGCACGACGCGTCCGGGATGCTCGGCGGCGATCCGGCGCGCCCAGCCGGGGTCGGCGAGGGCGGCGGTGCCGAGCACGACGCGGCGGACGCCCGCGGTGAGCAGCTCCTCGACGTCGGCGTCGGAGCGGATGCCGCCGCCGGTCTGCACCGAGGGCCCGACCGCGGCGGCGACCGCGGTGATCGCGTCGCGGTTGGCGGCGGTGCCGGTGCGGGCTCCGTCGAGGTCGACCATGTGGATCCACGGCGAACCCGCCTCGGCGAACTCCCGTGCCACCGCGAGCGGGTCTTCGCCGTACACGGTCTCGCGGTCGAAGTCGCCCTGGGTCAGGCGCACGCAACGGCCGCCGCGGAGGTCGATCGCCGGGTAGAGGTCCACGGGCGGCGATCCTTCCACCCGCGCCCGTCGCCGGTCAGGTCCGGTAGGCGGGGTGCGGCTCGCGTGGGGACGGCGAGCCGGCCGCGCTCGACGCCGCGCACTCGGCGACGAAGCCGCGGAGCAGGGCGAGGCCGACCGCGCCCGACTTCTCCGGGTGGAACTGCGTCGCCCGGCACCGGCCCCGCTCGACCATCGCGGTGACCGGTCCGCCGTAGTCGCAGGTGGCCACGATCAGGTCGTCGGGCACGTCGGCCGCGTACGAGTGGACGAAGTAGACCCAGCTCGGTTCCGGGAGGTGCACGGCGATCGACGGTCGCCGGCGCCAGTCGAGGACGTTCCACTGCATCTGCGGGTGCTTCACCCCGTCGGGCAGGCGGCGCACCCACCCCGGGAGCACGCCGAGGCCGGGGACGCCGGGCGTCTCGTCGGAGCCCTCGAACAGCATCTGCATCCCGATGCACACGCCGAGGAACGGGCGCCCACCCGCGACCGCGTCGCGCACCGCATCGGCCGCCACGTCGGCCAGCCCGACCTCGGCGAGCGCCTCCATGCAGCGGCCGAAGGCGCCCACGCCGGGCAGGACCACGCCGTCGGCGGCGGCCACGACCTCGGGGTCGGCGGTGAGCCGGGCGTCGGCGCCGACCCGCTGCAGCGCCTTCTGGGCCGAGCGCAGGTTGCCGATGCCGTAGTCGAGCACGGCGACCAACGGTCGGTCCGCCGCCCGATCGGACCGACCGCCGACGGGCGTCGGCCCGGGGTCGGGCCGCTCGGTCACAGGGTGCCCTTGGTCGACGGCACTCCCCCGCCCTCCACCCGCACGGCGTCGCGCAGGCAGCGGGACACGCCCTTGAACGCGGCCTCGATCTTGTGGTGGGTGTTGCGCCCGGCCCGCAGGTTCACGTGCAGGGTGATGCCCGCCGAGGTCGCGAACGACTGCCAGAAGTGCTCGGCCATCTCGGGGTTGAACGGCGGGTCGCCGAGCGGGAGGACCTCGCCGAAGGGCACGTCCCACACGAAGTACGGACGGCCCGACAAGTCGAGCGCCACCTCGACCAGCGCCTCGTCGAGGGGGTAGAGGCCCGACGCGAACCGGCGGACGCCCGCCTTGTCGCCCAGGGCCTCCCTGAACGTCTCACCCAGCAGGATGCCGACGTCCTCGACCGTGTGGTGGCCGTCGACCTCGAGGTCGCCCCGGGCGTCGACGGTGAGGTCGAAGCCGCCGTGGCGGCCGATCTGGTCGAGCATGTGGTCGAAGAAGGGAAGACCGGTCGAGACCTCCACCTCGCCGCGGGGGCCGTCGACGTCGAGGGTGACGCTGATGGCGGTCTCGCGGGTGGTGCGCTCGCGCCGGGCGGCGCGGGCGGGTCGGTCGACGGCGGTGCGGTCGGGGGCGGTCATGCCAGGACCTCCGTGAGGGCGGCGAGGAAGCGGTCGTTCTCGGCGGGCGTGCCGACGGTGACGCGGAGGCAACCGTCGAGGCGGGGCCACGACGAGCAGTCACGCACGAGCACGCCCCGGTCGAGCAGGGCCCGCCACACGTCGGCGCCGGCGACCGACTCGGGGCGGAAGAGCACGAAGTTGGCCTGCGACGGCCACACCCGGCACGGGAGCTCGCCGAGCCCGGCCTCGATGCGACCCCGCTCCTCGACGAGGTGGGAGGCGCGCCGCTCCATCTCGTCGACGTGGTCGAGGGCGAGGGTGCCGGCGATCTGCTTGAACGCGTCGAGGTGGTACGGCAGGACGACCTTGTCGAGCTCGGCGACGACCCACGAGGGGCCGACGAGGTACCCGAGCCGGGCGGCGGCCATCGACCACGTCTTGGAGAAGGTGCGGGTGACGACGAGCGGCACGTCCTCGTCGACCAGGTCCATCGCGGACCACGGCGCGAACTGGGAGTAGGCCTCGTCGACGACGACCAGCCCGGGGGCGAGGCCGAGCGTGGCGGAGACCGAGGCGGCCGACTCGACGCCGCCGGTCGGGTTGTTGGGCGAGCAGAGGAACGTCACCTCGGGCCGGGCCTCGGCGAGCACCCGCTCGACCTCGGCCGGGTCGACGGCGTGGTCGGCGTCGCGCTCGCCGGTCGCCACCCTGGTGCCGGTGAGCCGGGCGATGTGGGAGTGCAGGGCGTAGGTCGGCTCGAACACGGCGGCGGTGCGGCCCGGCCCGCCGTAGGTGAGCAGCAGCACCTGGAGCACCTCGTTCGAGCCGTTGGCGACGAAGACCTGCTCGGGTCGGACGCCGTGCAGATCGGCCAGCCGGCGACGCAGCCCGGAGGCCGCCCGGTCGGGGTAGCGGTGCCACTCGATGTCGCCCACGGCCCGGGTGACCGCCTCGACGAAGGCGGCGGGCGGCGGCTCGGGGGCCTCGTTGGTGTTGAGCCGGACCGCCACGTCGACCTGGGGCGAGTGGTAGCCGTCCATCAGGGCGACGTCGTCACGGGGCGCGAGCCGGCGCGACGCCGCGTCGGCCCCGGAGGCGGCGGGCGCGCCGCCGGGCGCGGTCACGATCGCTCGAGCCGGCGGGTGACCGACTCGGCGTGGGCGGGCAGGCCCTCGGCGCGGGCGAGGACGGCGACGTGCGGGCCGACCGCGGCCAGCGCCTCCCGGTCGAGCGTGACGACGTGGACGTCCTTGGTGAAGTCCGACACCGTGAGGGCCGAGCCGAAGCGGGCGGTGCCGGCGGTGGGGAGCACGTGGCTGGGCCCGGCGACGTAGTCACCGACCGAGGCGGGGGCCCACGGGCCGACGAACACGACACCCGCGTGGCGGAGGCGCTCGACGAGCGTGGCGGTGGCCTCGGGTGCGGCCATGACCTCGGCGTGCTCGGGCGCGACCAGGTTGACGACCAGGGCGGCCTGTTCGGGCCCGTCGACCAGGGCGAGGCGGCCGCCGCTGGCGAAGGTCGACTCGACGTCGTCGCGACGGGGCGAGGCGGCGACCTGGGCGGCCAACTCGGCCTCGACCGCCGACGCGGCCTCGTCGTCCCACGTGACCAGCCAGGCCCGGCCGCCGGGCCCGTGCTCGGCCTGGAGGATCACGTCGACGGCGGCGAGGTCGGCGGGGGCGGTCGCGTCGGCCACGACCACCACCTCGGACGGGCCGGCGAAGGCGGACGGCACCCCGACCCGGCCCTCGCCCGCGACCTGGCGCTTGGCCTCGGCGACGTAGACGTTCCCGGGGCCGACGATCACGTCGACCGGCCGCACCGACGCGGTGCCGTAGGCCATCGCCCCGATCGCCTGGGCGCCGCCGACCCGGTACACCTCGGTGACGCCGGCGACGGCCGCCGCCGCGAGCGTGAGCGTCGGCACCTCGCCGTCGGGCCCGGGTGGCACGCACAGGGCGACCTCGGGCACCCCGGCGACCAGCGCCGGGATGGCGGTCATCAGCACGGTCGACGGGTACCGCGCCCGACCGCCCGGCACGTAGCAACCCGCCCGGTCGACCGGCTGGGCCCGCCCCTCGATGACGATGCCGTCGCGCTCGTAGCGGGTCGGGGCGTGGACCTGGCCGCGGTGGAAGTCCTCGATGCCCGCCGCGGCGACCCGCAGCGCCTCCAGCACCTCGGGCTCGACGCGGCCGGCCGCCGCCTCGACCACGTCGGGCGGCACCCGGAGGTCGGCGACCTCGACCCCGTCGAAGCGGGCGGTCAGGGCACGGACGGCCTCGTCGCCCCCGTCGCGCACCGCGTCGAGCACGGCCCGCACCGCCTCGCGCGGACCCGCGTCGTCGGCCGGGGGTGGCGGCAGGGCGGCCGCCACCTCGGTCGGACCGAGGCCGCGCAGGTCGAGTCGGGTGAGCACGTCGGGCACGCTATCGAAGCGCGCTCCCGGCTCCGGCAGGCGAAATCGACCCCCGCCGACGTGCGAACGGCCCAGGGACGCCGATCGGCGGCCAGACTGGCCGCCATGGCCGACGACACCGTGCCCACCGCCGCGCAGCTCAGCGCCCTCACCGACGCCGTCGACCAGCTCGTCGAGCGCATCGCCGCGGGGGCGACGGCGAGCGACCGTTCCCCGACCGAGGCCGTCGCCGCCGCGCTGTTCGACGCCGAGCGGTCGCTGCGCTCGGCCCGACGGGCCCTCGATCGCGCCGGCCGATCGCTGCCGTCGTCGCCCTGATCGGCGCCGCCGCGGGCGACCGCGCCGCCCGGCCCGGGGACCGGTGTGGAAAAAGACGACGGGGGCGCCGAAGGCGCCCCCGTCGGGCGACGCCAGGCGGCGGATCCCGGCGTCGCGGTGAACCAGGTGGCGGGAACCTGGTCGGGCGCCATTGTATGCCGGATCGCGCCCGTGTCCAGCAAACCGGGGCACGAAATTGTCACACGCCCGGTCAGCTCCTGGTCGCCGGGTGGCGGTCGTGGTAACGGTTTTCCTCCGACCCCACCCGTTACCGTACGGTCCGCGCGGATGACCGAGGAGCGGCACGACGGCGGGTGGCGGGTCGACCGGCGGGACCGCAACGGCGAGGCCTGGCTGTCGGCGCCCCCGGCACCGCCGCCCGGTGAGGGAGGCCCCGGCGTCGACCACCGGGTCGCCGTCGTGCGCGCCGCCGTCGAGGCGGCCGCGGCCGACGGGGTCACCGCCGTCCACTGGGAGGGCGAGGACGACGACGTCGACACGTTCGAGGAGGTCGCCCGCCGGGCGGGGCTCGACCGGGTGCGCGACATCCTCCGCCTCGAACGGTCGCTGCCGATGCCGCCGGAGGCCCGCGCCGGGCTGCCGACCCTCGCCGTGCGCCCGCTGCGGCCCGGCACCGCCGACGAGGCGGCCTGGGTGCGGTGCAACAACCGGACCTTCGCCGACCACCCCGACCAGGGCCGCGAGTCGGTCGCCACGCTTCACGCCGCCATGGGGCGGCCGTGGTTCGACGCCGCCGGCTTCCTGCTCCTCGACGGCGACCCCCCGGTCGACGAGGGGGGCGACCTCGACGGCTTCTGCTGGACCAAGGTCCACCTCGCCCGACCCGGCCGGCCGGCCGCCGGCGAGATCTACGTGATCGGCGTCGACCCCGACGCCGCCGGCCGCCGCCTCGGTCCCGCCCTCGTCCTCGCCGGGCTCGACCACATGACCTCGATCGGCCTCACCCGCGCCCTCCTCTACGTCGACGCCGAGAACGCCCCGGCCCGGCGCCTCTACGGGCGGCTGGGCTTCGAGTCGGTCGCGGTCCGCCGCGTCCGCAGCCGCGACGTCGGCTAGCGCTCCCCACCGTCCCCGGCGGCGTCGCCCGGACGACCGAACGGACCGGAGGGGCCCGATCCGGAGGCGTGGTCAGACGACCGGGTAGGGCGGTTCCTCGTCACGGGGCAGCACGCCGCGGACGGGGTGGAAGCCGATCGGGACCCGCCACCAGGCTCCCGAGTTGGCGCGCAGTATGCCGACGATGGTCAGCACCAGGTTGACGATCGCCAGGGCCATCAGGACGACGAACCCGATCCAGAACCAGCCCGGCGGCGGGGCCGACGTCGACTCGTCGACGGGGAAGATGTCCTCCCAGATCGCGAACATCATCGGGGCGAAGACGACCAGCTGGAGGACGGTCATCACGATGGCGAGGTTCAGGGCCTCCGCACCGTGGTGGCGGACGAAGCGCTTCTCACGGCCGGCGACCAGGTAGAGGATCAGCGGGCCGATGAAGCCGGCCACCAGCGAGATCACCCACACCAGCATCGCCATGGTCCGCTCGCCGCGCCGGGCGGCCTCGAGCGCCGCCTGGTGGTCGTACGGCGCGTGGCCCGCCGGAACGCCCGGCGCGTCCGGGACCGCCCCGGGAGCCCCGGGCGCGGGCGGGGCCGCGGTCCAGGTCGATCCATCCCAGCACCACCATGCGCCCCGTGCGTCGGCGTACCAGCCGGGCTCCTCCGGCGGCGGGGCATCGCTCACGGGGAGGCACCCTAGGGCCGCGCGGCCGAGGGGCCGGCGGCACCGGCCCGTATCCTCGCCCGGGTGGTGACCCTGCGCTACGACGTCGATCGCGACGAGCTCGCCGCCCTCCTCGACGACGAGCCGCGCTACCGCGTCGACCAGGTGTGGACCGGCCTGCACGAGCAGCTCGCCGGGCCCGCCGAGCTGACCAGCCTGCCGAAGCGCCTGCGCGAGCGTCTCGCGACGGCGCTGCCCGAGGGGCTGACGCCGGTGACCGAGGCGATCGCCGACGACGGCGACACGGTGAAGTGGCTGTGGACGCTCCGCGACGGCGCCCGCGTCGAGACGGTGCTGATGCGCTACCCGGACCGCTCGACGGTCTGCGTGTCCTCCCAGGCCGGCTGCGCGATGGCGTGCGGGTTCTGCGCGACCGGGCAGGCCGGATTCTCCCGCCACCTGACCTCCGGCGAGATCGTCGAGCAGGTCGTGCGGGCGGCCCGCCGGGCCCGCGACGACGGCCACCGCCTCGGCAACGTGGTGTTCATGGGCATGGGCGAGCCGTTGGCCAACTTCGACGCCACCTGGTCCGCGATCCACCGCATCCACGACGACCTCGGCCTCGGCGCCCGGCGGATCACGGTCTCGACGGTCGGGATCGTGCCCGGCATCCGCCGCCTCGCCGCCGCCGACCTCCCGGTCAACCTCGCCGTCTCCCTCCACGCCGCCGACGACGAGCTGCGGGACCGGCTGGTGCCGATCAATCGCCGCTACCCGCTGTCGGTCCTGGCCTCGGCGTGCGCCGACCACGTCGCCGTCACCGGCCGTCGGCTCAGCTTCGAGTGGGCCCTGATCGACGGCGTGAACGACCGGCCCGTAGACGCCACCCGCCTGGCCACCTACGCGCGCGACCTGCGCGCCCACGTGAACCTGATCCCGCTCAACCCGACCCCCGGCTACCCGACTCGGGGCACACCGAGGGCGGGCGTCCGGGCGTTCCGCGACCGCCTGCGCGACCTCGGGGTGAACGTGACGGTGCGCGACACCCGCGGCCGCGACATCGACGCCGCGTGCGGTCAGCTCGCCGCCGGCTCACGCCTCGCCGATCCCGTCCGACGCGATCGGGAGGACCCTCGCCGCACCCGGTAGCCTCGGTGGCCGCCGGCGGGCCAGGGGGAGGTGAGATGGCGATCCGCAACGACTCGCACGGGCGCACCCGACGCCGGATCGCGGCCGTCGTCGCCGTGGCCGTCGGCCTCGCCGTCGCGCCCCCCGTCGCCGCGGTCGACCCGGCGGCAGGCCGTCCCGTCGCCGCGTCCGCCCTCGCCGAGCACGCGTTCGAGCCCGGCGCCCAGGACGCTCCGGCGATCCCGGACGATCCGACCGCCGGGCCGTACGACCCGGGGTTCGTCGACGACCCACGCCTCGACAACCCGCCGTCGCCCCGCCTCGACGACCTGGACCTCTCCGGCGACGAGCTCGACGCCCGTCGGGGCGACCTCGACGCGGCGGAGGCCCGGCGCGACGACGCGGCGGACGAGCTCGACGCGATCCGCGACCACCGCGACGACCTCGCCACCGAGCGGGTTCGACTCGCCGAGGAGCTCGAGGCCCGCGAGGCCGACGTGGTCGCCCGGCGCGAGGACCGCCGTCGGGCCCACGAGCTCCACGTGCGCCGCACCACCCAGGCGCAGGTCGCCGCCGACGAGCTGGAGGACGCCCGCGCCCTGCTCCGCGACCTGGTGATCGCCGCCTACGTGTCGGAGTCGTCGGCGCAGTCGGACGTGGTCGTCGCCCTCACCGGCACCGGTGCGGTCGACGACGCGGTCCTCCGGCTCGCGCTCGGCGACGGCGCCGCCACCGGGCGGGAGGCCGACGTGCGCCGCCTCTCGGCTGCCCTCGATCGGGCCGAGGCCCGGCGCGACGCCGCCCGTGACGCGCTCGAGGCCGCCCGGGAGGAGGAGGCCCGGTCGATCGACGCACGCGACGCCACGCTCACCGCCATCGCCGACAACGAGGCCGCCCAGGAGGCGGCCCGCGTCGACGAGCAGGACGCCGTCGAGGTGCTCGCCCGCCGCGACCGCGACGTGCTGGTCGCCCTGGTCGCGGTCGCCCCGGCCCGGCTGCGCGCCGACGTCGTGGGCGACGGCATCGACTTCCCGCTCGTCGCCCTCGACGCGTGGGTGAAGGCCGCCGAGGCCGCACCCTGCCGGGTCGAGTGGTGGGCGCTGGCGGGCATCTCGCGCGTCGAGAGCGGCCACGGCACCCACGGCGGCGGACGGCTCGGCGCCCGCGGCTACCCGTCGGTGCGCATCGTCGGTCCCCGCCTCGACGGCAGCTTCGGCTTCGCCCGGATCCGCGACACCGACGGCGGCCGCTGGGACGGCGACACCGGGTTCGACCGGGCGGTCGGCCCGATGCAGTTCATCCCGTCGACGTGGTCCCGCTGGGGGGCCGACGGCGACGGCGACGGCGTCGCCGATCCGAACACGATCTACGACGCCGCCGCGGCCGCGGCCCGCTACCTGTGCGCCGGTCGCTCCGACCTCACCGACGAGGCGCAGCTCCGCTCGGCCTACTTCTCCTACAACCACTCCGACCTGTACGTGGCGGTCGTCCTCGCCGCCGCCCACGGCTACCGCGACGCCCTCACGGTGCCCCCGCCCGAGGCACCGCCCGCCTGACCCGCCCGGTCCGACCCGTCCGCCCGGCCCGACCGGTCCGCCCTGGTCAGTTCCGAACGAGGACCGTCAGGCGCTCGGCCCGGATCGCGTCGACGAGCACCTCGCCGGGAGCGACCCGGGACCCGGGCCACACGACCGCCCGACGCACGTCGGCGCCCTCACCCACCTCGGCGCCCTCGCCGACGACCGGCTCGCCGCCCGACCAGGCCAGGTTGGCGGCGAGGTAGTCGGCCGGCGTGCCGCAGTCGACGAAGTCTCCGTCGTGGCGGACCAGGTCGAGCCGCCCCTCGGCCTCGGACCGGGCCCACGACCGCTCGTAGAGGCCCGCCGGCTCGGGACCGAGGTCGCGGACCTCGCTCCAGGGCATGAGGGCGACCCCGCAGTACCGGAGCGTCCCGAAGTCGCCCCGGGCGGCGTCCTCGACGCAGAGCAGGCGCACCCGCTCACCGTCCCACCCGTCGACGAGACCCGCCAGGTCCGCCGGGAGCCACGCGTCGGCGTTGGTCACGACCGTCGGTCGCCCGTCGATCCAGCCCCGAAGGAGCCCGAGCGCCCCGGCGGTGCCGCGCGCCCGGTCGCGCTCGATCGACAGGTGCGGGACGTCGGCGGCCTCCCCCAGGTGGTCGCGCATCGCGTCGAGCCCGTGGTGCAGGTTGACCGCGACGCTCGTCGTCGCGGTGCGCACCCGGGCGAGGGCGTGGTCGACGAGCGGCCGGTCACCGACCGGGCAGAGCGCCTTGGGCCGCAGGCGGGTCAGCGGGAACAGGCGGGCACCCGCACCGGCGGCGAGGACCACCCCTGCCAGACTGTCAGCCATGGCCGCCCTCACCCGCTGGACCAACCCGTCCCTGCCCCAGACGCTCCAGATCGGGATGTTCCTGCTCTACATCGACGCGGTCTTCGGCCTGCTGTTCGGGACGGTGCTGGCCTTCCCGATCGGCACGGCGATCGTGGTCGGTGCGGCGGCGGCGGGCCTCGGCATCGCCAACGAGATGAAGTGGGGATGGGTGCTCGGCGTCGTCGTGTCGGTGGTGTCCCTCGTCTTCGCCGTACTGCTGTTCGCGTCGGTGGGCTTCTCGGCGGTCATCTCGCTCGCCTTCGCGGTCGCCCAGCTCCTGCTGCTCGTCCACCCGCAGAGCCGGGAGCACCAGCGCGTGTGGTTCCAGTGACCCGGCCGGGAGGGGTGGGAGCACGGACACCACATCGGCCATGATGCCCACATGACGACGACGATCGACGGCATCAGCGGGCTCAAGGAGCTGGTGGGCACGCACCTCGGCTACTCCGACTACCTGGAGATCACGCAGGAGCGGGTCAACACCTTCGCCGACGCCACCGGCGACCACCAGTGGATCCACGTCGACCCCGAGCGGGCGAAGGCCGAGTCGCCGTTCGGCGGGCCGATCGCCCACGGCTACCTGACGCTGTCGCTCGGACCCGTGCTCGCCCCCCAGATCATGCGGGTCGAGGGCATCAAGATGGGCGTCAACTACGGCTGCGAGAAGGTGCGCTTCCCGTCCCCGGTGCCGGTCGGCTCGCGGCTGCGCCTCGGGGCCGCGCTCGACGCGGTCGACGACATCGCCGGCGGCGCCCAGGTGTCGATGACCTTCACCTACGAGGTCGAGGGCGCACCGAAGCCGGCCTGCGTCGCCAGCATCATCTTCCGGTACTACGAGTAGTCCGGCGCGGTCGTCCGACCGCCGGCCCGTCCCCGTGCCCGCCCCCACCTGGAACCTGGCCGACCTCTTCGAGGCGGTGGTCGACCTCGTCGGCGACCGCGAGGCCGTGGTCACCGACCACGAGCGCGTCACCTACGCCGGCCTCGACGCGCGGGCGAACCGGCTCGCCCACCTGCTGGCCTCGCTCGGCGTCGGGCCCGGCGACCGGGTCGGCGTCGTGCTCCGCAACGGCTCGGAGCACCTGGAGGCGGTGCTCGCGTCGTACAAGCTCCGCGCCATCCCGTTCAACGTCAACTACCGCTACACCGAGAACGAGATGCGGTACCTGCTCGACGACGCCCGCCCGCGGGTGGTCCTGCACGGGCCCGAGCTCGATCCGGCGGTCGGCCCGGCGGTCGAGCAGCTCACCCGGGCCGGCGAGCGGGTCACCGCCCTGGTGGGACGCGGCCCCGACCACGAGGCCCGCCTGGGTGAACACCCGCCGGTCCGCCCGCCCGTCGCGGGCCGCAGCGGCGACGACCTGTACCTGCTCTACACCGGGGGCACGACGGGCATGCCCAAGGGCGTCGAGTGGCGCCACGAGGACATCCTGTTCGCCGCGCTCGGTGCCGCGGGGGGCGTCGCCGTCGCCCACGCCGACGCCGAGCCGCCCAGCACGCCGACCGAGCTGGTCGAGCGGGCCCGTCGGGGCGGGATACGGGCCGTCACCGCCAGCCCGTTCATCCACGGCACCGCGCAGTGGGTGGCCCTCGGCACGCTCCTGGCGGGAGGCACGGTCGTGACCACCCGGTCCTCGACCTTCGTCGCCGCCGACCTCTGGGACCTCGTCGAGGCCGAGGCGGGCACCGTCGTCGTCATCGTCGGCGACGCCTTCGGCCGTCCGCTGGCCGACGCCCTCACCGCCGAACCCGACCGGTGGGACCTCGGCTCGGTCGTCGCGGTCGTGTCCGGCGGGGCGGTCCTCTCCCCCGCGGTCCGCGACGAGCTGGCCGCCCACCTGCCGTGGGTGGCGGTGGTCGACGGCTACGGCACGTCGGAGACCGGGGGCCAGGGCAACGCCGTCACCTGGCCCGGCCAGCCGACGACCCGCGCCGCCCGGTTCCCGCTCGGCGGCCACACCGCGGTGCTCGACGAGGACGGCACGCCGCTGCTCGGCGGGATCGACACCGGGCGCATCGGCCTGATCGCCCGGCGCGGCCACATCCCCCTCGGCTACCGCAACGATCCCGAGCACACGCGGGCCACGTTCCCCGTGATCGACGGCGAACGCTGGGCGGTGCCCGGCGACGTCGGGCGGGTGGAGGACGACGGCACCGTGACCCTGCTCGGCCGGGGGGCGAGCTGCATCAACACCGGCGGCGAGAAGGTGTTCCCCGACGAGGTGGAGGCGGTGCTGAAGGCCCATCCCGACGTGTTCGACGCGGCGGTGGTCGGCGTGCCCGACGACCGGTGGGGCGAGCGGGTCGCGGCCGTCGTCGCGCCCCGACCGGGCCGCACGCCGTCCGACGCCGACCTCGACGAGCACTGCCGCGCCCACCTCGCCGCCTACAAGGTGCCGCGCACCGTCGTCACCGTCGCCGAGGTGCGCCGCCTGCCCTCCGGCAAGGCCGACCACGCCTGGCTGCGCGCCACCGCCGCCGCTCCGACCCCGCCCCGATCCGACGAGACCACCCCGAGGACCCCATCGTGACCCACGAGTTCACCCTCGCCTCCGTGTTCGACGCGATGGCCGCCGCGTACCCCGACCGGGACGCGATCGTGTTCCGCGACCGGCGGCTGTCGTACGCGGCGGTGGCCGAGCGCAGCCGGCGCCTGGCCCACGTCCTCGCCGACGCCGGCCTCGGTGCGCGCCGTGAGCGCGACGGGCTCGACGGCCACGAGTCGCACCAGGACCACGTCGGGCTCTACCTGCACAACGGCAGCGAGTACATCGAGGGCATGCTCGCCGGCAGTGCGGCGCGGGTGGCGACGTTCAACGTCAACTACCGCTACGTCGCCGAGGAGCTGACCTACCTGCTGCGCGACTCCGACGCGCGCGGTCTGATCTACCACGCCCGCTTCGCGCCCCTCCTCGACGCGATCCGAGCCGACCTGCCCGACCTGACGGTCCTGATCCAGGTGGCCGACGAGAGCGGCGAGGCCCTGCTCGAGGGCGCCCTCGACTACGACGAGGCCCTCGCCGCCGCCGACCCCGGCCCCCTCGACCGCCAGCCGTCGCCCGACGACCTGTACATCCTCTACACGGGCGGCACGACCGGCATGCCGAAGGGCGTGCTGTGGCGCCAGCACGACATCTACGTCGCGGCGATGGGCGGCCGCCCGTTCGGCTCCCCCGACGTGTTCCCCGACGTCGACGCGATCGTGGCGGCGGCCGCCGGCGGCGGCATG
>Ga0123332_1001823_pt1 | contig 20739 bp, 16 predicted proteins | sample BioC12SIPDNA_4_FD_89958 | JGI IMG/M metagenome (GOLD analysis project Ga0123332, IMG submission 89958) | Anaerobic biogas reactor microbial communites from Washington, USA - Biogas_R2_A C12 SIP DNA | ecosystem: Engineered > Bioreactor > Anaerobic > Unclassified | place: Washington, USA... | reverse complement strand
GGCCATCCCCGTGATCAAGGGAATCAAGAGCGAGCGGGAAAAGTTCGCCGGGGCAGTCGCGAGCTACTCTATCGAGGCGATGATGGCCAACGGTTGGGCGCTCCAATCGGCGACCAGCCACTATCTCGGGGACAACTTTGCCAAGGCCTTTGACATCAAGTTCCTGGATGAGGAAAACCAGGTGCGCAACTGCTACACCACGAGCTGGGGCCTCAGCACCCGCATGGTGGGCGCCGTGATCATGACTCACGGCGATGACCAGGGCCTCAGGTTACCGCCCAGGCTGGCCCCAATCCAGGTGGTGGTGGTCCCCATCTGGCGTAGTGAGGATCAGCGCGCTGGCGTGCTGGAGTACGCTTCACGTGTGGAAGCGGCTCTGCGCGATGCCGGCATACGGGTCCAGATGGATGCGCGCGAAGACCAGACCCCCGGGTTCAAGTTCAATGACTGGGAGATGCGTGGCGTGCCGGTGCGTGTCGAGATCGGCCCCCGTGACATGCAGCAAAACGCGATCGTCCTGGCCCGCCGTGATCGTCCCGGGAAAGAGGGCAAGACATTCGGCGTGCCCGTCGAACAGGCGGCCGTGCGCACGCGCGAGTTGCTCGAGGACATCCAGGCCTCGCTCCTGGCCCAGGCGACCGAGAGGCGCGATGCCAATACGAGGTACGTCGCCGACTATGAGACGTTCAAGGCCGTGCTCGATTCGGAGGGCGGGTTCCTCAAGGTCCACTGGGCGGGCACGAGCGAGGATGAGGCACGCATCCAGGAGGAGACCCGGGCCAGCCTGCGGTGCCTTCCACTGGAGAGCACCGAGGGCCAGGGCCGGTGCTTCCTGACGGGAGCCCTGACAGACCGCGTGGCGATTTTCGCTCGGGCATACTAGGCATACTGCGCCAGCAGCAGGTCTGCCCGATCGGGTACGGAGTGCGAGGAGGTACAGGACCATGGCTCTCAGCCTGGAATGGCGACACCGCCTGGATAACTGGCGCCGTGTTCTCTCATTGCAGTTCTACCGGCCCGTGGGCGGCCTGGAGTGGAGTGGCTTTGTCAGTCAGGAGATGTTCACGCTGCCCCAGGCACGCCAGCACGACCGGTGGCCAATGCCCGCCGGAACGCGGTGGGGAGCCAAATGGGAGTACGGCTGGTTCAGCGGGCAACTGACCGCGCCGCCGGAGGCTGAGGGACAGCGACTGGTCCTTGAGGTCGAGGTGGGTGCCGAGAGCGCCGTCTATGTAGACGGCGTGGCCGCCGGCGGCATCGACCGCTACCACAGGCACATCACAATCGCCCACGCGGCGATTCCAGACAAGAGATACGATATCTGGGTGGAGGCCTATGCCGGGCACGGCCCGCGCGTGTCCTGGCCGGGCCCCTATCCACTGGGCATAGAGTCGGTCCCCGAGCCGCCGGAAACGCAGGCCACGGTGGGACACACCACCTACGGCATCTGGGAGGAACAGCTCTACCAGCTCTGGCTCGATGTAGAGACGCTCTACCGGCTGAGAGAGAATATCGATCAGGAATCCCTGCGCGTGGTCGAGATCGATCGCGCCCTGAAAGATTTCACCCTCATCTATGACCCCGAGTTGCCGTACGATGAGATGCTCGCCTCGGCGAGCGCCGCGCGCAAGCGCCTGGCCCCGCAGCTCCGAGCGCACAACGGCGACACCGCCCCAACGCTGTTCATGATCGGGCATTCCCATATCGACGTCGCCTGGCTCTGGCATCTGGCAGAGACCGAGCGCAAGTGCGTACGTACCTTTGGCACGCAACTGGCGCTGATGGAAGAGTACCCAGAGTACCGGTATCTGCAGAGCCAGGCACACCTCTACTGGTGGATGAAAGAGCGCCATCCAGACCTCTACGCGCGGATCAAAGAGGCCGTGGCGGCAGGCCAGTGGATTGTCGACGGGGGCATGTGGGTCGAGGCGGACACGAACCTTTCCGGTGGGGAGAGCCTGATCCGGCAGTTCCTTTACGGCAAGGCGTTCTTTCAAAAAGAGTTCGCCGTGGATTCCCAGTTGCTCTGGCTTCCGGATGTGTTCGGATACTCGGGCAGCCTTCCCCAGATCATGGCTGGCTGTGGCATCCGCTATTTTTCCACCGCCAAGATCTTTTGGGCGTACAACGGGGGAGATCCGTTCCCGTACAACACCTTCACCTGGGAGGGCATCGACGGATCGACGGTGCTGGTGCACCTGACCAATGACTATAACTCGGAGGCGGATCCCGTTGCTCTCATCCAGCGGTGGACTCAGCGGGTGCAGAAAGATGACCTCTCGACTCGCCTGGTGCCCTTTGGCTGGGGAGATGGTGGAGGTGGGCCGACGCGGGATCACCTCGAGTACCTGACGCGTAGCGCCGATCTGGAGGGGATGCCCCTGACACGGATCGCCGCACCGCAGAGCTATTTCGAGGATCTGATCGAGCGCGGCATACCCCCGGCACGATACGTGGGCGAGCTGTACTTTCAGTGCCACCGAGGCACGCTGACGTCGCAGGCGCGCACGAAGCGCGGCAACCGCAAGTCCGAGTTTGGCCTGCGCGAGGCGGAGATCTGGGCGTCGGCCGCTCAGGCGCTGGCAGCGACCCCGGCCCCGCGCGCCGCCCTTCACGAGGCCTGGCGGACCGTGCTGCTCAACCAGTTCCATGACATCATCCCGGGGTCTTCCATTCACCGGGTGTATGCTGAGGCGGAGGCCGCCCATGGTGAGGTCCTCACCGCTGCTGCTGCCATAGCGCGGGACGCCCAGAGTTCGTTGGTGAGCAAAGGGCAGGGCCTCACGCTCTTCAACTCGCTCAACTGGACCCGGTCAGCGCTCGTCACCCTCCCTGAGGATTGGCTCGGAGCGCAGACCGTCACCGGCGAGATTCTCCCCACCCAGCACTGCGGCGAACGGGTGTGCGTAGAGGCAGAGATACCCTCGATGGGCTGGACGACGTTGCTTCCTGCCGTTGAAATAGAGGGCAAGGGCATGGTGACGGCCACAGCCAGCGGGTTGGAGAATAGTCTGCTCAGGATTGAGATGAACGAGCGCGGCGAGTTCTCCTCGATCTATGACAAGGAGCAGGGTCGGGAGTTGCTCTCTGGAACCGGAAACAGAATGGCGCTGTACAAAGACGTGCCTACCGGATGGGACGCCTGGGATCTCGACAGCATGTATGCCGAGCTGCCGGTTCCGCTGGACGAGAGTGCGTCGGTCGAGCCGGTGGCCAGCGGCCCGCTGTATGGATCGGTACGGATCAGCCGCCGGTTACACCACTCTACCATGGTTCAGCAGATCACGCTCCGGGAGAACAGCCGCGTGATCGAGTTCGCGACGGAGATCGACTGGCAAGAGCGACACAAGCTGCTCAAGGTGGTTTTTCCAGTCGACATCTATGCTCAAGAGGCCATCCACGAGATTCAGTTCGGCCACCTGGCGCGGCCGAACCACCGCTCCCGTCCATATGATGCCGATCGCTTTGAAGTAGCCAACCACAAGTGGACAGCGCTCGCCGAGCCGGGGCGAGGCTGCGCCATTCTCAATGACTGCAAGTACGGAATCAGTGTAGACGGCCAGGAGATCCGGCTCACCCTGCTCAAGTCCGCGATGGCGCCGGATATGTCCGCTGACCGGGGCACCCAGGCGTTTACCTATGCCTTTACGGCCTGGCAGGGCCCGCTGGTGGAGAGCAGCCTTGTGCACGACGCCTACGAACTGAACACACCGGTGTCGGCCATGCCTGGAGATGCAGGGCACCGTTCGCTGTTTGCCATCGACCATCCGGGCGTCGTCATTGAGGCGATAAAGCCGGCTGAGGACGGCTCCCAGGACCTGGTGCTGCGGCTGTACGAGGCCCGCCGGACGGCAACACGCTGCACGCTCAGCTCGTCTCTCCGCTTGCGTAGTGCCCGTGCCACCGACATGCTGGAGCAGGGAGGCGACCCACTGGCTGTGCAGGACGGCCAGAAGATAGCTCTGGCATTCCGTCCGTTCGAGATCAAGACCATACGGCTGGTCCTGGCATAGCCCGAAGGGCGGGCTGTGCCAGAGCATCGACGCTATCACCGAGAACGTGTCCGACCAGAGAGCGCAAGGCCCGCCTGCGGCGCGCTACAGCCCCAACTCGTCGGCGACCCAGGCGAGATCCAGCTCCTGAAGCTTGGCGCGCGTTGGAGCAGCCGTGGTGGAATCCCAGCCCATCAACCGGTAGTACGTGGCCATGGCCTCCTTGAACTGCTCCACGGTGAACCCCTTCCCTGCGACGGGGCCAGAGGGCAGGGGGCGCGTGAAACGCGGATGGATGAGATCGTCCTCGAGCCCAAACCCCTCGCGCGCGTTAAAGGCGCGGGCCATGTTCAAGGCGCGCTCGCTCGCGAGCCAGATCTCCATGACGGAAGTGTTCCAGCCCGTAATGGAACCCACGAGCTCCGCCACCTGGCCGGGCGTCCAGGCCTGGAACATGCAGATCCCTGTGAGGTTGTACTGGATGCGCCAGACAATCGCACGCCTCAGCATGGCCATTTTGGCCACGCTGAGATCGTCGTACGGCAGCGGCTCGAGAACTCCCAGTGGCTTGAGATCGTAGATACCACCGACGGTCTGGAAGCCGTTATCGTGCACAGAGTTCATGTGGTCCGCACCGGTGGGGGAGGTGGCGATCCCTATCCCATGGCCGTACTTGACCCGAGGGTCGTGCATCGCCACTTCCTGTCCCTTGATCTGGACGGCATACTCGAGAGCCTCGCCGCCAATTCGCTCCGCGGCCCGGCGCGATCCGTCCGCAAGCAGATCCCCCAATCCCTCTCGATGCCCGATGCGTTCGATCATGGCCAGCATCGCTTCAACGTTGCCAAAGCCCAACTCGAGCCCGTCCGTCTCGGCAGGGCCGAGGAGGCCGCGCTCGTAGCACTCCATCGCGAAGGAGATGGTCGCGCCGGTCCCGATCGTGTCCAATCCCAGCGCGTTACATCGCTGATTGGCCATCGCCACGGCCTCGATGTCATCACTTCCGCATAGCGAACCAAAAGCAGCGATCGTCTCGTACTCCGGTCCACCGTAAGCAGGATCAACGCTGTAGCGATCGCTTTCCACCTTGGCGATCCATTTACAGCGGATGGGGCATCCGTAACAGGTGTCCCGCCCAATCATGACGCGCTCTTGCAGGGCCTCCACGGTCAGAGACTCATAGCCCTCGAACACGCCCTCCTGGAAGTTGCGCGTGGGGAGGCCACCGAGTTGCTGATTGATCCTGACCATGCGCGGTGTCCCACCCTCGGCATAGGCGGCTGAACTGGTCTCCATATAGTGGTCACGGAACCAGCGCGACATCTCCCGCAGGTGTTCTGGATCGCTCGCGGGAGGCCGCTGGTGGCCGCGCACGGCCACAGCCCTGAGCTTTCGTGAGCCCATCACCGCGCCGAGCCCGGTACGGCCCGCCGCCCGCGTGAGATCGTGCATCACGTTGGAGAGCGCCACCAAGCGCTCTCCCGCCGGTCCGCACTGGCTGACCCGTATGGCCCTGTCGCCAAGCTCCTCGCGGATGCGCTGCTGTACCGGGCCCGTCTCGAGGCCCCACAAGTGCTCAGCCGAGCGCAGCTCGACGTGATCGTCTTCGATCCAGACGTACACGGGACGCGGCGAGATCCCCTCAAACACGACAAGATCCCATCCGGCGCGCTTGAGTTCTGCGCCAAAGTATCCTCCACACTCGGAGGCCGCAAAGCCCCCGGTAAGTGGCGAACGGGCACCGATCATGTGACGGCCGCCGCCTGCCACGCTGTGCCCGGTGACGGGACCCGTTGCATAGATCAACCGGTTGTCAGGCCCGAGCGGATCGGCGCCCCGAGGAACCTCCTTCAGCAGGTAGTAGCCGATAAAACCCCAACCGCCCACGTACCGGCGCAGCCAGCTCTCATCCAGCGGCTCTACGGCGATGTCCCCTGTAGCCAAGTTCACGCGCAGACCTTTGCCCCAGTGTCCAAACACCAACGCTCTCTACCTCCAACAGCCAGCCCCGTTTCGCGCGACGAGCACGGGCGCCAGGCTACTCACCCCTGGCCCCGCGGCAGACCGACCCAGCGGCCAGTCTCGTCTGCCATGCGAATCGCTTCGAGTATCTCCTGAACAGCGAGACCCTCACGGAAACCGGGCTCAAAGGCAAAGGGGCCCTCGGCCAGGCAGGCATCGACAAAGTCCATCAGCACGGTCCGCCGTGGCAGGCTACCGCCTGGGAGCCGCCCGTGTAGCCGCTCAGGCACGAGAATGGTCGCATATGGATTGTCGGCAGTACCGCCCCTCTCGGTGACGGTGTAGGCCTTGAGCGCCTCCTCGGGCAGATACACCTTGAGTTGGTGGGCATGTTGCTGATCGTACATCAGCCCGCCGCGTGCACCATAGATCTCTGCCCGCTGATCATAGCCGCGCCCCGTGAAGGTATAGCTGCCACACAGGTGCCCGAGGGCACCGCTATCGAACTCCACAAGAACCAAACCTTCGTCCTCGGTGGTCACTCGCATCGACCTGCCCGTGGCGCGGTCGATGCGCTCGGGCACAAAGGTCCTCATGGTGGCCGCCACACGCGACACCTTACTTCCCAACCACCAGCTGACCATATCCAGCATGTGGCTTCCCATGTCTCCGAGGCCACCAAACCCGGCTCTGTTTCTATCGTGGCGCCAGGTACCGGGACCATCCGCATAGGCGGGCGATCCCGCCGCGTACAGCGCCGATACATGGTAGATCTCTCCCAGGGCGCCGGAATCCAGGATTTCCTTGACGAGCAGCGAGGCCGGGGTACGCCGGTGGCTAAAGTTGACCCCTGTGCGAACCCCAGCGCGCTCTGCTGCGGCCATCATCTCGCGCGCCTGCGCCAGGGTCAGTGCCATGGGCTTTTCGCAGTACAGATCCAGCCCGCGATCCATGGCCGCCATCGCGACAGGATGGTGCATTTCGTTGCTCGTACTGATGGAGAGGAGGTCGACCTCCGCCTCACGCAGGAAGGCACCATAGTCGGTGTGCACATACTCGATCGTATCCACCAGCGCCTTGACGGCCTCCACCGCGGTACGATCGACGTCGCAGGCCGCTACGATTCGCGCGCGCCCGGTTGCCAGGTAACTCGGCACGTGATGGTTGCGGGCGATTCCCCCGCAACCCACAATCCCGACGCGAAGGCTCTCTGCGCTCATGTAGACTCCTCCGCCGGCAGCGGGGGAGGGGCGAGCCACTCTATCGTCGCGCCCTTCTCGTCTGCGAGAGTGACGCGGCACACCGGAGAACCGGCAAAGGACAGGCGCACGTGACGCGCCTGTCTCCAATCCGCCCCCAGCCAGTTTAGGAGCAGGAGATTCAGTACCCGTTCGGAGGCGACGATGCCCACGGCGTGCAGGTTGTAGGTCTCTGCGTACAGCAGAATGCGGGCGTAAGCTGCGGTCAGGCGGGTCCATAACGAGATGAGCCCTTGCTCCATCTGCTCATCCGTCCAGGTGGAGACCAGGTGTGTTGCCCGAGGGTCATAGTTGAGGTCGTCAAGGGCCAGGTCATCCAGCTCGGTCAGATCCCAGCGCACACCGACAGTACCGGGCTCGATGAGGTCGCCCGTATCGAGCGCCGCTCGAAGGGTGCTCACGCAGAGCATATCCAGGCGCCACTCACGAGCGATCGTCGCCCACCGCTTGACGCTGGCTATGCCGGCCTCTGTGAGCGGCGCGCTGTACGGGTCGGTTGCGCCCGAAGGGTCCGTGTCGCCTTCTCTGATGAGGTAGAAGTGAATCTCCAAGGGTTTCTCCTCTAGTGGGCCGATGAGGCCGGGCTCCGATGAAGCGCCATCACGACAAGCTGCATGGGCAGCCCGAGTGCAAGATCAACGGCGAGCGTGAGAGCCATGGCCCAGGCAAGGGATGCCAGTACTCGCCACAGCGACAGCGACACCGTTGGCGGGATACGTTCGGGCCCCAACAGGGCGACAACCAGGGCCGTGATGGCCGCGACAGGCACCAACGCCAGCCAGGCTCTCCTGTCACTCGCGCTCGGCAGCATGGTGTTCCCGATCGCAACCAGCAGGTACATCCACAGCCCTACGTCACGAGCGCCCTCAAGAGATGACGTCAGCTCCCATGGGCGGGACCAGATCTGGTCCACCAGCGGGAGCCCCAGCGGTCCCCTGGAGATCAGGCTGGCGACCAGGACACCGGCCCCGAGCGGCGCAAGCCCAATCAGGCTCTCTCTAACAGGATCGCCCGTCGCGATCTGGACGGAGCCCATCCGTACCGAGCCCGATGCCTCGATAGCCGGGATGAGACTGAGACCTCCCGCCGGAACACGCAACACCCAGGCCGCGATAAGATGGCTCAGCTCGTGCAGCAACGTCCCAGGCAACAGCAAGGCATGGAACAGGTAGACGGCCGCAGTTGCACTGCCGGTCACCAGCAGAACCAGGCGCTGCAACGTGCGCGCAAACCAACGCGAAGCCACGGTCCAGCCCAGCGCCAGCGCAAGCAGGGCCAGCGCAGCGTGCACAGGCTGATCAGGCACGCGTCGTTCCCGCCCCTGCGGACAACCAGAGTTCGAGCGTCCGCTCCCATTCCAGCCTGTGTATCACCGGCGCCGTGCCTACAGGCCCTTGGCGCGTACCGTCTCGGTCACGATCTGGCAAAAGTCCGCGGCCTTGAGGCTGGCGCCACCGACGAGTCCCCCATCAACGTTGGGCTGCGACATGATCTCAAAGGCGTTGGCCGCGTTGACGCTGCCACCGTACTGGATGCGGACGGACTCGGCTACGTCATTCCCATAGAGCGTGCGTACGGTTTCCCGCACGACGCCTCCACAGACGTCCTCCGCGTCGGACGGAGTGGCAGCCAGGCCCGTGCCGATCGCCCAGATCGGCTCATAGGCGAACACAAGGCCTGCCACCTGCTCGGCCTGAAGGCCGGATAGAGCCGCCTCTACCTGCCGGCGAACCCACGGCTCAGTCTTGCCCGATTCGCGCAACTCTTTCGTCTCACCCACACAGACGATGGGCACTAGCCCAGCTGAGAGAGCCGCCACGATCTTGCGGTTAACGTTCTCATCGGTCTCGCCATAGTACTCGCGCCGCTCCGAGTGCCCGATGATGACATAATCACAGAACTCGCGCACCATGGCGGGCGAGACCTCGCCCGTATAGGCGCCGCTCGCCTCCCAAAAGAGATCCTGAGCGCCCACGCGCAAGTCGCTACCGGCCACAAGGCGCGATACATCCGGCACAGCCAGGAAGGGCGGACAAACGACCTTTTCCACGGATGCGATCGGCAGCAGATCAGCCTGCATGGCCTGTACAAGCAAAACGCCCTCGGAGGCCGTCTTGTTCATCTTCCAGTTCCCGGCGATAATGGGTTTGCGCATTGCCTTACTCCCTTTGTCTGTGTGTGAACCGGAAGGATGTTACCACAGTTCCGGGGTGACCGCCAAGGTGTGGCGCCCTACAGGCACGGAACGTCCCGTGTGGCCTCACAAGGAAGCACGTCTTGCGACAGAGCGTTACGCCCACCGATCAGAGCGCCCTTGGAATCGTCATCGCGCGGCTGCGGCAGAATCTCGCATGCGGCCTGCCGGGCGTACCGGCACAACAGGCCATGGCCCCCGTTCCGAGGACGCCTCGTGCGCCGGGCGTGCGGCGGGAGGACCTGCAGCCTGCCGCCGTGCTCCTGCTGCTGTACCCTTGCGGTGGCGAGGTCCACCTGCCTCTGGTCCTGCGCAGCCCGACGTTACGACGCCACAGCGGAGAGGTGGCCCTCCCGGGCGGGAGACAGGAACGGGGGGATAGCTCTCTCTGGGATACGGCCCTCCGAGAGGCGCAAGAGGAGATCGGCATCGCCCCGCGCATGGTCAGCCCCGTCGGAGCGTTAACGCCCCTTGAGGTCCCTGTGAGCGGCTACCTTGTGCAACCGTGGGTGGGCGTCACGCAGAGTCGCCCGCGCTTCCATATCGAGGAGAGGGAGGTGGCCGGCCTTCTGGAACTCCCTGCATCCGTGTTGCTCGATCCATCCAGCCATGATGTGGAACAGCGCGAGTTGCACGGGCGGCCGGCCCGGGTGCCCGTCTACCGTTATGAGGGCACCGTCATCTGGGGAGCAACGGCCATGATCCTGAGCGAGTTCGAGGCGATTCTGCGCCGGATCCCGTGAAACGCGCTCCGCGCGCCTGGCCGGCGCGCGGAGCCGTGTGGGCGTGAAGGCGGACGGCCGCAGCGTATCAGGAAGCGCTTTGCCCGGCGCGGCGCCGCTTGATCGCGCGAACGATGAGCCAGATGACCAGCGCCGGAATCAGGATCACCGGAGAGAGGACCAGGAGCCAGATCAGCACGTCCAGCAGGATCTGGAGCAGTTCCACAAACGCTCGCAGCGCGTTGCTCGCCGTCACCAGCGGGTTCCACTTGGCCGGCTGAACGATGGTGCCAGGTTGCTGCTTGGGCCGGATCTCCAGGTGCACCGTCGCAAGGGCCGCGCTCTTCTCCAGGTACTGCTGGCGCCCCTTTAGTGATTCGATCTGGGCGCGCAGCTCAATCAGCCGGTTGTAGATCGCCAGAACATCCTCAGCAGAGCCGCGGTTCTTGCGCACTTCGGTCAGCAGGGCCAACAGTTCTTCTTCAGCGGCCTCCAGGTTCTTGAGCCGGGCCGAAATATCAACGTACTCCTCGGTCACGTCATCTCCGCTAGAGCTTTCGTTCTCCACAGAGATCGACGCATCGCGCAGCACGCCGAGGGCCAGGTCCAGCTTGTCCGCCGGTATGCGTACCGTCACGCTGGCATAAGCCTGTTCGCCGGATAGCCAACGGTTGGAGGCAGCCACATAGCCACCGTGTGTGGCCACCAGCGCCTGCACCTGAGATAGCATGACATCGGTGTCTTCGACAACGACCGACATCTGCACGGTACGCACGATCATGCGATCGGGCACGTTGGATGAGGTCATAGACGCCGAGCCCACCCCCATGTCGGCCTCGCGCTCGGACTCTACCATCACAGCCTCTTCGACATAGTCCGCTTGACCGGCCGGCTGAGCCCAGCTCTCTTTCTGTGGAGCCTCAACAGAGGCGCTCTCCGATGCCTTGGCACATCCGGCCGCCAGTACGGTGGCAATCAGGGCCATGATGAGGCCAACTCGCCAGATCCTCTTCATCTTCTTCTCCTCCAGCCTGCGTGTTCGCGCTACGGGTCTACGCCTATTGGACGTCTGCGGATATTGGGATGTTCCCCGGCCTACCAGCCCAGCTCCAGCCGAGAGATCAGCCTGGCCGGAAGGTGTTGCTCGCGCATGCGATCCTGTGTGCGAGCAACCGGGTAGGCCACACGGCGCAGCTCGAAGGACAAAAGCTCCGTGTCCACCAGCATGTAGGAGGCCCTCGCATCGCCATCTCGCGGCTGCCCGACGCTGCCTGGGTTCAAGATGTGCCGGCCAGACCGTAACACGAGCGGTTTGCGCTCCTCGAGAGCGTAGGCATCCACGTGATCATCATCGTCTGCGGAAAAGAGCACAGGGACATGCGTGTGCCCAACGAGGCAGATACGAGTCGCATAGTACGGGAGGTTCAGCGCCGCGGTGCTCGCGTAGAGCAGATATTCCCAGATTGGATAGCGCGGGCTGCCATGGGCCAGGGTCACGTCGCCCATCTCGCGCTTCTCCGGCAACTCGTCCAGAAAGCGCCGCCGGTTCGTGGTGAGGGCATCGCGCGTCCACAAGTTTGCGGCGCGCGCATCGGCGTTAAAATCATCGAGATCGAGCTTGCCCAGAACACCCCAATCGTGGTTGCCCGGGATCGACAGGTGCTCGAAGGAGCGCAGCAGGTCGATGCAGCCGTTTGGCTCTGGGCCGTACCCGACGATGTCACCCAGGCACCACAATTCATCAAACGAAGTGGCGTCCTCCAGTACCGCCCTGAAGGCCTCCAGGTTAGCGTGAATGTCGGATACAACGAGGGCGCGCATGCTCAAGCCTCCTTTCGGACACCACGGCAGTGTATCACACTCAGGGGGCAGCTGCCAGCGCACACGGGACAACAGATCTATCGGGGGGCTTGATCACGCGCACAGCGTGCACTAGGATGGCAGCAAAACAGGGAGGAACGGAAATGCCCACGATCGTCGCTCTTGGAGAGGCGCTTGTTGAGATCATGCGACGCGATCGTGACGTGCCACTGGATGACCCAGGCCTGTTTGTGGGTCCGTTCCCGAGCGGAGCCCCCGCGATTTTCGCCGATGCCGCGGCGCGCCTGGGCGCCAGTGCAGGCTTTGCCGGGACAATCGGGGACGACCCCTTTGGCGATTGCATCCAGCATCGGCTCTGTGCGGACGGCGTCGATTGTACAGCGCTCGTGCGCGATCCCGCGCACCTCACGGGAATCGCCTTTGTCTCCTATCGAGCCGACGGAAGCCGGAGCTTTGTCTTTCATCTCGCCGACTCCGCTGCAGCCAGACTCTCTGTCGAGCAGGTCCCGAGTAGATGGCTGAAGGATATCCGGTATCTCCATATCACCGGCTCCTCGCTGAGCTCCGGAGGCGGCATGCGAGAGGCCTGCTATGCCCTGGCGCATCAGGTGGCCAACGCGGGTGGCACGGTGAGTCTGGACCCAAATCTGCGGCCCGAACTGATGCCCCTTGAAGAGATCCGCGCCGTGTGCGAGCCGGTGCTCGCCCGCGCCAGGATCGTCTTCCCCAGCGGAGAGGAGCTCGCCATGCTGACTGGCAAGGGATCTGTGCCGGAGGCGGCTAGAGATCTGCTGGACCGAGGAGTGCAAACCATCGCCCTGAAGCAGGGAGAGCAGGGGTCCACCATCCTCACGCACGCGGGTGCACTCGCCATCGCACCCTATGCCGTAGACGAGGTCGACCCCACCGGGGCCGGCGATTGCTACGACGCCGCGTTCCTGGTGGGGCTATCTGAGGGGTGGTCGCTCGACAAAGCCGCACGGTTCGCCAACGCGGCCGGCGCGCTCGCCACAACACAGCTGGGCCCAATGGAAGGGGCCGCCACGCGAGATCAGGTGCTCGAGTTCATGCTAGAGGCCGGCCGTCCACTGTAAAGAGCCTGCTCAAGGCATGCTCGCATGGGGTAGGCACCAGGTCTATCGAGAGGGCCTCTGCCAGTCTCGCCGACATACGCGTCTTGACGTCCGCGATATCGACCGGACGAGCGAGAAGGCGCTCCATGCTCGTGACGCCGCCATCGGTGATGCCGCATGGCACGATCGTCTCCCAGTGAGACATCTTGGGACAGACGTTTAGAGCCAATCCGTGCATGGTGACGCCCCGTTTGATGCGCACCCCCATGGCACACACCTTGTCGTGTGCCACCCAGACGCCGATCATCCCCTGGCGGCGGCTTGCCGCTATGCTGAAATCCGAGAGCACGCGAACGACCACCTCCTCAAGGAGGTGCATATAGTCTGACGCGCCCAGGCCATGCTCGTGCAACCGGATAATGGGATAGACAACCAGCTGGCCAGGGCCGTGATAGGTGACATCGCCTCCGCGCTCCACAGCATGCACCTGGATGCCCAACGCTGCCAGTTCTTCCGCGGAGGCCAGGATATGGCTCGCCATGGCTCGCCGGCCCAAGGTTATCGTAGGTGTGTGTTCCACATAGATCACCGTCTCAGAGGCTCTTTTCTCCCGGACAGCCTCAACGGCACGCTGCTGCAACTCGTGCACCTGCCCATAATCACGCAATCCCAGATCAAGCAGATGGACGATGTGACTGCCCGTGGCAGGCCAGGAACTGGAAGGCACCATGCTAGCGGAGAACCTGCCCGACGAGGGCACGCTGGCCACTGACAAAAGCCTCTGCGCTCATCACACGGCGTCCAGCGGGCTGCACCGAGATCAGCCTCAACAAACCTGCGCCCGTGAGGACAAAGATGCCATCGCCAGACCGCGCCAACGTGCCGGGAGTACCATCAAGCCCAGAGACGACCGCGGTCCGAGCCCGCTGGATGATGATCCTGAGCCCGTCAGGAGTGACCGTGTACGCCCCCGGCCAGGGGGTCATGGCGCGGACGTGACGTTCGATCTCTGCCGCGGGGGCGCTCCAGGATATGTGCCCCTCCTCCTTGCGGATCTCGGGGGCATAGGTCGCCAATACCTCGTCCTGAGGCTGCGGATCGATCGCGCAATTCAGCCAGCGAGGCAAGGTATCCACAAGCAACCGGGCTCCCAGCTCACTCAGTCGCTGCGTAAGCGACTCCGTGGTGTCGTCTTCCCGTACGGTTGTGCGGGAGGCTGCCAGGATCGGCCCGGTATCCAGACCCGGCCCCGTGAGCATCAGCGTCACGCCCGTCTCACGGTCGCCCGCTCGAATGGCAGCCGCCACCGGAGAAGCGCCCCGCCACCGAGGGAGGAGGGAGGCGTGCACGCCGATAACGCCACGAGCGGGGAGAGACAGCACGGCTCTCCGCAGGATTTGGCCGTAGGCCGCCAGCACGAACACATCACACGTAGCAGCGCGCAGCAGCCCGAGCGCCTCAGGGTCCTTGCTGAGCGCTGGTGGCTGCAACACCGGTATGCTCGCCTCACGGGCGATTTGCTTGACCGGGGACTCCAGCAGAGCGCGCCGGCCGCGGCCCCCGTGCCGGTCCGGCTGGGTAACGACATAAACAACCTCATGTCGCTCCATGCATGCCTGCAAGATCTGTACGGCATACTCCGGCGTGCCCAGAAACGCAATCCGTGCCACTGGAACTCCTTCCTGGCGAACCCGCTGATTCGTCGATTCTATCACAGGGCGTGGCCGTTCGCGACTGGCAGCACGGTCTGCTCCGGCTTGGCCCTGCGACCCCACGGCGCCCGCGCTGATCTGCGTGCTCCGATGCCAGCGTGCAGTGATCGGAGCCCGGCTTGAGTCCCGGCGGCTTCGCCCCTATAATGCTTGGAAGGCATCGGGCCGCTGATCGTGGCCAAGAGGGGAGTAGCGATAGTGCCCCGAAACCAGGAGTGGATCCTTCGGCGACGCACGCCAGATGACTTTATCCGTGAGCACCCGGAACTCGATCCCGTCGTCGCCCGAATCCTCTACGCCCGCAAGTTCGACAGTACAGAGCGTATTCGCGACTTTCTCTCCACCGAAGGCACGATTCAGGCGCCCTGGCTCCTCGCCGGCATGTCCGATGCAGTAGAGCGGATTGAGCGCGCCATCGCGGAGGGCGAGCGTATCGCAGTCTATGGCGATTTCGATGTCGACGGCGTCACGGCGACGGTCCTCCTCACGTCCATACTCCAGAATCTCGGCGCCCGCGTCCTTTCCTTCATCCCTGATCGATTCGAGGACGGCTACGGTCTGAACAGCGATGCCCTGGACCGGCTGCAGGCCCAGGGCATCACGCTGTGCATCACGGTGGACTGCGGCATCCGTTCCGTTGACGAGGTGGACTATGCCCAATTGCGCGGCGTGGACATGATCGTTACCGATCACCACTCCCTCCCGGAGACTTTGCCGCGAGCCTACGCTGTGGTCAACCCGAGGCGCCCGGACAGTTCATACGCCTTTACCGAGCTGACCGGCGTTGGAGTGGCTTTTCAGCTTGCCCGTGCCCTTCGCGAGCGCCTGGCCGGCGCTCCGCCAGACAGCGGCCCGGATACGTATACGGACCAGTACCTGGACCTGGTGGCCCTGGGCACCATAGCGGACGTGGCCCCACTCGAGGGCGAGAATCGAACGCTCGTCCGCTGGGGGTTGAACCGGTTGCGCTCGGCGCCGCGCCCCGGGCTTGTTGAGCTAGCTGCCCTGGCTGGCATCGAGCTCGCCACACTCGACAGCACCGACGTGGCTTTCCGGATTGCTCCCCGGCTGAACGCAGCGGGAAGGATCGAGAACGCCACCATCGCGAGCCAACTCCTCATGGCCCCCGATGCCAGAGTCGCAGGCCCGCTCGCCAAGCAGCTGGACGAGATCAACCGCGACCGGCAGCAGCTGCTGGAGGCCCAGGTGAGCCAGGCGCGGGACATGGTGGATGCCGCCGATTTGCCGAGCATCCTGTTCATCGAGGGTCCGGATTATCACGAGGGTATCGTGGGGCTCGTGGCCAGCCGGCTGCGCGAGCACTACTACCGTCCGGTCCTCGTACTCCGCAGCGGAGAAGGCACAGCCAGGGGGTCAGCACGAAGTGTAGAGGGCTTTCACATCACCAGGGCCCTGGAGAGTTGCCGCGACATCCTCATTCGTTTTGGGGGTCATGCGCAGGCGGCGGGATTCACGCTGGAGACCGCGCGAGTGCCGGAAATGCACGCGCGGTTGCTCGACTACGCCGATCAGCATCTGAATGAGCACGATCTGGTGCCGCGCCTGCTGGTGGATGCGATCGTCTCACTGAATGACCTCAGCGAAGATACCCCCCGCGCGATCAGTGTTCTGGGCCCCTTTGGCCAGGGTAACCCGGAGCCCGTGCTGGCCACTCTGGGAGCCCGGGTGATGGATGTGCGCCGGATCGGCTCGGGTGGCAAGCACTTGAGGCTCGATATCTCGCAGGATGGCACACCGCGCACCTGCGTTGCCTTTCGCCAGGGGGATGCGGCCGATTGGATTGGGAATGGTGACCGGATCGATCTGGTCTACCGGCCATCGCTCAATCGTTGGCAGGGACGCGAAAGCCTCCAGTTGGTGGTGGAAGCCCTCAGGCCCCATGGGGCAGCGCGAGCTGTTCCCGGGGTAGAGTGAGCGCCGGCCTCATCCAGCGCGCCGCCGGCACTGGACAGGGCTCGCCCTTGAGACTATGATCTCTCGGTTCGCGTGCACCCCAGCGCTTTGTCGACAGGTGATCTCATGCCAATCCGCCGGAGCAGGGAGGAGACGTGCTGAAGGAACTCACATTCGATCCCGAACGCGAGGCCGATCGTATCGCGGTATTCATACGCGATAACCTGGCGCGCGCGGGGTTTCATCGTGCCGTACTGGGCGTTTCCGGCGGCATAGACTCGGCTTTGGTTGCCGCCCTCAGCGTGCGAGCCCTGGGCGCGGAGAACGTTTTTGGCATGTTGCTACCATGCGAGCGCAGCAACCCTTCCAGCACAGCCCATGGCCGCCAGGTGGTTGAGATGCTGGGCATGCCGTCGAGCTACCTCGATATTACGCCCATGTACCGGCCGCTGGTGGATGCGTCGCCGGACATGGGCGGCATCCGTTTGGGTAACATCATGTCTCGTCTCCGCATGGTGACGCTGTTCGACTGCTCTGCTGCCTTCAATGGGCTCGTGATGGGCACAGGGAATCGGACGGAGTGGCTCCTGGGCTACTTTACGATCTACGGTGACGGCGCATCGGCCCTGAAACCGATTACGCATCTATACAAGTGCCAGGTCCGTGCGCTATCCGCGCATCTGGGCATACCGGACGAAATCGTCCACAAGGCCCCGAGTGCGGATCTGTGGGAAGGACAGACGGACGAGGCGGACCTTGGCTTTAGCTACGACGAGGCCGACCAGATCCTGTTCCTAATGACAGAGGCGGGGCTGACCGACGCGGCGATCGCTGAGCGGGGCTTTGATGCTCGAGTGGTGGCCGCGGTTCGCCGCACAATGGGCCGTACGGCCTTCAAACGGGTGATGCCCGCGATGCTGAGCACGGTGTGGGAGACGCGGTAGGGCCCCAAAGATCGAGATCTGGTCAGGCAGCGATAGCGCGATTCGGGAATACTATGAGGTGGACGATGGCCAAAGCGACGTGTGAGGATATCACGAGAATCTGCCACGATGAGCAGGTACGGTTTCTGCATCTGCAGTTCAGTGACATCCTGGGAATGATCAAGAACATCACAGTGCCCATCAACCAGTTGAGCCGTATCCTGGACGAGGGGCTCTGGTTTGATGGCTCGTCGATACAAGGGTTCGCGCGCATCAGCGAAAGCGACATGTTCTTGTTCCCGGATCTGGACACCTTTGCCATCATCCCATGGCAGAACGGCGAGCACAAGACCGCTCGTCTTATCTGCGACGTGTTTACCCCCGACGGCGTCGACTTTATGGGCTCACCGCGCAACGTCCTCAAGGCCGCCCTGCGTGAAGCCGAGGAACTCGGCTACGACTACCAGGTCGGCCCCGAGCTCGAGTTCTTCCTCTTTGAGACGGACGATAGCGGAACGCCCATTCCCCGTCCCACTCACGATCAGGCCGGCTACTTTGACGCGAGCTCGGACCGGGGCATGTTGGTGAGGCAGGAGATGTCCGCTGCGCTGGACGCCTTTGGCATCGAGGTTCAGGCAGAGCATCACGAGAGTGCCCCCAGCCAGCATGAGATCGACTTCCGCTACGGTCCCGCGGTCCCGACAGCGGATGCCGCTCTGACCTTTCGATACGTGCTCAAGGCCATCGCCCAGCAGCGTGGGCTGTATGCCACCTTTATGCCCAAGCCTGTCGCTGGCATAGCGGGCTCGGGCATGCACGTACACCAGAGCCTTTCCAGCCTTTCCACCGGGAAGAACGTGTTCGCGGATTCCGCGGACAAGTACGGCCTCTCGCGCGTCGCGCGCTCATTCCTAGCAGGGCAACTGAAGCACGCGAGGGCCATGGCTGTAGTGCTCGCTCCTCTGGTGAACTCTTACAAACGGCTGGTGGCGGGATACGAGGCACCGGTGTATGTCAGTTGGGCGCGCATCAACCGCTCGGCGCTGATCCGGATCCCCCGGGCGAAGACGCCGGAGGCGGTGCGGCTGGAGCTGCGTTGCCCGGACCCGGCGTGCAACCCCTATCTGGCGTTTGCCGTGATGCTCAAGTGCGGCCTGGACGGCATCAAGAACGATCTCCCGCTGCCGGAGCCGAGCGAGGAGGATCTGTATGAGTCGGCCTGGGCCCGCCAGAGCCTCTCTGTGCTCCCTGGCTCGCTCAAGGAAGCCATCGATGCGGCCTGCGAGGACACCGTCGTGCAGGACGCGCTGGGCCCGCACGTGTGGGAGCGATACATCGATGCCAAACTCCAGGAGTGGGACAGCTACCGGCTGGCCGTGACGCGCTGGGAACTGGACCGGTATTTGGCCATCTACTAAACCTGCGGCCCTTGGGCCGTCCAGAGAACACAGGCGGTTGCACGAATGAAGGCAGCCCTATTCCGCGGCACCGGTCAACTCGAGATTGCCGAGGTTCCTGATCCTCGGCCGGGGCCCGGACAGGCGCTTGTGCGCGTGGCCGCCTGCGGCATCTGTGGAACGGACCGCCACATCTTTCACGGCGAGTTCCAAACGCATCCTCCGGTCATCATCGGGCACGAGTACGCAGGGGTGATCACCGAGATCGGGCCGGAAGTCGCGGGGCTGCGCCCTGGCGATCGCGTGGCGATCGACCCCAACATGCCTTGCGGCCAGTGCGCCCCCTGCCGCCGCGGGCAGGTCCACATGTGCGAGCACCTGACGGCGCTCGGAGTGGACATCGATGGCGGGTTCGCCGAGTACAGCGTCGCTCCAATCACGCAGTGCTTCCCGTTGCCGGAGAACTTGTCTCTCGTCGAAGGGGCCATGGCCGAGCCCGTGGCCTGCTGCATCCATGGGATGGATCTCGCCGGAGTCCGTTCTGGGGATACGGTAGCAATCATCGGCGGCGGCGCTATCGGCCAGATCATGGCTCAGCTGGCCAGGCTGCAGGGGGCCGGACGCGTGATCGTGAGCGACCTCTCGGCGGCCCGCCGGGAGATGGCCCTGGAGCTTGGGGCCGATGCAGTCATCGACCCAATCGCACAGGATCCCCTCTCCGCAGGGCAATTGCTAGAGGGCGGCGCGAACGTCGTGATCGAGGCGGTGGGATCCGCTGCCACGGACGCTCAGGCGATAGCGTGGGCGGGCAGGGGGGGCACAGTACTCTGGTTCGGCGTCACCCCGCCCGATCAGACGGTGACTGTCAGCCCCAACCTGGTGTTCGAGAAGGAACTCACCCTGCGAGGCGCTCGGATCAACCCCTTCACCCATGGGCGTGCTCTCGCGCTGCTGGGCTCGGGCAGGCTAGAGGTCGGCCCACTCATTACCCGACGGGCCAACATCGAGGAGCTTCCAGGCCTCCTCGCCGCCGGGCCGGGAGACGACATCAAGACAGTCATCGTGCCCTGAGAGCCTGGCCCCAGGGCAGGGCGGATCTACTAGAGCGTGTCCAATCCCTTGAGATAGTGGTGCGCCCAGGCCAGCTTGGTCTCCCAGTGCGCCTGAACCATCTCGTGATTGTGATAGGGGTAGACGCGCATCTCCTTGGGCGACAGAATCCGGTTGTAAGCCGCATAGACCGTCGAGGGCGGGCAGATATCGTCCTGAAGGCCAACGGTCATGAGTACTGGGCAGCGTATCCAAGACGCGAGGTTCATGTTGTCAAAGTAGCTCAGAGTCCGCCACACGTCATCCTCTCGCTCAGGCCAGCGGCGCAGATAGTCGGGAATCTCGAGATAGGGCGGGCGCATGGCCATATCTACGGCCCTGCGAAAGTGGCACAGGTATGGCATCTCGGGCATCGCCAACACAGGGCGGGGATCCAGCGCAGCGACGGCGAGCGTCAAGCCGCCTCCCTGACTCATCCCCATAACGCCCACCCGTGCGCTATCCACTTCCTCTTGGCCACACAGCCAATCCAGTGCCCGTACGCCATCCACATAGACGCCGCGGTAGTAGTATGTGGCCGGGTCGGTGATACCTTGCGTCATCCACCCTCGTACGTGGCCCCCGGGATAGGGCGCCGGGTCGTTGCTGTCGCCGGATTGCCCGCGCACATCCACAGCCAGGAGCGCATATCCCTGCAAGGCCCAGGGCAGGTACCCAAAG
>Ga0123332_1001821_pt1 | contig 20761 bp, 17 predicted proteins | sample BioC12SIPDNA_4_FD_89958 | JGI IMG/M metagenome (GOLD analysis project Ga0123332, IMG submission 89958) | Anaerobic biogas reactor microbial communites from Washington, USA - Biogas_R2_A C12 SIP DNA | ecosystem: Engineered > Bioreactor > Anaerobic > Unclassified | place: Washington, USA... | reverse complement strand
GGCGCGTCGTTCGACGGGCACGACATGATCCCGGCCGCGCTCGCGGCCGGCGCCGTGGCCGTGCTCGGCGAGCGCGCCGACGCGGACACAGGGGGGGTGCCGTTCCTGGTCGCGCCCGATACTCGTGCAGCCCTGCCGCACGTGGCCGCAGCGTTCCACCGCCACCCGAGCAGGTCCGTGAAGGTCGCCGGCGTCACCGGGACCGACGGCAAGACCACGACGTCGTTCCTCCTGCATTGGCTGCTCACTGACCGCTTCGATGCCGGTCTCATCAGCACGGCGGGGGTCCGCCTCGGACAGACCGTTCTGCCCACTGAAGGGCACTTCACGACGCCAGAGGCCACCGAGGTGCAGGCTCTGCTCGCGCGCTTCCGCGACGCAGGCCTGTCGCACGCGGTGCTCGAGTCCAGTTCCCACGGCTTCTCGCTCCACAGGCTCGACGCGGTCGATTACCGCCTCGGCGTGTTCACCAACCTGTCGAGCGAGCACCTCGACCACCACAAGACCTGGGAGAACTACCGCGAGGCGAAGGCGACCCTCATGCGCAGGGCCGCCCGCTCGGTGGTGAACCTCGACGACGGGGAGGCCGACTACTTCGTCGCCGCGGCGGGCTCGGCACTGCCCGAGTTCGAGGGGCGGGAGCCTGTCATCGGCTACGGCCGTGACCCGGCCGCAGCCGTGCGCATCGAGCGCGTCACCGTCACGGGCTCGCGACTGGAGTTGACCCTCGACATCGCGGGCCGCGCCCACGCGACCAGCCTGCCCATGCTCGGCACGTACAACGCCCACAACGCGGCCGCTGCGGTCGCCGCGGCCGTCGAGTTCGGTATCGGACCCGACGCGGCCATGGACCGGCTCGCCTCGTTCCCCGGCGTGCCGGGACGCATGCAGGTCGTCCAGCACGAACCGTTCCTCGTCGTCGTCGACTTCGCGCACACAGCCCCCGCCCTCGGCAAGGCGCTCAGGGAGGTCGCTGCGCGGGGTCGCCGACTCATCGTCGTCATCGGAGCGGCAGGCGAGCGTGACCCTGGCAAGCGGGCACCGCTCGGCGCCGTGTCGGGGTCCCTCGCCGACCTCGCGGTCTTCACCGAGGAGGACAGCAGGTCGGAGCCGCTCGACGACATCCTCGCCGTGATGGCGGCGGGCGCCCAGGCGTCAGGAGGCGTGGAGGGGCGCGACTACCTGCTGGTACCCGACAGGCGGCAGGCGATCAGGGTGGCCATCGAGCATGCCGAGCCGGGTGACGTCGTGCTGCTGGCAGGCAAGGGCCACGAACAGACGCTGGAGCGGTCGAGCGAGACCCTGCCGTGGGACGAAATGGCCGAGGCAGAGCGAGCGCTGCACGAGCTGACGCGTCGACCGCGCTAGCATTGACCCATGAACGACAGCGCTGACTCCGCCGGCGTGCACACGCGGTTCCGCCCACTCGACGCGATCATCGCCAAGCGATCCGGCGAGGAGCACGGCAGCGACGTGATCGACGCCCTCGTTCGCGGGTACGTCGCAGGCGACGTTCCCGACTACCAGATGGCAGCTTGGCTGATGGCCGTGTGCTGGCGCGGCATGACGCAGCGCGAGACGGCCGACCTGACGACCTCGATGGCGAGATCGGGCGACATGCTCGAACTCTCGCAACTGACCGACACCGTCGACAAGCACTCGACCGGCGGCGTCGGCGACAAGACCACGCTGGTCCTCGCGCCGCTGCTCGCCGCACTGGGGGGAACGGTTGCGAAGATGAGCGGTCGCGGGCTCGGACACACGGGCGGCACGGTCGACAAGCTCGAGAGCATCCCGGGGTTCACGAGCGACCTCGACGAGCAGCGGTTCCTGCGCCAGGCCCGCGAGGTGGGCGTCGTCGTGACGGGCCAATCGAAGGACCTCGCGCCAGCCGACGGCCTCATCTACGCTCTGCGCGACGCGACAGGCACCGTCGAATCGCTCCCGCTCATCGCCAGCAGCATCATGAGCAAGAAGCTCGCAGGTGGTGCTCACAGTATCGTGCTCGACGTCAAGGTAGGCAGTGGCGCGTTCATGCGCACGCCTGACGAGGCGCGCGAGCTGGCCCTCGCCATGGCTCGGATCGGACGCCATGCAGGCCGCAACGTCACCGCCATCCTCTCGAACATGTCGCAACCACTCGGCTTCGCGGTGGGCAACGCCATCGAGGTCCGTGAGGCGATCGAGTGCCTCAGGGGCGGCGGTCCGGCTGACCTGAGGGAGCTGTGCGTCGTGCTCGCCGGTCAGGTGCTGCGCTCGGCCGGCCTGCTGGAGGACGGCGCCGATGACGTCGTCGAACGCGCGCTCGACGACGGCAGAGCCTACCAGCGGTTCGAGGAGTGGATCGGCGCGCAAGGTGGCGACGTGACCGCGCTCGACCACCTGCCGCTGGCGCCAGGCCAAGAGCTGATCAGAGCGGAGCGTTCCGGCGTCGTGAGTGGTCTCGAGGCGCGCGCCATCGGCAGAGCAGCCGGCCTCCTCGGCGGCGGGCGCTCCCGCAAGGGAGAGGACCTCGACCACGGCGTAGGCGTCATGCTGCACGCGAAGGTAGGCGATCCCGTCTCCCGCGGTGACCCGGTCGCGACGCTGTACCATCGCGGCGCCACGGGCTTGGAGGACGCCGTAGCAGGCGTCGCAGGCGCCGTACGGATCGCCGAGGCCGCAGCAGCGGAGCCGCTGGTCATCGAGACGGGCGTCGCGTAACGTGTTCACGACCGCTCAACTGGAGCGCTACTCGCGCCAGATCGTCCTCCCCGAGGTAGGTGGTTCCGGACAGGCCCGCCTCGCAGACGCCTCGGTCCTCGTCATCGGAGCGGGCGGACTCGGCTCACCAGCGCTGCTCTACCTCGCTGCTGCTGGTGTCGGCAGGCTGGGAGTGGTCGACGATGACGTCGTGGAGCTCTCGAACCTGCACCGACAGGTGCTCCACGCGACCGCCGACGTCGGCCGCGCGAAGGTCGACTCGGCCGCAGAGCGGCTCACCGCGCTCAACTCCGGCGTCACCGTCGAACCCTTGCCTGTGCGGCTCGGCCCTGGCAACGCCCATGACGTCATGAAGGGGTACGACGTCGTGCTCGACGGCAGCGACACGTTCCCGACGCGGTACCTGGTGAGCGACACGTGCGTCGAGCTCGGTACCCCGCTCGTGTACGGAGCGTTGTCGCGCTTCGCGGGCCACGTCAGCGTGCTGGCAGGTGGCACGGCACCGTGTTACCGTTGCCTCTTCCCCACGCCCCCACCGCGCGGAGCGGTCCCGACGTGCGCCGAGGTCGGTGTGATCGGCCCGCTGGCCGGGGTGATCGGCAGCATCATGGCCACCGAGGCGTTGAGGCTCCTGCTGGGCGGCTTCGGTCCGAACGACGACCACGCAGTCGAGCGTCGAGACTCAGGCGAGCAGCACGGGCTGGCAGGCAGACTACTGGTCGTCGACCTGTACGCTCCTGAGGTCACGACCTTCGAACTCGCCCGTGACCCGGAGTGCGCGGTCTGCGGACCGAACGCCACCATCGACGGTCCCATCGACTACGAGCAGTTCTGCGGAACCGCGCCGGCCTGACGGCGAGGCCCGTCTCACGCCGCCTTGACACTTCACGGGCGCAATCGGTACACTGGCTTTTGCGCCTGTGAGCCGCAAGGTTCGCGTGGTGCACGACATCGCGGGGTGGAGCAGTCTGGTAGCTCGTCGGGCTCATAACCCGAAGGTCATTGGTTCAAATCCAATCCCCGCAACCAACGTGATGTCTCAGGACATCGGAAACGACCGAACCAGTGAATGGTTCGGTCGTTCTCTTGGTGTTTGGGTGGTGGGCGACGCCGTGGGCCTCTTCGCGGGTCTCAGCGTGGGTCGGCGTCTCGGCGACGGCGGTCGGGGATCACGGGTGCTCGGCCAGGCGCCTCAACGGTTCGAGTCCGGTCTCAGGGCCAGGGGTCCGCGCGTCGCCACCGGCTCCGCGCGCTTCCTGCCTCGACGACTGAACCAAGCCACCACATGGTGGCGTAGGACCACTGCTCCGCGCAGGCTGTACCGGTAGACCAGCCGCGGCGCCGCGGGCCCCCAACGGAGCAGTCGCAGGTAGAGGCGGGCCGCGTCGAGCCATTGGGCGCCCTCGAGGCACGAGACCATGATGACGCCGACGATCTTGACGAGCGAGGCAGGCATGGTCCGCAGCACGCCTTCGTGCTTCGCGAGGAACTTGAGCTGCTGTCGCGCCCGTGTGGCGTGAGCCTTCGTCACCTGATCGTCCCTGCCGATGCGGTACAGGTACACGGCTTCCGGTACGGGCAACACCTCCCACTCCTCCGTCAGGCGGTGCTGCAGGTCGGTGTCCTCGACACCCTCGAGGGAGACGTCGTACCCTCCGACCGACTCGAAGGCGGTGCGGCGGATCGCGGCCGCGCAGTGGTGGTAGAAGTCGCGTTCGAACACGCGCTTGTAGGCGTAGCCGGCGAGTTCGGCTCGCCGCCGCCTGCGCACAGCGCCCGTCTCGAACTCGATCCAGTGATCGCTGCCGTACACCACCCCGACCGCCGGCGAGGCCCGCTCGATACCGGCGACGAGGTGCTCGAGCATGTCGGGTGACCACAAGTCGTCCGAGTCGATCTGGCAGATCCACTCGGCGCGTGCGAGGCCGACCCCGTGGTTACGGGCACCCGCGCCGCCCTTGGCTCCCGTGTTCGCCACCAGGCGCACACGGGGATCGGTGATGCGTGACAGCTTCGACCATGTCGCGTCGGTCGAGGAGTCGTCCACGATGATGAGTTCGAGGTCGGAGAACGTCTGCTGCAGCACGCTTCCGATGGCCTGCATGACGATGTCGGCTCGGTTGAACGTAGGCAACACGACACTGACGGTGGGCCGGAGTCCGCCGCGCCCTTCGCGTCGCCTTCCATGAGAGGTCGCGACGGTCGGGCCCGCGGTTTCGTCCGTACTGGTCCCGTTCATGAGACCAGGGTGCATGTGAGGCTCTTACACACTTCTCATTCACACTAGCGACAGGTGTGACGTGGAGGACACGATTCCGTCACTGGCCCGCCCCGTGACCCGCTCTCGCAGGTCCGAACGCGACAGGCACCACGCACGCGGCGCGACATCACCGTGGCCCCCAGCGCGACGAGCCCTGGGGGCCCCAGCGCGACCAGCCCTGGGGCCCCCAGCGCGACCAGCCCTGGGGCCCGTACCGCGTACACTCACGTCACGAAGACGGGTCGAGGCGCCAACGCGTGCGGCAGCGCCGAGACGGGCGCGAGGGACGACCGCCTGGGAACGAGAGGACGCATGTCAGCGGACGAACGAGTTGCGAGCGCGAGCTCCATGACGACGACAGACGAAGCCACGCTCGAGGCAGGCGAACAGCCGACCCGCTCGGGGTTCGTGGCCATCATCGGCAAGCCGAACGTCGGCAAGTCGACCCTGCTCAACACGATGCTCGGCGTCAAGGTCGCTCCGATCACCCCGAAGCCGCAGACGACCAGGCGCGGCGTGCGCGGCATCTACACGCAAGAGAACAGGCAACTGGTGTTCGTCGACACGCCGGGTCTTCACCGCGGCGGCGACACGGTGCTCGACCAGACCATGCATCGCGAGATCCGGGACGCCGTCATCGACGTCGACCTGATCCTGTGGGTCGTCGACCTCAGACGGCCACCCGGCGCCGAGGACAAGGACGTCGTGAGGCTCCTCAACGCCGTCCCCGACTCGACACCCGTGTTCATCATCGGCAACAAGGTCGACGCTGCCAAGTACCCCGACGAGGCAGTCGACCTCTACCGCAGCCTCTATCCGAAAGCGGAGCGCACCATCGCGATCTCGGCGCTCAACGACCCGAAGGCCGTCTACGCGTTGCGTGACGACCTCCTCGACCGCCTCGAGGAGGCGCCGTTCTTCTACCCGACCGACATCAGGTCGGATCAGTCGCGCGAGCAGTGGGCCGGTGAGCTGATCCGGGAAGCCGCGATGATCCACCTACGGGAGGAGATCCCGTACTCGGTGGCCGTGCAGGTCGTCGAGTGGCAGGACCCCGACGAAGAGGGGCGGCCCATCGTCATCACCGCCGAGATCTGGGTCGAGAAGAGCGGTCATCGCCGCATCGTCATCGGCAAGTCGGGCGCGATGATCAAGGAGATCGGCAAGATGGCCCGCAAGCAGCTCGAGGTCTTCCTGCAGCACCAGATCTACTTGGAGCTCGAGGTCGTGGTGCGATCGGAGTGGCGTCGGGACCGTGAAGCACTGCGCGAGCTCGGCTACGAGCCCTGAGCCGTGCCCATCGCAGCGCGCTGGCGTCCGCTCGCCACACTGCCTGAGCCTCGCGGCCGGGACGCCATGCCAGGCGTCTACGAGTTGGCCGACGAGGAGAAGAACGTCATCTACATCGGCCAGTCGGCGAGGGACGTGCCCAACCGTATCCGTCAGCACCTCGCACGCAGTGGGCCGATACGTGACAGGGTCGTGTACTGGCGTTACGGGTACAGCCGAGTGCCGCAGGCGGACGAGTCTCGGCTCCTCGCCGAGTACCGCCGCGCCAACGAGGGCAGGTCGCCGCCGTGCAACACCGCGGTACCCCGAGCGCGTGACTCCGCGAGGAGGTTCAGCGAACGCTTCGGGGGCTGAGCGGGGGGCGCCAGCAGCATGTGCGAAAAACACGATAACCATCGCAATCGTGTGAAAACCCCTACTTGTCGCGTTTTTCGGCCCGTGTTATAACCGGGCAGGCGAGGAGAACGTCCAGGTCTTCTCAGATCGGTTTGGAGGGTTTGCATGCGCAAGTTATTGGTTTCACTGATCGCTGTAGCCGCCCTCGGTACAGGTGCCGCGTTCGCTCAGGGTGGTTACTGGGCAGGCGTCAGCGTCGGGTACCCTGGTGCTGCGCTTCACTTCGGTATCGACGACATCGCCCCTTCGCTGGCGGTCCGTCTGAACGCCGGCTACAACTACATCGGCACCGGCGGCTTCGCCCTCGGCGTCGACGCCCTGTACGACCTGCCTGTCGACCTCGGTGACACCCCCATCGACGTGTACGCAGGCGGCGGTGTCGGCATCGGCATCGGCTCAGGTATCGCGTTGGGCGTCAACGTCTTCGTCGGCGGCGAGTTCAGCCTGGCGCAGGCCGGCCTTCCCGAAGGCGGCGTCTTCCTCGAAGTCGGCCCCTCGATCGGCATCATCCCGACCTTCGGCTTCGGCGTGACCGGTCGCCTCGGCTTCAACTACCACTTCTAAGCACCAAGACCGATCTTCGGAGGCGCCCCGTGGCTCAGGCTACGGGGCGCCTCCTCGTGGTTGCGCCGCTTGCCTGCGTCAGCCGACCGTGTACAGGACGTCCATCACGGCACTGGGCAGGTCGGCGGCCTTGAGGCCGCGCTTCTTCACGCTGAAGCCGGGCGGGTAACGGGTCGCCTCGACCTGGAACGGCAGGGCCTTGAGGGCTCGGGCGTCGAAGTCGAGGGAATCAAGGTCGCCCACGAAGCTCAGTTGCACGTCGGTCATGTGTTCCTTGACGGTCGCAACGCCCTTCGCTCCCGCCAACAGACGAAGCCGCGTCAGCTCCACGAAGGCCTTCACCTCGGGCGGGAACGGCCCGTACGCCTCACGTAGCTCCTTCGCGACGCGCCCCACCTCGGCGAGGCTGTCGGTCTCCGAGAACCGGCCGTAGTAGTTGATGCGCACGTCATCGTCCTGGACGTACGTGGGGCTGAGCCTCGCGTCGACGTTGAGGTCGATGGTGACCGCAGCGCGCTCGGCCGCAGCCTGCTCACCTTTGAGCTTGGCGATCTCCTCGGCCAACATCTCGGTGTAGACCTCGAGCGACACGGCGCTGATGTGCCCGTGCTGTTCGGGACCGAGCAGGTTGCCTACGCCGCGGATCTCCATGTCCTTCTCGGCCAGCAGGTGACCGGATCCGAGGTCGTTGAGCTCGGCGATGGCGTACAGACGCCGCTGCGCCTGCTCGGTGAGCCTGCCTGGGTAGAGCATGTACGCCCACGCCTCGGTCTGGCGCCTGCCTACCCTGCCGCGCAACTGGTAGAGCTGAGCCAGACCAAGGCGATCGGCGCGCTCGATCACCAGGGTGTTCGCTCCACTGATATCGAGGCCTGACTCGACGATGGTCGTCGACAAGAGGATGTCGTAGGCACCGTCCTCGAAGCCGATCATGACCTCCTCGAGGTCGTCCTCCGCCATCTGTCCATGGGCAACGCCGATGCGCGCCTCGGGCACCAGCTGCGACAGCGTCCTCGCGCGCAGGCTCATGGAGCCGATGCGGTCGTGGATGTAGAACACCTTGCCGCCGCGTTCGAGCTCGCCGAGGATCGCCTCGCGCGCGACCATGGGGTCGTACGGTTGCAGCACCGTCTGGATCGGTTTGCGACCGTGCGGCGGGGTGAGGATCTGGCTCACGTCGCGCAGGCCGACGAGGCTCATGTACAGGGTGCGCGGGATCGGTGTCGCGGACAACGACAGGACGTCGACGTTCGCCTTGATGCTCTTGATGCGCTCCTTCTGACCGACGCCGAACCGGTGCTCCTCGTCGATGACGAGGAGACCGAGGCTTCTGTAGACGATGGCTTCGTTGAGGAGCCTGTGCGTGCCGATGACGATGTCGACCGTGCCGTCGGCGAGCCCCTTGATCGTCTCTCGCGCCTCGGCGTCGGGCGTGAAACGCGACAGCATGCGCACCGTCACGGGCAACCCCGCGAAGCGCGCAGCGAACGTGTCGTAGTGCTGTTTCGCGAGGATGGTCGTCGGCACCAGCAGTGCGGTCTGGTGGGAGTGACCGACTACCCTGTGTGCCGCCCTGATGGCCACCTCGGTCTTGCCGAAGCCGACGTCGCCCGAGATGAGCCTGTCCATCGGCACCTGCCGTGCCAGGTCGGCGTCGACGTCGGCGACGGCGCGCTCCTGGTCGCGGGTGAGCTCGAACCCGAAGTTCTTCTCGATGAGCAGGTCCCACTCTGGCTGCGCGGGGAACGACGTCCCGACGCTGACCTGCCGCTGGGCGTAGGCCTTGATGAGCTCCGCAGCCATCTCCGAGGCGCTGACCCGCGCGCGCTCCCGTGCCCGTGCCCACTCGTTGGTGCCGAGCGTCGACAGTCGCGGCGGGTCGTCGGTCGTGCCGGGGTGACGCCTGAGGAGCGGCAGGAGCTCGACGGGCAGGTAGAGCTTGCCTTCACCCATGTACTGGAGCTGAAGGTAGTCGCGAGTGACACCGACGACCTGGCGCGCCTCGAGTCCCACGAAGCGGCCGATGCCGTGGTCGGGATGGATGAGGTAATCGCCGACAGTGAGCTGTGACGCGTCGTGCACACGCTTGCCGGGCAGCTTGGAGAGCTTCCTGCCACCGAGGTAGCCGTAGAGCAGCTCCTCGCTCAGCACCACCTCCTTGCGCTCGGGATCGCGGTACCCGCCCTGGACGTCCTTCGACAGCAGGAGCGACACCTCGCCGTGGTGGTTCCCTACCCGGTTGCGCCAGTGCGACTCCAGCTCGCCCAGCACCTTCTCACGCAGGTACCGGCCGGTCCGCTCGAACTTGAGGACAAGGTGCACGGCGTAGCCGTCCTTGATCCACATGTGCGCGTCCTGCGAGAAGGAGGTCAGCTTGCCGCGGTAGTACCCGAGCGGTTCGAGCCTGCTCTTCGCCTGCTCGAGCCCCAGCGGGTCACGCCCGAAGGACACCACTTCGCGACCGGCGAGGTGCTCCCACAGCCACCCGACGCCGAGCGCGGCCGTGCCGTTCTCCGACCGTGGGTCGGTGCGCGCCGCGGGGCTGTTCCTCTCCTCCATCTGCGCGGCTCCCGGAATCAGCTCGGGAGCGTCGAGGTACACCGTGCCAGGCAGGTGCTCGATGAGGCGGGTCGTCCACTCGTCGCGGGCGAAGCCGCCCAGCTCGCGCGGCGCCAGCGTGTACCGCTCGACCGGAGACCCGTCGAGCGTCACGGCGTCGAGTTCGTCGCCGAAGAACTCGAGCCGCAACTCACGGCCCCCCGTGCTCGGCGCCGTGGAGTCGTGAAGCGAGGCGCCGCCGTCCGACTCGGAAGCGTCGGCCGGCTCGGTGAGGGCGATGGTGAGCGTGTCGCCTCTGACGGTGAACCCGGGAGCCTCGTCGCGTTCGAAACCGAACTCGACGAGGCGCTCGAGCAGGTCGTCGCGTCGGTAGGCGCCGCCACGCTCGAGGTCGAGCACGTACGAGTCGGGGTCGGTCGGGAACGGGGCGAGCGCGGTGTCGAGGCTCAGCACCACCTTGTCGCTTAGCTCGTGCCACGAGTCGAGGCCGGGCTCTACGGTCCTGCGGGCCCCGAACAGGTGCGTGTCGTCGAACAGCGAGAGTCTCTCACTGGTCGTCAGCAGTACCGCGGGTCCGTCGTGCCGCGCGAAGAGGGCGAGACGCGCGAGGCTCGGCAGCCCGAGCAGGCGTGTGCCTGTCAGGGGCGGCGCTGCGGTCGGTGGTGGTGCGGTCTGTTGACTCGGCATGGTTGTGGTGTCGCTGGTTGCCCGTGGCGGCTTCAGGTCGGCTCGGGATGCTCGAGGGACAGCCGGTAGGCGCTGTTCCTCGGCACGCCGACGGCCTCCAAGGCGTCGCGCAGCAGCCTACCGCGAACACCGGCCTGTGCCAGTCGCCCCGCGAGGGTAGCGTGCTCCGAAGCGTCCGCCGTCCCGTCGGCTGCGGGAGCGGGGCCGACGACGATCACGATCTCACCGCGCGCCTCTGTGGCGCTGAAGTGACCGCTGAGCTCGGCGAGCGTCCCCCGCCGCGTCTCCTCGTGGAGCTTGCTGATCTCGCGGCTGACGCTTGCGTCTCGGTCCTCGCCGCAGGCTGCAGCCAACGCGTCCAGGGTGGCCGCGAGTCGGCCGGGAGCCTCGTAGATGATGCTGGTGGCCGTGCTGGCCGCGATCTGCTCGAGGCGGGCGCGACGCGACGCACCGGAGCGAGGCAGGAACCCCTCGAACGTGAAGCGCGCCGTCGGCAGACCGGACGCCACCACCGCAGGCACGAACGCGGTGGGGCCGGGCAGGACCTCCACGGTGAAGCCCGCGGCGATGGCGAGGGTCACGAGGTCGGCGCCTGGATCGCTGATGCCTGGAGTGCCCGCGTCCGTCAGGTACGCCAGCCACGTGGTCCGCTCGAGGATGGCGGGGGCGCGCTGCGTCATGGTGTGGGCGTCGAGGCGCAGGAGTTGCCTGTCGATGCCGAGGTGAGCGAGCAGTGAGCCGCTGTGGCGGGTGTCCTCTGCGGCCACGACGTCGGCCTCCCTGAGCACGCTGATCGCTCGTGCCGTGATGTCTCCGAGGTTGCCGACGGGTGTCGGGACCAGGGTGAGCAGTCGCGTCGTCCTGCCGTTCACTGGCGTCCGGAGCCGCGCACGATGGCGAGCCACGCAGCCACGATCAGCGCTGCGACTGCGAGGCTCAGTGACGGTGACACCGACTCACTGAGCCCGAGCGTCACTCCGAGGTCGGCGATCAGCGGCGCAGCGAACGAGGCTGCAGCGATGACTCCGAGCAGGGCGGCGTAGTTGACCGGCTCACGGCGCACGTTGCGACAGGGTAGCACCGGCGACGAACCGCGTCAGGTTGGTGGTCGGGTAGTAGAACGCCAGGATGCGCCCGTAGTCGTAGCCTGCGTTGGCCAGGGCTCTCGCACCGTACTGGCTCATGCCGACGCCGTGCCCCCAGCCGTCGCCACTGACCACCAGACCGCCCTGGACCCTGAAACGCATCGACTTGAGGCCCCAGCCACGCGCCTGCTCTCGCAGCACGATGCCGGAGAGCACGCGTGTGCGCGCGGTGCCGGTGACCTCGAGCTCGGCCACCCTCCCCGACTCGCTGAGGCGGACGACCCGGAGTCCGGTGACGGTTCCGACCGGTAGGCCGGCTGCGCTGAGTGCCGCACCGACAGCGGCGCCGTCGAGGCGTGTCTGCCAGGAGCGGTGAGGCGTCGAGGCGGGGGCGTCGGCGAGGGTGACGAGGTACGGCAGCGCCGTACCCCAGACCTCGCCGCTCGACGCCACGACGCCGCCGGAGTCCGCGTGGTAGTAGGTGTGCGCCGTCTCACCCTGGTAGGTGACGACGACTCCGGCGGTCGCGAGGATGGCGGCATCGGTGCGGGCGTGCTCCGCCTCGACGCCCCTGTACACCTGGCAGTCGACGGTCGCGCACAGGTCGTAGCGGGCGGTGGGGTCGAGCGACGTCATCGTGTAGCTGCGGGCCGCGACGGCTTGGGCCTTGAGGGCCTCCATCTGCCAGGAGGCCGACATCTCGGCTGGAACGACCCCGCGCAGGTACGACTCGATGTCGAGGACGTTGACGACCTCGAGCTGATCGCCGAGCGCCGTGAACCGCAGCGACCCTCGGTACTGCCTGCCGTCGTACGTGAGGAGCCCGTCGTCCATGGCGATGTGAAGGCTCGAGCCGATCGGGACACCGTCGACCACGAGCCGACCGTCGACAGCAGCCAGCGGCCACGTCAGGGCCAGGGGGGTCGCGAAGTGCTGCGCACCGTCGACGACACCGTGATGAGCTCCGTCCGCGCCAACGACGACGCTGCCCGTGTAGGCGAGGAGCACGCGCACCTGCGTGCCGGGCAACACGAGCTGCGCCTCGGCGACGCGTACCTGGCACACGAGAACCAGCGCGACCACCGTCAACACGGCTACTGCACGCGAAGGGAGGCGTGGGAGGAGAAGACGCACGCGCATGCTCCGAGCAGTATCGCCCATCGAGCCGACCCGAGGTGGCAGAAACAGCCACTTCGGGGCACGGTGGCGCGCGCGGCGGCCAGGGAGGGCATGCGGACGTCCGCCGCGTGCGAGCATTGGGCATGTTCATCGACACGCTCCTCGCGAACAAGGTCATCTTCGTCACCGGGGGCGGCAGCGGCCTCGGCTACTCGATGTCGAAGCGCTTCCTCGAACTGGGGGCGTCGGTCGTCATCGCCAGCCGTAGGTTCGAACTCCTGGAGCGTTCGGCCGGCGAGCTGAAGGATGCGACGGGTGGGGAGGTGCTGCCTGTCAGGCTCGATGTCCGCTCACCCGACGAGGTCGCGGCAGCCTTCGACGCTGCCGAGGATCGGTTCGGACGCATCGACGCCCTCGTCAACAACGCGGCAGGCAACTTCGCGTCACCGACCGAGAGACTGAGCCACAGGGCGTTCGACGCGGTGCTGGGCATCGTCCTGCACGGGACCGTCTACGCGACGCTCGAGCTCGGCAAGCGCTGGATAGCCGCGGGGCGCGGAGGCACCGTGCTGTCGATAGCTGCGACCTACGCCGAGCGGGGCTCGGGGTACGTGGTGCCGTCGGCGGTCGCGAAGGCGGGCGTGGTGAGCCTGACCCGGTCGTTGGCAGGCGAATGGGGCAGGCACGGTATCAGGCTCAACGCCATCGCTCCGGGACCGTTCCCCACCGAGGGAGCGTGGAGCAGGCTCATGCCCACCCGTGAGCTGCAGGACCTCTTCATCGGGAAGGTGCCGCTCGGCAGGGTAGGTGAGCACGTCGAGCTCGCGAACCTGGCCAGTTACCTGCTGTCTGACATGGCCGCGTACGTCAGCGGCGACCTCATCTACATCGACGGGGCCGAGAGCGTGTACAACGCCGGCGAGTTCAACGCTCTCGACAGCGTCACCGACGAGCAGTGGGACGCCCTCGCTGCGCTCCGCAAGGGGTGACGGTCTGGGATGCCGGGGTGTGCGGGGAGAGGGGCCCGAGCGCTAGAGTTCGGTGCCGCCCGGTAGGGTCATCCTGAAGATCCCGGTAGCGTCCTGGTAGTCGACGCTCACCGTGTACAGGCCGCCGCCGGCCGCGAACGTCTCATCGAGGAAGATGCCTTCGCCGACACGGAATGTGCGTTCGAACAGCACGGTCCTCGCTTGCCCTTCACGCCCGGTCTGGAAGCTCTCGGAGCGTTCGTAGTACACCCGTACCGTGACAGCGCCGCGCCTGACCTGACCCGTGAACTTCACGGGCATGTCCTCACGCATGACGGTGCGCCGCGTCGTGTCGGCCGTGAAGTCCTTCTTGTAGACGACGATGGGTGTCTGAGCGGCGACACCGAGGTACCAGCCACTGATCTCCCCCACCACGAAGAAGATGACGGCCAGGATGACCAGGAAGCCGAGGAAGTCGCGCACGCTCAGATTGTAACCAGGCATGGGAAGGACCGGCGCGATGAACGTCACGCCGGTCCCGTCGAGGTCGACCGCCTACCGGTTCAGGCCACCGAGGCTCCTGCCGACTCGGCGCGCTTGATGTTGCGCAGCACGGTGTGGAGGATGCCGCCGTTGCGGTAGTAGTCGATCTCCACCGGCGTGTCGAGGCGGCACACGACCTCGAAGGTCACGGTGCTGCCGTCCTGTCTGGTGGCGTTGACCGTCACGCGCTGGCGTGGGGTCATGGGTTCTGCCGCCAGGATGTCGTACGTCTCGGTGCCGTCGAGACCGAGATCGTCGGGCCGCTTTCCCTCGATGAACTGCAGCGGCAGCACGCCCATGCCGACGAGGTTGGAACGGTGGATGCGCTCGAACGTGTCGGCCAGCACAGCCTTGACGCCCAGGAGGTAGGTGCCCTTCGCTGCCCAGTCGCGGCTCGAGCCCATGCCGTAGTCCTGACCGGCGATGACGATGGTAGGGATGTCGGCCGCGATGTAGTTCCTGCTCGCCTCGAAGATGCTGGTCACCTCGCCGGTGGTGAAGTCGGTGGTCCAACCGCCTTCGGTATCGGGAGCGACCTGGTTCTTGAGCCTGATGTTCGCGAACGTGCCGCGCGTCATGACGCGGTCGTTGCCGCGCCGTGAGCCGTACGAGTTGAAGTCGGCCTTGCCGATGCCGCGCTCCATCAGGTACGCGCCGGCCGCGCTGTTGACCGCGATCGAGCCGGCCGGCGAGATGTGGTCGGTTGTGACCGAGTCGCCGACCTTGACGAGGACGCGCGCACCGCGGATGGGAGCGATCTCGGAGGGACCCTCCGGCATGTCGATGAAGAAGGGCGGCTCCTGGATGTAGGTGGACTCCTCGTCCCAGTCGAAGAGTTGGCCGCCCTTGACGGGGATGGCGTTCCACGCCTGGTTCGACTGCTCGATGCCGTCGTACATGCGCTTGAACGTCTCGGGGTTCATGGCGGTCTCGAGCTGAGACGCGACGTCGTGGTAGCTGGGCCACAGGTCCCTGAGGTAGACGGGGTTGCCGTCCTGGTCCTCACCGAGGGGGTCGTTGACGATGTCGATATCGACGGTGCCTGCCAGCGCGTACGCCACGACGAGGGGCGGGCTGGCGAGGTAGTTGGCCCTGGTGTTCGGGTTGATGCGGCCCTCGAAGTTGCGGTTGCCCGACAGCACGCTGGCTGCCACCAGGTCGCCCTGGGTGATGGCCTCGACCACCGGATCGGGCAGCGGGCCCGAGTTGCCGATGCACGTGGTGCAGCCGTAGCCGACGACGTAGAAGCCGACCTGTTCGAGGTACGGCAGCAGGCCGGCGTCACGCAGGTACTCGGTGACGACCTTCGAGCCTGGAGCGAGGCTGGTCTTGACCCACGGCTTCGCCTTCAGTCCCCGTTCGGCCGCCTTCTTCGCGACCAGGCCGGCTGCGAGCATGACCGACGGGTTGCTGGTGTTGGTGCACGAGGTGATGGCAGCGATGACGACGTCGCCGTGCGTCAGCGCCTTGGTCTCCCCTCCCATGAGCAGGTTGCCGGTGTTGCCGAGCTCGTCCTGGCTCAATGCGAACCCGCGCTTCTCGATCGGCTTGACGAGGTCGGCCTTGAACTCGGTCTGCATGTCGGCCAGGCGGATGCGGTCCTGCGGACGCTTCGGCCCTGCCACGCTGGGCTCGACCGTGGCGAGGTCGAGCTCGATGGTGTCGGTGAACACGGGGTCGGGCGTGGAGTCGTCGCGCCACAGGCCGTTGACCTTGGCGTAGCGCTCGACGGCCTCGACCTCGTCTGGCAACCTGCCTGTCTGGCGCAGGTAGCGCAGCGTCTCGGCGTCGGGCGGGAAGAAGCCCACCGTGGCGCCGTACTCGGGAGCCATGTTGCCGAGCGTGGCGCGGTCCGGCACGGTCATCGAGGAGAGGCCCTGGCCGTAGAACTCGACGAACTTGCCCACAACGCCCTTGCTGCGTAGCATCTGGGTGACGACCAGCACCAGGTCGGTGGCTGTCGCACCCTCGGGGAGGCGGCCGGTGAGACGGAAGCCGACGACCTCGGGCATGACCATGTAGTACGGCTGGCCGAGCATGACCGCCTCGGCCTCGATGCCACCGACACCCCAGCCCAGCACGCCGAGGCCGTTGATCATGGTGGTGTGGCTGTCGGTGCCGACGAGCGAGTCGGGGAACACGACCTCCTTGTCACCGTGTTGCTTGCTGAGCACGCCCTTGGCGAGGTACTCGAGGTTCACCTGGTGCACGATGCCTGAGGCAGGCGGCACCACGCTGAAGTTCTTGAACGCCGATTGGCCCCACCGCAGGAACTCGTAGCGTTCGTTGTTGCGCTGGAACTCGATCTCGGCGTTGCGCAGCAGGGCGAGCGGGCTGTCGTACTCGTCGACCTGCACCGAGTGGTCGATGACGAGGTCGACGGGCACCTGCGGGTTGATGAGGGCGGGGTCGCCACCCATGCGCTTCATCGCGCTGCGCAAGGCAGCCAGGTCGACGACGGCCGGCACGCCGGTGAAGTCCTGCAGGATGACGCGAGCAGGCATGAACGGGATCTCTTCGTCGGCGACCGTGCGCGCGTCGTATGCCGCCATGCGGCGGATGTCGTCCGCGGTGACGACGTAGCCGTCCTCGTTGCGGACCAACGACTCGAGCAACACCTTCACGCTGACAGGCATGCTGTGGATCTGGCCGAGTCCGGCCTCTTCGAGCGCCGCGAGACGGTAGAAGTACGCCTCGCCCTGGCCCGTGTCGAACGTGGCCCGAGCACCGAACGTGTTGGGGTTCTTGATGGTCGGCTGTGACATCGTCTGCTCCTCGTCGGGCGCTGCAGCCCTCTAGCTGCCAGTCTGCGCCTATGCTACGTGACATGAAAGAACCAGATTCACCCAGGTCCTCTCTGGGCGGCAACGTCGGTGTCGAGGACGACCTGTTCGGCGGAGGCACGTTCGGCTCGGTCGCGACCATCACCGGCCCCGAGGCCGCGGCGACGCTCATGGACCCCGCGAAGCTGCGCCACCTGGCGCCGTTCATCGGGAGCGAGAAGTCGATCACCCAGGCGGCTGACGAGAGCGGGGAGCGGCCGAACACCACGCTCAAGCGTGTGCAGCGCTACATCGAACTGGGACTGGTGGAGGTCGCCCGCGAGGTACCGCGGGCGGGACGAGCGACGAAGCTGTACCGCAGCGTCGCCCAAGTCTACTTCGTGCCGTTCGAGGCGACGGGTGCGGAGTCGCTCGAGGCAGGGCTCGCGGAGAGGGACGCCTACTACGAGCGCCTCCTGCGGCGCAACGTCGTGCGTGCCCGTCTCGACACCATCGGCACGTGGGGCACGCGTATCTACCGCGACGCGCGCGGCAGGCTCCAGGTGCAGACCGCCGTGACACCCGACGCCAACGTGACGTCGCTCGATCCTGGAGCGCCCGCCGTGCTGTCGGCATGGCGCGACGGCGTCATGCTCGAGTTCGAGGACGCCAAGGCTCTGCAGGCCGAGCTGTTCGCAACGCTGCAGCGTTACCTGCGCAAGTCGGGGCCGCAACGCTACGTCGTGCACGTCGCCATGGCGCCGGTGCTCGACGAGACCGTGTGAAGGGAGGTGGCGTGGGAACCCCCGGCCCACGGGCACGCGCGAGCCGGCGGGCGAGCACCGGCCCATGCGTGGACGCGTGCGCGTCGTGCACGTCGGGCGCTTTCACGTTCTCATGCGATGCGCGTATCATCGGAGCGTGAGACCCTCCCGTGACCATCGAAGCGCAGGTACGAGGCTGGCGCTCATCGCAGCCGTCATCGCGGCGCTCGCAGCCGCGTGCGTCCCCACCACCATGCCGGGAGCCGACGCCGGTGTCGTCGCCGAGCTCGAGCGCACCGCGAACATCCTGTTCCACCGCATGGAACTCGGCTTCCTCGATTCGGGTATCTACACGACCAACGTGCTCATCGACGTGAACCTGCCCGAAGGCGCGCGCTGGACGCTCCAGGACTTCGCGACGGACGGCTCGAGCTACGTGCTCATCCTCACGTCGTCGAACCTGCCCGACACCGCCTGGCGCATCTCACCGCGCGGCGTGGCGAGGACGGCGCCTCCGGGCTGACCGACCCGGTGACCCACCGCATACGAACGGAGCCGGACCAGTCAAGGTCCGGCTCCTCGCTTGCTGCGTACCGTCGAGTCGACGCTCAGTTGGCGTGCTTGTCGATGCGGGCGACGTAGTCGGACTTCGGCCGCGCGCCGACCACCTGTTCGACCAGCTCGCCGTCCTTGAGCAGGATGACCGTGGGGATGCTCATGACCCTGAACGACTGGGCGACTCGTTGGTGATCGTCGACGTTGAGCTTGCCGACCTTCACCTTGCCCTCGTACTCGGTCGCGAGGTCCTCGATGATCGGGCCGACCACTCGGCACGGCATGCACCAAGGCGCCCAGAAATCGACGAGCACCAGCCCCTCGCTCGTCTCGGTCTTGAACGTATCGTCAGTGAACTCCACCAGGTTTGCCATCTACCACCATCTCCAAGTCGGCGTACACGCCTACGTTCAATCTAAGACGCGCGGGCGGGCGAGGCATGTCGCATGCTCGACACGCCACCTGGTCACGTCCATACGTACAGCCCGTCGATCGGTGCGCCGCGCGTGACACGAGGGGGCTCGAGCCGCAGCGCACGGTAGCCACCCTTGACGGCGGCCCGCACCAGACCCCTCACGTTCGCCTTGACCCCGTGCATGCTGCGGGCGGCGACCACCTCGTGCGTCACGTCGAGGTCGGGGCTCGAACCCGACGAGTCGGTGCCGAACGCAACGTCGACCCCGTGCTTCGCGTAGAGCTCCCACGGGAAGCGGCCGCATGCGAGAGCCTCGTTCGAACGTGGACAGTGCACGACGGCGCAGCCGCGCCGCTGCACGGTCCTCACGTCCTCTTCGTCGACGTTGACCATGTGGACCAGTGTGGGCCCCCCTTCCAGCACGCCGAGCCGCTCGAGGTACGCGACGGGCGAGGAGCCGCTGGGCTCGAACGGCACGCCGAACCTGCGGAACGAATCGGCGATCGGCCCGTCACCACTCGAGTGAAGGCGCACCTCGGCCTGGCTCTCCGCTACGTGGATGGCGAGTGGAAGCCCCTCGGCCCGCGCCCAGCCGGCCAGCAGCGTCAACAGGCGCGGGCTCACCGTGTGGGGTGTGTGAGGGGACACCCCCACGATCATGCCGCCGGGCCGCTGGCGCTGCCTGAACCGGTCGACGGCCGCGCGTGTCGTTTCGAACAGCTCCTCTGCCCTGTCGGGGTCGGGTCCGACGACCTCCCAGTAGGCGACGCCGCTCAGCCTGTCATCGCTCAGCAGGTGCTCCATGACCTCGTGGGAGGTGACGATGTCGCCGATGACGGTCGTACCCGCAGCTACCAGCTCGTCGATGCCGCGCTTCGCGGCCGACAGTCCCCGGAGCCCACTGCGACCATGATCGATGACGGCCTCGATGAAGCCGACGTAGTCGCCTGGCGTGAACGGCATGGCGCTGAGGTCGAGGTGGGTATGGGCGTTCACGGGCAACGGTGTGACGGCGAAGCCCGCGTCGATGACTTCAGCCCCGTCGTTCGCCTTCTCGCCGACTGACACGAGGCTCGAGCCTACGGCGCTTCGCTGCACTGTCACGACGCCGCCGCCGCGTGGCGTCCCGAGCCCGTCGTAGACGACCTCGGCGCCCACGGTGTAGCGCCTCAGGGCAGACAGGCTGGGTAGTTGCATGGGGTCGTCGGTACCCGAGGCACCGTTCTCGTCCAACCAGCCGGCGAGCGACCTGACGGGCACGTCAGGCGCTCAGGCCACCGGTGCGGCAGCGGGCGCAGCGTCGGGCGCGGGGTCCAGCAAGGCGGCGACGTCGGGGACCGCGATCACGCGGTACAGGCTGTCACGCTGCACGGGCCGGTAGCCAGCGTCGACGATCTGCCGCACGATCTCGCGCTCCGGGGTGGACTGGTGGCGCGCACCGGCCTGCGACACCACGTTCTCCTCGAGCATGGTGCTGCCGAAGTCGTTCGCACCGAAGTAGAGCGCCGTCTGCGCCACCTTGTAGCCCATGGTCGGCCACGACGCCTGGAAGTTGGTGACGTTGTCGAGCACGAGGCGGCTGACGGCCACGTTCTGCAGGTACTCGTGAGCGCCGGCGCCAGGCACCTTGCCGTCGATACGCACGCCTTTTGTCTGCAGTGTCCACGAGATGAACGCCGAGTAGCCGTTGCCGTGCTCGGCGATGGCCGCGTCCTGCGCGTCCCGGATACGCAGCATGCTCGCCACCCGCTGCTCCGGCGTCTCGCCGAAGCCGATGACCATGGTCGCCGTCGTGTACAGGCCGAGGCGCTGAGCCGCGGCCATGATGTCGATCCACTCGCCTGAGCTGATGCGAGCAGGTGAGATGTGAGGCGCGTGGCGGACGTCGTCGACGAGCATCTCCCCGCCACCGCCTGGCAGACCGTCGAGACCGGCCTCCTGCAGGCGAGTCAGGACCTCGGTCGCGCTCATGCCGGTGAGGCCCACCATGCCTTTGATCTCCTCGGGGCTGAACGCCTCGACCCTGATGGTCGGATGATGCGCCTTGAGGTGCCGCATGAGGTCGAGGTACCAGTCGAACTCGAGGTACGG
>Ga0123332_1001816_pt1 | contig 20779 bp, 13 predicted proteins | sample BioC12SIPDNA_4_FD_89958 | JGI IMG/M metagenome (GOLD analysis project Ga0123332, IMG submission 89958) | Anaerobic biogas reactor microbial communites from Washington, USA - Biogas_R2_A C12 SIP DNA | ecosystem: Engineered > Bioreactor > Anaerobic > Unclassified | place: Washington, USA... | reverse complement strand
CTGACTGGAGCCTCGCTCCCGGTGAAGGGGCCGGACGACACCGTGTTTCCCCTTCACCTCATCCAGGACAGCGGCCGCCCGCCGGGCCGCGAGGGGGAACACCATTTCCACAGTAACGTCTCATCGTCAAACAGGCCCAGCTGAGTCCATCGGCATTTGCCTGTTTATCCTTGTCCGATAAGCGACCGCGTTGTCGTTTTCCACACAGGCGGAGAACTGTCGCGGTTCGTCCCGAAGCATACGATTCATCAGTGCGGGGGAGTTTGCCCTAAATGTGACCGCGACGCTGGCCGGCGGTTCCTACGAGAGAAACACCGTCTCCTCCCATCACACCCGCTTCAGTCTTTCCTCCTCATACCGCCACGCGTCGTACGCGTTGGCCTAACAGGCATGTCACCTCGTAGGGAATGGTGGCCAGCGTGTGAGCCAGGGCCTCGACGCTGTGCGCTGCGGATGGATCATTGTCGATGACCACAATCCGGTCGCCGGGACGCGCTTCGCCCGCATGGCTCAGATCGACGGCCGTCTGGTCCATGCTCACCCTGCCAACCACGGGCACGATGTGCCGTGGCAGACCGCGACGAGATTCCAGGGTCATCACCGCCTGGTTCCCGAGCAGGCGACGATAGCCGTCGGCGTAGCCGATCGGGACAATGCCGATGACGCATGGGGCTGGAGTGATGAAAGACCGGCCATAACCGACCGCATGCCCGGCAGGCAACGCACGGACCGCGGTCAGCCGGCTGACGACCCGTAAGCTGGGACGCAGGTCGGGCGGCCGTTCGTCCTCCGGGCCCGTCCAGTAGCCATACAGCGCCAAGCCGGGGCGAACGCGATCCAGGTGGGCCTCGGGTAACCTGAAGATGGCCGCCGAGTTGGCCGCGTGAAACGCCACATGGGGGATCTTCTCACGCAGATGTTCGCGTAACCAGGCGAAGGCGGTGAGCTGCTCATGGGCGAAGGTGAGGTCCGGCTCGTCGGCCGTGGCCAGATGCGTGTAAATCCCCTCAAGCAGGACCCCGGCGCAGCCCTGGACCGTCTGGGCCACGCCCGCCGCGTTCTCGGGCAACAGGCCCATGCGGCCCATGCCGGTGTCCACCTTGATCTCGGCACGGGCTGGCCGACCGATATGGGCGGCGGCCGCTGACAGCACCTGGGCCTCAGGCAAGGATTGGATCGTGAGCGCGATGTCGCCGGCCACCGCCGCGAGGGCACGCTGCCGCTGCTCATGCTCACTGTCCGTCGAGAGCATGGGCCCGAAGCACTGGATACCCCCTGTCCAGCCAAGCCCCCGAAGGGCGAGCGCCTCGTCGAGGTTGGCTACCGCGACCCGGCGAACGCCCGCACCGGCGAGAACTGGGAGTACATGTGCGACGCCATGGCCGTATGCGTCGGCTTTCACCGCCGGGCAGAGCGATGTCCCCACTGGTACCCGTCGACGACAGGCCTGCAGGTTCCCCCGCAGGGCCTCCAGTTCAATCTCGGCAATCACCGGCGCTTCCATAGCCGGGCGACAATACCGGGCCGGCTGGGCGGCGGTCAAGACATGCCTCGGCCCGCTGCATGGACCCAATCCGCCCTGGATGCCGTTCGAACGCGAAACCCTGCCCCACAACGCCCACACATCGCTCCCGCGGAATCGCTGAATCGCTGTCCACAAGACCGGACGGCTTGACCGGACTTCTGGCTGTCCCGTAGAATGCGGCCGGCCTCAACAGGTTGTGCGCCAAGATGTTGTGGGCAACAAGAGCGGCGACCGGGCCGGGAGCCCCCAGGGCCTGCCGCGCCGCTGCGGGACTCATACAAGACCACGCAGTTACCACTTGTGGATAAGGATGTAGATCGCATGACGGGACACTCGCGGATCCTGAGCATCGGCACCCCCGGTTTGTTCCTGTTTCTGGTGTCTCTGCCCCTCCTGTTTGGGCAGGGCTGCCCTCTCCCACCGACGATTATTCCGGTGGATCCCGGCAACGGTGGGGTGACCGATCTGACGCCGTCGGGCAGCACGACTCGGCCCACTTTCACTTTTACATCCTTGCTTGAGGATGTGACCGCCGAGGTGGGGGATACCGTCCTGATCAGTTGGTCTGCGTCCGCCCCCAACGCCAACGCGACCATCTCCATCTTGGTAAGCCCCAACAGGTACTACGGCAGTGGAAACGAGGTCTTGGTTTTGCCGGCCGTCAAAATCGGAGACATGAGTAGCTTCCTGTTGCAGACGGGCTCGTTGCCGGCGGCGACTTACCAGATCATCGCGCGTGTGGCCGACGGAGTGAACTCCGAGAGCATCGTGACGGCTCCGGGCAGGTTGATCCTCATGGGAGAGGGCCTGATGCCAGGCAACGTCAGCCCCATCATTAATGTCACCTCTCCAGTCATCAGCCTCGGGGTGTCGCAGGGAGACGAGATCACGGTTTCCTATTGCGGTCGTGACCCCGATGACGACGCAGAGACGCCTCCCACGCCTCCGAACATTCTGCTGATGCTGGATTACGACACGGATCCGAATAACGATCTGGATCCGCTGATCGAGTACCTCGAAGGGGTCTCGTCGGCTTATGACCAGGCGTATTTCTACCAGTTCGTATGCGAGTTCAAAGGGTTGCCTGCCGACCTCAAGGATCTGGCCAATGTGTTGTCCCAAAGGACGGGTATCACGATTCCGGCCACCCTGGTGACGGACAAGTGTATTATCTTGGATTGCGTGGTCGACAACGATTGTGGCGTCCCCACGCAGGTGCCTCGCCTCGATGACAATGATCAGCCCGTTGTCGATCAGGATGGGAACCCCGTCTACGATATCGTGCCGACCCCGGGCAGCGACCTGGAAGTCACCGTGGATGTCAGCGTGATCGCGCCTCGGGCCAGCGGAGATCCATACTACATTCGTGGTACCATGTGGGATCGCGTCAATCGGCCCGTGAACACGTACGCACCGGGTACGCTCAGCGTGACGCAGCTCGCGTCCGGAACGGTCGACCTCGCTCAGGTCGGTCGGACCATCAGTGGCAGCAAGTTCATCGGCTTCGACTCCGGTTCACGCACGGGAACAAACGGGTGCGACGTCGGCGACATTGATGGCGATGGGACCGACGATTTTGTGATTGTCAGCCGCTACGGAGGCGTTCACAACGCCGGGGCTTTGCACTTGGTGCTCGGTCTGCCCGGCGGGGGAAAATTCGGCAACGAAGTAGCGCTAAACAGCATCAGCACGTTTTACCGCGGCACCATTTTCACGATGCCCGAAAGTACTGGTACCGAAGGCATTCAGTCGGTAAGTCGGACGGGCGACGTGACGGGCGATGGTAGGTCGGATTTTCTGGTGGGCATGCCGTATGTCGAGGTCTTGTTCGATAACCTCGACGACGACCCTTGCGACTGCAAGATGATATGCTACTGGGACCTCTGGCCGAACCCGTTGTCGGATGACGAGGATCCGGACGTGGATGCCAGCTACAACCTCCTGTCCTGTCCGTACGCGGACTGTCTGGGTTCGTACGATAATCGCGAATGGTCGGTGTCCATTGGCGAAGGCGATGACGCCGTGCAAGTCTACTGCTCCAATGATGAGGATTTGACTCGACTGACTCCCCTGGATGGTGGCTATGCCATGTTGGTGGCCAGCGACAACTCTCTGGCCAGTAACGTGTTGGGCCTCAACCGCGCTGGTCAGCGGGGGGGCTTCACTGGCGCCAGGTTCCGCGGTGCATGGTATGACCGGTTCGATGTGACTCAGACCGTGCTGCCGTCCTCGATCAAGCCCTATAATCGCTTCGGGCAAACGGTGGCGAGCATGCCGCCGATGACCAATACCTCGTTGACGACTCCCGCTCGGTATGGGACCACCTTACTCTTTTCGGTCCCGAATGGTCTGGGCGGCCGGGGCCTGATCCATCTGAGCCCGAACAATAACTACATCAATTTCGACGAGGAGGGCGCCCAGTCATTCCCGGTGTATCGCATTGCCTCACCATGCCCTGGGCCGGCGCGTGTGGCGGTCTACCCGGGTTTCAGCACCATTGCCGGGGCGGCGATCGGTGATGAGCTGGGTTATGCCGGAGCGGCCGGCGACTTCAACCTCGATGGCAGTCGAGACATTCTCTGTGGTGCCCCCGGGGCCAACCGCAACGGCGTCAACGACATGGGCATCGTGTATGTGATTTTCGGTCGGCCGGATATGGAGCCCGACCTCGGCACCAGCACCATTCGTTTCCTGACGTTGGACATGGCCCTGATGAACCCGCCGCGTATCGAGCTCTGGGGCTCCCGCGCGGGCGACCGGTTTGGCGAAATCCAGACCATCGTGGGCGATCTCAACCAGGACGGCTTGCCGGATATCGGCTTCGCGTCGCCCTGGGCTGATGGACCTGGCGGGGTCGATTCCGGTTATGTCGGGGTGCTTTTCGGCGGACGGCGGCTGACTGGTGAGAACGTGTTCTCGGTCAACCAGGTCGGCACGTCTGAACTGCCCGGCTTCCGGATTCACGGCACGCAGCCCGGCGGCTATGCGGGAACGATCCTGAACACCGCGGGCGACTTCAACGGCGACGGTACGGACGACTTGTTGATCGGCGCTCCCAACGAGGAGCGCGTGGTGAACGGGATCACCCGGGTCGGAGTGGCTTACCTGATCTTTGGCGGTTCTCATCTGTCCAACCGGGAGTTCAGCCTGAGCCAGGTGGGAACGGACCAACTGCCGGGCTTGGTCTTCGTGAGCCCGTATGCCAAGGGCAGTGCCGAGGAGGCGCCGATCGACTGGATCAACACCGCCGGCGACATCAACGACGACGGATTCGCGGATATAGTGATCGGTGTCAGCCAAGCGGACTACGTGAATCCCCTTTCTCCGAGCCAGCGGCGAAACAACGCCGGCGAGATGTACCTGTTGTACGGCAACAACGTCGGCTCAAACGCCTTGCGTTGATGAATATCGTTCTGATCGGATATCGCGGCTGTGGCAAGAGTACCGCGGGCCGGTTGCTGGCGCAGCGGTTGGGCTGGCCTTTCGTGGATACCGATGCCCTTGTGCAGCATCGCTCCGGAAGGACCATCCGGGCGGTCTTCACGGATCTTATGGAGGGCGGCTTCCGCGTGCTGGAGAGCGAGGTCGTCGCGGAGGTCTCTCAGCTTGATCGGCACGTCATCAGCACTGGCGGCGGTGTTCTACTCCGGCCGGAGAATGTGACCCGTCTGCGTCGCTGCGGCACATTGGTCTGGATCACCGCGCCGGCCGAGGTCTTGTGGGAGCGTATCCTCACGGATGCCCGGCGCCGCCACGAACGTCCGGAGACGGATCTCGCCGCAGGCCTCGAAGTCGTCCGCCAGGCCCTTCGCACGCGGGAGTCCATCTATCGCCAGTCGGCGGATGTCATCATCGATGGCAGTGATTGCTCCCCCGATGCCGTCGCGGAGCGCATTGAGACGCTCGTCCGCACGAACGACCCATCCTCTGGGAAACCGGCCTGAAAGCCGCCAGCCAGAAACCCATCGTCAGATCCCGCTGCCGACGACTTGCACCGTGAGTTGGAATGTCTCCCCGGTGGGGGTCTCATTGCAGCGGTACTCGAGCAGCAGATCCGTCGTACCCTGAATGACTCCCTGAAACTGGAAGGTCTCGACCCAATCGCCGCTTGCGAGTTGCGAGCGGGTGCCGGGCGAGAGGGTGTCGGCATTGTCTATCCGGCGGAGAAAAGTCTGGTTGAGCCCGGCGATCCGCCAATTGCAGTTGGCTGCCTCGGCGTCCGCGGGAAGCCGGACACTGAGGGTGCCCCCGAGGAGCAATCGGTAGATCTGGCCGTCCCACTCCGGTCCCACCGTGGGGTTGATGGGTGCACAGCCCACGAGGGCGGGCATGATCATCGCTGAGATGATCAAGAACCCAAGGCCAAGGTGTTGAAGTCGCACATGCATGCCAATCCTCCGATCGTGATTCTCCATTCACCGCCGCGCTTCTCGCGACCTTGACAAAAGCAGCCGCCAGCCGCATCCTCGTCGCGCCTCTCGTCGTGGGGCCGCAACGCTGCTAAAGAAGGAATCGGCAATTATGCGTCTCATTGGTGAGCAATCTCGCCTCCAGGGGAGTGTAGACATACCGGGCTCGAAATCCCACACGATTCGAGCGGTGGCGGTGGCCTCGCTGGCCGACGGCGAGAGCCGTATCGAGGCACCGTTGGCGTCGGCGGATACCCTCGCGGCCGTCGAGGCGTACACGGGATTGGGGGCGACGGTTGATCGTCAATCCGATTTCTGCTGGGTGATTCGAGGCACTGGCGGTCGGCCCAAAGCCCCTGACAACGTCATCGATGTGAAGAACTCGGGCACCTCACTTCGCCTGGCGGTGGGGTCCGCATCGCTGCTCGACGTGGGCCAGGCCGTCTTCACAGGCGATGATCAGATTCGTCGCCGGCCCATCGGCCCGCTGGTCAGATCATTGAACGACCTGGGGGCATCGGTGAACTGTACTCGCGGTAACGGCTGCGCCCCCGTGGTGGTCAGCGGGCGACTCAAGGGCGGCAAGACCCGCATCGAGGCGGTGACCAGTCAATTTCTGTCGAGCCTCCTGCTGAACTGCCCGTTGGCGGACGGCGCGTGCGAGATTGATGTCCCCGTACTCAACGAGCAGCCGTATGTGCACGTGACGTTGGCTTGGCTGGATCGTTGCGGCATCCAACTCGAACGGGATGAACTGCGGCATTTTCGGATCCCCGGCGGGCAGCGGTACAAGCCGGTCCATGTGCGTGTGCCTGCCGACTTCTCTTCGGCCACCTTCTTCCTTGCCGCCGGAGCCCTCGGCGACAATGACATTCTGGTCAAAGGCTTGGACTTCAATGATCCGCAGGGCGACAAGGCCGTGGTGGACTTCCTGCGGCAGATGGGTGCGAGGATCGACATGGGGCCGGATGGCGTACGCGTGCGGGGCGGCCAGCTCACAGGCTGCGAGCTGGATCTCAACGCGACGCCCGATGCTCTCCCGATGTTGGCGGTGGTCGGATGCTTCGCCCGCGGGCAGACCCGCTTGGTGAACGTGCCTCAAGCCCGGTTGAAGGAAACCGACCGCATCGCGGCGATGCGAGCCGAACTGAGCAAAATGGGAGCGAAGATCACCGAGCGGCCCGACGGGCTGGTCATCGAGGAGAGCAACCTGCGGAGTGCGACCGTGGAGGGCCATTATGATCACCGGGTGGTCATGGCTCTGGCCGTCGCGGCCACGGCGATCAGCGGTCAGACGCGGATCACGACCGCGGAGGCGGTGGCGGTAACCTTCCCCACCTTCCTCGCTGGTATGTCCGCCCTCGGGGGCAAACTGAGGATGGCATCCGACGAGGCACAGCTTTCTTGAGGGGATCATCACGGTGACGGAATTGGTAGTTCTTCGCCATGGCGAAACGCTCTGGAACGTCGCCGGTCGCCAGCAGGGCCACCTGGACAGCGAGCTGAGTCCTCGCGGCCGGAGCCAGGCCCAGCTTGTGGCTCAACGGCTCGCGGACGCGGACTTCCACGCGCTGTACACCAGCGACCTCGGGCGGGCCCGGAGCACGGCCGAGATCGTCGGGCAACGGACGGGCCACCCGGTCACCCCGGACCCTCGCCTCCGGGAACGCAATCTCGGCATCTTTCAAGGTTTGACCGTAACCGAGGTTCAAGAACGCTACCCCGAGGACTACCTCCGTTTCGTCAGTGGCGACCCGGATTACGTTATCCCGGAAGGCGAAAGCATTGCTCAGCGGCATGCACGAACCGTTGAGGTTGCTCAGAAACTCGCCGCCCGGCATCCAGGCCAGCGCGTCGTCATCGTCAGCCACGGCGGACCGCTGAGCAGTCTGTTTCGCCACACGCTGGGTATTGACCTCGCCGCTCCGCGTCGTTTCAGTTTGTTCAATGCGAGTCTCAATACCTTCTTCGTCGAGGACGGTGTCTGGTCGCTGGGGATGTGGGGCGATGTGTCGCATCTTCAGAGTATCGGATCCGACGACGATCGTTGAAGGGGCGGCGGTCGTTTCCAGGTTGCCCATCCCTTGACATGTCGCATCCACCGAGCCGTCCGGGCGCCGTCTCCGTCGTATCTGGCCAAGGCTAGGCGGAGACTCTACAATGCCCGTCGCGTGAAAGGCCTTCACGGCGGAACAAGAAGTGCCCGTCCTGCGCCCGGGACACTCAACGCGCACGATCGGGCATTCGCGGCAAGAAGCGGGCCGGAGAGCTTGATACATATTCGTAAGGAGCGGATTCCATGCTGGGTTGCGATCTGGGAACGCTGTTCAAAACGACCGTGGCGGGCGGCTCATACCAGGAGGGCCTCACGGTCCACCTGCAAGGGGTGCCGCCGGGACTGCTCATTACGGAGGAAGAGATCTACCAGGATCTGCTGCTTCGCAAGCCGGGCCAGGGTGAACTGACCAGCCCGCGTCGCGAGCCGGATGTGCCCGTGATCTACAACGGCGTCAATGCCGCGGACACCATGCCGGGCTTCGCCAATGAGGGCTATACCAACGGCACGCCCTTCGTGATCCTCATCCCCAACCTCGATCGGCATTTCGAGCACATCGAGCAGTACCAGGTGACCAACCGCACACCGCGGCCGGGCCATGCCTCCTACGCCTCGTACATGAAGTACGATCACTGGGACGACGCCATCGGGGCGGGCATCTTCAGCGGGCGGTACACTTCGACGATCGTGGCCGCCGGCGTGGTCGCCAAACGGGTGTTGGCTCAGCACGGAATCGAGGTGACGGCCTATGTCAAGGAGGCGGCCGGCGTGGTCGCCCCCGAGGTGCCCATCGAAGAGATCCGAACCAAGGCGGCAGCCTATCGTCGCATCCGCAAGGAGCACGACCCGATCTGGAACTTCGTCTATAAGTCCGGCCGGATCAAACCGGGTATGCGGTTCCTCGAAAAGGCGCCGGTGCTCAAGGAAGTCGAGGATATGATCGGCAAGTTCGCCCCCATCCCCATGGACGAGGCCAAGGTACGAACGGAAGGGGTGCATCCGCAACTCTTCTGCCCCGACCTGGCGGCGGCCGACGAGATGTTCGCCAAGATCATCGAAATCAAGAACGCGGGCGATTCCAGCGGCGGGGTCGTCGAGGTGCAGGCGACCGGGCTGCCGCCAGGCATGGGCGAGCCCGTGTTCCGCAAGCTGGACGGCGAGTTGGGCCGCATGCTCAGCATCGGGGCGGTCAAAGCGGTGGAGATCGGGGCCGGCGTGCGGGTCAAGGATATGACCGGTTCGCAGAGCAACGATCAGCTCTACGCCGACGACGGCCGGGTGCGGTTCGGGAGTAACCAGGCCGGCGGAATCACCGGCGGACTGACCACCGGGCAGACCGTGATTGCCCGGCTCACCGTCAAGCCCACGCCGACCATCAGCAAGGACCAGCACACCATCGACAAAGTCTCACGGGAGAACGCGGTGCTCAAGGCCGTCACCCGGCGCGACCCAACCTTGGTAGCCCGCATTTGGCCCGTGGCGGAAGCCATGACCGCGATTATCCTCCTGGACCACTACATGATGCACGTGGGCTACCAGGCGATGTGGCGGAAGTGAGAAGGGGGGCGAAGACGCCAAGCGGAGCCGCGACCGTGAGAAAGCGGTGGCTTCGCCGAGTAAGAACCGCTTCCTGACGGACGCGGCACTGGTGAGGCGAGTCTCTCATGCGGCGCCGCTTGGATGAAACTGTCCTTGTGCAATGTGCAGACCGAGAAAGGACGAGATGACAGAAACCAAAGTACATTCCATCGGGATCGTGATGAACGGCGTGACCGGGCGCATGGGCACCAACCAGCATCTGATGCGCTCCATCGTGGCGATCATCAAGCAGGGGGGGGTCCGCGTCGGGCATGACGAGATCATCATGCCGGACCCGGTGCTGGTCGGTCGCAACGCCGCCAAGCTGGAGAAGCTGGCGGCGATGTCCGGGGTTACTAAGTGGACGACGGACGTGGACAAGGCCCTGTCCGACCCGCACAACGTCGTTTACTTCGACGCCCAGACGACGGATCGGCGAGTCGAGTCGGTCAAGCGGGCGATCGCAGCCGGCAAGCACATCTACTGCGAGAAACCCACCGCTCTGTCCACCGCGGAGGCCCTCGAACTGCACCGCCTGGCCGAGAAGGCGGGCGTCAAACACGGCGTCGTGCAGGACAAGCTCTGGCTGCCGGGCATGCTGAAGCTGCGCATGTTGCGGGAGATGGGCTTCTTCGGGCAAATCCTCTCTGTTCGAGGCGAGTTTGGGTATTGGGTCTTCGAGGGCGATGTGATTCCCTGTCAACGGCCGTCGTGGAACTATCGAAAAGAGGAAGGTGGAGGCATCATATTTGACATGCTCTGCCACTGGCGGTACGTGCTGGACAACCTGTTCGGGCCGGTGCGGGCGGTTTCGTGCCTCGGGGCCACGCATATCCCCAAGCGATGGGACGAACATGGCAAGCCCTATGAATGCACCGCCGACGATGCCGCCTACGCCACCTTCGAGATCGAAGGCGGCATCATCGCTCACATGAACTCGTCCTGGTGCGTGCGGGTACGACGCGACGATCTGCTGACGTTGCAGGTGGACGGCACCAAGGGCTCCGCCGTGGCCGGGCTGCGCCAGTGCCTGATCCAGCCGGCCGCAGGCACACCACGCCCGGTCTGGAACCCGGACGTCGACAGTCCGATCAACTTCTTCGATACCTGGACGACCGTGCCGACGACCCAGGATTTCGACAACGCGTTCAAAGCACAATGGGAGCTGTTCCTGCACCACGTGGTCAAGGGTGGCCCGTTCCGGTGGAACCTCCTCGAAGGAGCCAAGGGAGTGCAGTTGGCCGAGAAGGGTATCGAGTCGTGGCAGAAGCGCTGCTGGGTACAGGTGGAGGAGTGCAAGTAGCTCGGGTGCCACTCGCCGGCCACCCGCGCGAGCATGGCGACCGGATCCGCCCCGGCGATGCCCGGAGAAGCGGATACCCTCGGATGCGGGTCGAGTGCAAGGGCCGGGACAGATCGCTCCGGCGGCTCCTGCCCGCATGGCGCCCCGCGGGAGGCGAGTTGCTCCCTGTCAGCCGGAATACGGGAGGGATCCAGTTCGTTGTTGTCGAGCGACCTGCATTACCATCTGCCGCCGGAGCGTATCGCCCAAATGCCCGCCGATCGCCGGGACGAGAGTCGCCTTCTGGTGTTGGATCGTCGAACGGGCCAAAGGAGGCATGAGCAGTTCGCGCGGTTGGTGTGCCTCCTGCCGCCGCGAGCCCTGCTGGTCCTCAACGATACGCGGGTGCTGCCGGCTCGACTGACGCTGCGAAGGCGGACCGGCGGACGCGTGCAAGCCCTGTTTCTGCGTTGCGATCCCGAGGGCGTCTGGGAACTGATGCTCACCGGATCGGGACGCTTGCGGCCGGGCGAGGACCTGCTGCTGCAGGATTCATCCTACCGTCTGCGGTTGCGGGCTCGACGCGATGCGGGCGTGTGGGCGGCGGTGCCGGAGCCTCCGGTCGAGCCGGGCGAACTGCTCAGCCAATATGGCCGCACGCCACTGCCCCCATACATCGCTCGCGACGCAACCACCTCGGCCGAGCAAGCCGCTGCGGACGTCGAGCGATATCAGACCATCTACGCCCGCAGCGGCGGAGCGATCGCCGCCCCCACTGCAGGCCTGCATTTCACGCCCGAGGTCTTCGCAAGCCTGCAAACCGTCGGCATCGAGACCGCGTACGTCACCCTGCATGTGGGCGTGGGCACATTCGCCCCCATCCGCTGCGAGGATCTGCGCGACCACGTCATGCACGCGGAATGGTACGACCTGCCCGCCCCGACCGCCGCCATGGTGAACGCCGCTCGTGCCGTCGGCCGGCCGATCATTGCCGTGGGCACGACCAGCACGCGGGTCCTGGAAAGCTGCGCGGACGAGGCCGGCCGTGTCACCGCGGGCACTGGATGGACCCGGCTCTTTATCTATCCGCCCTACAGATTCCGCACGGTGGATGGCATGCTGACCAATTTCCATCTGCCCGGCAGCACGCTGTTGGCGATGATCTTCGCTCTGGCCGGCCGGGAAGCGGTCCTGGCGGCCTACAATGAAGCGATCGCACGCGAGTATCGATTCTACAGCTACGGAGACGCGATGCTGATCGTCTGAGAGGTTGTGTGAGAAGCGCCTGACGCAACAGAGCCGCGACCGGTCAGAGCCGCGACCGTAAGGGAGCGGTTCTTCTCGGTAGCGAGCAACCGCTCCCTTACGATCGCGGCTCCGAACGGCTGTTGCTGTCACTGCTGAGGGGTGCTGAGCGTGAAGGCACGAGAGTTGACCAGAATGGGCTATCCGACCGGTCCGATCCTGGGCATGGCCCGGGCGGCGGCGGGGAACGCACGCATGGCCGGCCGGCCGACGCGACAGGTGCGCTCCGATCTCGCCTTGCTGCTCAGGGAGCCCCAGCGGTTCGCCGAGGATCCGCATCTCGGCAAGCTGGCCGCCGCCGTGGTCGAAGCCGGGCTGCCCGAACAACTCCTGCGTGAGGCGTCAACCTCTGCAGGTCGCGGTGCGACGCACGCCGACACCAGAGCCCCCACCGAGTACCGCTGGAACGAGACGCTCGAGTACCGCGTCTGGGGCGACGACATCGATCCCGCCGCCCACGAGCAGATGCGCAACGCCTGCCGACTGCCCATCTCCGTCGCCGGGGCCCTCATGCCCGACGCCCACGTCGGCTACGGCTTGCCCATCGGCGGCGTCCTGGCCACCGACAACGCGGTCATCCCCTATGCCGTGGGCGTGGACATCGCCTGCCGCATGATGATGACTGTCTTCGACCTCCCCCCCGAGCGGCTGGCCCACGACGAACACCGCTTCAAAACCATCATCGAAGACCACACGCGGTTCGGCGTCGGGGCGGTGTGGAAGCCGCGACGCCAGCACCCGGTTATGGACGAGGACTGGAGTATCACCCCCGTGACCGCCCGCCTCAAGGATCTCGCCCATCGCCAGCTCGGCACCAGCGGGTCAGGCAACCACTTCGTCGAGTTCGGCGAACTGGTGCTCCATGAATCCCTGCACGGCACACCGCCCGGGCGATACCTCGCCCTTCTGTCGCACAGCGGTAGCCGCGGCCCGGGCAACAAGATCGCCACCCACTACAGCAAGTGGGCCATGAGCCGCCACGGACGCATGCCACGCGAGCTGCGGCACCTCGCCTGGCTCGAACTGGACCGCGACGGCGAGGAGTACTGGGCCGCCATGGAGCTCATGGGGCGATATGCCTCCGCGAACCATCACATCATCCACCACCAGATCGCCGCCGCGGTGGGCGACCCCATCCTGCTCCAGGTGGAAAACCATCACAACTTCGCTTGGCGCGAGGTGCACGCCGGCCGCGAGCTCATCGTCCACCGCAAGGGAGCCACGCCGGCCTCGGTGGGGATGTTGGGCATCATCCCCGGCTCGATGGCTACTCCCGCCTACCTCGTCGAAGGACGCGGCGACCCAGCATCCCTGCATTCCGCCTCCCACGGAGCCGGTCGCCGGCTCTCACGCAGCGCCGCCTTCCGCCAGATCCGCTGGCCCGAGGTCCAACGCTACCTCGCCGAGCGCGGCGTCACTCTCCTCTCCGCCGGCCTCGACGAGGCCCCGTGGGTCTACAAGAACATCGACGAGGTCATGGCCGCCCAGAAGGCCCTCGTCCGCCCCCTCGCCCGCTTCATGCCCCGTCTCGTCAAAATGTCCCCCGCCGGCGAGCGCCCCGAGGATTAGAGCCCTTCACGATCCATGGTAGCGGTCGCCCCCCGTGGCGACCGGCGCCTGAAGATCTATCGCTGTCCTGCGGCCGCCAGAGGCGGCGACCGCTGCAAAACAACGCCGTCATGCTGAGCCCGATAACCAGTCCGTCGTCTCGCCGGTACCGATCTCCTTATGCCCTGGCATCAGCCAGCCGACAAACATTGCAGACCGACTACATACCCAGTCCCGGTCATGGAGCCCCTCGTGAGCAAGAACAGCACCTGCAAGTGTGTCGGTATTCTAACCTCCGGCGGGGACTGCCCCGGCCTCAACGCCGCTATCCGGGCTGTCGCCCGATCCGCCGCTCAGCAGGGCATGACCGTCATCGGTATCCGCGACGGCTTCCGCGGTCTCGTCGAACGACGCGCCGCCATCCTGCATCCTGCCGACGTCTCCGGCATTCTGACCCTCGGCGGCACCGTGCTGGGCACCAGCCGAGACAAACCCAACAAAATGCCCATGGGCCAGGCCGGCAAGCTCGATATGACCGCCGCCGCCCTCGCCAACTACGATGCCCTGCACCTTGATTGCCTGGTCTGTCTCGGCGGCGGCGGCACGCAGAAGAACGCCCTCCACCTCGCGCGGGAAGGGGGCATTAACGTCGTCACTTTGCCAAAAACCATCGATAACGACGTGGCCGGCACCGATATCACCTTCGGGTTCTATACGGCACTGCTCACCGCGACCGAGGCCATCGACCGACTGCACAGTACCGCCGAAAGCCACCATCGCGTCATGGTCGTCGAGATCATGGGCCACCGGGCGGGCTGGCTGACCCTGGCCGCGGGTGTCTCCGGCGGAGCGGATGTGATCCTCATCCCCGAGATCCCCTATGACGCGGAAGCGGTCGCCGCCAGCCTCAAAGGACGAGTCCGCTCGGGAAAACTCTTCAGCATCGTCGCCGTCGCCGAAGGAGCCGTCAGCAGAGAGGACGACCAACGACGACGGGCCGACGACGAGCAAAAGGCCGCCGGCAAGAAAGGCAAACATAAGGACAAGGGCAAGGCCAAGGAAGGACGCGAGCACAAGGACAAGGATAAGCGGAAACACGAGGATCGTGAGGATCCGGCTCTGGCCGTGGGAAAGCGGTTCTCCGATCATGATTTCGTGCCCGCGACCGCGGGCCAACGCGTCGCCAGGCAGATCGAGGCACTGACCGGCCTCGAAACCCGCGTCACCGTATTGAGCCACCTGCAACGCGGCGGGACGCCCAGCCCGGCCGATCGCATGCTCGCCTCGCAGTTGGGCAACCGGGCCGTCGAACTGATCGTCAAAGGCGAGTCGGGCTTCATGGTCGGCGTCCGCGGCGACGAGTATGTGCCCGTGCCCCTCGAAGAGGTGGCCGGTAAGCTCAAACTGGTGCCCCTCAATCATTCGCTCGTCCGCACCGCCCGCAACGTCGGCACCTTCCTGGGCCAATGATTCAGCTTCCGCACAACAGTATGACACCGCCGTCTCGGCAGTGCGCTTCCGGTGTACCCTCGGTGTGGCACCGGCGTCTCGCACCCCGCAAGAGCAACATCAACAACTCGCGAGCCAAACACACCTTCCGGCTTGCCGCTACGCGGTGAAGTGCTACCGTGTCGCGATGGGGCGCTACCGTGTCCCCGATCCTGCTGCGTAGTAATCCTGCAACGCCTTGACCGACCAGTCGCCCTCCCGCAAGGCTCGGATGGCCTGTACCGCCGCCCGCACGCCCGCCATAGTGGTTATAAGTGGGATCTGGTGCATAATGGCTGCGGAGCGAATGCGACTCTCGATCGCCGCGCTGCCCCAGTAAATCGGCGTGTTGATCAGCAGGTGCACCTGCCCGGCATGAATCATGTCGATCAGATAAGGCCCGTGCTCGTCCTGGACCTTGTACACCAGCTCCGCCTCGATGCCCCACTTCAGCAACTCGTCGCGTGTCTTGCGGGTCGAGATGATCTTGAAGCCCATCTCCGCCAGCTCGCGAGCCGCGGGTACGATAAGCGGCTTATCGTGGTCATTAACACTGATAAGGACGGTCCCGGCAGTCGGCAGTGAGCCGCCGGCGGCGATCTGCGACTTCGCGAACGCCAGCCCGAACGACCGGTCGATGCCCATGACCTCGCCCGTGCTGCGCATCTCCGGGCCGAGGATGCAGTCCACGCCGGGGAACTTGTTGAACGGGAACACCACCTCCTTGACCGACATGTACCGCGGCCAGGGGGCGTCTTCGAGACCGTGGTCGGCCATGACCTCGTCCACCGACCGCCCAAGCATCACCTCCGTCGCCAGCTTCGCCCACGGCACGCCCGTGGCCTTGCTCACGAAGGGAATAGTCCGAGAGGCCCGCGGATTGACCTCCAGCACGTAGATGACCTCGTCCTTGATCGCGAACTGGATGTTCATCAGCCCGCAAACCCCTAGCCGTCGGGCAAGAGCCTCGGTCTGCCTTTTCAGGGCGTCGATGCGGATGGGCGGCAGCGAGTAGGGGGGGAGCGCGCAAGCGCTGTCGCCGCTGTGGATGCCCGCTTCCTCGATGTGCTCCATGATCCCGCAGACCACCGCCCGCTCGCCATCGCTGAGGCAGTCCACGTCCACCTCGATCGCCTCCGTGAGGAAGTGATCGATGAGCACCGGGTGTCTCTCGTCCACCGTCGCGCTGCGGTCGGTAGCCTCCAGGGCCTCACGCATGTACTTGACCAGCTCCTCCTCCAGGTGGCACTTCTGCATCCCCCGCCCGCCGAGCACATACGACGGCCGCACCAGGATCGGGTAGCCGATCCGCCGGGCGACCTCGACCGCCTCTTCGAGGTTGGTGGCAATGCCGTTGGCCGGCTGCCGCAAACCGCATTCGTGCAGAATCTTCGCGAACGCCTCGCGGTCCTCGGCCAGGTGGATGCTCTCCGGCGATGTACCCAAAATCGGCACGCCCGCCTGCTTGAGCCCCATCGCCAGGTTCAACGGCGTCTGCCCGCCGAACTGCACGATCGCGCCCTTGAGTAAACCTTCGGAACCTTCTACGCCGGGGCAAATACTCGCGACGGGCATGCCGTTCATACGATCACAGATATTCAGTACATCCTCATGAGTCAGCGGCTCGAAGAACAGCAAATCGCTGCTGTCGTAGTCCGTACTGACCGTCTCGGGGTTGGAGTTGATCATCACCGTCTCGTACCCGAGCTTGCGCGCGGCCATGAGCGCATGCACGCAGCAGTAGTCAAACTCGATGCCCTGCCCAATCCGGTTCGGCCCGCCGCCAAGAATGACGACCTTCGGCTTGTCGCTCACGCGGATCTCGTCGTCTTCGCCCAACGAGCCGCGGGCTTCAGCCCGCGCGGCCTCTGCGCTCCCAGTGAACGCCTCCTCCGCCAAATCCGCCGTTCGTGCCGTCTCACTCGCGGCATGCACCGCGCCGTCTGAAACCCGCGACTCGTCAGCATCGACCCGCACATGAGGTGTCTCATAAGCTGAGTAGTAGTACGGCGTATGAGCCTCGAACTCGGCCGCACACGTATCCACCAGCTTATAGACAGGATCGATTGAGAACCCCTGACACCACTCGCGGATCTCGGAGGGCTTAAGCCCAAACACGTATCCCAGTTGCACGTCGCTGTAGCCCCATTGCTTCGCTCGCTGAAGGAGATCACGGAACGAGTAGTCGCCCGCGGAGGCAAGCTGCTTCATGGCCGTCTTCACCTCCACGTCGCTTGCGGGAGGGCGCAAGGTTGGCTTTCCCAGGGAAGATGCGGTCAGCAGTTCATCCTCGAAATCGCACAGATCCTTGATGTTATCCAGGAACCACGGGTCGATGTGGCTCAGCTCGTGAACCTGCTCGACGGTCCAGCCCATCTTGAAGGCATAGCGGACGTAGTAGAGTCGGCCCTGGCTGGGCTTGCTGAGTTTCTCGCGGAGCACGGGTTCGGGGATCGGCCAGTCGGCGGCATGCTCCTCCTTGGTGTCCGCCGGCGGCTCGCCCTCACGCCACCCCCGCAGCGGCTCCGCCGACGAGTCGGGGATTCCCGCCAACGAGCCGCGGGCTTCAGCCCGCGCGGTCTCGGCGCTCTCTGAGGACGTCGCCTTCGCGATGTCTCCAGTCCGTGCGGTCTTGCCTGCGGCATGCACCGCGCGGGCTGAAGCCCGCGGCTCTTTGACAGAAGCCCGTGGCTCTTTGGCACGCACCGCCTTAAGCCACGCGTCGTTAGCGTCCAGCCCCAGGCCAAACCGCTTGATCTCCATCGAGCGGATGCCCTTCTGCAGCGACTCCTTGAACGTCCGCCCGATGGACATCGCCTCGCCGACGCTCTTCATCTGCGTGGTTAGCGTCTCGTCGGCCTCTTGAAACTTGTCGAAGGCGAACCGCGGGATTTTGGTCACTACATAGTCAATGGTCGGCTCGAAACTGGCCGGCGTTTTTTGGGTGATGTCGTTGGGAATCTCGTCCAGCGTGTACCCGATGGCCAGCTTGGCGGCAATCTTGGCGATGGGGTACCCGGTCGCCTTGCTGGCCAGGGCCGAGCTGCGCGACACACGCGGGTTCATCTCGATAACGATCATGCGGCCGGTCCGCGGGTGCACCGCGAACTGGATGTTCGACCCCCCGGTGTCCACGCCGATCTCGCGGATGATCGCAATGGCCGCGTCACGCATCCGCTGATATTCCTTGTCCGTTAGCGTCTGGGCCGGAGCGACGGTGATCGAGTCGCCGGTGTGCACCCCCATGGGGTCGAAGTTCTCGATCGAGCAGATGATGACCACGTTGTCCGCCCGGTCGCGCATGACCTCCAGCTCGTACTCCTTCCAGCCGAGGCAGCTTTCCTCGATGAGAATCTCGCTGTTGAGCGAGTACTCGAGCCCCCGCTTGCAGATGGTTTCGTACTCGGCGGGTGTGTACGCAAAACCGCCGCCGGTTCCGCCCAACGTATACGCCGGCCGGATCACGCAGGGCAGCCCGATCTTCGTCACGGCCTGCCGGGCCTCATCCCACGAGTGGGCAATCGCCGAACGCGGTAAATCCATCCCGATCCGCAGCATGGCGTTCTTGAACGCGGTGCGGTCCTCGGCCTTGTGGATCGCCTCGCGGGTCGCGCCGATGAGCTCGACCCCGTGCCGCTCCAGAATGCCCGCGTCCGCCGCCCGGGCGGCACAGTTCAGCCCCGTCTGCCCGCCGAGCGTCGGCAAGATCGCATCCACCGGCGCCCCTCGCCCCCGCTCGCAGATCAGAATCTTGTCGATGGCCTCCGGGCTGATCGGCTCGACATAAGTCCGATCCGCAGTCTCCGGATCGGTCATGATCGTGGCCGGGTTGCTGTTCAGCAGCACGACCCGCAAACCCTCCTCACGCAGCGCCTTGCACGCCTGCGTGCCCGAGTAGTCGAACTCGCACGCCTGCCCGATCACGATCGGGCCGGACCCGATGATCATCACCGATTTCAAGCCGTCACGCTTCGGCATTGTCTGTCTCGTCCGCCCTTCTCTCGGCAACCGCCGCACCCCAAAACCGCCCCGGGGCCGGGTCAGCACGCGGGAAGCTTAAACGAAACCTTCGCCCGATTCGACGTAGGCTGGACGAAGCACCTCCTCCCATACGCCGCCGCCGATCGAGTGCGGTGCGTGATATACATAACCTATGTGCTCATCGCGAGTTACGGCATGGCACCGCCGCGCGACTTCGGTTCCCCGGATCGCGGTGCCCAAATCACCAAAAACCAACGAAACAGGTCGCATGGTCGATCCGATGCCGCTATAATGGAATGAGTCTCTGAGATCCGTCGCGGGGCGAGCCCTGAATGTGTGGGCTGCGCAATATGGCACAGACGTTGCGGCACCAATCAAGGGGCGGTCTGTTGACACCGGTTCTTGCAGCCTTGGCCGGGTGTGTGTGCCTCTGTGCGCCCACTGCGATGGCCAACATCGCCGTCACCATCCGCGATGCAGACGGCAACGCCAACTACGTGAGGGCCAAGGCCGGTGACGTCATCACCGTCTTCCTCGAAGTCACCTCAAGCGTTCCCGTCCAAGTGGCTTCCGGGCAATTCTACATCAAGGATTTCGGAAATACCGGATGGCTCACTGTCGCCGACTACGCCTGGAATCCTCTGCTCATGGAGGATTACTCCCCTGGCATCGGCTATGCCCTCCACGATGGGCCCTTCACCGCGTATCCCGGCGTCGGGTATGACGAATGGGGGGCTTCGGATCTCGATTTCGCGGCACCATTTGCCACGACGACCTTCACGTTGCTGACTTTGGATCTCAAAATCGCGGCTTCCGCTCCCTCTAAAGGCAGTACACGGATCAACGTGGTTGACCTTGTCTTTGGCGACAACAACTTCAACGAGCTTACCGCCGTGGCCGGGCCGTCTTACATCATCGAGGTGCCCGCGCCGGGTGCCGCCTTGCTCGGCGGAATCGGCTTGACACTGGTCGGCTACGTACAACGTCGTCGGCATGCCCACGGCGGTGCCCGCGCTGGCTGAACGCGGCATCAGCCCAGCCAACAGCTCCTTGCCCACTCAGCAGGGTTCCTCACCATCGCCCCGGATTGTTCACGCCTTCCGCGAAATTCACCACAGCGGCTGTCGTTCATGGCGGATACCAGCTACTCGCGAAACACATCGGTCACCGCCCACGACGACCGCCATGGCCCATCGTGCGACGCTCTCTGCGGCTGGATGCACAGATGCGTCCAGCATGCGGGAAATGCGCGCAAAACGAAGCCCCGGACCCGAAAGTCCGGGGCTTCGTGCGATCCTCACTCAAGGTCCGGCCGCTTCGCCGGGCACCCTGAGAAACACATAGCCTTTAGCCTTCCATCCTCTTCCCTACGGGCAGGTCCCCACGCTCTGGTTGAGGTTGTTACGCACTGCCACGAGGTCGAAGATGTTGACCAAGCCGTCGGCGGTCACGTCCTTGGGGAACGTGGTGTCGGTGGCCGCCTGGTTCAACGCGTTACGCACCTGCACCAGGTCGAAGATGTTGACCACGCCGTCGCCGTCCGCGTCGCCCGGTAGGACTCGGAAGCACAGCTCATCGACAACCGCCTGACCCGCGGTCCCGGTGAT
>Ga0123332_1001815_pt1 | contig 20779 bp, 19 predicted proteins | sample BioC12SIPDNA_4_FD_89958 | JGI IMG/M metagenome (GOLD analysis project Ga0123332, IMG submission 89958) | Anaerobic biogas reactor microbial communites from Washington, USA - Biogas_R2_A C12 SIP DNA | ecosystem: Engineered > Bioreactor > Anaerobic > Unclassified | place: Washington, USA... | reverse complement strand
GCTCGCCTGGGCGCTGCGCAAGCGCGGCGCGGCCGGCAAGGAGCTCAGCCTCGGGCCGCTCGGCATCGTCATCCCCGCCGACGCCCTCAAGCCCATCAGCACCGTCATCTACTGGTGCGCGGGCTGGAGCATCGCCTGGGGCCTGACGTTCGGCGAAGGGTTCGGCAACTTCTTCGAGCGCTTCCCGATCGGCAAGCCGCTGTTCTACACCACCCTGCACCACGAACCGGGCTACGGCATCTTCCAGATCCCGATCTTCCGCGTCGAGGTGTTCACCCCGCTCCTGCTCCTCAGCATCGGCTTCGGCACGCTGCAGGTCGTGGGCGGTTGGGTGATCCGCGCCATCTACGGCGCCAAGCACAACGACCGCAAGCACCTGTTCGAGGGCATCGGCATGGCCGCCGGCCTCGTCGGCGTGGTGCTGTTCGCCTGGGCGTTCCTCAGCGGCGCGCTCTCCACCCCGATGCTGGTGGTGGTCGGCGCCCTGCTGGCGCTGTTCCTCGTCTGCGTGGTGGTGGCCGGGTTGCCGCTCATGCTCGTCGAGCTCATCTCGAACTCGGGCAACATCCTCAGCTACCTCCGACTCTTCGCCGTCGGCCTCTCGGCCGCGCTGGTGGCGAACCTCGCCACCGACCTGGGCTTCGCGCTCGGTGGAGTGCTGCCGGTCATCGGTCCCGTCCTCGGGATCCTGGTGGCCGCCGCGGTGCACCTGACCGCGTTGACCCTCACGATCATCGGGCATACGCTGCAGCCCTTGCGTCTGCAGTATGTCGAGTTCTTCACCAAGTTCGGTTTCTACGACGAAACCGGCCGGCCCTACCGACCGTTCAAGCTCCTAGGAGGAAAGTGATGAAAAAGGCAGTTCGCGTTCTCTCGGCCATCTCCCTCTTCGCTCTCGTCGGCGCCGTCGCCTTCGCGCAGGGCGCTGACGGCACCAGCGTCGGCACCGGCCTGATCGCCCTCGCCGCCGCCCTCGCCATCGGCATCCCCGCCATCGCCGTGGCCATCGCTCAGGCTGCCATCGGTAGCGCCGGCGCCGGCACGCTCGCGGAGCGCCCCGAGTCGTTCGGTCAGATCCTGATCTACCTCGTCATCCCCGAGACCCTCATCATCTTCGGCTTCGTCATCGCGTTCTTCCTGAACAACCAGATCGGCGGGTAACGTGGCTGATCTTTCGGCTCTGCTCGACAAAGAGGCGAGCGCGGAGATCGAAACCGTCCTCTCCGAGGCGCAATCTCGCGCCTCGGAGATCGTCGCTCAGGCGACGAGCGAAGCGGAGGCCCTGCTAGCCTCGCGCCAGCGCGCCACCCAGGCGCAGCGCGAAGCCACGCTGGTGCGCGCCCGCTCCGCGGCGCAGCTCGAAGCGTCGTCGCTACGCCTCAAGGCGCAGCACGCCGGCGTCGAGAGCGTGTTCGCCGCCGCGCAGGAGAAGATCGCCGCCCTCGTCCAGGACCGCGCCGCCTACGCCCCCGTCTTCGAGAAGCTCGTGAAGGGCGTCCTGGCCGCCGCCGCTGGCCAGCAGGTGGAGAAGATCGTCGTCAACCCCGCCGACCGCGAGCTCGCCGAGAAGGCGCTCGAGGGCGCGGGCGTGACCCCCGTGGTCGAGGCCTCGGACGACGTCCGGGGCGGCGTGCGGCTCCTCACCGGTAACCGCTCGGTCATCGAGAGCACGCTCTTCGGCCGGCTCGAAGCGCTCAAGGGCGAGCTGGCGTCGGAGGTCTCGACGGCGCTGTTCGGCGCCAAGGCGAGCTGAGCAGCGTGTCCGCCGACTACGGTTACATCAACGCCCGGGTCCGTGGCATGCGCTCGAAGCTGCTGGGGCCGGCCTTCTACCAGGCCGCCCTCGACGCCACCGACTTCCGCGCCTTCACCGCGACCCTCGCCCAGACCCCCTACATGCGGGAGCTGGAGGAGGCCCAGTCGCGCAGCGAGGGGCTGGCCGCCGTGGATGCGGCCGTGGGGCGGAACTTCTACAACACCGCCCGCCGCCTGCTTAGCTTCTCCGACGGCCAGCCGCACGAGCTCATCGAGATCCTGCTGCTGCCCTTCGACGTGGGCAACCTCAAGGCCATCGCGCGCGGCAAGCACGCCGGCAAGAGCGCCGAGGAGATCCAGGGCTCGCTCTACCCGGCCGGGGCGCTCAAGCCCACCCTGCTCGAGGAGGCCGCCCTGGCGGCCGACATGGCCTCGGCCGCCCAGGTGGTGGCGTTCAGCCGCACCGAGCTGTCGGGCGCCTTCCTGCGGGCGGCGCGCCGCTACCAGCAGGACGGCGACCTGTTCGCCCTCGAGCTGGCGCTCGACCAGGCCTACTTCGCCGCCGTCCTCGCCCGCGCCGAGCGCGCCGGGGCGCCCGCGGCGCTCGTGCGGCACTTCCAGCGCCAGATCGACGCCACCAACCTGCTGACCGCCCTCAAGCTGCGCGGCCGCGAGACGGCGGTCCCCGCCAGCGAGCTGTTCGTGCCCGGCGGCCGCGAGGTCAAGCGCGCGCTGTTCGATGCGCTCCTGCGCGACGACGAGACCAACGCCCTCCAGCAGCTGGCCGGCGGCACCTTCGCCCCCGTGGCCGACGCCGCCGCGCGCGGCGACCTGGCGGGCGCCGAGGGCGAGGCGCGCCGGCTGCTCGACGCGAGCGCCAAGCGCCTGGCCACCGACCCGCTCGACATCGGCATCGTCGTCGACTACCTCCGGCGCAAGGAGGAGGAGGCGGCGCAGCTGCGGCTCCTGGCGCGCGGCAAGTTCTACGGCGTGCCGCGCGAGACCCTCGCGAAGGAGCTCACCCGTGCCTAGGATGCTGGTGCTCACCGACTCCGAGACGGCCATCGGCTACCGTCTGGCTGGCGTAGAGGTGCGCGAGAGCGTGCCCGAGGAGGCGCAGCGCGCCCTCGAGGAGGTCATCGAGTCCGGCGACTACGGTCTGGTGGTCGTGGACGAGGGGCTCATCAAGGACCCGGCCCGCGCTTCCGAACGCGCCATGCGTGGCCGCGACCTCCCCGTGATACTCAGCGTGCCGAGCCTGGGCGCTACCTTCGGAGACGACAGCGACGCCGTCGCCTACATGAAGGACCTGGTGCGCAGCGCCATCGGCTTCGACATCAAGTTGGAATAAGCAGGAGAACTGAATGGCCATCGAAGGCAAGATCCAACGAATCTCCGGACCGGCCGTCATCGCCGAAGGCATGATGGGCGCCCGCATGTACGACATCGTGCGCGTGGGCGAGGAGAACCTGGTCGGTGAGATCATCCGCCTCGACGGGGACACCGCGTTCGTGCAGGTCTACGAGGACACCGCCGGCCTCACGGTCGGCGAGCCGGTCGTGTCGACCGGCCTGCCGCTGGCGGTCGAGCTGGGGCCCGGGATGCTGAACGGCATCTTCGACGGCATCCAGCGCCCCCTCGACAAGATCCAGGAGGCGTCGGGCACCTACATCGACCGCGGCATCACCGTGAACTCGCTGTCGCGCGAAGCGAAGTGGCGGTTCACCCCGAGCGTGTCGGTGGGCGACGAGGTCACCGAGGGCAGCGTGCTCGGCACGGTGCCCGAGTTCGCGTTCACCCACAAGATCCTCGTGCCGCCGGGCGTCAACGGCAAGGTCAAGAGCGTCGCCGCCGCCGGCGAGTACACCATCGAGGAGCCGATCGTCACGCTCGAGGACGGCACCGAGATCAAGATGTACCACCCGTGGCCGGTGCGCCAGCCGCGTCCGGTGCAGCGCAAGCTCGACCCGGTCACGCCGTTCCTCACGGGCATGCGCATCCTCGACGTGCTCTTCCCGCTCACCATGGGCGGCACCGCCGCCATCCCTGGGCCGTTCGGCTCGGGCAAGACCGTCACCCAGCAGTCGGTGGCCAAGTTCGGCAACGCCGACATCGTGGTGTACGTGGGCTGCGGCGAGCGCGGCAACGAGATGACCGACGTGCTGGTGGAGTTCCCCGAGCTCGAGGACCCCAAGACCGGCAACCCGCTGATGCACCGCACGGTGCTGATCGCCAACACCTCGAACATGCCGGTGGCGGCGCGTGAGGCCTCGATCTACACCGGCATCACGCTGGGCGAGTACTTCCGCGACCAGGGCTACTCGGTGTCGATCATGGCCGACTCCACCAGCCGCTGGGCGGAGGCGCTGCGCGAGATCTCCTCGCGCCTCGAGGAGATGCCCGCCGAGGAAGGCTACCCGCCCTACCTGGCCTCGCGCCTGGCGGCGTTCTACGAGCGCGGCGGCCGCGTGACCACCCTGGCGGGCGAGGAAGGGGCCGTGTCGATCATCGGCGCCGTCAGCCCCGCCGGTGGCGACTTCTCCGAGCCCGTCACCCAGGCCACGCTGCGCATCACCGGCTGCTTCTGGGCGCTCGACGCCGCTCTGGCGCGCCGCCGTCACTTCCCGGCGATCAACTGGAACCGCTCCTACTCGCTGTTCACGCCGATCCTCGACGAGTGGTACCGCGAGAACGTGGCCCCGGACTACCCGGAGCTGCGCGACCGCGCCGTCACGCTGCTGCAGCAGGAGAACGACCTGCAGGAGGTCGTGCAGCTGGTCGGCCCCGACGCGCTGCAGGACCAGGAGCGCCTCGTCATCGAGATCGGTCGCATCCTGCGCCAGGACTTCCTGCAGCAGAACGGCTTCGACCCCGTCGACGCTAGCTCCTCCATGACCAAGGCCTACGGCCTGCTCACCATGATGATCCGCTTCTACGACCAGGCCCGTGAGGCCCTGGAAGGCGGCGCCACCGTGGACGAGATCCTGCAGAACCCGGTCATCGAGAAGATCAACCGCGCCCGCTACGTCCCCGAGGACGAGTTCGCCGGCTACCGCGACAGCGTGTTGGCCGACATCGAACGCGGCTTCGGCGTGGCCGCCTGAGGCCCTGGAGAGAGATGAGCAGCAACCTACTCAAGAAGGAATACAGCGAAGTCAGCTACGTCTCGGGCCCGCTGCTGTTCCTGCAGAACGCCCCCGACCTCAGCTACAACGCCATCGTCAACATCAAGGACGGCACCGGCCGCGTGCGCGGCGGTCAGGTCATCGAGGTGTCGAAGGAGTACACCGTGCTGCAGGTCTTCGAGGAGACCTCCGGCATCGACCTCTCCACGACCACCGTGAACCTGGTCGAGAACGTGGCGCGCCTCGGCGTGTCCAAGGAGATGATCGGCCGCCGCTTCAACGGCGCCGGCGTCCCCATCGACGGCCTGCCGCCGGTGGTCGCCGACGCGCGCCTGCCGATCGGTGGCGCCCCCATCAACCCGGTGGCGCGCCGTAAGCCCGAGGAGTTCATCCAGACGGGCATCAGCACCATCGACACCCTCATCAGCCTGGTGCGCGGCCAGAAGCTGCCGATCTTCTCGGGCTCGGGCCTGCCGGCCAACGAGCTGGCGGCGCAGATCGCCCGCCAGGCGACGGTCATCGGCGAGGACACCGAGTTCGCCGTGGTCTTCGCGGCCATGGGCGTCACGCAGCGCGAGCTGACCTTCTTCACCCAGGAGTTCGAGCGCACCGGCGCGCTGGCCCGCTCGGTCCTGTTCCTCAACAAGGCCGACGACCCCGCCGTCGAGCGTCTCCTGACCCCGAAGATGGCGCTCACCGCCGCCGAGTACCTCGCGTTCGAGCACGGCTACCACGTGCTGGTCATCCTCACGGACATGACCAACTACTGCGAGGCGCTCCGCGAGATCGGCGGCGCCCGCGAGGAGATCCCGGGCCGCCGCGGCTACCCGGGCTACATGTACACCGACCTGGCGTCGATCTACGAGCGCGCCGGCGTGGTCACGGGCAAGCCCGGCTCGGTCACCCAGCTGCCGATCCTCACCATGCCCGACGACGACGTGACCCACCCGATCCCCGACCTCACGGGCTACATCACCGAGGGGCAGATCTACCTGGCGCGCGCCCTGCACAACAAGGGCGTCTACCCGCCGATCAACCCGGGCCCGTCGCTGTCGCGGCTGATGAACAACGGCATCGGCGAGGGCAAGACGCGCAAGGACCACAAGAACGTCGCCGACCAGCTACAGGCCGCGTACGCCAACGGCCTCGACCTGCGCCGCCTCGTGGCCATCACCGGTGAGGACGCGCTCTCGGAGAACGACAAGCTCTACCTGAAGTTCGCCGACGAGTTCGAGAAGGCGTTCATCAACCAGGGCAGCGAGAACCGCACCGTCGAGGAGTCCCTCACCATCGCGTGGGCCATCCTCTCGCAGCTCCCCAAGAGCGAGCTCACGCGCCTCTCCAACGACCAGATCGACAAGTACTACGGCGCCAAGATGGAAGAGCTGTGGGGCGCCGGTCGCGGGGACAGGCTGTAAGGGAGGAGGTAGGCAATGGCTGAGAACATCGCCCCGACGCGCTCGAACCTGCTGCAGCGGCGCGACCAGGCCAAGCTCGCCGTCCGCGGCGCTGACCTGCTCAAGCGCAAGCGCGACGCTCTGGTGGGCGAGTTCTTCGCGCTCGTCAAGTCCTCCTTGGAAGCGCGGCGCGAACTCACCGAAGCGAGCCGCGAGGCCTACTTCGCCCTCTTCCTGGCGAACGCCTGGGACGGCCCGGCCGCCGTGAGCAGCCTGGCGCTGGCCGTGGACTCCGAGCTCGAGATCGGGCTCAAGGTGGAGAACATCTTCGGCGTCAAGGTGCCGCAGGTGCAGCCGCCCACGTTCGACGACAAGCTGCCCTTCTCGCCCGTCGGCGCCGGCGCCTCCACCCTGGAGGCCGCCCAGCAGTTCCGGAAGATGGTGGAGGCGATCACCAAGGTCGCCGCCACCGAGACGCGGCTGCGCAAGATCGGCGAGGAGATCAAGAAGACCAACCGCCGCGTGAACGCGCTCGAGCAGCTCGTGATCCCCGGCATCAACTACGAGATCCGCCACATCCAGAGCGTGCTGGAGCAGCGCGCCCTGGAGGAGGTCACCACCCTCAAGCGCATCAAGGCGAAGCTGGAGCAGCGCGCCAAGGACCAGCAGGCCGCGCTGGCCTGAGCCGCTCCGGCCAACCGACCTACCAGGGCGCCCCCTTCACCGGGGGCGCCCTTCTAGGTGGCGGCTCGCGGCGCGGTAGGGGAGCGCCCCGTCGCGCGGTGCGAGACGTGCGCCCAGCGTCCTTAGCCGGCCGCGCGCCCCGCCGAGTACCCGCCGCCAACGGCCGAGTACACCGTTCCGAGCGGTGCCATCGCGCTTTGACACGGTGGCGGGTCGCCGGATAAAGTCCGCTAGACCCCTTTCAGCTTCCCTACGAGAGGGCTCGAAAATCTAGCTTGGACTCAGGAAGGTGGACTCAATGGTTCGTTCCGTCCGGATACTGGCCGTGCTGTCGTTGCTGGTCGCCGCGAGCACCGTGCTCGCTCAGGGGCGCCTGCAGGAGATCAAGAACCGCGGTGAGCTGCGCTGCGGCGTCAACGCCACGCTCCCCGGCTTCGGCTTCGTCGACGCCTCGGGCGCCTACCAGGGCTTCGACGTCGACTTCTGCAAGGCCATCGCCGCCGCCGTGCTCGGCGACGCCAACGCCGTCGTCTACCGCCCGCTGACCGCCGGCGAGCGCCCGACCGCCCTGCAGTCCGGCGAGATCGACGTGCTGATCCGCAACACCACCCGCACCAGCAGCCGCGAGTCCGACTGGGGCGCGAACTTCGCCCCCACGACCTACTACGACGGCCAGGGCTTCATGGTGCGCAAGGACTCGGGCATCAACAGCCTCCAGGACTTCGAGGGGCGCTCCGTCTGCGTGCAGTCCGGCACCACCACCGAGACCAACCTGGGCACGACCCTGGCCGGCCTCGGCATCGACTTCACGCCCGTGATCTTCGAGACCGCGCCGGTGCTGATTGCCGCCTACGACGACGGCCAGTGCGACGGCTGGACCACCGACACCTCGGGCCTCGTCTCCTACCAGCAGCAGCTGCGCGTGCCCGACGACCACAAGATCCTGCCCGTGGTCATCTCCAAGGAGCCGCTCGGCCCCGCCGTGCTGCACGGCGACGACCAGTGGTACGACGTGGTCACCTGGACCGTCTTCGCCCTCTTCAACGCCGAGGAGTACGGCGTGACCCAGGCGAACGTCGACGACCTGCGCGCCAACGCCCAGGACCCGCAGGTGCTGCGCCTGCTGGGCGCCCCGGGCTCCGAGTCGTACGTCCAGGCGCTCGGCCTCAGCGCCGACGCCTTCTACAACGCCATCAAGGCGGTGGGCAACTACGGCGAGATCTTCGACCGCAACCTCGGCGCCGGCTCCGTGTTCGGCCTCGAGCGCGGCATCAACGCCCAGTACTACGAGGGCGGCCTGATCTACGGCTTCCCCTTCAACTGATCCCGCCAGCAGGGGGCTCGCGCACGAGCGCGAGCCCCCGCTACGTCCCCCGTCGCGCGCTGCTGCGCCGAAGGACCGCCACAGGAACCCCTGACCTTGATCGATGGAACTGGAACCTGACCCGATGGTGAACGCGCAACCACGGAACCACACCGCCGAGCCGGTCGTGCCCTTCTGGCGCAACGTGAAGGTGATCGGCATCCTGGCGCAGGTGGCCTTCGTGCTGGTGCTCGTCGCCGGCGTCGGCATCCTCGTCAACAACGTCACCACCGCCCTCGCCCGGGCCAACCTGCCGGCGGACTTCTCGTTCCTGCGCAACCCGGCCGGCATCCCGATCGCCGAGCGGCCGATCCCGTACCAGGTCACCGACACCTACGCGCGCGCCCTGCTCATCGGCTTCCTGAACACCCTCAAGATCGCCGTGGTGGGCGTGGCGCTGGCCACCCTCATCGGCGTGCTGGTGGGCGTGATGCGCCTCTCGGCCAACTGGCTGCTGCGCACGCTCGCCACCGTCTACGTCGAGGTGCTGCGCAACATCCCGCTGGCGGTGCAGATCGTCTTCTGGTACTCCGCTATCTTGCTGCCCTTCCCGCCCCGCATCAGCGACCCGGTCGCGCTGCCGGGCGGGCTCCTGCTATCCAACGTCGGGCTGGCCTTCCCGGCCCTCTATCCCACCTACCGCTTCGGCTCCTGGGTGCCGTTCCTGGTCGCCGCCGCCGTGCTGGCGGCGCTCGCGGCGCTGTGGCGCGTGCGCCAGCTGCGGCGCCTCGACCAGGTGGGCCGCGTGTGGCCCTACCCGCTCGTGGCGTTCCTGGTGGTGGCGGGCGGCGGGCTGGCGTTCAGCTACGCCGACCGCAGCGTGCCGCCCGAGCTCGCCGTCAGCTTCGACGCCGAGCGCGGCCGCGGCACCACCACCATCGCCGAGGACGGCCGTAGCCGCCCGGCGGCGTTCGTGCCGGTGCGCATCAGCCTGCCCACCGCCACCCTCACCACCACCAGCCAGAACCTGGTCGAGTCGCGCGAGGTGGTCCACGGCACCTTCCGCTTCCCCCTCATCAAGGAGAGCGAGGCCGAGGCGTTCGAGTTCGCCTTCGCCGACCCGGAGGCGGCCGCGGCCCAGGGGCTGGCGCTGCACTTCACGGCCTTCCCGTCGGTGGGCATCGTCTACGCCGACCGCAACGGCAACGGCGAGCTCGACGAAGGCGAGGACGTCGACCCGGCCACGGGCCGCGGCTACGGCGGCCAGGGCGTGGTCATGACCCTCACCGGCTTCGAGCGCGTGGTCGTCTCCGACCGCGACGGGCAGGTGCGCATGCCGCTGTTCAAGGCGCCCAGCGCGGCCGAGCAGGCCGCGGCCGAGCCCACGACCCCCGCCGCCGGCGGCGGGCGTTTCTCCGCCTTCGGCCAGGCCGCCACCAGCAGCGGCGCCGCCGAGGTCACCCTCGAGGCCACCACCGAGCTGCTGCCGGTCGGCGCGCTGGTGCTCAGCCGCGCCCACGTGCCGGTGTCGAACTACGAGGGCGGCATGCGCTTCACCGTCAACTACCTGGCGCTGCTGCTGGCCCTGGTGATCTACACCTCGGCGTTCATCGCCGAGATCGTGCGCGGCGGCATCCTCGCCGTGCCCAAGGGCCAGCGCGAGGCCGCCCACGCCGTGGGGCTCTCCGGCTACCAGACCTTCACCCTCGTCGTCTTCCCGCAGGCCATGCGGGTCGTGCTGCCACCCATGATCAGCCAGTACCTGAACCTCACCAAGAACTCGTCGCTCGCCTCGCTGGCCGGCTACGCCGAGCTGTTCGTCATCGCCAGCGTGGTGTCGAACCAGACCGGCGCCGCCATCCCCATCGCGCTGCTGCTGATCGGCGCCTACCTGCTGATCAGCCTGGCGTTCTCGCTCGTGCTCAACAACGTCAACGCGCGGCTCGCGCTGGTGGAGCGTTGAGATGGCGCTGATCCCACCGCGTCCCGCGCCCGTGCCCACCAGCGGCCCCGTCTACTGGCTGCGCCGCAACCTGTTCTCCGGCCCGTTCAACACCGTGCTCACGCTCGTCACCGGCGCCGTCGTGGCGTGGGCGCTCTACAACCTGGCGACCTTCGTCTTCGTCGACGCCTCCTGGGAGCAGGTGTGGCGCAACATGAAGCTGTTCGGCGTCTACCGCTACCCCACCCAGTACCTGTGGCGGCCGCTGCTGGTCGCGGGCGTGATGCTGGGGCTGATGGGCGCCATGTCCGGGGTGGCGGGGCGCCGCTCCATCATCGGCAGCGCCTTCTTCGCGCTGCAGGGCTTCGTGGCGCTGGTGTCGGTCGTGGCCGTGCTCTTCTGGCCCTCCGTGCGCTTCCTGTGGCCCATGGCGCTGGCCATCGGCTTCGCCGGCTACCTCGTGGGCCTCCGGTGGCCGCGGGTGGTGCGCCACCTGCCGTGGGCCTGGACCGTGTGGCTGGTCGGCGGCGCCGTCCTGCTGCTCGGCGTCGACTCAGGCGGGCCCTTCGGGCGCGTGCCCATCCGCGACTGGGGCGGCTTCCTGCTCACGCTGATCCTCTTCACCGGCATCGTCCCGAGCTTCCCGATCGGCGTGGCGCTGGCGCTGGGGCGCCAGAGCAAGCTGCCGGCCATCAAGTACTTCTGCATCGGCTTCATCGAGGTGGTGCGCGGCGCGCCGCTGATCATGTGGCTGTTCATCGCCTCGCTGCTGCTGCCGCTCATCCTCGACGTCGACGCCAACTCGCTGCCCGCCATCATGCGCGCCTACGTGGCCATCACGCTCTTCTCGGCGGCTTACATGGCCGAGAACGTGCGCGGCGGCCTGCAGGCGGTGCCGCGCGGGCAGTCGGAGGCGGCGCGGGCGCTCGGCCTGTCGGCGTGGCAGACGACCTACCTGATCGTGCTGCCGCAGGCGCTGCGGGCGGTGATCCCCGCCATCGTGGGCCAGGCCATCGGCCTCTTCAAGGACACCTCGCTGGTGTTCATCGTGGGCCTCGTGGACTTCTTCAAGGTCGCCGACATCGTGTCGGTGCAGCCAGAGTCGCTGCTGGTGACGGGCGGCGTGAAGCTCGAGGTGTTCCTGTTCATCGCCGCCATCTACTTCTTCTTCGCCTACCGCATGTCGATCGCGAGCCGGCAGCTGGAGCGCCGCCTCGGGGTGGGGGAGCGGTGACCCCCGGTGCGGCCAGGCGCTACCATCGTGGTACGGAGGTTCGAACGTGACTGATGTGGCCACCGCCCGCCAACCGGTGCGGGCCGACGCCCCCGCCGGCGGCACCAAGGTCATCGAGATGATCGGCGTCAACAAGTGGTACGGCGAGTTCCACGTGCTCAAGGACATCCACCTGTCCGTCAACAAGGGCGAGGTGGTGGTGGTGATCGGCCCCTCGGGGTCGGGCAAGTCGACGCTGATCCGCTGCATCAACCGCCTCGAGGAGCACCAGGAGGGCAAGATCGTCGTCGACGGCGTGGAGCTCACCGACGACGTGCGCGCCATCGACCAGATCCGCCGCGAGACCGGCATGGTGTTCCAGTCGTTCAACCTGTTCCCGCACCTGACCGTGCTCGACAACATCACCCTGGCGCCCATCCGGGTGCGCAAGTGGAAGAAGTCGAAGGCCGAGGAGCGCGCGCGCTACTTCCTCGAGAAGGTCGGCATCCCGGAGCAGGCCAGCAAGTACCCGGGGCAGCTCTCCGGCGGCCAGCAGCAGCGCGTGGCCATCGCCCGCTCGCTCACCATGGAGCCCAAGGTGATGCTGTTCGACGAGCCCACCAGCGCCCTCGACCCCGAGGTGATCGGCGAGGTCCTCGACGTGATGGTCAACCTCGCCAAGGAGGGGATGACCATGGTGGTCGTCACCCACGAGATGGGCTTCGCGCGCGAGGTCGGCGACCGCGTGGTGTTCATGGACGCCGGCCAGATCGTCGAGGTGGGCACCCCCGAGCACTTCTTCACCAACCCCCACGAGGAGCGCACGCGGGCGTTCCTCTCGAAGATCCTCTGAAGCGGGGCGGCGCGGGCGGAATGTCACAACTCCGGCCGCGCGGCGCCGACTAGACTTGACGTATGACTCGCGGGAACGGAGCTAACGGTGGACGGTAGCAGCCAAGCCGGCCGGGGCGTGCGCATCGCCGACGTCCTGCGGAGCATGGTCTCCAAGGGGGCCTCCGACATCCACCTGCAGGCCGGCGCTCCGCCCTACATGCGCGTCGACGGCGAGCTGGTGCCCTTCGAGGGCGTGCCCACGCTCACGCCCGAGCAGACCGAGCAGATCGCGCTGGCGATGATGAGCGAGTCGCAGCGCGAGCTGTTCCGCCACCGCCACGAGATCGACTTCGCCTTCACCATCCCCAACGTGGCGCGCTTCCGCTGCAACGTCCTGAAGCAGCGCGGCTCGGTGGGGGTCGTGATGCGCGTGATCCGCGACGCCATCCCCAGCTTCGAGTCGCTGGGGCTGCCGGGCAACGTGGTCAGCGACCTGGCGAGCCAGCCGCGCGGCCTGGTGCTGGTCACCGGCCCCACGGGCTCCGGCAAGACCACCACGCTGGCGGCCATGGTCGACTACGTCAACCGTCGCTTCCCGCGCAACATCATCACCATCGAGGACCCCATCGAGATCCTCCACCGCAACCAGAAGAGCCTGGTGATCCAGCGCGAGATCGGCCTCGACACCTCCGACTTCGTGGGGGCGCTGAAGTTCGCCATGCGCCAGGACCCCGACGTGATCATGGTCGGCGAGATGCGCGACAAGGAGACGGTCGAGGCGGCCATCACCGCCGCCCAGACGGGCCACCTGGTGTTCAGCACCCTGCACACCCTCGACACCATCCGCACCGTCAACCGCATCATCGACTTCTTCCCGCCCCACGAGCGTGACCAGATCCGCATCCTGCTCGCCGAGTCGCTGCTCGGCATCCTCAGCCAGCGCCTGCTGCCGCGCGCCGACGGGCCGGGCCGCGTGCTGGCGCTCGAGCTGCTGATCAACACGCCCCTCATCCGCGACTACATCAAGGACGAGGAGAAGACGCCCCTGATCAAGGAGGCGTTGATGCAGGACAACCTGCGCGGCATGCAGACCTTCGACCAGCACCTGGTCGAGCTCTACCTCGCCGGCCGCGTGTCGTTCGAGGACGCCACCTTCATGGCCACCAGCCCGCACGAGCTGCGCCTGATGATCACGCAGCGCCAGGGCAACATCGGGGAGTCCGAGGGCGTCGACCTGCCGCCGATGATGAAGCGCACCCACTGAGGGTCCGGCGTGGCGCCGGGTGGTCGCGGACCTCTCCGTCGTGAGCTCTGCCGCGCCGCGCCTCGACCTCTCGGATCGCCGTCCGTCAGCCGTTAGGCCCGGCGCCCGCGCCCTGCTCCCAGGGCGCGGGTAGCCGCACGCCGCGCTCTCGCAGCAGCGGCCGCACGTGCCCGGCCAGGTAGAGCGAGCCCGCCACCAGCACCAGCGGCCGCGCTACGCCCGCGTCGGCTGCGCCTGCACCGGCCGCGCCCGCGTCCGGCGCCGGCTCGGCGGCCAGCGCCAGCGCCGCCGTGAGCGCGGCGGCGGGGTCGGGCACGAAGGTGGCGCCCGGCTGCCACGGCACCGTGCCCTCGCCGGGGCTGGCCTCCGTGAGGAGCACCGCGCTCGCGCCCGGCGCGAGCTCGTTCAGCACCGCCGCGCCCTGCTTGCGCGCCAGCGCCCCGAACAGCAGCACGTAGGGGCGCGCCCCCACCTCGCCCACCAGGCGTCGCGCCGCGACGGGGTCGTGGGCGCCGTCCAGCAGCACCTCGACCTCGGCGCCGCCGGGGGCCGGCAGCAGGAAGCGCTCTCCGCGCGCCGGCAGCGGCGGCGCGCGCAGGCCGGCCTCCACGGCGTCCTCGTCGGCGCCGAGCAGCCGTAGCGCGGCGGCGGCCAGGCGCGCGTTGCTGGCGCGCGTGGTGGGGGCCGAGCCCAGGGCGGCGGCCACGCTGGGCGGCAGGGCGAAGATCGCCTCGGCGCCGGCGGGGTCGTCCTGGAACAGCGGCGCGGCGAGCCGCTCCGCCTCGGCCGCCACGATGGCGCGCAGCTCGGGCTGCGTCACGCCGCTGACCACCGGCACGCCCGGGCGCATGGCGCCGACCTTGTCGCGGGCGATGTCGCCGAGGTCGTGGCCGAGCGTCTCGGTGTGGTCGCGGTCGACGTTGGTGATCACCACCAGGCTCAGCGGCTCCACGGCGCGTGTGGCGTCGCTGCCGCCGCCCACCCCCGCCTCGAGCACGGCGGCGTCGGCCGCCTGGCGGCGGAACTCGGAGAGGGCGAGCGCCAGCGTCCACTCGAAGAACGCGGGGCCCAGCTCGGGGTCGCCGGCGTCGGCCGGCGGCAGCGCCCTGACCTGCGCCACGAACGCCTCCACCGCGGCCTCCGACACCGGCTCGCCGCTCACCGCCACGCGCTCGCGGAACGACTCCACGTGCGGCGAGAGGAAGCGGCCGGTGCGGTGGCCGGCCGCGGCCAGGCCCGTGGCGATCATGTTGGTGACGCTGCCCTTGCCGTTGGTGCCCACGACGCCGACCGTCAGCGCCGGCGGCGTCAGCTCTAGGCGCTCCAGGAGCCGCGCCGCGCGCGTGGGGGTGCGCCGGCCTCCGCCGCGGGTGCGGGAGAAGAGCCAGGCGAGCGCCTCGTCGTAACCGGGTCCGCTCATGTGGGGGCTGCCCTCAGGTGCGCTTGCGGCGCCGCGGGCGCCGGCGCTGGCCGCGCCGCTTGCCGCCGCTCCGGGACTTGCCGCGCCCCTCCTCGGGCTCGCCGAACGGCTCCAACGCCGCCTCCGTGGCCACCTTCACCAGCAGCGCCTCCACCAGGCCGTCGGGCAGCCGCTGCGTCAGCTTCAGGATGGCGTGGGGCGCCTCGACGTCGACGTAGACCACGCTCTGGCCCGGGTGGAGCACGTAGGCGCGCGCCCGGCGCGGGCCCAGGGCCGTGTCGAGGTCGACCTCGCCGGCCAGCTGCACGGTGACCTCCTTGCCCAGCAGCGGCACGCGCACCGGGCCCTCGATGGCGCCGAGCTGCCGGATCTCGTGCAGCAGCGACAGCGGGTCGCGGTAGGGGAGGAGGTAGGGGACGGAGGCGTTGTCCTTGGGGCCCTTGACGGCCGTGACCAGGCCCTGGCGCGGGTCGAAGGTGACGTCGAAGCGCCGGGTGTCGTTGCGCTCCTGGGTCTCCTCGCGGAAGCGCAGGCTCACGCCGCGCGCGTGGCAGCGGCTGCGCTGCACCACCGTGTGCGTGCCGAGCGGGCCCTGGAACTGGGTGCGCCCCTCGAGCTGCGCGTGGCGCCCCAGGTCGGCGGTCTTGATGGTCTGGCTGCCGACCGGCTTGCCGCGATGCGACAGGCGGTAGGAGAGCACCTCGACGGGCGGCATGCCGTCAATCTACCACGCGCCTGGCGGCGCCCCGGCCGCCGCGGCGCGTCAGAAGGGCAGGTCGCTCTCGCGCAGGTGGCTGAGCTCCTGGGTGCTCTTGCCCTGCCGGAGGATGTTCACGAACAGCGCCACCATGGCCGGGTCGAGGGTGACGCCGCTCTTCGCCTCGAGCGCCTTCTCCACCTCGCGCAGGGGCAGCGCCTGACCGCGCTCGCTGCTCAGCAGGTCGAAGGTGTCGGCGACGGCCACGATGCGCGCCAGCAGCGGGATGGCCTCCTTGCGCAGGCCGTCGGGGAAGCCCGAGCCGTCCCACGCCTCGTGATGGTGGCGGATGCCCTCGGCGGCGCGCAGCAGGAGCTCGGAGCCCGACACCATGTTGGCGCCGCGCAGGGGGTGCTCGAGGTCCTCGATCTTCTGGTCGAGGCCGTTGCCCAGCTTGCCGATGTCGTGCAGCATGGCGGCGAAGTAGAGGTCGGCCAGCTGCGGGCGCGACAGCTCCAGGGCGCGGCCCAGCGCCAGCGCGTAGGCCGTGACGCGCTCGCCGTGGCCCAGCTGGCTGAACTCGACGGCTTCGAAGGCCTCCACGAAGGCGCGCGTGAACTCCACCAGGCTGAGCTTGGCGAGGCGCAGCTCGACGGCGTGGCTCTGCACCTCGCCGAGCACGTTCGCCCAGCGCTGCGCGACCCTGAGGTCCTCCTCCGAGAAGCCGGGGCCGCCGTGGCGCTGCAGCACGAGCGCGCCGTACGCCTCGAAGCGGCCCGCCACGGGCGCCACCAGGGCGGAGGTGGCCTCGCGCATGCCCAGGTTCGAGAGGTCGGTGCGCACGCCCGGCTCGTTGGAGGTGAACAGCTCCGCCACCAGGTTGGGCACCAGCCGCGGTCCCGGCGAGCGCCAGGGGCCGTTGGCGGGCCTCAGCTCGAGCAGCGCGTCGTGGTAGCCCACCTGGGCCTCGAAGCGGAAGCCGGACTCGTCGTCGCCGCTGACCACGTATCCGCGCGTGTCGTGCGGCAGCTGGGCGGCGAGGTTGCGGAGCACCTCGGCGCTCCTGTCGGCGGGGCGCTGGTAGCGCACCAGGCGCTCCATCGCCGCCAGGACGTCCGGCGCTCCCTCGCGATCGGTGCTACGTCGTCTGAACAATGCGTCTCCCAGGCGGGTCGAAGCGCCGCCGGGGCGAGCATACCCGCAGGCGCCGCGCCGGTCTGCGAGGTTCTGGTCATGTGGGTGACGCGAGGCGTGGCATGTGCCCCGCGGAGCCGGGGCGAGGGCAGCGCGACCGTGGAATCCGTACAATGCTACGCATGCTCGACCTCCGCTTCATCCGAGAGAACCCCGAGGCCGTCAGGGACGCCATACGCGCCAAGCAGCTCCCCGACGCCCTCGACGCCCTGGACCGCCTCCTGCTCGCCGACGAGGAGCACCGCCTGCTCAGGCGCGACCTCGAGGAGAAGCAGTCCGCGCGCAACGCCAGCAGCCGCCGCATCGGCGAGCTCAAGCGCGCCGGCCAGGACACGGACGCGCTGATGGCCGAGATGGGCGCGCTGTCCGAGGAGGTCAAGCGCCTCGAGGAGAAGGAGCGCAGCCTGCAGCAGAGCATCGACACGCTGCTGCTCGAGATCCCCAACCTGCCGCACCCCTCGGTGCCCTACGGCGCCAGCGAGCACGACAACGTGGTGGACAAGGAGTGGGGCGAGCGGCGCGCCTTCGCCTTCGCCCCCAAGCCGCACTGGGAGCTGATGAGCGCGCGCGGCTGGGTCGACCTCGAGGCCGGCGTGAAGGTCACGGGCGGCGGCTTCCCGGTGTTCAGGGGCGCCGGCGCCCGCCTGGTGCGCGCCCTGCAGAACTACTTCCTCGACCGGCTGGAGGCCGCCGGCTACACCGAGGTGATCCCGCCGCTGATGGTCAACGCCGCCTCCGCCACCGGCACCGGCCAGCTGCCCGACAAGGAGGGGCAGATGTACGAGGTGACGGACGGCTTCTTCCTCATCCCCACCTCGGAGGTGCCGGTCACCAACCTGTACCGCGACGAGATCCTCGACACCGCCCAGCTGCCCATCAAGCTCACCGCCTTCACCCCGTGCTTCCGGCGCGAGGCGGGCAGCTACGGCAAGGACGTGCGCGGCCTCAACCGCGTGCACCAGTTCGACAAGGTGGAGATGGTGCAGTTCACCGCCCCGGAGGCGAGCTACGAGGGGCTCGAGGAGATGACGCGCCACTCGGAGTCGCTGCTGGAGGAGCTCGGCCTCCCGTACCGGCGGCTGCTGATGTGCACCGGCGACATGGGCTTCACTCAGGCAAAGAAGTACGACCTCGAGGTGTGGAGCCCGGGCCAGGAGCGCTGGCTGGAGGTGTCGAGCGTCAGCAACATGGAGGCGTTCCAAGCGCGCCGCCTGCAGACGCGCGCCCGGCCCGGCGGGGCGGCCGGCAAGGGCAAGCCCGAGACGGTGCACACCCTCAACGGCAGCGCGCTCGCCTTCCCGCGCACCATCGCGGCGCTGCTGGAGACGTACCAGAACGAGGACGGCACCGTGACGGTGCCGGAGGCGCTGCGGCCCTACCTGGGGCGCGAGCTGCTGGAGTGACCCGGGGCGTCGACGAGGGGGCGCCGCGCAGCTAGCGGCGTCCCCTCGGCTCGGCTCAGCCCTCGTCCACCGTGCGCGGCACGCGCACGTAGCCCTCGTGGGCGGCCGGCGCCAGCGCCAGGGCCGCCTCGCGCGGCAGCGAGGGGCGCGGGACGTCGTCGCGCAGCGCCCGCGCCGGCGGCAGCGGCGGCTCCCACTCCTCGACGCCGGCCACGTCGACCGCCAACAGCGTGGCCGCGAACGCCAGCATCGCCGACAGCTCGGCGGCCGCCTGCGGCAGCGCGGCGGGCTCCAGCTCGATACGCGCCGCGTCGGCGAGGCGCGCCACCTGCTCCACGTCGATCATCGGCTGGATGGTAGCACCGGCGAGCGCTCCGCGGGAAGCCGCGAGCGCGGCCTCACAGTACGAAGCCGCCGAGCCAGTGGAACAGCACCGCCAGCGCCAGCGCCGGCAGCATCGAGGCCACGCGCAGGCGCTTGACGTCGAGGAGCCCGAGGCCCAGCGCCACGATCATCAGCCCGCCAACGCCGTTCACGAGCAGCACGCGCGGGTCGGCGGCGGGGTCGGGCACGAGGTTGGCGAACAGGCCGGCGGTCAAGGAGAGGCCGCCCTGGTACACGAGGATCACCAGCGCCGAGGCCATCACGCCCAGGCCGAAGCTGGTGGCGAGCGCCAGCGCCGAGAAGCCGTCGAGGGTCGACTTGAGGACCAGGAAGCCGGCCTCGCCGGTGAGGCCGTTCTGGACGCTGCCGAGCAGCGCCAGCGGGCCCACGCAGAAGAGCAGCGACGCTGCCACGAACCCCTCGGTGAAGCTGCCGCTGTCGGCGAAGCGGCGCTTGAGGCGGTCGCCGAGGCGCTCCAGGCCCTCCTCGATGCCCCACCACTCGCCGAGCGCCCCGCCCAGCGCCAGCGCCAGCAGCGCCACCAGCACGCCCGGCGGGGAGGAGACGCGCTCCAGGTCGAAGGCGTTGGCGACGCCGATGAAGACGGTCACGAGGCCGATGGCCTGCATGACCACGGTGGTGATGCGGGGCGGCAGGCGGCCCCTCAGCGCCAGGCCCACGAGCGAGCCCAGCACCACGGTAGCCACGTTGAGGAGCGTGCCCCAGGTCGATGCTAGCGGTCCCAAGGTGCCGAATCCTAACACCCGCTCGCGGTGCGACGTCAGCCCCCCCGGCGGGGTCAGCCGGGCTGGGCGGCCTCCCCGGCGCCCTCGGCGTCCTCGTCCGGGTCGTCGTCGCCGCGGCGCAGCACCAGCAGCGTCACCACCCCGCCCACCGCCAGCGGGATGCCGACGATCCACAGCAGCCAGGTGACGAGCGAGCTCGGGCCGATGGGCGTGGGCGGCAGCACGAAGTCGACGCCGCCGTTGGCGCGCGCGCCGAAGTCGACGCCGATGTTGGCGATCGCCTCCTCGTTGCGGAAGGTGGTGTCGCGCACGCTGAGGGTGTAGCGACCGGCCGCCGGCGCCTCGAAGGTGCCCACGTAGCGCCCCGCCTCCACCTCGGGCAGGTAGTCGGTGGCGAGCACGGTGGGGAGCTCCAGGAACTCGGTGGCCTCGCTGCCCGTGATGCTGGGCGGCACCGCCGGGTCCTCGGGGTCGATCTCGCGCAGCTCCACGCGCACCAGCGCCTTCTCGACGGGCACGAGCAGCGGGTCGACGAGCCGCACGCTGACCTCGACCTGGGCGCCCGGCGCGGGCGGGTCGGGGGTGAGGACCAGCTCGCCGATCACGAGCGTGGCGTGGGCGGCCGCGCTGCTCACGAGCAGGGCGGCGGCGAGGGCCAGGGTCAGGCGGCGCGCGCGGCGCGGGTCACGGTTCACGGTGCTCCTCCGCGAGGCGCCACAGCACGGCGCGTGGCGTCTCGTTGGCTCCCTGGACCGCCGCCGCCAGCTCGCGGCCCACGTAACGGTAGTGCCAGGGCTCGTAAGCGTAACAGCTCTCGTGCTCGGCGCCGCGGGGGTAGCTCATCACGAAGCCGTAGCGCCAGGCGTTGGCCGCCACCCAGGCGCCCTCGGGGGTGGCCGCCCAGTCGTCGAGGTCCCAGGCGGGCGGGCCGAAGCGGCTGCGCAGGTCGACGGCGGTGCCCAGCTGGTGCTCGGAGTGGCCGGGGCGGGCGCTGGTGCGCAGCGCGACGTCGTAGCCGTCGACCTCCACCCAGTAGGCGAAGGTGCGCTCCTGGTAGGCGTACGAGCGGTAGGCCGACTGCACGGCGAGGCGCACCCCGGCCGCCTCGGCGTCGGCGAACAGCGCCTGCAGGGCGGGCACGGCCACCGACCGCAGCTCGTGGCCGGCGGCGGCCAGCGCCCCGTCGGCGTCGGGAACCGCCGCCGCCAGCGCCTCGGGCAGGCTCACCAGGTCGGTGGGGGCGTAGTCGGCGCCCAGGCGGAAGCGCGTGTCGAGCAGCGTGTAGGCCCAGTCGTCGAGCGCCGCGCGCGGCGCGGGCTCGTCACCGTAGACGCAGGCCGGGAGCGGCCGAGCCGCCGGCTCCGGCTCCGGCGCAGGCGCCGCGGCAGGCTCGGCGGCCGCGGCCTGCTCCTCGGCCG
>Ga0123332_1001814_pt1 | contig 20786 bp, 11 predicted proteins | sample BioC12SIPDNA_4_FD_89958 | JGI IMG/M metagenome (GOLD analysis project Ga0123332, IMG submission 89958) | Anaerobic biogas reactor microbial communites from Washington, USA - Biogas_R2_A C12 SIP DNA | ecosystem: Engineered > Bioreactor > Anaerobic > Unclassified | place: Washington, USA... | reverse complement strand
CGGTAGTAGTAGCCGGGCACGACCTTGTCGAGCACCGAGCGATCGTCCTGCCCGCTGGCCGCGGTGTGGTTGTAGACCACGTCCATCACCACGCGCAGGCCGTTGCGGTTCAGGCTGGACACCATGTCGCGGAACTCCACGATGCGCGCCACGCCGTCCGGCTTGGTGCTGTAGGAGCCTTCGACCGCGCCGTAGTGGTAGGGATCATAGCCCCAGTTGAAGCCGTCCCGGCCGCGCGTCGCGGCCACCGCGGCCTGCTGGACCTGCGAGTTGCGGGCTGCGGCCTGGACCACCGGCTCGGTGCGCTGGCCGGCCAGCTCGATCACCGACGCGATATCGAACGCGGGCAGCAGATGGATGTGGGTCAGGCCGGCCTCCTGCAGGCTGAGCAGGTGGCTCATGCCATCGGAGAGCGCGGTGTTGGGATGCGGCCGCGCGCCGTCATAGGTGAACGCGCGGTACGTGCCGCGATCCGCCTCGGCTACAGTCGCGTCGTTGATGCTGAAGTCGCGGATGTGCGTCTCGTAGATGACGATATCTTCCGCCGCGGCGAGCTCCGGCTTGGCCAGCCCATCCCACCCCTCGGGCTTGAGGTCCGCCGCGGCCAGGTCCACGAACTGGCTGCGCGGGTCGCCTGCGGAGGGTGTATCCGCGGACAGGTTGGCCGCGTAGGGATCGGTGACCAGGTTGTGGACGAGCCGGCCGGCCTGGGGAACGTAGACCTCCACGTCGAAGAGATAGAACTGGCGGTCCCACGAGGCGTCGCCACTCGCGCGCCACACGCCCGAGGCGGGATCGGGGGTCATGGGGTGGCTGCCCACCTCTGCGCCGGTCGCGGTCGCGTAGCGCCTGAGGGTCACCGACACGGCCGTGGGCGCCCACAGCCTGACCGTGAGCGCCGCGTCGCCGGCCCCCGCGGCGTAAGTGACGCCCAGCGTCTCGGCCCTGGCATTCCCCGCGTAGAGCGCGTCCAGCACGCCCTGCACCTGGACCGCGGTCGCGTCGAGCCGTACGGCGCCGTCGTAGCTGGCGACGATGACCTGGCCCTTGAGCAGGTGCTTCGCGTCGTCCGCGGAGAGCCCGGCGACCAGCCGTGCCAGGCCCGTGGCATTGGGGTTCTTGGGATAACCGCTGACCGCGCCCTCCGCGGCGAGGGGCACGTAGCAGGGGGTGACGGCGGCTGCGTTAGCCGTAGCTGCGGTGGCAGCCAGGGCTCCGGTGGCATCCGCGGCTGCGTTAGCTGCCGTAGCTGCAGTGGCAGCCGTAACTGCAGGGGCGGTTGCAATCGGGAGTCTGCAGGCGGTGGTCTCGGCCTCGCTCGTCACCCCGCCGTCGGGATCATAGAGCAGCTTATAGCTCGAGCCCGGAGCGCCTCCCCACGCGATGGTTTGTGCGTCCAGCCAGATCGCCTTCGCCGCGACCACCTCGATGGGACCGGTGGCCGCCTCGAAGGTCGCCTGGCCCTCCTCGATCGCGGGAGCGGTCGGGGATGGCGGTGCGTCCGGCCCGGGCCGCGGGCGGATCTCCTGGAGGATGTATTGTGCCGCGATCAGCAGCAGAACCAGCAAGACCACCAGCGCCACGAGGCGCGTCCTGGGGGTCATATTCATCGTGCGAACTCCTAACTCGGATGATGGGAGTCATCGTCGTCCCTCGTTCGCCCGCGTCGCTGCCGGGCGGAAATTAGATTATACGCCATGCCGGCCGGAATCCCCACTTTCAGGTGTTTAGGGCCCGGCACCTCGGAGGTGCCGGGCACCTGGACGCGAATCCTGGCTCAACTGCGATATCCAACCTGCGAGGAATGCCTCGCCCCTACACAACCATGCGGAGGGGAAGGGGCGATGCCCCATCCCCCAGAATCTCAGCAGCCCAGCAATTCAAGAAACCAGAAATCAGAAACCAGAATTCGATAGGGAAACAACGACCCGAAAACCGAAGTCGTTGAGGAAGTCGACAGGCGCGTCCCTGAGACGGAAAGCGCAGGTGGCCTCCCCCCGGTCGTAGTCCCACGACCCGCCACGCAACACGCGTAAGTCCGACCCGTCTAGTTCCTCGCGGCCGTCGTCCGAATGATAAGGGTAACGATAATCAGGTATGTATATGCTCTGCCTGCCCCACCGGCTACGCGTCCACTCCCACACATTGCCCGCCATATCCAGCAAGCCAAAAGAGTTCGCACCGTCGGGAAACATCCCTACAGGACTCGTCTCGCCAAGACCGGTCTCTTCGGTATTCGCGCGCCCCTCCTGCCATTTGTTGCCCCAGGGCCACCGCGAACCCTTCGGCCCGCGGGCAGCCTGCTCCCACTCAGCTTCCGAGGGCAGACGGACGGTGTAACTTTCTTCTTCAAGCGTGCACTTCGTGACCCTTCCTGGCTGCCATATTTTGAGTTCGTGTCCGCGACGCGCCAATTGCTCCTGAAGCCAACGGCAATAGGCCAGCGCCTCGTGCCAGCACACTCCCACCACCGGCCGCGTCGCCGCACCCCACCGTGGGTCGCCCCAATAGAACGGTTGGTCGCGTCGATCGGCAGGCCGCCGTGCCAGCCAATCGACGTACTTCCGCTTGAGGTCGACATCGTCGATGCCCGTCAGGTCGGCTTCCGTCCCCTTGCGCCAGGCCCAGCCCGCCGGCGTCCACAATTCCCGCTTCTGGTACCCGCCATCGGCGACGAACAGAGCGTATTGCGCGTTCGTGACCGGATACCGGCCCATGAAGTACGCGGGCAGCTTCACCGTGTGGGCCGGCCGCTCATTATCCCACGCATCGGCGTCTCCTTCCGGACTGCCCATCGTGAACGCACCGGCCGGAATCTCGACCCACAGCGCATCCGGCCGGCGCCCGGTGCGATCGCTAACGACGCCGACGCCCGGTCGCGGGTCGCCCAGACGACCCAGGATATCGCCGGCTGCCAGGCGCTCCCTCACTGGCAGCTCTCCACCCTCCACGAGCCGCACCAGCCAGCGCCTGGTCCGCTCAACGACGGCGCCGTAATGCGGCTGTTGCGTCGCCGCGTCGCCCAGGCGCAGTTCGGCGATGGCCTGCCCGGCCAGCGCCGCCGCGCGCCAGTGGGTCTCGGTGATCCCGGTCAGCTGCTCCGGTTCCTGTGGCGCCAGCGTGTTGATCACGTTGATCGCGTCGCCCAGACCGCCCTGGCGCTTCTTGCCGATGCCCAGCAGAAAGACCTCGCGCCACCAGGACGGGTCCTGCCATACCAACTCCCGCAGCCGGGTTGCGAACTCCGGCTCGGTATTGGCGAGATGACACGCCGCCAGGTACTCCTGGAACGAGCGGTGCGGAAATGCGTAGACCTCCTCGCGGCGGGCGATCAGCAGTCCCGCCCGCTCTTTCAGGTAGGCCAAAATAACATCGGGTTTTACCTCGCCGAGCAGCGGCTTGAAGGCCTGCAGCACGTCGCCCTCGGACACATCGGCGGGGCCGCCATCGCGATCGCCGTGCTCTCGCTGTGCCGCGTGCGCCCGATACGCCAACGACTCCAGGGCGGTCCGGATGCGCGCCTCACCCACGCCCAGTGCCTGGGCAATGCCTGGCTCCACCACCAGTTCGCCATCCGGACTCCGCGTCTCGCGCTGCCGCTGCCAGCGCCCCAGCAGCAGTTTGACTGTTTCCTCGTAGAGACTGGCCCGATCTTCCGGCAGCTGTCCCCAACTGGAATGCAACGTCGCCATAAGTGTGAGCAGGAGCGGCCGCGAGGCCAGGTCGGCCAGGTACGGCCGCTCCTGCAAAGCTGTTTGCAGCCCACCTGCCCGGCTGCTCGCCGTCGCCTTATCCCAGCCCATAAACGGTCGCACCGCCGCGTACCAGCGCGCCACGAAACGCGTCGCCTGTTCCTCGCTGAACGGGGCCAGCGCCAGGGTAGCGAACTGCGGCAGCCGCCAGCGTTTATCTGCGTAAGCATAGGGCCGGGCCGTGACCAGCAGGCGCGCCGGTATGTCCGCCAATGCCTCCGACAAGGCACGCACGGCCTGTAGCAAGACCACTCGCCTGCGGTGCGCCTCCGGCACTTCGTCCAGGCCGTCCAGCAGGAAGAACCCGCCCTCGGCCAGCAGGCGCTTCTGGAGGTAGGGCAGGAGCTTGCCGGCTGCTGCCTGCCCCAGGTGGCTGGCGATGTCGCAGGCCAGCGCGTTCCACAGCATCGCGGCCGTGCCCACCTGCGCATCGGACGGGATGCAGCGGGCAGCCACGTCCCGAAGCACGAGCCGCACCGGCAGGAGATCCCGCCATGCGACCGGCAGGGCCGCATCGTGCGTGCTGAGCAAGTAGGTAAGGTAGTTGACGAAGGTGGTCTTGCCGGACCCCGGATCGCCCAAGAGCACGGTCCGGGCCGCAGGCGGCTCGGCCAGCGCGGCCAGCAGCTTCGTCCTGTCCCCACCCTCGCCGCGCATCAGCCGCAGCGCCCAGGCACGCTCGCCCTCCCCGCGCTCCTGAGCCGGCGCGACTACGTCCAAATCAACGTAGATGTCGGGCAGCGGGACCGGCTGTTCGCCGCTCGTGCGCACAAACTCGGTGTCGATCACGCCCAGCGGCAGGCGGCGACAATCGGCCGAGACCGCGCGATAGTAGGCTTGCAGCAGGTCGTCGGGCGGTTCGTCGCCGTAGACGAACTTGTTTCCCATGACCTTGTCGCCACTCACCTCGTCACCCTGGATGATCTTGTCGCGGCCCACAAAATCGCCGCCGCCCGTATGCACGCTGCCGAACACGACCGCCCCGCCACCGGTCTTCACCCGCTCCACGAACTCACCGATGCGCCCCCAGTCCGTTGGCGGGACACTGTGCCGGCGGTAGCCGGTGATCAGCTCGTCCGACACCGCCTCGGCCAAGGCTGCCGCCAGGCTGTCCGCGTCCGTGTAGGTCGCGTACTTCACCCCCAGCGAGCGGGCGTAGTCCGCCACGCCGGCCGGGGCCTGGGCGCTGAGGAACACCAGCAGTGGTTTGCCGGCCGCCTGCGCCGTCTGCACCTCGGCCTTGACCGGATCGGTGACGCCGGCTCCCAGAAGCAGCACGAAGATGTCGCAGCCGCGCACGTGGCTCAGGTACGATTCGGCCAGGGGCTTTGAAGAGGCCGGGCTGTGCTCGAAGGCCCACGGCCGCGAAAGCGGAATGGCCTGGATGGCAACCTGCGCGGCCTGGCGCTCGGCAGCCATGCCCCCGATCACCGAACTGATGAATACCAGCAGCGGGTTTTCCATCAGTCCAACTCCCGCGCTAACCAGGCTGACTTCCAGCTTACAAATAGCCTTCGGCTGGGCCAATGACAACCCGAAACCCAACGGTGCGGTGGGCACCCCGCGATTCCGGCCCGTGCCGGGAGGCGCAGCGCGTTGCCCGTACGCGACTGAGTGCCCCGCCCCCGCGGATCACACCGCCCCCCTCCTCACTCGATGCACTCTGTCCATCCGCCTCGTACGGGTAACGTACGTATGGGTTCAGTGTCCATTCCCATACGTTGCCGGCCATATCGTACAGCCCGCTGGATGTCGCACCAGCCGGGAAGATGCCTACCGCCGTCGGCCGATTAATGCCCGTTCCCTTGATGTTTGCGCGCTGATGATTCCAGGCTTCGTTCCCCCAGGGATGCAGTCGACCATCCCCGCTTCTTGCTGCCTTCTCCCACTCGGCCTCGGTTGGCAGCCGCACCACGTAATCTGATGGAATCCATTCTACGAGCGTTCTGAGCTTTATCTCCAACCATGTTGCATAGGCCATGGCCTCGAACCACGAGACGCTGGCCGCCGCGCGATTGGGATACAGCGGCCGCTCCCACTGCATGGACGCCAGTCTCATATTATTCGCTTTGCCACGGCTCCCGTCTGACATCTGCTGCTGCACGCCATCGTAACGCATCTCACGCAGCCAAGCTCGCGCTGCCCCTCTCCACCAAGGTTTACTCACATCATAGCCATTGTCAAGCCAAAACGCCCGGAGCTGACCCACTGTCACCGGATAGCGGGCGATCCAGTAAGTATAGTGCATATCGATCGTGGCCGGATTATCCATCTCGTCAAGAGCCGCGTCCCTTTCATCGATGCCGCTACCCATCACGAACGATCCAGTCGGAATCTCCACGAATCCAAAGGTCGATTCGGGTTCGCCTCGGTACGATATTGGCAAGCCATAAACCTCCGGGGAGAAACGCGGATCGCCCAACCGGCTCAGAATATCGCCAGCCGCGCTGCGTGCACTGGCGGGTACACTCAACCGCGTATCTTGAAGTAGTGTCAGGAGATGCGCAGCTTGCTTGCGCCGGAGGTCTGGAATCGGACGTTCCAATTCCAAAAGCGCCGAGCCGGCCAGCTCGGCCCCGGCTAGCCGGAGCAGATCGCTTCCTTCTAGTTGGGACAGCCAATCCAGGTATTCAGCCGCGGCAGGTGGGTCTTCCATCTGCAGGAAACCGTAGGTGAGCAGGAGGACCTCGCGCCACCAACTCTCCGTGAGGTGGCCGGCCAGCGTCGCCCTGCCCGCCTCTCGCTGCTGGGCCAGCAGGCGTGCGGCCAGGAATTCCTGAAAGGTCAGGTGCATAAACTGGAAGAACTCGGCCCGTTCTTCGAACAGACCGCCCCGATAGCGCACCGCCTGGAGGAACGTGTTGAGCGTGTTCGGATCCAGATGCTGCGCAAGCATCGCCCGGACGCCCTCCTCGCGCACGGCCGCACCGCTCCGCTTGCCTTCGTGCATCGCCAGCGCCAGTTCGCTCAGCCAATCCCGCTGCGCATCCCAGGGCCCGCCCCAGTTGATCAAAGCCTGGCGCGCCGGATCATCCGGGATGTACTGCGCCTGGATAATGGCCTTCGTGCACGCCTCGTAGAGCCGGGCGCGCTCCCGCGGCAGCTCCGTCTCGCCCCACTGCACGCTCACCACCATCGTGGTCATTAACGGTGTGCTGATCAGCGGTGGCAGGGTGCGTTCCTGGCGCCGCTCATTGATATTGTCGATAGCAGACACCAGTTTATCCCGATTGCCTGACACGTCTTCGGGGTACAGCCGCCGGCACCAGTTCTCGACCAGTGTGGCGATCTGGTCGCGGTTCAGATCCTGCACGTCCAGCCGGGTGAAGTCGTCGCCAAACACCGCCTCCTCGCGGTAGCCCGCCTCACGCGCAGTGACAATGACGCGATTGCCGGGAAAGATGTCGTGCACCAGGTCGTCCACCTCCTGGCGCACCTGGCCGCGTTGATCCCGGCTGGTGATTTCGTCCAACCCATCGATCATCAACAGGCAGCCGCTCCCCAGTAGCAGCCGGTCGAAGAAGTCCTCCGATGTTTCGAGCGCCGGGCTGCGCCGCCGAAGATACCAAGGGATGAAGCCGGCCAGAGTGTCCGTGCGCGGATCGATAAGCGGGCGTTCACGGGCAGCACAGCACTTATTCAGGTAGTCCCGATAGTAGCGCAAAGGCACTACCAGGGGAATGAGCAGGCGTTCGCCGGGCAGCTTGTAGGGCAGGATACCATTGGGCTGAGCCGCGGAGGCCAGGGTGGCGGCTAGGTAGGCCAAGACGGTGCTCTTGCCGCTGCCTGCACCGCCCACGATCGCGAGGCGATCCGAGAGCGTGAGGAGGTGGTCCAGACCGATCGATTCGCCCGTCCGCTCCTCGTCGCGGTTCAACGCGAATAATGCTTGCATGCGTTCCATGCCAGTCTTGCCGGTCAGCGCGGCTTCCAATTCACGCCGAGTCGGCGGCTTGAAACGGCGCAGGGTGAGCGGGACAAAGACCTCGGTCAGCTTGCGTATGGACGCGGGACGGGCGGTCGGCGCGCCTTCCAAACCGAACATACGCGCGCGGCCGTAGGCGTTCTGCACCCAGCCCAGATAGTTGCTCAGGACGCGCTCGACCCGGTCAGCGCCCAAACGCGGGTTGCCGGGTGCCGATTGGTAAACCTGGATGACATCGCCCGTGACCTTGCCGGAGATGATTAGGTTGTAGTCGCCTCGAGAGGCTACGCCTTCTCCGGTATTCGTAACCGCAGCTTGCCGCTCCAACTCGGCGAGTTTGCGTCTCGTTGCGGCAATTTGGGCTTGCAGATCAGTATCGTCGGGATCGCTCATGGTCCAGCCTCACCTATCTGTCAGCGCCTGTCCGTCTCCCCGGCGACTCGCCGAAAGAGGCTCCCCGCCATCTGAATCGCCTTGGCGACCAGCGCACCCAGCGCCGTGGCGGCCGTGATGCCCTCCAGGATCTCGTGCACGTTCTCCAGGCCGCGGGTGACCCGGCCTGCCGGCAGCGCGTCCCGCCTGGCGAGCTCTTCGACCCTGGCCAGCTCAGCAGCTGCCTCCATGCGATCGCTGGAAGCGGGCAGCGCGGCCAGCTGCTGCCGGATCTCCTCGAGCAGCGCCTGGAACTCGGCGCGCCCGCCCTCGGGCTTGGTAACCGCGTTCGTCACCCGCACCTCGCCGCGCACCTTGCCCGTGATCACCGTGTTGCCGTCCCCGACGAACGCGACACCCGAACCGGTGTTGACCGTGCTGCCATCGCCCGTCACGACCTTGTCTCTCCCGATGAAGTCGCCGCCGCCCGTGTGCACGCTCTCGCCGACATACGCGCCCCCGCCGGTGTCGATGTGCTGGCGGAAATAGCGCGCGCTCTTCTCCGGACTGACCTCGCGTGCCGCCATGCCCGCGGGCAGCGGCTCGTCGCCCGCGAAGTCGCCTAATGCCGTCGCGCCTTTGTACAGCGCCACCGCGAACGGGCCGACCCCCCGCAGCACTGTCAGCTCTGGCTCCTGCACCGCGTGGCACTGGTCTTTGACGGTGTCGCCGACCGCCTCGTACAGGTGCTCGTACAGGCTGAACGCGCTGATGAAGCCGTTAGTGTTGCGCACGCTCCCTTTACCTCGCAGCCCGTCCACCAGCGCCTGGGTGAAGATCGAGAGCGTCCCTTTGCCGATGTAGGAGACCTGCTGCTCGCGGCACGCCGCGATGAGGATGCGTCCCTGACCCGTGCCCAGCAGGGCAGCCGCCGCGTCCGCATCCGGGTTGCTGGCGTCCAGCGTCTCCGGCGCGATGTCCAGCGAGGGCGAGAGGTTGCCGGAGTGGCAGGCGTTGAAGAGCAGCAGCATGCGCTGCGCCGCGATGCCGCGCAGCTTTTGCAGGAGCTCCGCCTCACTCACGCCGGTGCCGGCCACCACACGGCCGTTCTGCACCCGCGCGTCGTGGCCCACCAGGTAGTAGTTGCCGTCCGTACCCAGCGCGCCGTGGCCGCAGAAGAAGAGGAACGCGGTGTCGTCCGGTTTCGCGGCGGCTGCAAGATCGTCGAGCGCGGCGAGGATGCCGGCTTTGGTCGCACCTGCGTCGTGGACGACCTGCACCTGGCCGGCCGGGTAGCCGCAGGCGTTCGCATCGCGCAGCACGGCTGCGACCGCTTCGGCGTCGGTCACGGAAATCCGCACGTCGATGCCGGGATGATGCCGGTGGGTGCCCACGCCGATGACGAGGGCGTGACCTTTGTCGAATGCCATCGGGACCTCCTCTGTCAAGGAGTCGGGAGCGACAGCCCGGACCACTGGCGCTGCGCGAGCCATGAGGCGGCCCGGTCATGGTGTGTAATCAGGTATAGTTGCCATTGTAGCATGTCGCACAAAGCATCGCAACAGCTTCTGGCCTGGCGACGCAGACGCGGCTGAGTGCAAGGCGACACGCGGCTGGCAAAGTGGTACCGGTGCAGAGGTGGATCTGCAATGACCAAGGTAGAATAGGCAGGTGTCGAGACGAGGCCCCGGGCCAACCTGCCGGGCTCTGTGCACCAGAGGCGGCTGAACCTGAGCCAGGGGCGTGAGGAGGATTTCAGTCTTCTCCTCACGCACTTTGCCATCGAACGCCTGCTGGTCCGATTGAGCTGTTCAGCAGAGGCCGGGCCTTTCGCCCTTGGAGGCGCACTGGCATCCTTCAACGAACAGCACAGCGCGGCCGAAGATCAGCCCCTATCGCGCGCGCTCCGCCAGGTGACGGTGCGTGCCGTCGCACAGGGGCTTGCTGCCCGAGTGCCCGCAGTTGCAGAGGGTGACGCGGTTGCGGATCTCGAACGGCTGGCCGTCCGAGCGCAGGACCGGGATGCCGCCGGTCACCCAGAGCGGGCCCGCGATGGGACCGTCGGAGGTGATCTCGGTCGTCACCGCGACCTGCTGGGGCAGGTCGGGCTCGATCTCCGGGCCGTCCTCCTCGATGCTGTAGGTCAGCGCGCCCGATGGGCACCGCTCGACCATGGCCATCACCAGCGAGCGCACCCGGGTGTCGCCGGTGGCCGCGACGAGCTGGGCCATGCCCGCATCGCGCAGCCCGCAGAAGCCCGACGACATGCACAGCGTGGGATCTTTCCTGACCACGATGCGCGTGCCGCGCGGGTAGACCATGGCGCGCTCCGCGGTGACGCCGGTGTCGGCCGTTTCCGTGCCGTCGAACCCCTCCACCCGGTGGGTGCCGTCGCAGAAGGGCTTGTTGGATGACCGGCCGCAGCGGCAGAGCGAGTAGTCGCTGTCGCCCGTGTCGATCGCACCCTCCAGCCGCCAGGTGAGCGGCTCGCCGTGCTCGGACACCACCTGCGTCTTGCGCACCAGGGGCACACCGCCCTCCACCCGGTACGATCCGTTCTCCCTGATGATGATCCGCTTTTCCCTGGGCGGGCCGCCCGCTTCATCTGCTGCCATGTGATCCACCCCTTTTGATTGGCTTGACGACTGGCGTTCGGGAGGTAGTATAGCACGCGGCAGCGCTCGCGCACACGTTGACTTTGCAGCGATCTGGCGGTAGTCTGGGCGGACGCAAGTCGTTCTTTCCCAGACCTCATCGGAGATGCCATGCACCGCGATCACCTGTCCCCACGCACGTGGTTTGTCCTGGCCGTCCTCGCAACGACCGGGCAGATCGCCTGGGCGGTCGAGAACAGCTGGTTCAACACCTTTGTGTACGACATGCTCACCCCCGATCCGCGGCCGGTCGCGCTGATGGTCGCGGCCAGCGCCATCACCGCCACGCTGACCACCCTGATCATGGGGACGCTCAGCGACAGGTCACGCTCACGGCTGGGGCGGCGCAAGCCGTTCATCCTGTTCGGCTACATCCTGTGGGGAATCTCCACCGTGCTCTTTCCCACCGTGGCGTACGTCAAGGCGACCGGCCTGGCCGTTGCCCTGGTAGTGATCGCGGATTCGCTGATGACGTTGTTCGGGTCGACCGCCAACGATGCAGCCTTCAATGCCTGGACAGCAGACATCGCCACGTCCTCGATCCGCGGACGCGTGGAAGGCGTGCTGAACCTGGCCGTGTTCCTGGCGCAAATCATCACCCTCACGGCCGCGGGCGCACTGATCGACTCGGTCGGCTATTTCGTCTTCTTCTACGCGTTGGGCGCGATCGTCATCCTGGCGGGTCTGGTGGCCGGCGCCCTGTTGCAGGAACCGCCCCCGCCCGCAGGAACCGACGAACCGAGGGGCAGCTTCGGCTCCGAGTTTGCCGGCCTGTTCCAGTGGCAGACCGTGCGGCAGAATCGCAACCTGTTCCTCCTGCTGCTCTTCATCATGGTCAGCAGCATCGGGATGCAGGTCGCATTCCCCTACCTGATCGTCTATCTCGAAAACTACATCGGCATCACCAAGACGCAGTTCAGCATCATCGGCGGCGCAGTCATGGTGGGAAGCGCGGTGCTCGCGGTCCCGTTCGGCCTGCTCGCCGACCGGCAGGACCGGCGCAAGATGATCGCGGTCGCCATCGCGATCAGTGCGGCCGGCGGATTCGCCCTCTCCTTCGCCCGCGCCATTCCCTGGCTGGCCCTGACCGGGCTGCTCTGGCAGGCGTTCAGCATGGCCGCGAGCATCGCCGCGGTCGCCTGGCTGAAGGATCTCCTCCCCGAGCAGAGCCGAGGCAAATTCCTGGGCATCCGCATGATCTTCTGGATAGCCATCCCGATGGTCGTAGGGCCGTGGATAGGCGCGGCCTTGATCCGCAGCTTCGGCGCTCCCACCACGCTCAACGGCCAGGCCGGCTTCATCCCTGCGCCCGTGATCTTCCAGGTGGGGGCCATCATCGCGCTGCTGTCGCTGATCCCGCTGTCCTTCACGCGGCGCCAGGCAGCCGGTTGACTTGTGTGAACCGCGGGCGAGGAGGTCGAGGATGGCAGCACCGTGCAGGGAAGAAATACCGGCGAGGAACGTGCGCATCAGCGGCGGCTTCTGGGGCGAGCGGCTGGAGACGAACGCGCGGCGGGCCATCTTCCACCAGTGGGACCAGCTCGAGGCCAGCGGGTGCATCGACAACTTCCGCATCGCCGCGGGCGAGCTGGAGGGCCTGCGCGAGGGCTGGTTCTTCGCGGACTCGGATGCGGCCAAGTGGCTGGATGCGGCCGCGCGCATCTCCGTCCACCATCCCGACGCGCGGCTGACCGCGCTCATGGATGGCCTCATCGCGCTCCTGGCCCGCGCGCAGGCCCCGGATGGCTACCTGTTCACCTATAACCAGATCCACTTTCCCGGCACGCGGTGGGCCAACCTGCAGATCGAGCACGAGCTCTACTGCCATGGGCACCTGATCGAGGCGGGCGTCTCCCACTTCGAGGCCACGGGCCGGACCGGAATGCTGGACGTGGCCCGGGCCGCGGCGGACCGGATCGTGGCCGACTTTCGCGGCCGCGGGCCGGCCTGCACGCCCGGCCACGAAGAAATCGAGATCGCGCTGCTGCGGCTGCACCGCGTCACGGGCCATGCGCCCTACCTGGAGCTGGCGCAGCAGTTCATCGAGCAGCGCGGCCGCACGCGGTTCTTTGCCCCCGCCATCCTGCGCCAGAACCGGGATGTCGCGGAGCGCAAGAAGATCGTGGCCGGGCGACGGCAGGCGTACCTGGCCGCGCACCCCGACTACGATCCGGGCAAGATCCCACCGGACAATGCGGCTCCCCAACCCCGTGACGCCGCACTCCGCTGGGCTGCCAGCGCGCTGGCAGGGAAATACTTCCAGCAGCACGCGCCCGTGCGCAGGCAAACCGTCCCGGTGGGACACGCGGTCCGCTTCGGCTACCTGCAGACCGCGGTCGCCATGCTCTACTGCCTGCAGGGGGACGCGACGCTGCTCCCCGCGCTGCACGCGACCTGGGAGCGCATGGTGGCGCGGCGCATGTACGTCACCGGCGGGACCGGCTCGCTGCCCAGCCTGGAGGGCTTCGGCCGCGACTACGAGCTGGATCCCGAAATCGCGTACGCGGAGACCTGCGCCGCGCTCGCGGGCCTGGCCTGGAACTGGCAGATGGCGCTGATCACCGGCGAGGCGCAGTACAGCGACCTGCTCGAGTGGCAGCTCTACAACGCGGCTGCGACCGGCATGGGCCTGGACGGCGAGTCGTACCTGTACAACAATCCGCTGGCCTGTCGCGGCATGGTGACGCGGCAGCCGTGGTACGCGGTGCCGTGCTGCCCGTCCAATCTCTCGCGCACCTGGGCGGAGCACGGCCGGCGCCTCTACAGCCTGGCAGGCCGAGATCTGTCCATCCACCAGTACATCACGAGCCAGGCCGAGGTGGGCGAAGGGATGCGGATCGAGCTGGTCTCGGGCCTGCCCTGGGACGGCCACGTGAGCATCCGTCTGCGTCTCGCCTCCGCAATGCGGCGCACGCTCCACCTGCGCGTGCCCTCCTGGACCGGCTCGCTCTCGGCCAGCCTGAACGGCGGCGCACCCATCGAGGCCCGGCCGCTGCCCTCCGGCCCGGACACGGCCTCGGGGCTGGCGCCGCATCGCTCGACCTGGCTGGCGATCGAGCGCGAATGGCACGACGGCGACGTGCTGGCGCTCGAGCTCACCCTGCCCATCCGCAGCCTCCGGCAAGACCCGCGGCTGCCCCGCTGCGGCGGGATGGCGGCCATCGCGCGGGGACCGCTGGTGTACTGTCTCGAGAGCACGGACAACCCGGACGTAGACATCTTCGACGTCGAGGTGGATGCGTCCTCGCTGAGGCCCGTCCCCGCGCCCGATCTGCTGGGCGGGGTGACGCTGCTGCAGGCCGAGGGCCGCTGGGGAGCGGGCGCCACACAAGGTGCGGACGCACGAGGGACCCTGACCTTCATCCCGTACATGCTCTGGGCGAACCGGGGTCCATCGCAGATGAACGTCTTCGTGAGGCAAAGGACCTGGCCATGACCACACCCCACTGGCAGCCCGTCCCCGGGCGCATGATGACCCGCTGGGCCGCAGACGTCGACCCTGCCTGCCCCCTGCCCGAATACCCCCGCCCCCAGATGGTCCGCGAGGGCTGGACGAACCTCAACGGCCTGTGGGACTACGCCATCGCACCGCGCGGGCAGGAGCGGGTCGAGGCTTTCGACGGCCGGATCCTCGTCCCGTTCGCGGTCGAATCCGCGCTTTCCGGCGTCGGTAAGCCGTTGGAACCGGACCAGCGCCTGTGGTACCGGCGCACCTTCGCCCATCCCCTCTCCGGGCTGCCGGCGGAGGCAGGGGCGGGGCCGCGCGTCCTGCTCCACTTCGGCGCGGTCGACTACCAGTGCGATGCCTGGGTCAACGGCCAACACGTGGGCAGCCACACCGGCGGGTATCTGCCTTTCACGTTCGACATCACCGCCGCGCTACGAGACGGCGACAACGAGCTGCGCGTCGCGGCCTGGGATCCCAGCGACACCGGGCTCCAGCAGTGCGGCAAGCAGGCGCTGCAGCCCAGGCAGATCTGGTACACCGCGGTCTCAGGCATCTGGCAGACGGTCTGGCTGGAGGTCGTGCCCGCGACCTACATCGCGGGGCTGAAGATCACCCCCGACCTCGATGCCGCGACGGTCACGGTGGCGGTGGACCTGGCTGGCGAAGGCCACGGCCCCGCGGCCGCCGGCGATATCCGCGTTGCGGTGTACGACGGGGACACGCTCGTAGCATCTGCCGGGACGCAGTCCCCCGTGACAGCAGCGGCCGCGGCAGAGCTCAGAATCTCCATCCCGCAGCCGAAGCCGTGGAGCCCTGCCGCGCCCCACCTCTACGACCTGGTCGTGCAGGCCGGCGACGACACGGTGACCGGCTACTTTGCCATGCGCAAGTTCAGCCTGGCGCGCGCTGCGGACGGGCACATGCGCTTCCATCTGAACGATGAGCCGCTGTTCCTGTTCGGCCCGCTGGACCAGGGGTACTTCCCCGACGGCCTCTACACCGCGCCGACCGACGAGGCGCTGCGCTTCGACGTGGAGTACGCGCGGCGGATTGGCTGCAACCTGATTCGCAAGCACGTGAAGGTGGAACCCGCGCGCTGGTACGCTCACTGCGACCGCCTGGGGATGATCGTCTGGCAGGACATGCCCAATGGCGGCAGGCCGGTGAGCAACGCAACCACCCTCCTCGAACTCGCCTTCGACCGGCGAACGCGCGACGACCGGGGCCTGGCCGCGCGGGGGCGTGCGGAGGAGGAGAACCGGCGGCAGTTCCGCGCGGAGCTGCAGGGGATGATCGAACACCTCTACAACGCGCCGTGCATCGCGGCCTGGGTGCCGTTCAACGAGGGGTGGGGCCAGTTCGAGGCCCGGGCGATTGCAGCCTGGGTCAGGGAGCTGGATCCGACGCGCTCCGTGGACCATGCCAGCGGCTGGTTCGACCAGGACGGGGGCGATTACTGCAGCCGGCACATCTACCGGCTCTCCCTCCGGCGCCGGCGCCCGCGGCGGTGCAGCCGGGCATTCGTCATCTCCGAGTTCGGCGGCTACGGCCTGAAGATCGCCGGGCATGCCTGGGACGAGGAGCGGGCATTCAGCGTTCGCATCTTTGCGACTCCCGCGGCGCTGGCCGCGGCCTATGACTCGCTCCTGGAGAAGGAGCTGAAGCCGCTCATCCCGCGCGGGCTGATGGCCGCGATCTTTACCCAGACGACCGATGTCGAGATCGAGATCAACGGCTACCTGACCTACGATCGCGCGGTGGAGAAACTGCCGGCCGCCCGCCTCGCCGCGGCCCACCGGGAGTTGTACGAGAGCTGATAGGATTGTCCCCAGACCGAATAAGTGATAAAGTACTCTTGTTCTTCTAATCGATCACGCCTCTGGATTATTATGTCAAGGAGGACATCCGTGGCGCTTCCACAGCTTTTCGAGTTCTATGTGCGGCCGCGCATCCTCTACGGCCCAGGCAGCCTACGTGAAATCGGCTTCGAGGCCGGCAAGCTCGGCTGCACCCGCGCGGCGATCGTCACCGACAAGGTGCTGCACGGAGCCGGACTGGCTCAGAAGGTCATCGACGGCCTCGCGGGGTCCGGGGTGACGGTGGGCGGCATCTTCGACGACGTGCCGCCCAACTCCGAGGTGCAGGTCGTCGAGCGCGGCGCGGCGTTTGCGGCCGCGGCTGGCTGCGATCTGCTGATTGCGCTGGGCGGCGGCAGCGTGATGGACACCGCGAAGGGGATGAACGTGCTGCTGAGCGAGGGCGGCAGCCTGCTGGACTACGAGGGCGCAGGCCTGCTCACCCGGCCGCTGCGGCCCTTCATCGCCATCCCCACCACGGCCGGCACGGGCAGCGAGGTCACCATTGCCGCGGTCATCCGTGACGAGGCCCAGGGGCTGAAGCTGGAGTTCAACAGCCCCTTCATGATGCCGGACCTGTCGATCCTCGACCCGGAGCTCACCGTCTCCCTGCCCCCGGGCCTGACCGCGGCCACGGGAATGGATGCACTCACGCACGCGATCGAGTCGGTCATCTCCACCGGCAGCCAGCCGCTCAGCGATGCGTTGGCCACCGGCGCGATCAAGCTGATCGCAGCGAACCTGCGCCAGGCCGTGACGCAGGGCGACGACCTGGAGGCGCGCGGCAGCATGCTGCTGGCCGCGAACATGGCGGGCATCGCGTTCAGCAACGCGCTCCTGGGCATCGTGCACGCGATGGCGCACCCGTGCGGCGGCCGCTACGGGGTGCCCCACGGCGTCGCCAACAGCATCCTGCTGCCGTTCGGGATGGAATACAACCTGCCGGCCTGTGCGGACCGGCTGGCAGAGGTCGCTGCCGCGCTGGGCGTCGACACGCGCGGCATGGACGCTGAGGCGGCAGCCCTTGCCGGAATCGCGGCCGTGCGCCAGCTCGCGGCAGACTGCGGGCTGCCCGCGCGCCTTTCGGAGGTGGGCGTGCCCCGCGACGGCCTGGCCCAGCTGGCCGCCGACTCGCAGGGCGACGCCATGATGATGACCAATCCGCTTTACGCGGGCGAGGAAGAAGTCCTCGCTCTGTACGAGGCCGCGTACTAGCCAAGGTGCCATTAGGTGCCCGGCACTTGGCAAGTGCCGGGCACCTGACCACAAACGAAAAAGGAGAATCACATGCCAGTCTTCAAGGATACCGAGCAAATGTATGACTGCATCGGTGCAGTGCTGGACTTCTTGCGGGAGGACCCGAAAGCGTCCACCGCATTTCGCAAGTCGGGCCTGGTCATCCGCTTCAAGTACAGCGACCCCGACGGCGAGATCACCATCGACGGCAGCCAGGACCCGATCTCGCTCACCTGCGGACCGTGCGACAGCAAGCCGACCGTGGACATGACCATGTCGGCCGACACCGCGCACCAGTTCTGGCTCGGCAAGCTGAATCTCGTGGCCGCGCTCAACCGGGGCGCGATGACCGCCAAGGGCCCCATCCCGTCCATCATGAAGCTGCTGCCGGCCATCAGCCCCGCGTACAAGCAGTACCCGGAGATCCTGCGCGCGAAGGGGCTGGCGCACCTGATCTAGGCGGAGGCACCCTTCGGCTACGCCACTTCGTGGCTCCGCTCAGGGTGCCTGGGCTTTCACCAAATCTTGGATTGCCGGCAGGAGGGCGCCATGCACGGCTATACTGGCAAACTGCTCGAAGTTGACCTGAGCACGGGCGCGACGCGCGACCTTCCACTGGACCCCGGGCTGGCGCGCGACTACATCGGCGGCAGCGGGCTGGCGGCCAGGCTGTACCTGGATCGCGTGGGCGGGGCGCCCTACCCCGCCCCGCTCGACCCGGCCAATCCCCTGATCGTGATGACCGGGCCGGTGGCAGGCCACCTGCTGCCCGGCTCCAGCCGCTTCGCACTCTGTGCGCGCTCGCCCCAGACCGGCCTGTGGGGCGAGGCGAGCTGCGGCGGCTTCTTCGCGCCCGCGCTCAAGGCAGCCGGGTACGACGGCCTGATCGTCACCGGTGCGGCGAGCAGCCCGGTTTACCTGCTCGTCGAAAACGGCCAGGCCGAGCTGCGCGATGCCGCGCACCTGTGGGGAAGGGACACCTACGAGACCGACGATGCCCTGAAGGCAGCCCACGGCGCTGCGGCTCGCACGGTGAGCATCGGCCCGGCGGGCGAGAACCTGGTGTGCTATGCCGCGGCCGTCCACGACAAGGGCCACGTCGCCGGCCGCACGGGCATGGGCGCGGTCATGGGCAGCAAGCGGCTGAAGGCGATCGTGGCGCTGGGCAAGGGGAAACCCCCTGTGGCCGCGCCCGCCAGCCTCAAGCCGCTGCGCGAGGACGTGCTGGCCAGGCAGGCAGACAACCTCACATCCCAGACCTTCCATGCTTACGGCACGGATGGCGCGATGTACGTGGGCTCGCTGATGGGCGATGTGCCGTTTCACAACTGGCGCGCGGGCGAGTGGGACGACGACGCGATCCAGGCGCTCGACGGCGCCACGATGGCGGAGACGATCCTCACGAGCGCGGGCACCTGCCATTCGTGCTCGGTCGCGTGCAAGCGCGAGGTTGCCGTGGAGGACGGACCCTACATCGTGGCAAAGGGGCCCGGACCCGAATACGAATCGGTGGCCGCGTTCGGCTCCCTGCTGTTGGTGCCCGACCTGGCCGCGACCGCCGCGGCCAACGACCGCTGCAACCGCTACGGGCTGGACACGATCTCGTGCGGCGCAACCCTCGCGTTCGCCATCGAGGCGACCGAGGCCGGACTGTTGGACAGCCACCTGGCCTGGGGGGATGCCGCGGGGATCCTCCAGGCGGTGGACGAAATCGCGCACCGCCGCGGCTTGGGCGACCTGCTGGCCGAGGGATCTGCGGCCGTCGCGGACCGCCTCGGGCCTGCCGCGGCTGCTTTCGAGGTCACGGTCAAGGGGCTGGAGATGGCCATGCACAGCCCGCGCACGTATCACGGCCTGGGCATCGGCTACGCCACCGCGCCGCGCGGCGCGTGCCACAACGCGGCCAACGTCTACCTGATGATGGGCGGCGCGCTCTACCCGGAGCTTGGCCTGGAAGAGGGGCTGCCGGAGCAGTCGAGCGAGGGCAAGGCGCTCATGTCGGCCGTGGGGCAGGACTACGCGTGCGTCCAGAACGCGGCCAGCTTCTGCATGCTGAACAGCCTCAACCTCAGCCCGACGGAGATGGCCGAAGCGCTGGCCGCGGTGACCGGTTTCCCGTACACGGTGGAGGAGATCAAGCAGGCCGGCGAGCGGCTGTGGCAGCTCAAGCACGGCATCAACTACCTGCTGGGCGCGACCGCGGCGGACGATCGCCTGCCTCCGCGGCTGCTCGAGCCGCTGGAGGATGGCCCGACCGCGGGCTCCGTGCCCGACATGGCGCTGATGCTCTCCGAGTTCTACGCGCTGCGAGACATGGATGTGGAAGGACGTCCCTCGCGCGCACGGCTGGAGGCGCTCGGGTTGGCCGACCTCGCAGACCAGTTGGGGGTGTGAGGCGCGCAGCGCGTTGTATTGAAAATCAGAGTATACGGAGGATCTCATGTCTGAACCCGAACCTATCATCAGCCTCACCGCAGATCGCACGGTGATCGCACCGGGCGAGCCCGTGACCATTCGCTGGCACGTGGAGGGCGTCAAGGAGGTTTACTTCTTCACCCACGGCGAGGATTGGGTGGGGCACGGCGTGGCGGGCGTGGATGAGCGCACGGTCAATCCCACCCAGACGACCACCTACCGCCTGCTGATCGTCCGGCGCGACGACCGGCGTGAAACGCGCAACATCGAGATCCAGGTGGGGGGACAGGTCCCGCTGCCCGCGGGCCAGATGTTCTCGGTCGACAGGCCGGTGGTGCAGCCCGGCGAGTGCGCAACCTTCCGCTGGCACGTCGAAGGCGTCAGGGAGGTCTACTTCTACGCGGAGGGCCAGAACTGGCAGGAACACGGCGTGGCAGGCGTCGCAGAGAAGCAGGTCTGCCCACCGCACACGACCACCTACCGCCTGCGCGTGGTCAAGGCCGATGGCTCTGTGGAGGAGCACGGGATCCCGGTCGAGGTGCGAGCCTCAGGATGGGCCGGCAACCAGACCCTCTCGGTCGACCGGGTCCTGATCCGGCCCGGCGAATGCGTGACCTTCCGCTGGCGCGTCGAGGGGGTGAAGGCCGTCTACTTCCACGCGGAAAATGAGCCCTGGCAGGACCACGGCGTGGCAGGGGTCGCAGAAAAGCAGGTGTGTCTTGGCGCGACGACCACCTACTGCCTGCGGGTGGTCAAGCCGGACGATTCGCTGGAGATCCACTACATGACGGTGACGGTGGCTCCGTAGCAGAGAAGCGTTGTGCAGGGCGGTCCGTGGGAGCGGCGATTATTCACGCGTGTCATCGCGACCCTATCGCTGCCCCACCACCGCCCGGCGTTAAAGACGCCGGGCTACCTGGCAACGCCCGCTGAAGCGGGCTACACACGATAACTGACGTTTCGTAAGCCCCCTTGAGGGGGCGCTGCTTCGTAGCCTGGGTGTTGACGATGCTGTTGGCAAACACTAAACGGCCAACTGCATGGGTTGCAGACAGCCCAGGCGCGCTGGCCGGGTGGCGGCATGCGGCCGTCCCATCAGCCATAGAGCGGCGCGCTTCAAGTTTAGGG
>Ga0123332_1001806_pt1 | contig 20825 bp, 18 predicted proteins | sample BioC12SIPDNA_4_FD_89958 | JGI IMG/M metagenome (GOLD analysis project Ga0123332, IMG submission 89958) | Anaerobic biogas reactor microbial communites from Washington, USA - Biogas_R2_A C12 SIP DNA | ecosystem: Engineered > Bioreactor > Anaerobic > Unclassified | place: Washington, USA... | reverse complement strand
CGTGAGTGGCGCGGGGCGCACGCCCAAGCTGATGACGCATTACCCGGAATGCAACGAGAGCGTGGTCGCCTATAACGTCGGCTGCCATCGCCATACACCGGAAATCGACCAGGTGCTGTCGACGGCCGCCCAACGCGACGTGCAGGTCGTGTTCACGCCGCATTTGATTCCGATGGACCGCGGCATTCTGGCCACGGCGTACGCACAACCCCGGGGGCACGTGACCGAAGAGTCGCTCCTGGCCACGCTCCGCGCGTTCTACGCCGGGAAGCCGTTTGTGCGCGTGGTCGACCACCTGCCGGCGACCAAGGATGTCTCCGACTCCAACTTCTGTGACGTCACGGTGCGGCTGGTCCGGGGACGCGTGGTGGTTATCAGCTGCATCGACAACCTGGTCAAAGGTGCATCGGGCGCCGCCGTGCAGAACTTCAACCTGATGTACGGGTTCCCGGAAACCATGGCCTTCTGAGCGGCGGGCAACACCAGAGACTCATTGCCGCTCAACACCGAATCTGCCTACAGATCTGCCCACGGGATTGTTTTACGTCCAGATACGGACAGCCGGATGATCGGAAGGAGCACTGACGATGACGGGTTTCGTACCCAGCGGGTTTCGCCTGGCCGGCGTGCGTTGCGGGATCAAGAGCGATCCGACCAGGAACGACCTGACGTTGATCGTGACGGATGAGCCGTGCGTGGCGGCGGGGGTCTACACACGCAACCTGATCTATGCGGCGCCGGTCGCCGTTGATCGCGCCCGCACGCCGTCGTCGCGCATCCGCGCCGTGGTGGCCAATTCGGGCAACGCCAATGCCTGCACCGGGCAACGCGGTCTGCAGGATGCGCTGGATATGGCCCGCTGTGGAGCGGCCGTCTGCGGAGCGGCCGAGGACCAGGCACTGGTCCTCTCGACCGGCATCATCGGTGAGTTCCTCCCCATGGCCAAGATCCGCCAGGGGATCGAAGAGGCCGCCCGGCAGTTGGGCAGCGACGAGGCGGCGTTCGTCAGCGCCGCACGCGGCATCATCACCACCGATCGCTCCCATAAGGTGGCGCACCGCGCCGTGGACGTGGGAAACCGAACGATCCGGATCGCCGGCATGGCCAAGGGCGCCGGCATGATCGGTCCGAATATGGCCACCCTGCTGGGTATCGTCCTGACCGACGCCCCCCTGACGGCCGATGCCGCCCAATCGCTGCTCCAGGAAGCTGCCGACGCGAGCTTCAACTGTATCAGTGTCGAAGGCCATATGAGCACCAACGACACGCTACTGCTGCTGGCCAGCGGGGGCGCTGGCGGCCAACCACTGGCGGATACGGAGCGCGCTCTGTTCGCCGACGCCCTGCGCGAGATGTGCATCGAACTGGCCCGCACCATCCCCAACGACGGCGAAGGAGCCTCGCACCTGATCACGATCGACGTCCGGGGCTGCGCCACCGGCGCGGCGGCACGGAAGATCGCTCAGACCGTCGCCAACAGCGCGCTGGTCAAAACGGCTGTCGCCGGTGCAGATCCGAACTGGGGACGCATCGTCTCCGCCGCCGGCTACGCGCAGGTCCCCTTCGACCCGCTGGGCGTCACCCTGCACGTCAATGGCCAACTGCTCTACGAGCGGGGCGAGCCGGTCGGGTTCGACGCCGAAGCCGTCTCGCAGTCAATGCGCAGCGAGCGCGAAACCCGCATCGAATTGTCGTTCGCCGAAGGAGATGCCGCCATCCGCTTCTGGACCAGCGACCTGACGGTGGACTATGTGAAGATCAATGCCGACTACCACACCTGATCCGTGCCGACCCAGTTTGGGCCGACCCAGTCCCAATCGATGTAAACCGCTCAATCCGACTCCCGCCAGTACAAAACACTGAATATCTATAGAATGGCTGGGTTTTGTCCTGGAAAACGGACGTGATCGCAGTATGGTTGAGTTGGAGTCGATGTCAGTGCTTTTGCATGTCGGCTTCCCAAGACAGGCTTTCTCACCCCCGTGTTTGGGCAGGGACCGTCTCGCTGGATGGCCCTGCCTTTTCTTTTTTCTGATTGGCCGGCGCCCCGGGATCTGGTGGCGTTCGCGGCGCGCACCCGAGGTTCGGCCGTGGTGTGTGCCGATCCCGCCTCGCTCTCTCCCGCTGCTTGACAGAACGTGGGTTGTCGACTACTTAAACTCCTTTCGCGGTCCTCGGTTAGCTGCAGTGGATCTGGGGTTTGCCGGGGTTCAGTGCGGTAGTTCGGGCCAAGCCGGGTGGTGGGGCTGAGGGGGAATCAGCGCGATGAATCAGATCCTGGAAATCGACGTGCAGCGTAGCGGCGATCAGGACGGGGGGCTGGCCGAGCCGAGTCGGTTCGAGCCGGTGGCGGGGGGCGCGGAACTGGGGATGAGTGTGCCGGGGAGCACGTCGGACGACGAATTCGACGATTTTGACGAAAGCGATTTTGACGACGATTTTGACGACGACTTCGAGGAGGAACTCGGCGACGACGACGAGGATTTCAGCCTGGATGACGACGAGCTTGAGGATGTGGAATTTGAGGATGAGGAATTGGACGAAGAGGAACTGACGGAGGACTTCGACGAGGACGAAGAGCCCGCCGAGGGCGATATCGTTGATGACGACTCCGCGGACCTCGACGACGAAGAATAGACATGTTTAAACCGGTAGCGAACAACGTCAAGTTTCCTGCGTTGGAAGAGGAGATTCTGACATTCTGGCGGACGCGCGCGATTTACGAGAAAACGCTCGCACAGCGGGCCACGGCGCCGACCTTCGTGTTCTACGAAGGTCCGCCGACGGCTAACGGCATGCCGCATCCGGGGCATTGCCTGACGCGCGCGATCAAGGACCTGTTTCCGCGGTACCGGACGATGCGCGGATACCTGTGCCAGCGCAAAGCCGGCTGGGACACGCACGGGCTGCCGGTCGAGGTGGAAGTCTGCAAGGAACTGGGGATTCACGCGAAGGAGGAGATTGAAGCGTACGGCGTGGAGCCCTTCATTCACCGGTGCCAGGAGAGTGTCTGGCGGTACATGAAGCAGTGGGAGCAGCTGACCGAGCGGCTCGGGTTCTGGATCCACCTGGACGAAGCCTACGTGACCTATCACCAGAGCTACGTGGAGAGCGTCTGGTGGTCGCTCAAGGAGCTGTTCGATCGGGGGCTGCTCTATCAGGGGCACAAGATCGTCTGGTGGTGGGCCCAAGGAGGGACGGCCCTGAGTGCGGGGGAAGTCGGACAGGGTTATCGGGAGGTGGCGGACCCGAGTGTCTACGTCTGCTTTCCGTTGCTGGACGAGGCGAACACGTCGCTGTTGGTGTGGACGACCACCCCCTGGACGCTGCCCAACAACCAGTTTGCCGCCGTCCATCCGGATCTGGACTACGTGACGGTGCGCGACGAGCAGTCGGGGGAGCGGCTGGTGCTGGCGGCCGCGCTCTGGCAGACGATTGCCGAGAAGGCCAAACGCACGTTCCACGTGGAAGAGACGCGGCCGGGCAGCGCACTGTTGGGCAAACGCTACCGGCCTCCTTTCGACTACTATTACGCCGCGGACGGCGCGCGGCAGGGGCGGCTGCGCAGCGGCGGACGCGACTACATCGCCTGGCGCGTGATCGCGGCCGACTTCGTGACGGTCGACAGCGGCACGGGGGTGGTGCATCAGGCGCCCGCCTTTGGCGAAGTGGACTACGAGGTGTTGCTGGCCGAGCAGGCGCGGTTCGTGGATCAGGAGGGGCCGCCGCTGATCTGTGGCGTCGGGCCGGACGGGCGTTTCACGGATGAAGTGCCCGACTATGCGGGGCGGTGGGTCAAGGACGTCGACAAGGACGTGATCCAGCAGCTGCGCGCCGCCGGGTTGCTGTTGATGCGCGAGCAGTACCTGCACGAGTACCCGTTCTGCTGGCGGGCGGAGCAGGATCCGCTGATCCAGTACCCGCGGCGGAGCTGGTTCATCCGCACCACCGCCTTCAAGGAACAGATGCTCGCCAACAACGGCCAGATCAACTGGCTGCCCGAGCATATTCGTGAGGGGCGGTTCGGCAACTTCCTCGAGACGAACGTCGACTGGGCTCTGTCCCGCGAACGCTACTGGGGCACGCCGCTGCCGATCTGGGTGTGCGACCAGTCGGGCAAGATGGAGGCGGTGGCCAGTTATGCTGAACTGCTGGCCAAGCCCGGCGCGACAGGCACCGAGGTATGGGAGCAGGCGAAGCGGGCCAAGCCCGAGCTGCCGGACGACTTGCGGGTGCACAAGCCCTATATCGATGCGATTACCTACGACTCGCCGTTTGTCCCTGGCGGTCGCATGTGGCGCGTGCCGGAAGTGATCGACTGCTGGTACGACTCCGGCGCGATGCCGTTTGCTCAGTGGGGTTATCCGCACGTGAACCGGGAGCGGTTTGCATCGCAGTTCCCGGCCGATTTCATCAGCGAGGCGCTGGATCAGACGCGAGGCTGGTTCTACAGCCTGCTGGCGATCAGCACCCTGTTGTTCGGTCCGCGCGACACCGCGGACCAGACGGACGCTGCGGGCGCGGAGGCGGTCCACCCGTTCCCCCATCCCTACCGCACGTGCATCGTGCTCGGGCTGATGCTGGCCGAATGGTGGGAGAGCGCCGATGGGAAGGACCGCTTCCTGTCGGAGTCGGACGCGCGTTCGCAGTGCGGCAAGAAGTTTGTGCAGCGTGTCGGCAAGATGTCCAAGTCGCTGCGAAACTACCGCAGCCCGCAGGAGATCTTCGACGCGCATGGCGCCGATGCACTGCGCTGGTACTTCTTCGCCAACCAGGCCCCCTGGAACTCGATCATCTACAGCGAGCGGGCCATCAAGGAGAGCATTCCGGAGTTCCTGCTGCGGCTGTGGAACGTGTACAGCTTCTTTGTCATCTACGCCAACATCGACGGCTTCGATCCCAGCCAGTTGCTCGCCGGAGAGGTCGGCCAGCTGGACGGCACGACGCTCGCCCGCGGCCGGCACTATCGGCCGGTCAACCAGCGGCCGGAGATCGACCAGTGGGTGCTGAGCGAACTGCACCAGACGATCGCCGTGGTCGTCGAACGCATGGACGCCTACGACAACTACGCCGCCTGCACCGCCATCAACGGATTCGTCGACGCGCTGAGCAACTGGTATGTGCGCCGCAACCGCGACCGGTTCTGGAGTGGCGACGAGCAGTCGGCCGACAAGTTCGATGCTTACTGGACCCTTTACGAGTGCCTGCTCACGCTCAGCAAGGTGATCGCGCCGTTCGTTCCGTTCGTGGCCGAGGCGATGTGGCAGAACCTGGCGGGCGTGTTCGGGGACCGGGGGGTGGAGAGCGTGCATCTGTGCGACTATCCGCTGGTCGACAGCGGCCTGATCGACCCGGAGTTGTCGGACCGCATGGCACTGCTGCGCGAAATCGCCTCCCTGGGTCGTGCGGCGCGCATGAACGCCAAGCTGAAAGTGCGTCAGCCGCTGGCGCGGGTGGAGGTGATCCTGGCGAGCGACCGGCAGCAGCCGTGGCTGGAAACGCACCACGAACTGCTGCAGGAGGAATTGAACGTCAAGGAGATCACCTACGCGACGCAAGGGGACCGGTACATCTCGTACCTCGTGCAGCCGAATTTCAAACGTCTCGGTCCGCGCGTCGGGCGGCTCATGCCGGCTGTGAAGCAGGCGCTGTCAGCCACCTCTGGCGCAGCGCTCTTGGAACAGCTGCGCAGCGCCGGCCATGTCCTGCTGGACGTCGACGGCGAAACGCTCACGCTCGATCACGAAGACCTCGAGGTGCGGCTCCAGGCCAAGGCGGGCTGGACCGCAGCCCAGGGGCCCCGCGTGGTCGTCGTGCTCGCCACCGAACTGACCCCCGAGCTGATCCGCGAAGGGTATGCTCAGGATCTCAAACGCCTGATCCAGGAACGCCGCAAGGCGTTGCAGTGCCAGTACACCGACCGGATTCGCCTTGGGTTGAACTCCGGCAACGAGGAACTGTGGCGTGCCATCGAAGAGAATCGCGACTTTCTCCTCCAGGAAACGCTCGCCACGCACATCGTCGCCGGCCCGCTTTCCAACTGTGAACCGATAGAGTGTGTGGTGGCGGACACCCCGGTCCAGATCTACGTGCAGGTCGACGGACAGTAACATGACCAAACCCGACAAGCCGCTGCCGATCGCCGTCCTGATCTCCGGGGGCGGTACCACGCTCCGCAACCTGATCGAGCGGATTGCGGCCGGACAACTGGACGCCTCGATCGGGCTGGTGATTTCCAGTAGCGACAAGGCAGGAGGGTTGCGGTTCGCCGCCGAATCCGGCATCCCCGCGCAGGTGATCTGCCCGGGCGCGTACGATTCCGAGGCCGCGTTCAGCGCCGCCATCTTCCAGGCCTGCCGCGACGCGCGGGTGCAGCTGGCGGTGATGGGCGGCTTCCTGAAACGTCTGCTGGTGCCCCCCGATTTCGTCAACCGCGTGACGAACATCCACCCGGCCCTGATCCCGGCGTTCTGCGGGCACGGGTTCTTCGGTGCCCGAGTGCACCAGAGTGTGCTCGACTACGGCGCGAAAGTGAGCGGCTGTACGGTCCACTTCGCGGACAACGAATACGACCACGGACCAATCATCCTGCAGCGCGTCGTGCCGGTGCACGACGACGACGACGCCCGTTCCCTGGCCGCCCGCGTGTTCGACGCCGAGTGCGAGGCCTACCCGCAGGCCCTGCAGTGGATCGCCGAAGGACGCGTCCACGTCGTGGGCCGCCGCGTACGCATCTTGAAGTAGGCACGGTTATGCGCGATAATCGGCAAACGCGCGAACCTGTACCGAGTGGGCGGTTGAGGGAAGGGTGGTCTCGGCCTCTCCTGGGCTGACGGAGCTGCTGCGGCTGCTGGAATGGGCTATGCCGGTGGTGACAAATGCGCCGCCTGGAACGGATCTGTTCACGGCCAGTCGTCGAAAGGCACGCGGTTGCGGGTGGAGATCGAGCGGGCGGCGGCGCGCCGGCTGATCGTCATGGCTGTCAGTTCCAGGTTCGGGCACACCCGTCTGGCGCTGTTATGCGGAATATCCCCGGGGCGGAGGCGACGGTGCTGGATCGGGGGATGCGGTACGGTGGTGGAAGTGGTGGGTGGAGGCGGGCGTGTGGCGGCTGGCGGCCGGGCGGCGAGAATCCTGCCGGAGTCGTTCGTCGTGTAGTACGTTTGAGAAGTCTGGTCCGAGCCAATCCGCGCGACCAGTGCCGGGTCGCATCAGGAGCACGTTCGTACGACGCACGGGGACGGTGTTTGATCCATGTCTGCAGCTATCTCGATTGACCGCAGCACGATCGAGCGGATCGTGCGGCAGATTGTCCTTCAGCAGCCGCTCGCCGGGCCGGCGCGCGGTGCGGATGTGGCGGTCCGGCCGGACGTCGTGATCAGCATCTCGGCGCGGCACGTGCATCTGACGGACGAGCATGTGGAGATACTGTTCGGCTCGGGGCATACGCTGACGCCGATGAAGCCGCTGTATCAGGACGGCTCCTTCGCGGCGGAAGAGACGGTGATGGTGGTGGGACCGCGCCGCCGCATGCTCCCGACGGTACGGATTCTGGGGCCGACCCGCAGCGTCAGCCAGGTCGAGCTGGCCTTCACCGATTCCATTTCTCTGGGGATCGACGCGCCGGTCCGGCACAGTGGCCGGATCGAGGGCACACCCGGCTGTGTGCTGGTCGGGCCGCAGGGGGTGGTGGAGCTGAAGCAGGGGGTGATCCGCGCGGCGCGGCATGTCCACATGCACCTGCGGGACGCGGCCCTGCTGGGGGTCCGCAACGACGAGAACATCCGCTTGCGCGTCGAGTCGCCTGGCTGTACGACCGTGTTTGAAGACCTGCTGGTGCGCGCGGATGAAACCAGCAAGCTGGAGGTGCACCTGGACACGGACGAAGGGAACGCCTGTTTCCTGGACGCGGCGACGAAAGTCGAATTGCTGCCGTCGGCGACAGCGCCTGGCCGGACGATGCAGACGTAGAACCTGATCCGCACACGAATACGTTACTTCACTCTTTGCATGGGAGAGCGTCCTTTATGGCGAAACAAATGGAAGCGCTAGGCATGATCGAGACCAAGGGCTTCGTGGCCCTGCTCGAGGCTGTCGATGCGATGTTGAAGGCGGCCAACGTCCAACTGCTGGGTTGGGACAAGGTCGGCAGCGGCATGGTCTCAGCGTTCGTGACCGGCGATGTGGCGGCCGTCAAGGCGGCGACGGACGCAGGCGCCAACGCTGCCGGGCGGATTGGCGAGGTGGTCAGCGTGCAGGTGATTCCCCGGCCCCATGATGAGCTGGGGATCGTGCTGCCGGCACCACTCAAGAAACTCAACCCCCCCAAGTAGCTCCTCCGAATTCAGAAGGAAACTCAGACAATGCCAAATGCGATCGGAATGATTGAAACCCGCGGACTGATCGGGTTGGTGGAAGCGACGGACGCGATGGCCAAAGCGGCGAACGTGCAGATCGTCAAGCGCGTCGGCATCGGCGGCGGTCTGGTGACGACGATTGTCAGTGGCGATGTAGGCAGTGTGCGTGCGGCGGTCGAAGCCGGCGCGAATGCTGCCTCGCAGGTGGGAGAACTTGTGAGCAGCCACGTGATCCCGCGTCCGGCCGAAGGGTTGGTGGAAGCGTTTCTGGCCTGAGACCGGCTCTGCCAGCCGCAGTTTCGCGGAGGAAGAGAGATCATGAAGATCCTGGTCGCCAATCTCGGTTCGACGAGCTTCAAGTACCGCTTGTTCGACATGGCCGACGAGCGTCAGCTGGCGCGCGGCAGTGTGGAACGTATCGGTTCATCCGCCAGCCTCTGTTGTGTGGAGGTTGCCGGGCGGCGCAGGGAGTTGACCGCGGAGGTCCCGGACCACGCCGTGGCAGTGCGTCAGTGTCTGGCGCAGCTGACCGACCCGGACGGCGGCTGTTTGCAGGACGCGGCGGATGTGGCGGCGATCGGATTCAAGGCGGTCCACGGGGGTAGCCTCAGTGGCGTGCGGCGCGTGGATGCGCAGGTGCTGGCGGCGATGGAGGCCATGTGCGACGTGGCGCCGGCCCACAATCCCCCCTACCTGGCCGCCATGCGGTTGCTGGCCGAGCAGTTCCCCGGCATGCCGCTGGTGGCCGCTTTTGAGACCGGCTTCCACGCCACCGTACCCGACCGGTTGCGCTACTATGCGGTGCCCCGGGAATGGGGCGACCGGTATCACATCAAGCGGTGGGGGTTCCACGGCGCCAGCCACCGCTATATTGCGACCCGTGTGGCGAAGATCCTGGGGCGCGAGGACGCGCGGGTGATCTCGTGTCACCTGGGCGGCTCCAACAGCCTGTGCGCGATCCGCGGACGGCAGAGTGTGGGCACGTCGATGGGCATGAGTCCGCAGTCGGGCGTGCCGCACAACAATCGGGTTGGCGATTTCGATCCGTTCGCCATCCCGCTGCTCATGCGGGCGCTGGGCAAGACACTCGAACAGGTGCTCGACGAGTTGGCTGAACGCTGCGGCCTGTTGGGGTTGAGCGGCTTGAGCGGCGATGTGCGCGATCTGGAAGAGGCGGCTGCCAGAGGCCATGCCGGAGCACAACTGGCGTTGGACGTCTTCGTCTCCGAGATCCGCCGGCACCTGGGAGGCCTGCTGATCGAGCTCGGCGGGCTCGACGCGCTGGTCTTCACGGGCGGCATTGGCGAGAACAGCCGGCTGGTACGCTCGGGCGTGTGTGCGAACCTGCAGGCGTTGGGGCTCGTGCTCAACGACGAAGCCAACGCGTCTGCCAGTGGCGAGACGCGGATCAGTGCCCCGGACAGCCCGGCCCAGATCTGGATCGTGCCGACCAACGAGGAGTTGATTGTGGCGCGCCAGACCCGAGAACTGTTGGAAGGATGAACGTATGTTTGTTGCCCGCGTGACCGGCTCGCTGGTGTCGACCCAGAAGCTCCCCTCGATGGTCGGCTACAAACTGTTGCTGGTTGAACCCTACCGGTTGGAGTCGGAGCATCGCCAGTCGCTGGTCACGACTGGCCGGACGTTTGTCGCGGTGGACCTGTTGGGCGCCGGCGAGGGAGACCTGGTGCTGATCGCGCAGGGTTCGAGCGCCCGGCTGACTCCCGAAACCAGATCGATGCCGATCGACTCGCTGATTGTCGGGCTGGTCGATCACGTCCATGTGGCGGACCGGTGTGTGTTCGAACGGACCGAGGATCCCCGCCGGTGATGCGGTGCGCTCGGGTGGGGGCCAGGCACCGGTACTGACGAAATACGAGACAAAGACAAGAAGCCTGATCCATGCAAATCAATGAAACGCTGATTCGTGACGTGGTGGCCCAAGTTCTGGCGGAGGTGGGGCGCAAGGCCCCGGTGGCCGCGGCGAGCTTCACTGGCCGCTACGGTGTCTTTCACGATGCGAATGAAGCGGTGGCCGCGGCGCGGGATGCCTACGAGCGGCTGGCGGAATGCGGCCTGGAAGACCGCCGGCGCATCGTCAGCCACATCCGGCGGATCGCCATCGATCAGAGTGTGGAACTGGGCACCATGGAGATGGAGGAGACGCGGATCGGACGCCTCGCGCACAAGATCGACAAGCTGCGGACGCTCGGGCAGCGTGCCCCCGGCGTGGAGTTCCTCCGCAGCGAGGTGTTCAGCGGCGATCGCGGTCTGGCAATCATCGAACATGCCCCCTTCGGCGTGATCGGCGCGATCACCCCGGTCACCCACTCGCTGCCCACCATCACGGGCAACGCCGTGAGCATGATCGCCGCCGGGAACACGGTGGTGGTCAACCCGCACCCGAGCGGCAAGCGGGTGGCGGTGGAAGGGGTGCGGCGGTTCAATGAGGCGATCTACCGGGACATGGGGATCGACAATCTCGTGTGCGTGGTTGCCGAGCCGACGTTGGATTCGGCGGCGACGATCTTCAAGCACCGCGATGTTGCACTCATCTGTGTTACAGGTGGTGCGGCGGTCGCCCGTGCGGCGCTCAACAGCGGCAAGCGGGCGATTGTGGCGGGCCCGGGCAATCCGCCGGTCGTGGTCGACGAGACGGCCGATCTGGATCGGGCCGCACGCTGTATCATTCAGGGTGGCGCCTATGACAATAACCTGCTCTGCATCGCCGAGAAGGAAGTCTTCGTCGTCGACCAGGTGTTCGACGCGATGCTGCAGGCGATGGAGCGTGCCGGAGCTGTGCGGCTCAATGCGGCGGAAGTCGACAAGCTCACCGCAGTGGCCATTGTCCAGGCCGGGGAAGGCGCCCAGCGGCATGCGGTCCCGTGCAAGGACTATCTGGGCCAGGACGCGGCGGTGCTGGCTCGCGGCGCCGGCCGCCGCGTGCCGCAGGAAACAGAACTGCTCTTCGGCGAAACCGACGAACAGAACCCGTTCGTGTCGGTCGAGCAGATGATGCCCTTCCTCCCCTTCGTCCGCTGCCGGAATGTCGATGAGGCGATCGACAAGGCGAAGCGCTGGGAGCACGGCTTCCGCCACACGAGTATCATCCACTCGAACAATGTGCGGAACATGACGCGCATGGGCAAGCTCATGGAGACCACCCTGTACGTCAAGAACGGCCCGTGCATGGCCGCCCTGGGGCTGGGGGGCGAAGGGTACCCGTCCTTCTCCATCGCCGGACCGACCGGCGAAGGGGTTACCACCCCGTTGACCTTTACCCGCGAACGACGCTGCTCGATGATCGACGATCTGTGGATCCTCGGCAAGCCAAAGCAATAGTCCCCACGAAAGTGCGAGCGATGCAACGCGCGTTAGTGATTGGCAGGGCCATTGCCACGATCAAGCACGAGTCGCTGCGCGGCTTTCGACTGCTGTTGGTACAACCGCAGCTGGCCGACAGGCGGCGGCCGGACGGACCGCCGCTGCTGGTGATCGACACGCTGGGCGCGGGGATTGGGCAGACGGTGGTGGTTACAAACGACAACCTCGGCGCACGCGAACTGATCGGGTCTATCCAGACCCCGGCGTGCTGGACCACTGTGGGGATCGAAGACGAATGACGCCGGAACCGGTCAACATCGAATGGGTCGTGGCAGAGGTGCTGCGGCGGCTGCAGCAGCTCGCGGAGACACCCGCCGGACCGCCCTCCTCCGCCACGGACACGCCCGGCCGCCAGCACGCGGTCCCGGTGCCGCCGGAACCGACCGGAGGGTCGAGCCAGGCTGCGGCTGCGGCGGCCGGCGATCTGGTGATCGAGGCCCGCGTTGTGACGCTGGCGGACATCCAGCGCCGGCTGGACAACGTCCGGCGCGTGCTGGTTCCGCAGGGGGCTGTCGTGACTCCTTCGGTCAAGGACGATCTGCACAAGCGGCACATTCGGCTCGAGTACCTGGACACGGCGGCAACCGAACGCCAGGCGGCAGGCATGTTGACCATCGGACGCTGTACACGCACGCCGGAGGCGGCCCGCGGTGCCACCCGGCTCGAACCGCCGGCCGGCGCGCGGGGCATCGTGTTCGACGACTTGCGGTGCGCCGCCCAGACGGTCGGGGCAATCGTCGCCGACGCCAACCGGCTGGGGGTGCTGCTGACCGATGATCCGCTGCCGGCCGTCTGTCTGGCCAATCGGCTGCCGGCGGCGCGCGCGGCCTGGGTACGGAGTGTAGCGGAGTTGCGCGAGGCGATCGCCGCCATCGGTCTGAACTTCCTGGTGGTGGACCCCACGGAGCTGGCCCCGCGGACGTGGCACGAACTGTTGGCGATCTACCGGCAGGGTCTGCCGCGGCGCTGCCCGCCCCGGCTGATCGCCGCTCCGGGGCAGTGTTGAGGACGGACGAGACCATGCGCGTGGCAAAAGTCGTGGGAACTGTGACGCTCAACCGGTGCCTGCCGAGTTACCAGGGAGCGCGCCTGAAGCTCCTGATGCCACTCGCGACACACGATCTGGCGGGCGGTCTTGAGCCATCCGATGACGCGCTGGTGGCCTGGGATGAACTGGGCGCGGCGCTCGGCAGCTTCGTCGCGGTCGCGGAGGGGTCGGAAGCGGCCCAGCCGTTCCGTCCTGCTGTGAAACCGGTCGATGCCTATGTGGCTGCTATCCTCGACGAACTGGAAGTGGATCCGAACCTGGTGAAGAGTATTCTGGAGTAGTGAGTCATGGTCAACGCCCAGAAGGTGAAAGAAGACATCTGCGACATCGGGCGCAGGCTTTATAACAAGGGATTTGCGGCAGCCAACGACGGCAACATCAGTGTGCGGATCAGCGACCAGCATGTGCTGTGTACCCCCACGATGCACTCCAAAGGTTTCCTGAAGCCGGACGATATCTGCACGATCGACATGACGGGCAAGCAGATTGGGGGGAGGAAGAAACGGTCCAGCGAAGCGCTGCTGCATCTGGAAATCTATAAGCAGCGGGATGACGTCAAGAGCGTGGTCCACTGCCACCCGCCACACGCCACCGCATTCGCGATCGCCCGCGAGCCGATTCCGCAGTGCGTGCTGCCCGAAGTCGAAGTGTTCCTGGGGGACGTCCCGATCACGAAATACGAGACTCCGGGGGGGCAGAAGTTCGCGGAGACGATCATCCCGTTTGTCAAGAAGACGAACATCATCGTGCTGGCCAACCACGGCACGGTCAGTTACGGCGAAAGCGTGGAACGCGCCTACTGGTTAACGGAAATCCTCGATTCCTACTGCCGTGTGCTGATGCTGGCCAGAAACCTCGGCAATGTCGCTTACTTCTCGCCAGGTCAGGAGCGCGAACTGCTGGCGCTGAAAGACAAGTGGGGATTCGCCGACCCCCGCAACACGCCCGAGTTCCAGAACTGCGATATCTGCGGGAACGATATCTTCCGCAGCAGTTGGAAGGAAAGTGGCGTGGCACCACGCGCCTTTCCGCGCCCCGGTGCGTCCGCACCCCCGTCCGGTGCAGGCTGCACGACCGACCAGGAAGCGCTGATTCGACTCATCACGGACCGCGTGATGGACGAACTGCGCCGCCAGGCATAGCCGCGCGGGGGGCTCACCGCCGCTCCCCGCCAGTTTTCCAGAAATGGGCAGCCCCTGTCTGCCGGTAGTCTGGGAGGACTTTACCGGCGTGTCCTGGTGGAGTTGTATGAATTCTGGCCTGCGGAATGAATGTGCCGCCGATGCCGACCCGATGAATAGATTACCCGTCCGGATCGATCCCACCACTGACCTGCCACCATACGCACGATCATCAGCCTTGCACCGGCCCGGCCGTGGGGGGCTTTTGATGATAGCGCCAAGGCGTCGTCGTACGGCGTACACGGATGTACTGGAAGCTGCGAACAATACCGGTCGCTTGCGCACTACTGCTGTCGTGGTATGCGCTGACGGCGCGTGCCGACCAGGCGGAAGATCAGTACACGGTCGCCGCACACCACTACAGCGCGGCGCGGTGGCAGCTTGCGATCGAAGAGTTCACGGCGTTGCTCGCCTCGTATCCGGACCATCCGCACGTCGGTCCGGCGACGTTTTTTCTGGCCGAGTCGCTGATGCAGGTGGGAGACTGGGAGGCAGCCCGCACGCGCTTCACGCAATATCTGGAGTTGGGTGCGGAGGGCCAGTTCGTCCGGCAGGCGTCCTTTCGCCTGGGGGAGGCCAGCTACCTGGCCGGAGACCACGCACGAGCGCGTGACGAACTGCGGCGGTTCCGGGAGCAGTACCCGGCGGACGAACTGTGTGCCTATGCGTTGCCCTACCTGGGCGAGTTGGCGCTGACCCGGGAGGACGCGGCGGGGGCCCGGGAGGCGTTTGCGGACGCCCTCGAGCGGTTTCCGCAGGGTCCGTTGTCGGGCGATTGCCGCTGGGGGATGGCGCGGGCGCTCGAGGCGCTGGGCGACACCGACGGTGCGGCGCGGTTCTACCGTTTCCTCGCCGAGCAGGAGCCGGCATCTCCGCTGAGCGACGACGCCGCACTGCACCTGGGCATGCTGCAGTATGGACAAGGTCAGTATGCCGTGGCAGTCGAGACGCTGCGGGGGCTGGTCGAGCGTTTTCCCGGCAGTGATGTCCTGCCGCATGCCAAGTACTGGCTGGGCATCAGTGAGGTGGCGGCACACGACTATGCGGCAGCTGCGGCCACGCTCGACGCGGCACATCGCCAATTCGACCAGCACGAGTTGGCGCCGGTCCTGACGTTCGCGGCCGCCGATGCGTATTGCCGCGCCGGAGCGCCGGACAAAGCGGAGGCGCTGTGCCAGCGCGCGCTCGCCCAGTGGCCGCGCGGCGACTGGGCGGACGACAGCCTCCAGCTGCTGGTGCAGTTGGCCTGGGACGCCGGATCGTATGAACAAGTGTGCGCGCTGGGCGACCGCTTCGTGGCGGAGTATCCGGACAGCGCGCTGAAGGCGGCGGTCCAGCAGACGGTAGCCCGGGCGCACCTGAAGCAGGAGCGTTTTGAGCGGGCGATCGCGGTGTTCGAATCGCTGGCGGACAACGCAGACGTCCACGTGTACTACCTGGCCCTCGCCTACCTGGGAGCCGGGCGCCCGCAGGACGCGCTGGACGCTCTGGACCGCCTGACGGGCGTGACGGGCCCAGTCGAGTTGGTCCATGGGATACGTATTGCCCGGGCATCGGCACTGGTCGCGTCCGGACGTCTGGCCGAAGCGGTGACGCCGCTGCAGGCGATTCTGGCTTCCGCGTCCGAGGGGCCGGAGGTCGAGAAGTGCCGGGCGCAGCTGGCGGTCGTGCTGGCGCGGCTGGAACGCTGGGCGGAGCTGCCACCGCTGCTGGAGCCGCTGCGCGCGGAGCGCACGGATGACGCGCTGTACTGGTCGACGGTCGCGTACCTGGCGGAGGCGGCATACACGGGGAAACAGGACGCGCTGGCGGAGCAGCTCTTCCGGGAGTTGGCCGGCCACGATGGTGCGCCGGAACTGGCCGCCCGTGGCCTCTCGGGGCTGGCGTGGCTCGCGTGGCGCCGAGACGACGCCACCCAGGCGGCCACGGCATGTGCCGAGCTGCTGGCGCGGTACCCCGACAGTCCACTCGCGGCGGAGGCTGCCATGATGCGCGGCCAGGCCCTGGAAAAGACGGGTCAGCTGGTGGAGGCGGCGGCCGTGTATCGTCTGGTCTGTGAGCGGCACGCCCAGTCGCCACACGCCAGCACGGCCCTGCTGTCCGCTGCACGCATCTACAACGGGCTGCAGCAGGACAGCGAGGCGGAACCACTGCTGCGCACCTGGCTGACACAGTATCCCGGGGCGCCGCAGCGCGATGCGGCCCTGTATCAGCTGGCCTGGGTACTGAGCGACCAGGGGCGCGAGGACGAGGCGGACCAGATGTTTGAAGAGCTGCAGACGCAATGCCGCGGCAGCCGGTATTGGGCGGATGCCACCTACCGCCTGGCAGAACGCGCTGCCCGGGCCGGCGCGGCGCAGCGTGCCGACACGCTGGCGGCCGAGGTCGTGGCGGCGGATCCGCAAGGTCCGTTGACGAACCACGCGCTGTTCCTGCGCGGCCAGCTCGCGGCGGCCGCGAAGCGGTGGACAGACGTGGATCGCGCGATGCAGCAGCTGGTGGCCCGCGATCCGCAAGGTACGCTGGCCTTGCCGGCTCAGTACTGGCTGGCCGAGTCGCGCTACTGGCAGAAGGACTACGATGCCGCCCGGGTGTGTTTCGACCGGCTTGATCAGGCGGTGCAGGGGCGCAGCGACACTTGGCTGGCCATGATCCCCCTCCGCCGCGCTCAGGTCCGGGCCCATGCCCAAGAGTGGCAGGCCGCCTACGACATCGCCCGCACGATTACCGCACGATTCCCCGAGTTCGCCCAGCAGCATGAAGTCGATTTCCTGCTGGGCCGCTGCTTGATGAACGAAGCCGAGTTCGACGCGGCGCGGCAGGCATACCAGCGGGTGATCGACTCCGCCACCGGCCGGACGACGGATACCGCGGCGATGGCTCAGTGGATGATTGGCGAAACGTACTTCATGCAGAAACAGCACCACGAGGCGATCAAGGCCTACTACCGCGTGCTGGCGCTGTACCGATCACCCCAGTGGCAGGCGGCGGCGCTGTTGCAGGCCGGCAAGTGCCACGAGTTGATCGGCCAATGGGACGAGGCCGTCAAGCTGTACTCCCAGATCCTGCAGGACTATCCCACGACTCGCGTGGCGGATAAGGCCGCCGCCCGGCTGCGCATGGCGCGCCAACGCACTGACCGGGGGCGGACACGCTGATGCCACGCTAATGCCAGACACCCAGACACCCAGACACCCAGACACCCAGACAACAGAGTAGGGCACGCCCCGTTTCGAGCCGGCCGCCAAGCGGCACAGCTGAAGGAAACACGACGTGATGAACCAACCCGCCAGACCCGTACAGAGAATCAAGGTGAGGACGATGCAAAGCAGGGCCATGACGACGCGACTGATCTGGATGCTGGCTATCGGAAGTCTCTTGTGGCTGGGCGGCACGGACCGACTATATGGCCAGCCGGCCACGCCGCCTGACGTGTCCGTGCCGACCGTCTCGCGGACGACCGACAGCCCGGCCGAGGACGAGTTGATCCCGACCAAGAGCCTGCTGGGCATGCTCCGCGACGGGGGCATCCTGATGGTTCCAATCGGCCTCTGCTCTTTTGTGCTGCTGGTCTTCGTGTTCGAACGCTCGATTGCACTGCGGCGGGGCCGCGTGATCCCGCGCCCCTTCGTGCGGCGATTTCTGGAACAGCTCCGTGCCGGCCAACTGACGCGCGAGGACGCGGTGCGGCTGTGCGAGGAGAATCTAAGTCCGGTGGCGCAGGTGTTCGGCGCCGCGGTACGCAAGTGGGGACGCCCGTCGGTGGAGATCGAGCAGGCGGTGATTGACGCGGGCGAGCGGGTGACTAACGAACTGCGCCGCTACCTCCGCCTGTTCAACGCGATCTCGACCATCAGTCCCCTGCTGGGATTGCTCGGCACCGTCTTCGGCATGATCAGCGCCTTCAACTCCATCGTGCATTCGCAGGCCATGGGGCGCGCGGAACTGCTGGCCGGCGGCATCGCCATGGCCCTGCTGACCACCGCGGCCGGTCTGTGCGTGGCGATTCCCGCGCTCATTGCCTACCTGTATTTCGTCAGCCGGGTGGACCGCCTGATCATGGCCATTGACGCGTACGGCCAGCAGGTGGTGGATCTGATCTCGGTCGAAGCGCAAACGAGTCGGCCGGTCAGCGGTCGCAGCAAAGCGGCCTAGTCCTTCCCGGTGGACCACCTGCTAACAACTAACCTACATGTACTGCTATGCCTCTGAAAACGATCCAAGACGACCCCCCCTCCATCAACCTGACGCCGTTGATCGACGTGGTGTTCAACCTGATCATCTTCTTCATGGTGACCACGACGTTCGGTGAATGGGAGAGCAGCATGGCGGTCAAGGTGCCGCAGGTCAAACAGGCGGGGGCTCTGGCGCCGGGCCCGGAGAAACGAGTGGTGAACGTGCTGCGCGACGGGCGCGTCGTGTTGGACCGTGACATCGTGTCGCTGCCGGAACTCACGCAGCGGCTGGCCACCGTCAAACAGCGGTACAGCGATATCAGTGTGGTGGTGCGGGGAGACGCGGACGGCGCGTTCCAGAACGTCGCATCGGTGCTCAGCGCATGCCGCGAAGCGGGCATCAGCGACATGGGCATCTCCGTGCGTTTGGCGCAGGGTTCGGATGGTATTCAGAGCAGGTAACTCATGAGCCCGCACGTGTGGCTTCTGGCCAACAACTTGACTGCTACGGCGAGCCTCAGCGACCGGCTGATCGGGATAGTCATCTGGACGGGGGTGGTGGTCCTGGTGGTCGCGCTGATGCTGCTGATGCGCACCCGCTGGGGCCAGTCAAAGCCGCTCTCCAAGTGCGTCGCGCTCTCAGTCTTTGCCCACCTGCTGTTGTTCCTGTACGCCCACGGTACCCGCCTGATGTATTACGGGCCGCAGCCGCCCGGCACCGACACGATCCAGCTGGCCTTCATCAGCTCGGAACTGCCCCCCGCGGATGACGCGGCGGAGACGGAACCCCAGCCGGTGCCCGAACCGTGGGAGACGCTGCCGGAAGAGGATGCCGTGCCGTCGCAGGAGGGCGAGGTGCCACGCCTGGAGACCGCAGCGGCAGAAGTGATGCGCGCCACGCCCGCCGGGCTCTGGACTCCCGACACGGTCACACTGCCGCATCCCGACGTGCCACTGGCCGAACCGGACCGGGCAGCGGTCGAGCCGCCCCGCCCTGCGGCGCCGAAGCCTGTTCCGGCGCCAGTCCAGCCGGTCGCGATTGAGGAAGTCGTGCCGCCCCAGCGCGCGGACCCGGCCGTGACGGTTCCCGAACTGGTGGTGCCGGCACGCATGGAGACGGTGTCGCCGGCGCGTTCGGTCGCTGATGCGCAGCGCGAGACGCAGTTACCGGCCGACTTGATGACGTTCGGGTCGCGCATGCAGGAGCTGGTCGAGGTCGCCGCGCATTCCGACACGGCCGACGCGCGGGCCGGCCACCATGACCAGCTGGCCGAGTCGGAGAACCGGGGCATGGACGCCCCCGGCATGCTCGACGAAGGCGTTCGATCTACCGCAGCCGGCAACCTGGTCGCCCTGCCCTCCCGCGCCAACCTGCCCCGGGTGCTGGCGACGGCGGCTCCGTTGATTATCGAACAGGCGGTGGCGCGCGCCACGCCGCGGCTGGGTGACGGGCAGCCGCTGCCGGAGCCATATCGTCTGCGCACGCTGCCGATCCGGCGCGAAGTGGCGGCGGCCCTGGGGGGGAGCACGTCGGCCGCCTCCGCCGTCGAAGCGGCGCTCGCCTGGCTGGCCATCAGCCAAGAGCAGGATGGCAGTTGGAATGCGAGTCGCTGGGGCGGCGGCCTGGAACTGAAGGTCGCCGGCCATGATCGCGAAGGGGCGGGCACTGACGCCGATACGGGCATCACCGGCCTGGCCGTGCTCGCCTTCATGGGCAACGGCCAGACCCATTTGGAAGGCACCTATCGCAAGAACATCCAACGCGGTCTGGAATACCTGCTGCGCAGCCAGAGCGCCGACGGCAGTCTGGCCGGCCCGGCACGCCTGTACGCCAAAATGTACTGCCACGGCATCGCCACGCTGGCGCTGAGCGAAGCGCTGGCCCTGACCGGCGACGACCGCATCCGGCCGTACGTCGAACGGGCGGTCGGTTTCACCGTCACCGCGCAACATCCGACCACCGGCGGCTGGCGGTATCAGCCCGGTGATCTGGGTGACATGAGCCAGTTCGGCTGGCAGGTCATGGCGCTCAAGAGCGCTTCCCTGGCCGGGATCAGCGTGCCACATCACACGCGCGAAGGGATGCTGCACTTCCTGCAACGCTGCGAGATGGGGACGCACGGTGGGTTGTCCTGCTACCGACCCGGCACGCCCCCCACCCGTTCCATGACGGCCGAGGCGCTGGCCAGCCGATACTTCCTCGACCTGGCTCCCGACCGCACGCTGGTCACCGAGGCGACCGATTACCTGCTGAGCGAGCTGCCGCAGGCGGACGTCCCTAACCTGTACTACTGGTATTACGGCACGCTGGCCCTGTTCCAGGTCCAGGGGGAGGCATGGACCCGCTGGAACGAGGCCCTGCAGCGCCAATTGCTGCAACTACAGCGGACCGACGGCAATCTGGCCGGTAGCTGGAACCCCGATACTCTGTGGGGCTGTTACGGGGGACGGGTCTACTCCACGGCGATTGCCACGCTCTGCCTCGAAGTCTACTACCGCTATCTGCCGCTGACCGCCCTGCGGAGTGACCGGCACCGCCACTGATCGGCTGCCGTCTGCCGCGAGTCGGTTTGACAGCAGCCAGCCGGTCAGTAGAATTGAGTCGGTTGGGGGAAGACTCGAAGTGCAACAGTTGGTCCAGGTGACGCCCTGCCGGGCCGCTTACCCGCTTTCGCCGCTT
>Ga0123332_1001805_pt1 | contig 20831 bp, 25 predicted proteins | sample BioC12SIPDNA_4_FD_89958 | JGI IMG/M metagenome (GOLD analysis project Ga0123332, IMG submission 89958) | Anaerobic biogas reactor microbial communites from Washington, USA - Biogas_R2_A C12 SIP DNA | ecosystem: Engineered > Bioreactor > Anaerobic > Unclassified | place: Washington, USA... | reverse complement strand
TGGCCGCGACCGACCTTATCCTGCTGGAAGCCGACGGCGGCAGCTACACCCGTGTCCCTGCCGCCGAACTCGTCCTGGCGCTGCTCGACACGCCGTCCCTGCCCAGCCGCCCGGTGCCGCCCGGCAGTCGCGCCGCGGGCCTCGCCGTCTTTGACGCTGACCCCGCGTACGTCCCACCGCTGCGCCTGCTGGCTCAAGTGCCCAGCGGTGAGACCTTGAGTTCAGCTCCTTTCACCCCGGAGGCCAGATAACCATGCACCACGTGCTGTGTGTCGCCGTCCAGGAGACCCTGGCTGACGAGTTAGCCCGTGCCGTCGCCGCGGTACCCGATGTCTTGGTTGTGGGTGTCTGCGGTCCTGCCGAGGCCCAGACCATGGCGCGCGTCGTGGGCACCACATTGGTCGTTGTGCCAGCCGACACCCCGGTCCCCGACCGGGACGCCCTGGGCGTGCCCGTGCTCTTCGTCCCGCAGGACGCCGACGCTGCCGAGGTCGTGCGCACGTTCCTCGTTGCGCAAGCCAACGTGGATGTTCCGTCCAGCGCAACCCAAATGGCGGGTACCCAGATGACCGCCGCCGGGGTGATGCTCACCCCGCGCCGCTCGCAGTTACGCATCGGCTTCTACGGGTCCCACGGCGGCGTGGGCACCACCACCGCTGCCGTCACCGCCGCGCGGCTGCTTGCAGCCCAGGGCCTGCGCGTGGCCCTGTACGACGCCCCGCAGCGTGGCGACCCGGCCCTGCTCCTGGGGCTCACGCCTTCAGAGCAGCCGGTCACCAGCGGTGGCATCACCGTCTATTCCGGACTCGTCTTGGACGACACCCGCATCGATCACGACGCCATCGTCATCGACGGGGGCCGGCAGCGCCAGCTCTTCCCCGCGCGCTGGATCGGCCTGGAAGCGCCGCTGTCGGAGGACGACATTGCTCAACGCCTGGGTCTGAGCCGCACGCCTGCCCCGGAGGTCGCCTAATGCTCCTTCTTGTCGTGGGGGCCAAAGGGGGCCTGGGCGCCACGACCCTGGCGCGGCTGCTGTGCCGGCAGGCTGAGGTCGTCCCCTTGGACGCCGCCGACGGCCGGCTGGTTGTCGACCTGAGCGTCCCGGGCGCCAGCGTCCTGGATCTGGCCGATACACCGCAGTGGACGGTGGCGCGACGCAGCCAGATGGCCGATCAGGTCGCTCGCACCCGCCAGCCGCTGCTGTGGTCGCGGGCCTGCGCCGTCTGGCCCGAGCCGGTCGCGGCCTTCGTCGCCGACGTCGCCGCGTTGACCACGGTCGTCGCTGACGGCGGGATCGCGCCACCAGCGGATCTATTGAAGTTGGCGAGTCTCGTCCTCATCGTCAGTAGCGATGATCCCGTCGCGCGCTGGCACGAGCAGCGGCTCAAGGCGCAGTGGCCCACAGCGCTCGCCGTCGTCGGCGATCTCAAGGCCGCGGCGCAGGCCATCGCGGCCCAGACCCTGGGCATCCCGGCGCGCAGAGGCTTGCTGGAGCGCGCCCAGAGTACCTTGAGGAGAACGGGAGTCGGCGGTCAGCAGTAGGAAGTAGGGGCCCTCCTCCCCCTTACTCCCTACTGCTGACCGCCGACGCTCACAACTGAAACTTGGTCTCATTCACACAAACACATTCACAACCGGAGGTCATACTATGCGCATTCTGAAATCGGTTCAATTCTGGGTCGGCCTGCTCCTGGTCGGGGGCGCCTTCGTGGGCGTGCTGCTCTTCGCCGAACTTGCCACCCCGCCCAGTTACGAGGTCGCCATCGCCGTGCAGGACATCCCGGCGTACACGCCGCTCCGGGAGGCCTACACCAGCGGCGCCATCGCCACCGACACCCAGTCCTTTAGCCCTTCGCTCTTGCAGGTTGTGCTGACACCTGAGACCCTGGAGGCGATGCTGGCCGACGGCGTCTTCGTCGAGACCGTGCGGGCCGGGGACGTGCTCAACCGTGGGCGCATCGCCACCGGCGAGAACGCGGCCAAGGTGCGGCGCCTGGCGCTGGCCCTCACCGACCCCGACCTGGTCATCAAGTCCATCCCGGTCGCCGCCGACGCCACGCCCTACATCGCCGTCGGCGACCTGGTCGACCTGTACACCACGCTGGGCACCGTGCGCGCCACAGAGCTGGCGACGGCCACGCTCCCGGCGCTGCCCCCGGGCGTCACCACGCCCCCGCCTACGCCTGAGCCCATCCCTGACTTCGCGGTGCTGCTCCAGCCCGTGACCGTCACGGTCGAGCTGCCGGTGACCAAGCGCGTGGTGGGTGGGGCCCTCGTGGTGCGCGTGAATCGCGAGCAGATCCCCAACCCGCAGTACGGGGCCGTGACCGCCGACGGGCAGCAACCCGCGCCCTTCATCGCCGGCGACGTCGTGGGCGTGGACGTCCTGGTGCCCGAGGCCAGCGCCGAGGCCCTCGACTGGGCCGTCTTCAACGGCAAGATGTCGCTCGCCGTCCGCCCCGCCCTCTGGCGCGAGACGGTGGATGCCGGGCAAGCGCTCCCCGAGACGCCGGGCTTCGCGTGGGAGGACTTCAATGCGGTCTTCTGGCGCGGCCGCGACGTCGAGGAGGCGGTAGACAGTAGACAGTAGAAAAGTAGACAGGGGCAGAGAGAGGCTGCGCGTACCACCAACAGCCGCTCCCTCTCCCCCCTGTCTACTGTCTACTCTTCTACTGTCTACCCTCCACCCTGAGCCTACACAACAAGGAGCCCCATGGACCGCATCAAAGTCATCATCGGCACCAAGGTCTGGCGCGACACGCAGACCATCGAGCGGGCGCTGGCCGACACGCCCGAGATCCAGATCGTGGCCGGCCCGACCACGGCCTCGGGCGTGCTGCACGACGCCGTCGAGATGGAGGCCGACGTCATCTTGCTCTCGCCGACCTTGCCCGGCTTCCGGCCCGAGCTGGTCAGCGACCTCTTGCACCACGACGCTGCCCCCATCGCCACCGTGGGCCTCATCCCGGCGCTGGAGGGCAGCGTCAACGAGCTGCTGGCCTTGGGGATGAAGGGCTACGTCACGCTGCCCCTGGACCCGGCGCAGCTGCGCCGTCTGCTGGAGCTGATCCCCGAGGCGGTCGCGAGCGCGCGGGCCGAGCGCGCCAACGCCAGCTACGTCCCGCTGGACACGCCGACGCTGCACACCGTGGCCGAGGCGGGGTGGCAGCGGTTAGCCCTGGCGCTGTGGGGCACGGGCGGCGGGGTGGGCAAGACCAGCCTGGCGATCAACCTGGCAGCGGCCCTGGGCGTGCTGGGCAAGCGCGCCACGCTGCTGATGGACCTGGACATGACACGCGGGGCGCTGGCGCCGCGGCTGGGCCTGGACCCCGACCGCAACCTCTTCGCCCTGCTGAATGCACTCCTGCCCGACACGCTGCGCACCCAGACCCCGGCGTGCAACCCGCGCCAGCTCAAGGAGCGGGTGCAGATCTGGGGTGGGACGCGGGCGTCCAAGCTCGACTGCCTGGGCGGCCTGCCGGCGATGCACATCGCGGGGCTGCCCCTGTTCCGCGAGGACCCGGCGCGAACCCAGGGCTTGATCCGGGCCATCATCGACGCCGCGCGCAAGCAGTACGACTTCGTGGTGCTGGACCTGGGTCCCGACATCAACAACGACGTGCATTTCGCGGCGCTGGACGCGGCGGACCTGGTGCTGGCCGTCGTGCGCCCGGACCTGGCCGACATCGCCTCCACCGCCCAGACCGTGCCGCGCTTGCGTCAGGTCTTCGGGGAGGACATCGGCAAGTTCGAGCTGGTGGTGAACCAGTGGCACGACGAGGCCGGGATCCGGATGAAGGACCTGATCGGGGCGATCGGGATGAAGAAGTTCGCCCAGGTACCCTTCGACCCGACCTTCACCTACGTCAGCAACCAGCAGCGACCCTTCGTGCTGGAGAAGCCCAACGCCACCTCGGACGCGATCGTGTCGATGGCCGTGCGCTTCTTCCCGCCGCTGGCGCCCATCTGGGTGCGCCAGGGCGGTCGCGTCGACGGCGACGCCACGGCGTTCAAGACCCCGGAGCGCCGCAAGGGGCCAGGGTTGTGGGAGCAGGTGCAGCGCGTCTTCGTGAGTAAGTGATTCGTGAAGCGTGATTCGTGAAGCGTGATCCGTGATCTTCCTGTCACGCATCACGCATCACTCATCACTCATCCAATACCAATCATCTCGTACACAAGGAGTCCTAAATGCCATCATCCTCATCCGTTTTCGCCCAACGCGTCGCCGTACAGGCGGTGACGGCGGAGCCCGACCCGTACAATGCCCTGCTCGCCGCCGCCCGGGAACGGCTGGCGACCCAGTTCAGCCTGGAGGCGCTGCGCACGCCCACCGTCACCGTCGAACAGGAGGCCGAGGCCGTCCTGCGCAGCCTCGTCGAGGAGCACACGGGCGCGGCGTTGCGGCAGGGGCGCGCCTTCGCCGAGCCGGCGGACGAGCTCATCATCCGCCTGCAGTACGACATCTTCGGCTACGGCGTCATCACCCCGTACCTCAACACCCCCACAGTCGAGGAGATTATGATCAACGGCCCCGATGTCGTGTGGATTGACGACGCCGAACGCGGCATGTACCGCGCCGGCATCCGCTTCGAGAACCCGCGCGAAGTGCAGAAGCTCGTGGACCGGATCGCCGCGCGCCATGGGCGGCGCTTCGACCGCTCCAACCCGCGCGTCAACGCCAAGATGCCCGACGGGAGCCGCCTGAACGCCGTGATGGAGCCCCTGGTCGACAACGTGGGCGTCGCCGTCACCATCCGGCGCCACCGGTTGGTGGCCCGGACGCTGGAGGACTTGGTGCAACTGGGGACGCTCACCCAGGACGTCGCTAGCTTTCTGAAAGAGTGCGTGCTGGGGCGGCTCAACCTCATCGTCACCGGGGGCACGGGGTCGGGTAAGACCAACACCCTCAACGCCCTGTGCGCCGTGCTGCCGCCGGAGGAGCGCGTCATCACCGTCGAGGACACGCCCGAGCTGCAGCTGGGCCTCGACAACTGGATCGCCATGGTCACCACCGAGGAGACCGAGGAGGGGCAGCGCCCGATCACGCTGGACGACCTGGTCATCAACGCCCTGCGCATGCGACCCGACCGCATCGTCACCGGGGAAGCGCGCGGGGCCGAGGTGCGCTCCGTCCTGATGGCGGCCAACACCGGGCACGACGGGCAGATGCTGACCTTGCACTCCAACGGCGTCCACGAGATCGCCAGCCGCGTCGTGCAGATGTGGCAACTGGCCGACTCGGGGATGGCGCCGGGTGTGGTCATCCGCTACCTGGTGGACGCCTTCGACCTGGTGCTGTACATCGAGCGCATCACGGTGGCGGGGCAGCGGCGGCGCGTGGTCAAGCAGGTGGCCGAACTCCTGCCCTCGCGCGCGATGGAGGGTGACACCCCGGCGGTCAACGTGTTGTGGCAGGACACGGGGTCGGGGTTGCAGTGGACGGGGATGTACCCGGACACCCTGGAAGAGCGCATCCGGATGCGCACCGGGCGGCAGGTGAGCCTGCGCCGGTACTGCAGGAGGTAGCGATGTTCAGACGTAAACGGGATCTCATTGTGGTTGTGGCCACCCACCAGCCGGGGGTGGTCGCCGCTCTCGAACAGGCATCTGCCACTCTCACAGACGTGAAGCTCGTGCGGCGCGAGGCCGTGAGCCTGGATGGGGCGTACGAAGCCTTGCACAACAGCCATCTGGCCATTATCGACCCGGCGCAGCTCGCACCGGGGCGGGAAACTGTCACGGTCCAGGCGCTGGAGTCAGCGCTCGACACCGGCAGCCTCATCACCGTCTCCGGCGCCGCCTTCCTGGCCGATGCCGCCACCTATCTGGAGCTGGCGCTGGCGACCACGGGTCTCGGTACCATGTTGCCGCCGCGCGCTGTGGCCTTCACGGCGCTATCGGGCGGGGTGGGCAAGACGACGCTCGCGCTGGCCACCGCCCTGGCCTTTCACCGGGCCACGCACCTGCCCGCCGCCGTTATCGAGCTGACGCCTGGTCCCTCTGCACTGTTGGCCCAGACCGGTGCGACGGGCGCCGACCTGTACCGCGCCGTCACGCAGGGCGAGGACTACCCGGTCTGGCGCGGCATCACCCTTGTGCCGATGGCTTGGGACACGGTGCGGCTGCTGCCACCGGAGCAGGTGTTGGGGGCGTGGCGCGCGGTCCAGAACGCCCACATCTACGTGGCCTGGGACGCCCCGGCCTGGCAGCCGCTGTGGAACCTGGTCGAGGCGCAGCGCACCTTCGTGCTGGCCGACGGGCGCCCCGAGGCACAGGGCGCAGCCCTGCACTTGCTGGCGCGGCTGCGCGAGGAGGAGCGGGATGCTGTGTTGGGGCTCAACCGGGCCGGGATCGGCGGGACGCTGGCGTTGCCCGAGAAGGCGGTATTCGCGCTCAAACAAGCGCGCGATCCGCTGACGCTGGGACCGCAGGTGCTGCGCGCCGTGTATCCGGGCTGGAGGGGCAGATGAGCCGCAAAGCGCAGACCGTGTTGGGTTTCCTGGCCCTGCTCCTGGCTGGCATCAGCGGCTATGCCGTCTACGTCTTTTTTGACCGCTTCACGACCTTGGCGACGCTGCCGGTGCCCGCGCAGGTCATCCCGGCGGGCGCCTTGATCCTGCCCGAGATGCTGGCCGAGCGCGAGGTGCCGCGGGCGCTGCTGGACGAGCCCGTGTACCAAGCCATGACCGATCTGGCAGGCAAGGTGGCCCAGGTGCCGCTACAGCCAGGGATGGTCGTCTACCACGCCTTCGCCGTCCCGCCCGCTGCCTACCGCCTGGTCGATGACTCGGCTTTGGTCGTTGCGGCGCTGCCGGTCGATCCGGCGCGGGCCGTGGGCGGCCAGATCCAGCCGGGGCACCACATCGACCTGTGGCAGCTGCCCAAGCTGCGCCAGGGAGACGTAGAGACCACAGGCATCACGCCGACTTTGGTGCTGTCCGATGTGCTGGTTGTTGACGTGCGCGGGTCATCCGGTCAAGCCGTGGCGCGACTGCCGCAGGCCGTACCGGGCGAGGTCGCAGCCCAGGGCACGAGCCAGCAGCAGGCGCTGCCCTTGCAGATCCTGACCGTAGCCGTGCCGGTCACGCAGACTGAGACCTTGATGGCCCTGGTCGCCGCCGACCGCTCCAACGACGCCTTCCTCTGGGTGGCCCTGGCTCCGCTCGTGCGGCCAGCGCAGCCCGAGCAGACGCTGCCCAATCAACTCGCGTCACTGCCTACCGCCACGCACGTTTCAAATGCTCCACAGAGCCAATCCGCGGCGATGGGTACGCCGAACGTGACGGCGACTCTGGTCCCGAGCACGCGCGAGGCCCAACCGTTGCCTGCAGATGTTCCGCCGGTAACTCCGGTCGCGACTGCGACGCTCGCACCTACTCCGACAGTGATCGCCACCCTCGATGTCCGGCGTGTGAGCGGCACCGGTGGCGCCCCGCTCATCGTGCGCGATGTGCCTGGCGGCCAGCCCGTGGGTGAGCTAGCGGAGGGTAGTTTCCTCGTCATTGTGGAAGGTCCGGTGATCGGCGAGGACGGGACGTCCTGGTACCGTTGCACGCAGCACGGTGACGATGCTGTATCCGGTTGGGTGGCCGGCGCATACCTGGAGGTGCAACCATGACTACAGTTGACGCCGACCTGGTCCAGGCCATCCGCACCTACGTCGTCGAGCACGGGATCGCCGTACCGGGGTGGGGCGCCGAGGCCGAACTGCGCGCCTTCGAAGGCGCCATCGCCGAAGCCCTCGTGCATCTCAACCTGGGCCGCCGCGTGCGCGACGTCCCGGATGTGGCCCGCCAGATCGCGCGGCGCCTCACGGGCGTCGGGGTCCTGCAACCCTTCCTCGACGACCCCGCCGACACCGTGCAGGAGATCATCGTCCGCGACGGCTGGGTGCAGATGGAGCGCTCGGGCGCGGTTGAGGACGTGGGCGCCTTGGCGCCGGATGCCGAGTTCGCGGCCCTGGTCGAGCGCACAGGCGACATGGCGCGCCGTCAGGCCACCGGCTCCCGGCCGTACGTGTTGGTGGATCTGCCGGACGGCGCGCGCTTCACGGCCATCAAACCGCCGCTGTCGGCATCCGGGGTCGCGATCAACATCCGCCGTTTCCCGCGCACGCGCCTGGATCTGGCTGGACTGGAGGCACAGGGTGCTTTCACGGCCTCGCCGATGGAAAGCGAGCGGGCAGAAATCGCCTACCGCGTCATCGGTGAGACGCCCCTGGTGACCTATCTGACGTCAGTCGCCCGGTCTGCCGGTGCCTCGCTCCTAATCTCAGGTGAGTTCTCGTCGGGCAAGTCCACGCTCCTGGGCGCGCTGGCCTCGCTGGTCCCTCCGACCGTGCAGGTGGCCGTGGTCGAGACCTTCAAGGAGGTGCAGTTGGCGCACCCGCACCCCTTGCGCGTGGTCGTACCCGGCGACCGGCCCGACTTCCCCACGATGGACGAGGTGCTCAACGTCGTCATTACCCGTATGCGACCCGACCTCCTGATCGTGGGCGAGATCGTGCGCGACGAGGCGCCGCGCTTTCTGGACGCCGTCAACCTGGGCAAGCGCGCCTGGGCCACGATCCACGCCGGGAGCGCGCTGGGCGCCCTGCACCGGCTGGAAACCAAGGCCCTATCCTCGGGGCTCCCGCACCGGGCCGTCCGCGAGCAGATCGCCCAGAGCGTCAACCTGGTGATCCACCTGGCGCGAAGCGGGCGCAAGCGCCGTGTCGCCGAGGTCGTGTTGGTCGAGGGGCTAACCGAGAACGGCGACTACGCGCTGCGCTACGTGCCCATTGGCCGCGTCACATCCCGCGCGGCGCTGTTGACCGACTTGTGGGAGCAAGTCGGAGGAAGCTGGGAGGTGCAGTCGTGAACCCGTGGCTCGCTTTGACACTGATGACGCTACCTTCACTGCTGGTCGCCTGCGGGACGGGAGTTCTGGCATATGCCGGTCTGAGCTTGGGCACTGAAGTTGTCACCGGCCTCAAGCGCCGCCTGCTGCGCCGGGTTGTACTCATAACGGTTGGGCAGGAGACGACGATTGCGTGGGGGCAACGCCGGGTGGCCCTGCGGCTCACAGACGTTCTTCCGGCCCTTGGAGGGATGCTGCTTGCTGTCATCTGGCACTCGCCCGTGCTCTCGGTCTGGTCCGCCTTGTTGGGCCTGGCAGCGTCTGTCATTCTGAGAGCCGCGCGTCCGCAGGTCACGCCGGGACTGCGCGCGGAGCAGGAGCTCTTCCTGAGCGCCCTCCGCAGCCGCTATGCTGTCGAGCAGTCGCTGGCGGCTGCCCTGGATGGCGCCGCCGCCGACCTGGGCGAGGCCGACGGTCCCCTGGCTTGTTCCGTGCGCGAGACCGTGCGCCGGCTGCGCATCGGGCAGCCCCTGGAGCAGGCCCTCGTGCCCCTGACCACGCAAGGCCAGACCCTGCGCCGCCTGGTCACGGTGTTATCGAAGGCTCCCTGGTCGGCTGCCGCCGAGACTCAGACGCTCCTGGGCGAGCTAGAGGAGGACGCACGGCGCAAGCGGCGCTTGGCCGACCGCGCCCGGGTCACGCTCTCGGTCGTGCGCCTGACGCTCACGATCCTGGTGGGTGCCAACGTCACCGCCGCGGTCCTGGCGGCCCTGCTGCCTGCCTGGCGCGCGCACTATGTGGCGCATCCTGCCACTTACCTGGCCGGGACTGCCCTTGCGCTGGGGGGCTTCGCCTACTTTGCGTTCAGGATCAAGGCCCTGGAGGAGCGACTCTGAGATGAACCTGATCTGGCTACCTGCTATTCTCACGGGAATCGGCGTCGGGCTTCTCACGCTCATGTTTGCCCGAATGGTCACGTCCCTGTTCGCCTTGCGCAACCGGTGCCGTCTCTGGGCGGGGCAGCTCACGGCGCACCCGCAGACAGGCCCGCTACCCGTCGAGGCGCTCTTCGGGATCCCCCCGCTGGCGCCGTGGATGCTGGGCGCCGGGATCCTGGGCCTCTGTCTCGGCCAGGTGCTCCTGACCGGGCCGGGGCAGGTGCTGGGACCGCTGGCCGGGCTCCTGCCGTGGCTGTGGAAGCAGGCCCGGGTCCGCGAGGGGCGCCAGCAGGTGCGGCGGGACGTGACCGACCTGGTGGAGACCCTGCGTCTCTACCTGGCCTTCGCCCCGACCCCGGGTGCCGCGCTGACCCTGGCGCTGGCCGAGGAGCGGGATGGGGTGCTCTGGGAACGCCTGCACGCGCAGCGCGATGTGCTGGCGCTGGAAGGCCCGGCGGCCTTGCTCACACGGGTCGCCGGGGAGCTGGACTCAGCGGATCTGCGGCGCTTGCTGGGCCGCATTCGCGCAGCGCAGGCGGGGAGCCTCGGCTTCGCCCCCGCGCTGCGGGCCGCGGCGGACGAGCTGGCGGCGGAGCTGCACCGGGAACTGGCGGAGGTGGTGGAATCGGCGCCGACCAAGCTGATCATGCCCATCCTCGTCTTTCTGATGCCGCCGGCCCTCGTCGTGACGCTGGCCCCGCCGGTACAGGCCCTCCTGGACACGCTGGCAGGGGCAGGTCCGGTGCCGGGAATGTGAGGGAGGATTGCCTCCACACACCCAAGGCCGACCGGCAACTCGGTATGTCAATCAACCATCACTATCAGTTTCAACACACTCTAGGAGGCAAGCAATGCGTTTTCTTCGTGGCACCCGTTCGGGGGATACCGTGGAATGGATCGTGGGGTTGATCCTCGTGGTCAGCGTGGTGGGATCAATGATCTACACCATCGCCAACTCCAGCAAGACCCAGGGCAGCCTGACCGACGGCTGGATCACGGGCATTCCCGCCCCGACCACGCCGTAGTGTAACTTGACCGGCTCTGTGGGCGGCCTGCCCCGCCCACAGAGCCCATCCATCAGTGGGACGTGATGTACTCATATCCTGTCGTTGTGAGAGCGTGCGACGCTCAAAGACGACAGATCTGTGACCAAGGAGTAAGACCATGCGTTTTCTGACCGGAACCCGCGCGCAAAGCGCCGTCGAGTGGCTGGTGGTGGCCGTAATCATCGTCGCTGTCGTCGGCGGCATGATCTGGTCGATCCACCAGTCGCTGGCCGACAAGCTCGAGGCGTACAACGATGCTCTCTAGTGTGACCACACAAGCCCTGTGGGCCGTCGTCGTCGTGCTGCTCAGCACCTGGCTGGGGCTCCTGGCCCGCAGCGACCTGCGCACCCGCACCACACCGGCCTGGGCCACGGCCCTGCCCTTGCTGACCGTGGGCGTGGTGCGCGCGTTCCTCGCCCCACCCGACGGTCAGTTGTGGCCAGGTGGCATGGCGGTCGGAGCCGCGGTCCTGATGGTCGTGCTCTCCGACACGGTCCTGGGCGTGCCCTTCGCCGGGGTGGCCCTCTTGTGCGCCGGGCTCGCCGGACCGGAGACCCGGGTGCTGGTCGGCAGCTGGGTCGTGGCCCTGCTCCTGGCGGTCCTGGGCATCTGGGGCGCCGGGGACGGCAAGGTCTTCGCGGCCCTGGTCGGTCTCTTCCCCGACCTCCGGCTGGTCGTGGCGCTGGTACTGGCGCTGGAGCTGGGCAGCGGCATCGCCCTGGTGCGCAAGTACCGGGGTGCCACACCCGTGGTGCTGCTCAACGTCCTGCGCGAGGCCGTGCATCTGCGCTTTCCCAGCCGCACGGGCGAGCAGGGCGATCATCCGGCGGTGCCCTGGCTGGCCCTGGGGGTGCTTGCGTACATGGGCCTCAAGACCGGAGGCGTCCTGTGATGCGCTTGGAGGCACAGAACCGCCGTTACTACCCCTCTGAGTGGGGTCAAGCCGGCATCGAAATGCTGGTTGTACTCCTGCTCTGCGTGCCCCTGATTCTGGGCGCCCTGAGCCTGGCCCAGGGTTTTGGTGCCCGGCAGGCGCTGGCGCAGGGGACGGCGGTGGCGGCACGCCGGATCGCGCTGAATCCGGGTGAGGCTACGACGGCCCTCGCCGCGGTCCAGACCGCGGTGGATGGCGCCTTGCTTGGGGGAACGGGTGCGGTGACCTGCGAGGTGCGCGATGGCGCGGGCGTCCTGGTTGACCCCAACGCGCTCGCCTTTGGCGCACCGTTCTCCGTGCGCTGCCAGGTGTCCTTCCAGGCCCAGATCCCGTTCATCGCGACGGCGTCACGGATGCTGACGGTCGTGCAGCACGAGGTCATGGAGCGGTATCCGTAGATCTGTGACCACAGTAGATCAAACTCTTTCACGTTATCGAGGTCAGGAATGAAGCCTATCAAGAAGAAGACAAGCACGCCTTCACGTGGTGTCGACGTGCAGCCAGGATCGCCTCCCCTGCGCGGACAGGCGACACTCGCCGCCGGTCTCAGCATCCTCATGCTCGCGCTTCTGTCCGCCGGGATCGTGGATGTCGCGCGGCTGTGGGAGACACGACTCTGGGCGTATCGCGTCGCCGAAGCTGCCGCACTCACCGGGGCCTCGGCAGGCCGCGACTACGCCACTTTCGTCGCCACCGGGTCGCTTACCCTCGACGCCAGCGCTGCCCAGGCCGCCGCCCAGGATGCCTTGCTGCTGGGCTTGCAAGCGCGGGGGCTGGATGGCGCTGCTACCTACGATATCCGTGTCCATCCGGTCACCGGCCCGGCCAGCTTTCCCGGCTACCCGCCGGTGGCTCGGGCGTCGCAGCGGGGTCTGCCCTGGTCGCCCGTCGAACCCGCCGTCGGCGTCTACCTGGTCGTCCCGGTGCGCCCGGTCCTGTACGGCTGGATCAACGGCAACGCCGAGATCGACCTCCACGTCTTCGCTGCTGCGGGGGTGGCGCAGTGAGAAGGGTGGAAGTGCGGCGTTGGATTCAGTTGGGCGTGGTGGCCCTCTTGGCCCTCCTGCTGCTCTGGGGCCTCGGTGCTCGCCTGACTCGCCCCGCACAGGGCACGGATCCTGCACCCGCGAACACCCGGACAGCCACGCTCCATATGCCCTTGATCACGCACAGCGTGATGACATCACCGCTGACCACCGTCCGCGTCATCACCGTGCCCGTCGAGACTGTCATGGCGCTCAGCTCCTGGGGTCCGGATCACGCCGCCGCCTTCGCGCCGGACGGCAGCGGGGTCTTTGGTGACTCCGGCGACTGGCTCAGCACCTACCTGGCGCCCAACGACTACGGCGGCACGTACCTCTCCCGCTCGTACCTGGAGCTGAGTTTACCGACAGTCGAGGGACGGATCTTGAGCGCCACATTGCTGTTGGTGCCCTGCACCGCCTGGGACACCCTATACCCGCCCCTGCCGCCTGCAACCGTGACCGTGCATGCGGGAAGCTGGAGCACCCGGCTGAGTGCTGTGCCTGCTCGGGAGCTCTGGGGCGCGTGGGAGAACTCGGCTTTGGGCCAGCTTGCTACGACATACGATCCGCCCTGCTGGGACGGGGCGACCGAGACGTGGGCTTGGCGCGGAGTTCCGCTGCCTGTCGACGCCATGTTGCCTGGCATCTCGCTGCACCTGGTCCTCCGCGATGGTGAAGATCACGTGGATCTCAGGGAGGCTTACCCGCAGGGCAGTCGCTCCGTGTACCACCCGCCCGCAGCCGGACCAGTGCATCTCAAGCTCTGGGTGGAGGTCGTGGAATGAGAACGCTGAGTTCTCGGGTTGCCGGACTACTTGTGCTGCTGCTGGGCCTGCTTGTGACGGCGTTTTGGCCGGCAGCGAGCGTAACCGCGCCTCTCGCCGTCCGGCTCTACACCCCGGTCACCTTCGACGAGTTCAACGGCAGCAGCTGCGTCGCCGGCTTCGGCTGGCACGATAGCTGGGGCACGAGCAGCGTGCAGTGCACGGGCAGCACCGTCCGCATCGTGCCGCTGCCGGGATCCCATCGCGGCTCGGGCCTGCTCTGGCGTAACTCCGTCTTTCCTTCGACGGGCAACGTGATGCTGGAGGCGCGCATCCGCTACGTCGCCAACGGCGGGTACGGCAACGATGCCCTGGGCGCGATGGTCGCGCCCTACAACGGCGAGCGTCTGTGCTTCAACGGCACCAGCCACTACTACGGCGACCCCCACTGTCCCATCCCCCTGCCCGAGACCGGTTGGGGCAGCCACCAGGTGGGCAACAGCTCCTGGCGCAGCGTGTATATGCACGACACCTCGGGCAATAGCCGCGACTGGCAGCAGTCGCCGCCCAACAACGCCATCTGGCTCATCGCCCGCTGGGAGTACGTGGCTTCTACGGGCCAGTGGACGCAGTATGTCTACGAGACCAACGACCTGCCCGACGACCCGACCCGGCCGTATGCCGACACCGCACCCACGAACGTGCAGACCCTGGGGTACGCCGCCCGTCCGGCGAGCTACCGTATCGGCCACCCGATCTACTTCACTGGGACGGGTGGCAGTTGGGGACCGGGCACCTGGGTCGTGCCGGAGGTAGACTACGTGCGTATCTGGCGTTGGGTTGATGCCACGCCAACGCCGACCCGGACACCTACCGCAACGCCGACTTGGACCCCGACGGCTACAGCGACCCCGACGCATACCCCAACCGCGACGACCACGCCCACCCGTACGCCGACACCGACCGCGACACCGCTGCCGCCCGAGATCGAGGTGGACTACCCGTGGTTGATCTGGTACGGCCCGTTGATGAGGCAGCCGACCCAAGTGCTCCGTGGGCGTAACTTCACGCCAGGCGGTAATGTCAGCGTCTACGTCCGCGGCCCTTTCGATGCCGCTGGCGACCCGGCTGCCTGCGCCACCGATGTCGTCCACGTACTGCGGGCCGACGCCGCCGGGCGCTGGGTGCTGGACGCCGCCCTGGCGAGCGACGGATTCCTCGGGACGCCCTGCCGGGGCACGTGGCAGGCGTGGGCCAGGGACGTGGTGCCGGGCACCCACACCGGCACCGTGACCTGGACCACGGCCTGGTTCCCGGTGCACCGGGAGGAATGAGGATGCCCCACATGACACATCGTCCACATCTACGTGACATTACCAGCCTCTGGCTGTTGGCAGGGCTCCTCGTTACGCTGTTGGGGTGCACCCCAACAGCCCAGATGCAGCCCACTGTCGGTGAGCGCTTGGCTCACGCCGTGCTCTACAACGCCACGGGCGAGACCACCAGCGTCTGGACGCTGGAGGCCGAGCCCGCCTGCCTGATCTGTCCCGACGATCCGCTGCTGCCCGGCGCTTCGCGTCGGCTGGCGCTCGTGCCCGGTCCGGTTACCTGGGAGATCGTGGCCGTGCCGTATGGCGACTTCGCAACCGGCTACCGCCTGCCCACCGTCACCGCCGTGATCGCCCCTGATGGCATCACGAACATCATCCTCTCCGGCCATGTGCCGGAGCCCTGAACCAAGGAGGTCATATGCCACCATCGACTGTCTGGATCTTGGCCGCACTGGCCGGCGCCGGGGTGTTCCTGGCCTGGATCGGCGCCACCACCCGGCCCTTCGTCCGCGTCGCCCCCGCCGACCGGCGGGGCGTGCTCGCGCGGCTCGACGCGCGCCTGCAGGCCGCCGACATCCCGCTCACGGCCCGCGAGTTCCTGCTCACAGGGCTCGCGATCGGGGCGGCCCTGGCCGGCGGCGCCGTTGCCGTCCTCGGCCCCACGGTGCTGTCCGCCGTCGTGCTCCTCATCGGCCCTGTTGTCTACTGGCAGGTGTGGAGCGCCAAACAGGAGCGCTACCGCCGCGACTACATCCTGGCCCTCGACAAGGCTATCGAGACCCTGTTGCGCGCCTACAGCGCCAATCCCAACCTCAACGCCGCGCTCCAGGAGGCCACGCCGTATATGCTGGAACCTGTGCGGAGCGACTTCGTCCAGGTGGTCACGGCGCTCCAGACCGGCACGACAATCAGTGACGCCGTCTACCAGGTGGCCGAACGCCGCCGCAGCCCCTACTTCGACATGCTGGCCGAGGCCCTCGCCGTGCGCGAGCAGCAGGGCGGCAAGCTCAAGAGCGTGCTCCAGGGGCTGCAGAACCTGATGCACGGCGTCATCCAGATCCAGAACGAGGTCCGCGCGCGGCAGACCCAGCCCAAGCTGGAGGGTACCATCGTCGCCGTCGCCCCCTTCGGCTTCCTGGTGCTGCTCAAGCTGGTGATGGCCCAGTACGAGGGCGGCTTCTACGCGACGCTCGAGGGCCAGATCGTGCTGGCAGTGGCCATCGTCTTCTCTGGGCTCGCCTACCTGCTCTCCCAGCGCATCGCCAAGGCGGGGCTGGATCTCGAGCCCCAGGGGGCGGCGCGATGACGGCGCTGTGGTTGGCCTTCCTGGGTGGCCTGGGCACGCTCCTGGTTGTCACCGCCGGACGGCGCCGCGCCCCGCGCACGCTCAACGTGCGGCTGGGGCTGGAGCAGGTGGCGGCCCGGCGCCCGCTGGTGGACCGGCTCTTCGGGCGGCTGGCACAAGACCTGGCGCAGCGCCGGGACCGCGCCGACGTCGAGACATTGCTCAAGCAGGCCGGTTTCTGGCAGCGGGTGGGCGCGCCGTACCCCGACACCCGCACCTTCTTTGCCACCAAGTTGGCCAGCGCCACGGGCCTGGCCGTGGTGGGGCTGGGGTTTGGCGTGCTGCTGGCGGCCATCGGCGGGCTCACCCCGGCGCTCAGTCTGGGCGTGGCCGTGGGCACCGGCGCCCTGGGGTTCTTCCTACCCAACCTGGACCTCAAGGGCAAGGTTGCGCGGCGTGACGACCAGATGATCGCCGACATGGCCTCGGCCCTGGATCGCCTGGCCAACTTCCTGGCCGCCGGCTTCCCGCTGCCCTACGCCATCCACCAACTGGCCCAGCGGCCCGGCGGTGTCTTCGTCGCCGAACTGCGCACGGTCGCCGCCCAGTACAACGTCAGCGGTGACCTGGCGGTCGGGGTCGAAGCCTTGCTCGAGGACAACGGCAACCTGCCGCCCCTGATCCCGTTCGTGACGCTGGTCAAGACCGCGGCGCGGTTGGGTGGCGGGGTCAGTGAGCCACTGCGGGCGCTGGCCGAGGAGCTGCGGGCGGAGCTGACGCAGCGCACCACGGCGCGCGGCTATCGCAACACGGTGCTGATGATCGTGCCCGCGTTCTTCGCCATCCTGGCCACGCTGCTGGTGCTGGCGGCGCCGGGCGCCCTGCGCGCCTTCGCCAACCTCGGCGCTGGAGGCTTCTGAGCCCAACAGCTTCTGAGGTACTGAAAGGAGGTGATGCCTATTGGGATATGACTCGGTTGACCAGGTCCCGGGGAGGGGCTGGAGGCAAGGCGATACGTGTGCTCCTCCCCCGCGCCTACCGCGATCGGCAAAGGCAGAGAAGGAATGATCACAGCAGATCTCGTCGCGGACGATGACACTGTCGAGCAGACTCTGATATGACGGCTCCTGAAGCGACCCGTTGACCTGAAGCTCGTGAAAGGAGGTGATGCTTACTGAGACATACCTTGGCTGACGGCGGTCCCAGGGAGGGACAGGAGGTGCTGAAATCACGACGTCCCTCCCTCGCACCCTACGCTCGACACCATCTAACTAGAAGGAGGCTTGAGGACTGTATGGAACGACAACAGACGACAGTGGACAGGGCTACCCTGGCCTGGCTGCGCGTGCAGAACCGGATCTCAGGGTCCCCCGTGGTCCGGCGCTACCAGGCGCTGCGCCAGCGCCGCCTCGCCGAAGTGGTGCGCCGCGAGGAGGGGCAGGGCTTGCTGGAGTACATCATCGCCATCGCCGGGGTCTTCGTGGTCGCGGCGGCGGTGCTCGCGCTGTACCGCGCGATTCAGGCCAAGTACGGCGAGGCGACCAACAGCGTCAACTCGCTGAGCATTTCGGCCCCCTAGCCGTGTGGGGAGGGCGGCATCCGCCGCCCTCCCCCACCAACAGGACAGAACCTATGAACACAGACAACGACCAAGAGTACAACCACGAACAGGGCCAGGCCCTGATCGAGATGCTGCTGGTGCTGCCGGTCTTCCTCTTCCTCACCGGGGCCATCGTCGGCATCGGGTGGGCGTACTGGGTACGCCTGAACCACGCCGCCTACGCCCAGGACGTTACCTCCATGGCGGGGAAGGCCAATGACGTCAGTGCCGGGCAGGCCTGGGCCGCGCGCTTCATGGCTGGGGCGAATGCGGACTTCGAGGCGGAGACGGCGGTAAGGGCGCTGGCGCTCCAGCGCGGCGTGCACGCCACCGCCGAGTATCAGGCCCCGGCCCTGCTCCTGTGGGACCTGGAGGCGCCGCTGCTCACCGCAGGATCTTTCAGCCGCTGGGAACGCTTCTATGGTGGACCGCCGCCCGCGGGGTGGTTCGAATGAGGGGGAGAAGTAGCATGCCCCAGCCGGACCACAAGCACGAACGCGGGCAGGCAGCCCTGGAGATGCTCATCGCCCTGCCGCTTCTCATGCTGATCCTGGCTGCGGTCTTGGGCTTCGGGCGCGTGCTCTTCGTCGGGATGGCGGTCGACCAGGCCGCCTTCGCCGGAGGACGTTTCGCCGCCGAGAGCCTGAACCCGCATCAAGCCGCGTACCAGGCCTACCGCGCCTCGGCGTGGAACCTGACCGACAACGGCCTGGATGCGGGCCGGATGGCCTGGACGATGTCCGCCGGGGGCTGGCAGCGCGGGGACACCGTCACCAACCAGGTGGGGGTAGCCGTCCACGTCGGTGACATCCCGCTGGCGCCGCTGCTTTTCAGGGGCGACCGCGTCCCGGTGCGGCAGGCGGCGACCTTCCGCATCGAACGGTGGAAGTCGCGATGGCAGTAAAGAAGCGGATGAGAACACTGAGATGGGGCCGATGCGCGACGCGGCGTCGGAAAGCGGTAACCACTTCCCTCTTTCGGTTACCGGGCGAGGAAGGCCAAGTTCTCGTCTGGCTCCTGATCCTGCTGCCGCTACTGCTCCTGATGGCCGGGATCTTGATCGAGGGCGGGATGATGTTCCGCACCTATCGGTTGGCCCAACTCGCCGCCGATGCAGCGGCTCACGCGGCTGCCCAAGAGCTGGACACAGCCCTGTACTTGTGCACCGGTCGCGTCGCGCTCACCCCTGCCGCGGCGACTGTGGCCCAGACCATCGCGGCGAGCAACACGCACGGTCAGGTGATGTGCGGTCAGCCCCAGATCTGGGCCAACCGCGTGGCGTTGGTCTGCCGGGCGCGCTTGCGTCCCGTCGTGCTCTTCCGCGAATCGGCGGTCGAGGTGACGGTGCGCGGTCGGGCGCGACCGGCGTGGGGCATCGCGGGGGAGGGGGAGTGAGGCAGGGAGTAGGAAGAAGGAAGTAAGGAGTAGGGGCCCTATGGCGTGGCATCACGCTTTTGCGATGAAGTGATTAACGAAGACTGACAGGAGGTGATCTTGAAACTGAAATCGACAACGTGGGTACTGCTGGCGGTGGTCGCGATCTTCGCCGGTCTGCTGATCGCGGGTGGAGGGCGGCTCTGGCGACGGGTCACGGCGCCGCGCATCGACCCTGACGCAACGCCCCTGATATCTGAAGCAGCGCCAGTTGAACTGGCGACGGCTGAAGTGGCATCCGCTGAGATGGAGCTGGGCTGGGAGACAAAACAGGATCCGCAAAGCGGACGTACCTACCTGGTGCCGCCAGCGGCGGATGTGGCGGCCTTGCGCAACGCCTTCACCGTGCTGCTGCACCGCACGCGGGTACAGCAGGCTGATCAGGAAGCACTGTTGGCGTATGACCGTGACCTGAGTATGTCGCAGGCTGCGCACCTGGTGGCGGAGGGCTACACCTGGCCGCTGCTCGATACCCCGTTTGTGTTCGTCTACACGGAGCTGGGGCCGGACAATGAGGTACGGTGTACCGACACGACCCACTGCCGGGTGACCCAGGCGGTGATGGACATCCAGTCCGTGCTCATCTTTGACACAACGATGTGCGGATCCCCGGAGAGCACGCCGTGCCTGGCGCCGTTGACCGACGACCAGATCGATGCACGCGACAACTTAGTCACGGCGGACTTCCGTAAGGACGCTGACGGCGTCTGGCGATTGGTGGCGTGGGAGACGACCCCGCTGCCCGCGCTGCCGGCGGGGTGGTAGGGGGTGGGAATGATGCGAACACAACGGCTCCTGCGCTTACTCCTGGTCCTCATCATCCTCCTGAGTGTGACGAGTGTCGTGCCTCCCGTACCGGTCGGCGCCTGCTGCACGCCGCCGGCCAACGGCTGCTGTGGCAGCCCGATGAGCGGTTGCTTCCAGTGTCGCAGTGGCGACAGTGGCGGCGGGGGGAGTGGCGGTGAAGCGACACCCGGGCCACCACCTCCGGCGCCAACCTCGCATCCCGGCGGCGGGGGGACACCCCTCCCGCCCCCGCCCACGGCTACGCCGCCCGCGGGGCTGCCCTCCGACGGTTACTATCGTCAGGCCTGCGTCCCCTCGCGCGTCGCCGACATCGGATCTCGCTGCCGGACCTTCTACACCGTCGTGCTCTGGTGGTGCGTGAATGGGGGCGAGTGCTATGCCGTCCGCACCCGGTGTGCCGAACAGGGCGAGTGCATGCCCGAATCGACGCCAACAGCCCGGCCACCGCGCACGCCCGAGCCCAATCGCTGGCCTTGCGACGACGTCCCCAGCGTGAGCCCCGGCGGCATCGTGCAGACCTGTGACCGGTGGGACTGGGATCTGACCGTCCAGGTCCTGATCCCGTCCGCCGAGGTGCTGCGCCATCCCTGGCCGCGGTCGCTGGTGGGCTTGCCGACCCAGATCTGGTACACGGGCGGTCCCAGTCGGGCTGAAGCATTCTCCGCCGGCAAGGCGTTCCCCTGCGCGGTCGACCACGGCGCGGCGTATGCCGACCTGGGCGACGTTCCCGTCTGCCCGCTGCCTGTGGGCCAACCCTCTGAAGGGACGCGCGCGAACCTGCAACTCGGCGTGGCGTGGGAGCGCTGGCAGAGCGGGGGTCCCGCCGTC
>Ga0123332_1001804_pt1 | contig 20833 bp, 20 predicted proteins | sample BioC12SIPDNA_4_FD_89958 | JGI IMG/M metagenome (GOLD analysis project Ga0123332, IMG submission 89958) | Anaerobic biogas reactor microbial communites from Washington, USA - Biogas_R2_A C12 SIP DNA | ecosystem: Engineered > Bioreactor > Anaerobic > Unclassified | place: Washington, USA... | reverse complement strand
TGCCGCACTGCGGACGCGTAGCGTCCGACCATGCCGCACTGCGGACGCGTAGCGTCCGACCATGCCGCACTGCGGACGCGTAGCGTCCGACCATGCCGCGTGCGGCTAGACCACTCGCACATGGGCGATCGGTCGAGGCCGGGGCGGCGGCCGTGTGTTCGCCTACCGTGACGTGCCCCGCGAGCCGCACATGGCCGGATGGCCGTGAATCACCTGACTTCGAGATCAGTGCACGGGTCGGTCACGGCGGTGGGGTCTGGAGTGCTTGCTTGACGAGGGCGTCGACCATCCATTGCTGGAGGGAGCTGACTTCTGCTGGGGCGAGTCCGGCGACATCGCTCAGCCAGACGCGGGTCTCGATGCCGCAGGCGGCGCGGAGCGCTAGCGCGAGCCGGTGCACGCTTTCCTCACCGAGCGAGTCGGCGAGGGGTGCGAGTGCCTCGACGAACCATGGAATGACGCGCCCCTGGCGCAGTGGCAGCTCGTGCGGGACCTCGCCCAGCGACAAGCGCAGCATCGCACGCTGCTGTGGCTCGCTCTTCTCCACGAGGCCGGTGACGAACGCGGCAACGGCGGCCACGCGTTCCTCCAGCGCTTCCGGCGGCGGGTCGGGCAGGACCGACGCGGCTCGTGTCTCGGGGTAGGCCGCGGCAAGGAGCTCTTCCCGTGAGGCGAAGTAGCGGTAGGCGGTGGGGCGCGAGATCCCGGCGGCTTCGGCGACCTCCTCGACGCGGGGGGTATCGCCCGCGGTGATGAGCTCGCGTGCCGCGGCGATGAGTTGGTCACGGGTGCGTTGCTTCTGCCGGGTGCGGCCCGACTGGACGTAGTCCGTTGACATGGCCGTCATGATATGCCACTCTTATGATGAGACTCAAGTCTCACGAATGATGGGAGTGCAGACATGACTGAAACGACGACACTCGCGCCGGTGCTCCGACGGGCAGGCGAGGGCGAGAAGCGGTGGTTCTTCGGCGGTGGCGTCTTCACATGGAAGCTCAGCAGCGCCAACGAGGACATCCACCTGATCGAGGTCGACATGGTCGAGGGCAAGTGGACCCCCGTCCACACACACCCGGTCTCGGAGTCCATGTGGGTGCTGGAGGGTCAGATCCGCTACCGCATCAACGACGACGAGCACGAACTCGGACCCGGTGACTTCGTCATGGTGCCCGCGGGCGTGCCGCACGCCTTCATGGTCACGAGTCCCACTGCGAAGGTGCTGGCCATCCAGCCCACCTGCGAATGCGAACCGTTCTACCGCGGCGCCAGCGAGCCTCTCGAGGGCTCGGCGTGCATTGTGGACTTTCAACGGATCGAGCAGAGCGCCCAGGCCAACGGCGGCATCGAGATCGTCGGGCCCCCACCGTTCTAGTCCGCACACCCATCTGCCACCCTTCGACCGTCGTCGGCAGCCGGCCCGCTGCTCGTCGGAAACCGGGTGGACAGCTCTCACCCTGCCGGAGGAGCATCCTCGGCATGGGCACCGAGACGCACGGCCTCACCGCCGCCGAGCTGCGTGCCGCTGAGACCTACTTCGACGCCGCACCACGCGCTGACGCGGTGGCGCACCCGGTGGGGCCTTTCACGCTCTTCGTCTCCACGACACCCTTCGGCTACTACGCCAGACCACGACGTGATGCCGGTCCCATCGGAGCCGGCGCCGTGCATCAGCTGGTCCTAGCCTGCGCGGAGCACAACGTCACTGCGGAGGTCGAGTGGATCCACGAGCTTCACCTCGCCCTCGCCCAGACGTTGCAGGCCGCGGGTTTCGCGACCCGCGCCCACGCGCTGATGACGGCCGACCCACGGGACGTCGTGCCTCCGGGGGAGTCCGGACCGCGGGTGCGCGTCGTCGAGGACGAGGAAGCAGTCAGGACGGCGCGCGCCGTGACCGGGGTGGCGTTCAGCCACGGCGGTACCGGAGTCGGCCGGGCCGGCGCCGACGAGCGTGACAGGGCCCGGGCCGACGTCGGCGCAGACGAGATCCAGCACCTGCTCGACCGGGCCGGACGCGGCCTCACGGTGACCCTTGCCGCCGAGGACGCGACCGGGATGGTGGCAGTCGGCAGCTATCAGCCGGTGAACGGGCTCGCCGAGATCGTCGCCGTCGCCACCCTGCCCGCCGCCCGACGGCAGGGCCTGGCGGATCTCGTCACGCGACATCTGGTCCGGCATGCGTGGGACCACGGCGTGACTGGTCTGCTGCTGTCGGCTCAGGACGAGAGCGTTGCCCGGGTGTACGCCAGGGTCGGCTTCCGCCGGGTAGGGACCGCGATGGCGGCAGTGCTTGAGCGCGGACCTGCCGGGGAGGACGCATGAGGGCTTGATGGGTGAATACGTGGAGGGCACTGATCGAAAGATGGGTACTTTTGCCGATGTCTCCCGACCGGCACGCGCCCTACCGTGAAGCATGAGCGCCTCGTGGCGGGCGCCATGCCAGGTGGTGAGGAGGGAGAACGATGACGGGAGCGCTGCGCGAGGCCGCCGTGGTGGCGGGGGTGATCTCGACCGTCCTGTTCGTGGTCAGCCAGCTACCGATGCTGGTGAAGGCCGCCAGGACCCGCGACCTCAGCTCCTACAGCGTGGGCAACCTGGTGGTGGCCAACGCGGGGAACGTGGTCCACACGCTGTATGTCGTGTCGCTGCCGGTGGGTCCGATCTGGCTGCTCCACGGGTTCTACCTCGGGACGACGGCGCTGATGCTGTGCTGGTGGGTCCTGTATCGGGAGAGTCCCCACGAGGCCTCGAAGCCTGAGGCGGAGGCGGTGCCCGCCTACCAGTCGGCGGCCCACTCGCCGTAGAACAGCGCGAGGCCGACGGCGACGCCGATCCCGGCGATGATCCAGAAGCGCGCCACGATGGTGACCTCGGCCCAGCCGAGCAGCTCGAAGTGGTGATGCAGCGGCGCCATGCGGAAGACCCGTTTCCCGGTCAGTTTGAAACTGATGACCTGGATGATCACCGACATCGTGATGATGACGAACAGGGCACCCATGATCGGCAGCATGAGCTGGGTGCGGGTCAGGATCGCCAGCCCCGCGAGTGCCGCCCCGAGGGAGAGAGAGCCGGTGTCGCCCATGATGATCTGCGCGGGAGAGGCGTTCCACCACAGGAAGCCGAAGCAGGCACCCGCGATCGCGCACGCGACGATCGCCAGGTCCAGGCTGTCGCGCACCTCGTAGCACGAGGGACCGGGCACCCACGCGCAGTTCTGGTTGAACTGCCACAGGCTGATGAGGGTGTAACCGCCGAAGACCATCACGGACGCACCGGTGGCCAGCCCGTCGAGGCCGTCGGTGATGTTGACGCCGTTCGAGGCGCCGGTGATGAGCAGGTTCGCCCACAGCAGGAACAGGACCACGCCGACTACCGGCCCCGCAAAGGCCAGGTCCAGGCTCGTGTCCCGGATGAACGAGATGGCGGTCGAGGCCGGGGCCCGCCCCTGCTCGTCTTTCACCAGGAGCGCCAGGAGCGCGAAGACGACCGTCACCAGGGTCTGGCCGATGAGCTTCTGGGTCGAGGTCAGCCCCAGACTGCGCTCCTTGGAGATCTTGGTGTAGTCGTCGAAGAAGCCCACCAGCCCCAGGCCGACCAGCAGGAAGAGGATCAGGGCGGCACTGAGCGTGAACGGGCTCGGCCCGACGTCGGCCAGGCCGCTGGCCTCCAGGCCCATGAGCACTGGGCGGGACACGAGGTAGCCGACGATCGTGGCGCCGATGATGACGGCTCCGCCCATCGTCGGCTTGCCCCGCTTGTGGTGGTGCTGGGTGAGGTCGTCGCGGATGAACTGGCCGTACTCCCTGCGGACCAGGAACCTGATGAGGACCGGCGTCCCGAGCAACGCCACCGCCATCGAGATGGCGCCGGCCAGCAGGACGTTGACCATCGCAGCTCCTCGCCGTTCCCGTGGGCCCGGCCGGGCCGCCGGTCCACGCTACGCCACGGCGAGACGCAGAACGCAAACCCGGATGGAGTGTCGCCGTTCCCCCGCGGCGTCGCCGCCTACGGCAGGTAGAGCGTCCCGAACCAGAGCAGCCCCACGGCCACCATGCCGGTGCCCACCAGGAACGGGAACCTTCCGCCCCGGGCGAGGAACCAGCCCAGCAGGGCCAGGACCGCCACCGCAGCGGCCAGCGCGACCTGACCGAGGGCCGTGCCGATCGGGTCCGCGTCGTTGGCCGGCCCGGTGCCCGCGTCGATGAGCAGGGCGATGCCGTACCACAGCGGCACGAGCGCGAGGACCATCCCCGCGACGGCCATGGCGACCGCCGGCCTCGGAGCCCAGCCCCGGCGGCGCGCCGTGCGCGCGGGGAGCGCCGCATCCGCGGCGGGTGTCTGTGTGCTCATGCCGGCAGTATGTCGTGAGCTCACCTGATGTTGCGGCTGCGGCTCGCCCCGGTGGTCACCCGGTGCTGCGGCGGTGGCCCTCAGCGGTCACCCTCGACGTAGCCCGAGGCGTAGGCGGTCACCACCGCTTGCAGCCGGTCGCGGACCCCCATCTTGCTGAGCACCGCGGCGACGTGGGTCTTGACGGTGGGCTCGGCCAGCACGAGTCGGGTGGCGATCTCGGCGTTGGACAGGCCGCTGGCCATCAGGTCGAGCACGTCGCGCTCCCGCTCGGAGAGCCGTCCCGCCCAGGCCGGGGGTGCCGGCGGCGGCGCGGCGAACCGCTCGATCAGGCGCCGCGTGATCTCCGGCTGGATCAGCGAGTCACCGCGGGCCACGACGCGGACCGCGTGCACCAGGTCGTCCGGGTGAGCGGTCTTGAGGACGAAGCCGCTCGCGCCCGCCTGGAAGGCGCGATAGAGGTTCTCGTCGTTGTCGTAGGTCGTCAGCACCAGCACCCGCGCGCCGTCGCGGACCACCGCCGGCGTGGCCGACAGCCCGTCGGTCTGCGGCATCCGGATGTCCATCAGCACCACGTCCGGGCGCAGCTCCCGGGTCAGTCGGATCGCCTCCGCCCCGGTCTGGCCCTCGCCCAGCACCTCGATGCCCTCCGCGTGGCCGAGGATCAGGCGGATGCCGCGACGCACGATCGCCTCGTCGTCGACGATGAGCACGCCGATGCCGTCCGTCACGAGAACGGGATCCTCGCCGTGAGGGTGAAGCCGTCGGCCGAGGCCTCCGTGGTGAGGACACCGCCGTAGAGGCCGACCCGCTCGCGCAGACCGACCAGGCCGTGCCCGCCGGTGTCCGTCGTGGCGGTGACATCACCTCGCGAGCTCCCGCCCGGGGCGGCACCACGCCCGCCGTCGTCCGTGACCGTCACCGTCAGCTGGTCCCGGCCCCAGTCGAGGGTGACCTCGGCCCGCGCGCCGGGGGCGTGGCGCAGGACGTTGGTGAGTCCCTCCTGCACGACGCGCACCACAGCCAGCTGCCACCCGGGGGGAGCCGGGCGGGGTTCCCCGCGCTCCGTCATACTGACCTGCAGGCCGGTGCTCCGGGCCCGTTCGACGAGCGCGGGGATCGAGGCCAGCTGGGGCTGGGGACCGTCCGGCAGGTCGTCGCCGCTCTCGCGCAGCAGCCCGACCAGGTGGCGGACGTCGGAGGAGGCGTCGCGGCTGAGGGTGCTGATCAGCTGGAGCGCCTCGCCCATCTCCGGGTCGCGCGAGCCGGCCTGCTGCTGCGCGGCCCCCGCGGTCAGCGAGATGCCGGCCAGGGCGTGGCCGACGACGTCGTGCAGGTCCCGGGCGATCGCCCGCCGCTCCGCCTCGACCGCCCGCGCCGTGGCGGCGGCGCTGTCCCGGTCGCGCGCGGCCCCGGCCCGCAGTGCGCTCCCGATCCACCAGAGACCCAGTCCGCCGACGCCGATGACGAGGATGTTGGCGAACAGGATGCCCGGGTCGGCCAGGCCCTGGGAGCCCACGTGGGCGAGCACCCCGGCGGCGATCAGCGCGGCGGCCACCCGCCGCTGGGTGCCCTCGGCCCAGCGGGCCGTGGAGAAGATGACGACCAGCACCGCCAGGTTGCCCGCGACGTCGCCGTAGGCCGCGCCGCTGGACACCTCCACGCCGACGCCGGCGACGCCGAGGACGACCATCCACAGGGGGTGGGACCGGCGCCAGACGATCGGCAGGGTCTGCAGGGTGACGGCCACGACGGCGGCGAGCACCGACGCGCGGTAGGACACGGTGAGCACGTCGACCAGGCCGACCACGAGGAGCGCCAGCGCCAGCGCGAGGTCGGCCCGGCCCGTCCCGGCCAGCAGGGAGGTCACGCGGCTCACGGCCGTCAGCCTAGGGCGCGGACCGCGACGACGGGAGGGGCCGGACTGGTCCTTTCGGATGATCTGCGCGGTCCGGCCGACCGAGGCGCGAGCCGGCCCGACCGAGGAACGTTGACGGCGGCCGGTCACCCGACCGGCCCCGACCAAGGAGGAACCACCATGACCACTCTCACCGCCACCACCGCCGCCGCGACCGGGACGACCCCCCGGGTCGGTCGCGTCACCGCAGTCCTCGGCCTCGCCGCCGCCGGCCTGACCACGATCCTGTCGCTGATCAGCCTGGTGCTGGCCCCGCTTGCCGTCGTCGCCGGGGTCGTCTCGTTGCGGCGCGGCGAGCGGCCCGTACTGGCCGTTGTCGGCCTCACCGCGGGCCTGGTCAGCGCCTACGTGATCCTGCTGGAGGTCTTCGCGCTGGGGGGATGACCGCGTGGGAGTGGGCTGCCTCGCCCCACCGACCCGGACGCCCCTCGTCGCCCGGTCCGTCGCCTGACAGAGTGGTGCCATGAGCATCCGCACAGCACTCGTCGGCTTCGGACTGGGCGGGCGCATCTTCCACGCCCCGTTCATCGCAGCGGACCCGGACCTCACCGTCGCCGCCATCGTCACCGGCAACCCCGAGCGGGCGGCGCAGGCGCAGGCCGAGCACCCGGGGGCCGAGATCGTCCCGGACCTCGAGACCCTGATCGCCCGCACCGGCGACCTGGGGCTCGAGCTCGGCGTCGTCTCCACCCCGCCCACCGGCCACGCCGAGCAGGCCACCGCCCTCCTCGAGGCCGGCCTGCACGTCGTCGTCGACAAGCCGCTCACGGTGACGGCGCGGGAGGGCCACGACCTGCTCGCCGTCGCCCAGCGCGTGGGCCGCTCGCTCATCCCCTTCCAGAACCGGCGCTGGGACGGGGACTACCTCACCCTCCGGGCGCTCGTCGAGGCGGGCGAGCTGGGCGAGGTCCGCCGGCTCGAGTCGCGCTTCGAGCGGTGGAAGCCCACCGAGACCAAGGCCTGGAAGGCCGGGCAGGCCACCACGGGTGTGGGTGTCCTCTACGACCTCGGCGCGCACCTCATCGACCAGGCCATCCACCTCCTCGGTCCCGTGCGGGACGTGTATGCCGAGGTGCTCACCCAGCGCCCCGACCAGGGGGCCGACGACGACACCTTCGTCGCGCTGCAGCACGAGGCGGGCGCGGTCTCGCACCTGTGGATGAGCGCCGTCACCCCCCAACCCGGCCCCCGCTTCCGGGTGCTGGGCTCACAGGCCGGCTTCACGTCATACGGCCTGGACCCGATCGAGGAGCAGCTGGCCGGCGGGCTGCGCCCGGGTCAGGAGGGGTTCGGTCGGCGGGGGCAGGACGCCGACGCGCTGGTCGGCCTGCACGATGAGGACGAGCGGCGGGTGCCGCTGCAGCTGGGTGACTACGGCGCGTTCTACCGCGGGGTGGCCCAGACGGTGTCAACCGGTGCCCCGCCGCCAGTCGACCCGCGGGACAGCATCGGCGTGATCGAGCTGATCGAGCGGATGCACGCGGACTTCGCCTGACGCGCACCCAGGCAGTGGCCTGCCCGGCTGCCCACCGTGACTGCTCAGCCCAGGTGGTCGGTGTCGTTCAGCGAGACCACCTGCCGGTTGTGGAAGAAGTCGTCCTCGCGCAGGTGGGTGATGCCGCCGCCGGTGGCGCGGAAGGCGGCGTACCCCACGGACGCGAGGGGCATCCGGATCCAGGCGGCGACCACGAAGGTGAGCGCGCCGCCGTGCGTGACGACGACCTGGTGCTCGCACTCCCGGGCGGTGATGGCCTCCATCGCGCGGTAGATGCGGGTGGCCAGCTCGAGCCGGGTCTCGGCCCCGGGGACCCCCTGGTCGTGCTGCATCCGCTCGCCGACGGCCGGCGGCGGGACGAACCGCTCGTCCAACCACGACTGCGGACGCCCACCCGCCTCGCCGTAGGACCACTCCCGCAGGTCGGGCATCGGCAGCGGCTCGACACCGAGCGACCCGCCGATCGCGTCCGCGGTCTGCGCGGTGCGCCGCAGGTCGGAGGTGAAGACCTCCGCCCGGGCCCCGTCCGGCACCATGCCCCGCACAGCCTCGGCGATGGCGGTGGCCTGCTGCCGGCCGCGGGGGGTCAGTTCGGAGTCGAACCAGCCACCGACCCGGCGCTCGACGTGGTGGGTGGCCTCGGGGTGCGTGACGACATACAGGTTCCTCATGACCGAGCCAGTATGCCGACAGTCGCCGGCGCCAGCCTCCGCGGCGGCGGCGTGTGGCCGGGACCATCACAGACAGGACCCGGCCCGGGCTGCACGCGCACAGCCCGGGCCGGGTCCGTCATACCTCCGCGTCGGTCGGTCCGTCAGGGAGCGGGGCGGCCGACCGACCCGGAGAGCCGGTCAGTCCTCGTAGGTGAGGCCGAAACCGAACGGGTAGAGCGCGCCGTCGTCCGTCTCGTCGTAGCCGGGCAGGTCGCTGGCCTGCTGCTGGATCGCCTCGCGGGTGCCGGCCAGGGCGAACGGCATCCGGCCCTGCGGGGCGAACTCGCCCGAGAGGACGTCCATCAGCGCGGTGTCGGTCGTGCCGAAGTCGGCCACGATGGCCCCGACGTCGCGCAGGCCGCTCTCGGCGTCCAGCACGAACGGCTGACGGAAGTAGATGTCCAGGATGACCTTGTTCGGGTCACCCACCTCGGAGATCACCTGCTGGAGGGTGGTCAGGGAGGGGACGACCTCCCAGGACTCCGCGGTCTCCATGCCGGTGAAGTCCAGGATGTCGGACTCCCACGGGAAGGACCCGCCGAAGCGCAGACCGTTGTCGGTGCAGGTCGGCGCGCCGTAGGAGACGCACGCGTCCGCGGTGCCGTAGGGGCTCGCCCCGTCCAGCCCGGCGAAGCCCTCGATGATCGAGGGGTTGATGTGGTCGGGGTTGAGCCCGGTCGCCGGGTCGTTGCTGACATAGGTGTTGGTGTTGACGTTCTTGCCGGTCATCGACACCAGCACGTAGTCGTGCCCCTCGGCGCTGGGACGGGGCTCGCCCTCCTCGACGTTGCCGTCGGTCACCTCGAAGCCGTAGGACGCGACGGTCTCGGCGTCGATCTCGCCCAGGACGTAGACCTTCTTGCCGGTGTTCGGCTCCAGCGGAAGGACGGTGTCCCCCTCTTCGGTCTCGTTGTTCTGCAGCAGCACGGTCGACTTGCGCTGCAGCTCCAGACCCACCTCGCGGTGCTCGTCGCTGCCGACCGTGTCGGTGGCGTGCGCCGGGTCGACGTAGGGGTTCTCGAACAGGCCCATCTCGAACATCGGGGTCAGCAACCGGGTGGCGGCCAGCTTGACGCGCTTCTCGGAGACGAGGCCGTCGTCGACCAGGTCGGTGATGGTGCTGACGTCGTGGAAGCCGGACAGCGTGTCGGTGCCGCCGTTGATGGCCGCGGCGACCCGCTCGGGCACCGTCGAGGTCTCCAGGCCCCAGGCCCGGTCGTTGATGATGCCGGTGTCGGAGTTCACGTAGCCGGCGAAGCCGAGCTCGTCGCGGAGCAGCTCGTTGACGATCTGGTCGGAGAAGGCCATGCCGACCTCGTCATACTCCGTGCCGTTGTAGGTCACATCCACGGGCACGCCGTAGTACGGCATGATCGAGGAGACGCCCGCCTCGATGGCGGCGACGAACGGCTTGAGGTGCTCGCCGAACGCGCCCCCGGGGTAGACCTGCGCCTTGCCGAAGGCGTAGTGCGGGTCCAGGCCCAGCTCCTGCGGGCCGCCGCCGGGGAAGTGCTTCATGGTGAGCGCGACCGAGGTGTCCGGGCTGAGGCTGTTGCCCTTCCGGTCGGCCTTGCCCTGCAGGGTCTCGACCAGGGTGGTCATGATGTTGGCCGCCAGGTCGGCGTCCTCGGTGAACGTCTCGTGGGTGCGGTACCAGCGCGGCTCGGTCGACAGGTCGGCCATGTAGCCGTACATACCGCGCAGGCCGATGGACTCCCACTCGGCGCCCATCACCTCGGCGAACTCCTCGACGACGCCCATGTCGCCGTCGGTCGGCGTCTCGCCGGTGCGCAGCGCCTCCTCGCCGAGGGCGGCCGCGGCGATCCCGGCCTCCTTGGGGAACGCGGTGAAGGCACCGGCGGCCTCGTTGATGCCGGCGCGGGCCTGCGGGTCGATGTGGTTGCGGGCGTTGGACTTGTAGAGGACGGGGAGGCCCAGGCGGCTGGACTCGCTCAGCTCCTGGACGCTGTTCATGTAGGTCGCGGCCTCGTCCGGGGTCAGGCTGGTGCTCGCCTGGAAGCCTCCGCCGGGCTGACCGCAGACCGCCTGGTCCTCGCTGGTGACCACGTTGCGGAAGATGAGCCGGTGCATCTGCTCGTCGAGGATGTAGGGCGCAGCGTTGGCGCCCAGGGTGCCGCGCACCCCGTCGGTGCACTCGGCGTTGAGTGTGTCGATGAGCATGAGCCCGGCCTGCTCCTCGAGCGTCATGCGCTTGACGAGGTCCTTGACGCGGACGTGGGTGGGCAGGCGCCAGTTCTCGTAGTTGTCGACCTTGCCGTTGGCGTTGAGGTCGCGGAACTCGAACTTGCCGCGCTTGATGATCGGCTTCACCCGGCTCTCGAGCTCGGGCTGCTGGTGTCCGGGGGGGCCTCCCCGTTTGCCGGCGACTGTCGTGTCGGCCTGGGCGGTGCTGGCCGGGGTGTCGGCGGCCTGGCCGCCGGCGACCACGCCGAGGGTGAGGGTGAGGGCGGCGCCTGCGGCGGCCAGTCCGCGCAGGGCCTTGCGGGAACGGTGAGTCATGAAGACACTCCTTTGTGAACGCGCTGGGGGCCAGGCGCGTCTGCACACTCTCCGGGGCTACCGGAGAGTTCGATCCGCCGTTGCCAGAAGTTGCTCCGTCAGGTTTTGGCCAAGGAATAGTCGGCTCCTCGCAAAGCTCTGACCTGGGAAAACGGGAGAAAACCTGTCGGAGAAAGGCTTCCGGCGTCAGCTGGTGAGCTGGTCCCGCCACCGGGTCAGGTAGGCCCGCTCCGCGGGGTTGCCGGACAGCGCGATGGCCCGGTCGTAGGCCGCGCGGGCATCCGCGCTGCGACCCAGTCGGCGCAGCAGGTCGGCGCGGGTCGCGTGGAGCGGGTGGTAGCCGTCGAGTATCTCGGCCAGGCGGTCGACCTCGGCCAGGGCGACCGACGGACCGTCCAGCTCGGCCACCGCGACCGCCCGGTTGAGCCGCACGATGGGGGAGGGGTCCAGCGCCACGAGTCGGTCGTAGAGCGTGAGCACCTGCGACCAGTCGGTGTCGCGGGCGGTGGGAGCCACCGTGTGCACGGCGTTGATCGCGGCCAGCAGCTGGTAGCGACCTGGTGGGTCTGCGCCGTCCGCCACGGCCCTGACGCGCTGGCGCACCAGGTCGTGCCCTTCGGCGATCAGGGCGCGGTCCCACGCGCCGCGGTCCTGCTCCTCCAGGGTGACCAGCTCACCCGTGCGGGAGACGCGCGCGGCCCGCCGGCCGTCGGTGATGAGCATGAGGGCGAGCAGCCCGATCACCTCACCGTCCTCCGGCACCAGCTCGCGCAGCAGCCGGCCGAGCCGGACTGCCTCCTCGGTCAGGTCCACCCGCAGCGGGTCGTCCCCCTCGCTCGCCAGGTAGCCCTCGTTGAAGATGAGGTAGACCACCGCCAGCACCCCCGCGAGCCGCTCGCGGACGTCCCGCTCGGACGGCACCCGGAAGGGGATGTGCGCCGCCCTGATCTTGGCCTTCGCCCGGGTGATCCGCTGCGCCATCGTGGTCTCCTGCACCAGGAAGGCGCGGGCGATCTCGGCGACGGTGAGCCCGCCGAGCAGGCGCAGCGTGAGCGCTACCCTCGCCTCCATCGCCAGGGCCGGGTGGCAGCAGGTGAACAGGAGCCGCAGCCGGTCGTCCTCGACCGGCCCGGTCGGCTCCGGCACGGAGGTGTCGCGCAACATCAGGGCCGCCTGGTGCTTGGCGCCGCGCTGGGACTCGCGGCGGATCCGGTCGATGGCCCTGCGCGCGGCCGTGGTGGTCAGCCATCCCCCGGGATTGGGCGGTATGCCGTCACCCGGCCACCGTTCCACCGCGACCGCGAAGGCCTCGGCGGCCGCCTCCTCGGCGACGTCGAGGTCGCCGAAGCGGCGGGTCAGGGCGGCGACCACCCGCGCCCACTCCTCGTGGTGGACGCGGGCGATCGCCGCCTCGACCGCGGGGTCGCTCATCGGTTCAGCAGCGCCTCGATCGACTCCGGCGTGTGGAAGGGCCGCACCTCGACCGTGCCGCGGCACGCCTTCGACCCCTCGGCCGCCAGCGCGAGGGCCTCGTCGAGGTCCGCGGCCTCGATCACCCAGAAGCCGCCGAGCTGCTCCTTGGTCTCCAGGTACGGACCGTCCGTGAACACCGGCCGGTCGCCCCGCCCGTCCACGGTGGTGGCGGTGATCGCCGGCTCCAGCCCGTCGGCGAAGACGAAGTGTCCGTCGCGCTGGAGCTTGTCGTTGAATGCACCGGTGTCGGCCCACTCCTGGAGCATCTCCTCTCTAGACGAGGAGTCGCTGGACGCCGGGTCGCTCGGCCCGAAGACCGAGAGCAGATACCTGGGCACCGTGCTCACCCCTCCCCGTCGCCGGACCGGCGTGCCTCCGGGGGCCCGTCCGGAAACCGGTGGACCTCCTGGGGCCAGTCCAGCGCCACCGCCAGGCGCCCGGCCCAGTAGCGCGCCGTCTCGTCGTCCGCGACGTTCACGACGGTGAAGCCGCCGAGGTGCTCCTTGGTCTCGACGAACGGACCGTCGGAGAAGACTGGTTCTCCCCCCTTGGCCACGACGCTGCACACCACGGTCGAGGCGTCGATGCCTCCGTCGGCGAAGACGAAGGCTCCCGCGTCCTTCATCTCCTGGAGCACCGCCATGCTGGCCCTGCCCTTGGCGACCAGCTCCTCGTGCGTGTGCTCCTGCACCCACTCGTCGTTGAACGCAATCAGATACTGCGGCACTGTCGTCTCCTCCTCAGGCTCCGCCGAGGTCGTCGCGTGACGCCCCGGCTCGGGCGGTCCCCGATGGACCGTCCACACCTGCACCACGAACGGCAACGCCCGGATACGACAGCCTACGATCGCCACATGCGACTACGGCGTGGCCGACCCGACCTCGGGCGGTATGCCGACCGGTTCGACATCCCCGCCGCCACCGGTGATCTCGGGGTCACCTTCCTGGGGGTCTCGACGCTGCTGGTCGACGACGGCGAGACCGCGTTGCTCACCGACGGCTTCTTCTCCCGCCCCTCGCTGGTCAGGACGCTGCTGGGCCGCGTCGCTCCCCATGAGGGACGGATCAGTATGGCGTTGGGCCGGCTCGGTCTCGGACCCGCCGGCGGGCGCGTGGCGGCGGTGCTGCCGGTCCACACCCACTACGACCACGCCCTGGACTCCGCCGCAGTCGCGCGGCGTACCGGTGCCGTGCTCGTGGGCGGGGAGTCGGTCGCCAACCTCGGCCGCGGCGCATGTTTCGACGAGGCTCAGCTCGTGGTCGTCACACCGGGGGAGTCCCGCACTTTCGGGGCCTTCACCGTCACGCACGTCGAGTCGCGGCACTGCCCGCCGGACCGGTTCCCCGGCACGATCGACCAGCCGGTCGTGCCGCCCGCGAGGGTCAGTGACTACCGCTGCGGCGAGGCGTGGTCGATCCTCGTCGAGCACACCAGCGGTCGCGCGGTGCTGGTCCAGGGCAGCGCCGGCTTCCTCGCGGGTGCCCTCGCCGGACGGGACGCGCAGGTCGTCTACCTCGGTGTCGGCCAGCTCGGCCTGATGGACGAGGGATACATCCGGAGCTACTGGGCGCAGAGCGTGGAGGCGGTCGGCGCCAGTCGTGTGGTGCTGACCCACTGGGACGACTTCTTCCGCGGGCTCGAGAAGCCCCTTCGCGCCGTGCCCTACGCCGGCGACGACCTGGACGTGACGATGCGGGTCCTCAGTGGGCTGGCGTCCCAGCAGGGCGTCGCGCTGCACCTGCCCACACTGTGGCGCCGCGAAGATCCCTGGTCGGGCTGGTGACCTGACCGGTCGGCCGCTTCACCCGGGTGCCGTAGCCCCCTCCACCAGGGGCGTGGCGCGCCCTCCGAAGTGGACGTAGCGCTCGCCGCCCGGCAGCCGATAGAAGACGACCGGGCGCCAGGTCTTGGCCCCGGGCGGGCGCACGGCAAACAGGTCGCCGCTCGCATCCACGGCGCGCAGCGGGTACTCCTCGGGTTCGCCGTGGAACAGCTCGGCGGCCGTCCCGGTCGGCACGTCGCGCAGGGTGCCCTGGCCGTCAGAGGCCGCGATCTCGATGCGGGTGCCCGCCCGCTCGTAGATGCCCAGGTGCGGCTCCAGGCTGACGGGCAGTGCCTCCTCCGGCGGAGCCAGCGGCACGGCCATCGCGACGTCGGCGAGCTCGGCGAAGACCTCTCGGAAGAGGTCCTGGTAGAGGTCCTGGGCGTGCCCGCCGTTGGTCAGCAGCGTGACCGCCAGCCCGCTGCCGGGCAGCAGCCGGAGGAAGGCCGACTGGCCGATGGTGTTGCCGTCGTGACCGATCACGCGGCGCCCGCCCCAGCCGTACCTGATCCAGCCCAGACCCCACGAGTCGCCGAGGCTGTAGGGGTCCGGCAGCTCCGCCTCCTGGGCGGCCATCGCGGCCGTCGCCGGGGCGCTGAGCAGCTGCTGCCCATCGGGACCGCGGCCCTCCGTGAGGTGCAGGCGGGCGAAGGCCAGCACGTCGGCGGCCGAGGCCGTGATGGTCCCCGCCGGGCCCACCGAGCGGGGCAGGCCCCAGGTCGGACTGGGGTGCAGGTCCGGGCCCGTGCCCAGGTGGCCGACCGCCGTGCGGTGCAGGAGCGACTCCTCCGGGAGGGTCACGGTCTGCTCCAGGCACAGCGGCTCGAACAGCCGCTCCCCGATGGCTCGGTCCCAGGTCATCCCCGTGACCTGCTCGACGACCCGGCCGAGCAGGCTGTACCCGGAGTTGCAGTAGGACCAGGTGGCCCCGAGGGGGTGGACCTGGGCCGCCTCGGCCAGCCGATCGACATACTGCTCCAGGCAGTCGTCACCCCGGCCGGTGTCGAGGAAGATGTCGCCGTCGATCCCGCTGGTGTGGTTGAGCAGGAGACGGGGCGTCACCGCCGCGGTGGTGTCCGGGTCGGCCACCCGAAAACGCGCAAGGATGCTGGTGACGGGCGCGTCGAGGTCGAGGAGCCCCTCCTCCGCGAGCTGCATCGCCAGGGTCGCGGTCCACACCTTGGTGATGGAGCCGATCTGGAAGAGGGAGTCGGTGGTCGTCTCCACGCCGGTGGCCCGGCTCAGCACGCCGTGCGCGGCGAGTGTCACCTGGCCAGGGTCGTCCTTCCGCAGGTCGAGGATGCCCAGGGTCGCTCCGGGCACCCCGTGCCGCGCGGCGAGCTCCCGCAGCCGGAGGCCCCAGTCTGTGCTGCCGACCGGGTCGTATGACGTGCTGCTGGGTTCCACTGGGCCTCCGGCCTGGGAGTGAGGTTCGTTGGGGTCCGCTGGGGTCTGGACACCATCCTGAACCACGAGGGGGCCCTACGGGTTGCGCACCGGGTGGAACGGTCCGACAGTGAGGTGTGCCTTCCAGCAGCAGGGGGCTTCGGATCACACTGAAGTGAGTCCACGATGGATCTGTCGACGCTGACCATTCGCGAGATTTTCGCTCAACTCACCACCATCGAAGACGCTCTCCACGGACGCGCGGGGACCACGGTGAGCCCTGCCCGCCGGCGCCTCCTCGAGCTGCACCAGGACCGCCTGTGCGAGGAGTTGCACGCGCGGGTCCCCGAGGACCAGGTGACGGCCGAGGTGCCGGGGGAGTCCCCGGCGGCGGGGTCGGTGCCGGCCTAGCGCCGCGGTGCGACCCGGTCGCAGTCAGCCTCCAGGTCGCCCCGTCAGCCTCCCGCGACTCCCACGGTCTGGGCCTGCGCGTCGGCTCCACCGGGCACCTGCCAGCCCTCGGACTCGCGCCAGCGCCGCCAGAGGTCGGCGAAGACGCCACCCCGTGCCAGCACCTCGTCCAGCGGGCCGGAGTCGACGATGCGGCCGGCGTCGAGCACGACGACCCGGTCGGCCAACGCGACCAGTGCGGGGCGGTGCGTGACGATCACGGTGGTCCGCTCGCCGTGCAGCCGGGCCAGCGCGTCCGTCACCGCCCGCTCGGTGATCGCGTCCAGCGCCGAGGTCGCTTCGTCCACCATGAGCAGACCGGACGGCTTGGCGAGGGCGCGGGCCAGTCCGACCCGTTGACGCTCACCGCCGGACAGGGCGTTGCCCGCCTCCCCGACGCGGGTGGACCACCCGTGCGGCAGGGTCGCCAGGACGTCGGTGAGCTGGGCGCGGTCGGAGAGGTCGTCGAGCTCGGTGGCGGACAGCTCGGTCCCGAGGATGTTCTGCTGCAGGGTGCCGGGCCGGAGCTGGGTGCTCTGGAAGACCAACGAGGAGGCTGACAGCCGCTCGCGGGCGGTGCTCGGCGCACCGTCGAGCAGCACCTGCCCGGTGGTCGGCTCGCGCAGCCCGGTGAGGATGTCGAGCAGGGTCGACTTGCCCGATCCGGACGCGCCGACGATGACCGTCGTCGACCCGGCCGGGAGCTCCAGGTCGAGACCGTGGAGGGCCCGGGTGCCGTCGGGGTAGTCGAAACGCACCCCGCGCACCGACACCGCCCGTGGGCCGCCGACGACCGAGCCGCCGCCGGCTGCAGTCCCAGCTCCGGCCGAGAGGGCAGTACCGCCCTCGGGGTTCTCGCCCCCGGCTGAGGTCACCAGGCTGGTGCCATGCTCGAGCACCACGTCGCGCAGCTCGGCCAGCACCCGCTGGGCCGACGCGAGCGGCGTGGACAGCAGCGAGAGCGAGCCGGTGGTCTCCACGATCCGCAGCAGCACCACGACCATCGCCGCGGCGGTGACCCCGGTCAGTGTGCCGTTGAGGTACAGCGCGGCCGTGGTGACGCCGAAGGCGAGCAGCGTCAGCTGCAGGACCACGGTGAACAGCGTCTCCCCGGGGACCTGCCAGGCCACCAGCCGCAGGCCACGGCTGCGCTTCTGTGCCAGCACGGCGTCGAGCGTGCCGGTGCCCACCCCGGCGCTGCGCAGCGTCGGCTGCGCCCAGGCGAACTCGAGCACCCGGTCGTCGAGCTCCCGTCCGGACTCTGCATACACCTCCTCGGAGCGGGCGACCGCGCGCCGCCCGACCTCCAGGGCCGCGAAGAGCGCGACTCCACCGAGCAGCGCCACGAGGGCGAGCTGCCAGGCGACGAGCAGCAGGAAGGCGGCCAGCAGCGGGGTCATCAGGACGGCTCGGATCAGCGGCGAGCCCAGCAGCACCAGGGCCGAGACCGACTCGGGGCCGGTCCGGGTGACCAGGTCCCGCAGCCGGGAGGCCTTCTCCGAGTGCAGCTCGGCGGGGTCCAGCGCCCGGATGGCGGTCAGCCCGGACCCCTCGACGGCGTCCAGGAGCCCGAAGCCCACCCGCAGCCCGGCGCGGGTGGCCAGGACGTCAGCCGCGCACACGAGCGCGAGCAGCGCGACCATGAGGCCCACCCACGGCCAGGCCCGCGCGGGGTCGTCGCCGAACAGCGCCCCCAGGAGCGGGACCAGGGTGATGGTCGCGGCCGCTTGCAGCACCGTCGAGAAGACGGTGAGGGCCACGAAGGTGGTCCGGTCGCGGCGGCCGGCCTCGCCGGTGATGGTCGCGAGGTCGGAGTAGATCGGGGGCCGGATCATCGCAGTGCCTCCATGGCCTGTCCGTGCAGGCGGGCGTACAACCCGTCGAGGGCCAGCAGCTCCTCGCGCGTGCCTCGTTCGGCGATGCCGCCGTCGTCGAGGACGACGATCTGGTCGGCGTCGGCGACAGTGTGCAGTCGGTGCGCGATCACCAGGACCGTCGCGTCGGCGAGGAGCCGGGAGAGCCCCTGGCGCACCTCCCACTCCGAGTCCGGGTCGGCGGCCGCTGTGGCCTCGTCGAGGACGACCAGCCGGGGGTTGCCGAGCAGGGCCCGGGCGATGGCGATGCGCTGCCGCTGCCCGCCGGAGAGGCTGTCCCTGTCGACGGGGGTGTCGTAGCCCTGCGGCAGGGCCTCGATCACCTCGCTGATGTATGCCGTGCGCGCGGCCTCGGCGATCTGCTCCCGGCCGGCATCGGGGTGGCCGAGGGCAATGTTGTCCGCGACCGTGCCACGGATCAGCTGCACGTCCTGGAGCACGGTGGCCACCTGCCGGCGCAGCGTGGCCTCCTCGATGTGGCGCAGGTCCGTGCCGTCGAGGGTGACGGTGCCGGTGTCCGGGTCCCACAGCCGCGCGGCGAGCGCGGCGAGGGTGGACTTGCCCGCCCCGGACGGTCCGACGATCGCGGTCGTGGTGCCGGCCGGCAGTTCCAGCGTGATGTCGCGCAGCACCTCGCGTCCCGGGCTGTAGCCGAAGCTGACCCGGTCGAACCGCAGCGTCGCCGGGCCGGTGGCGGTCTGCGTCACCGGGTGCTCGTCCCGGGCCAGCTCCCGGGAGGTGAGCAGCAGGTCCAGCCCGGCCCGGGCGGCGGTCCCGTCGCGAAGCCCGGCCGCGGCATACGACGCGGCGAGCAGGCGGTCGCCGAAAGAGGTGCCGAGGATCAGGAAGGGCAGGATCGCTGCCGCCGGCATCCAGCCGAGGGTGATCAGGACGGTCCCCGCGACCGCGACCAGCACCATGGAGGTCATCGGCCGGTTCAGCAGCACCAGGACGGACTTGAGGTCGATGGTGTCGCGCTGCCACTGTTTGAGGAAGTCGCTCATCTCTCGGACCTGACCCGGCAGGTCGACAGTGGCCCGGTCGCCGAAGACCCGGCTGACCGGCTGGGCGGCGATGTAGCGCTCGGCGTCACCGGGCAGCGTCGCGTCGTACTGCAGCTTGCGGACCATCCGCGGCCGGTCACCCACGCTCATCTTCATGACCAGCCGGACGTAGACGACGACCGGGACCAGCAGCACGAGGGCCAGCACCCAGTTCACCGAGAACAGGTAGCCCAGGATCACCAGCGGCGTCACCACCGCCGTGACCAGGTCCAGCACCGCGTGGGTGACCAGGTAGTGCAGCGCGTTGATGTCGTCCTGGGCGAGCTTGCGCACCTCGCCGGCGCGGCGGTCGGCGAACCAGCCGAGCGGGAGCCGGGTGAACTTCTCCAGCACCCGTCGCCGCAGCGCGGCGGCGAAGACCTGGTCGTAGACGTGCAGCGCGGTGATCAGGAGGGTCGTGCCCACCAGCCCGACCGCCAGGACGACGGCACCGGTCACCCCCAGGCCGACCAGCTCGGCACGCTCGGCGCCCGCCACGAATCGCCGCGCCAGCTCGGCGAAGAGCACGAGCGGCACGACGGTGAGGGCGGCCAGCAGCACCGCGGCGATACCGCTGAGGATCAGTGCCGGCCGGGCCGGGCGCAGCACCGGCTCGACCAGCTGCTGGGCCCGGGTCGGCGCCTTGGCGTAGGCCGGCGGTGCGGTGTCCCGCGCGAGGGCGTGGTCGGATCGTCCCTCGGGGGCGTGGCCCGGGCCCCCCGCCGACCCTGAGGGCTCGGCTGACTGCTCCGCCTCGGTGTCGGTGCCCGGCAGGTCCTCGTCGACGTCGAGCGTGCGCCCCATCTCCCGGCCGCGGATCCAGTAGGCCTGGGCGTGCAGGGTGCCCTTGTTGTGGCCGTGCTCGCGAGTCAGGTGCGTGCGCACCAGGCGGGTGGCGTTGGTCTCGGCGGCCACCCATGCCTTCCAGCCGCGGTAGTCGTCGTCGCCCAGCGCATCGACCAGCGCCCGGGCGTCGTCCTGGGTGCGGACCCAGGTGAGGGTGAGCTCGGGGTGGTCCGGCACCGGCAGGTCCCGGTCGTGGTCGTGCGCGGCCTCGAGGAAGACCCGGACGGGCACGTGCGCGGGTGCGGCCGCCACGATCGTGCAGATGCCCGGCCACGAGGCCACGTCACCGACGAGCAGGTAGCCGGGCGGGTGCGGCTCGGTCAGCTCCCAGCCGTCACCGCCGAGGCGCTGGATGATCAGGTCGTCGCCAGGCTGCGCCTTCATCGCCCACAACGACGCGGGGCCGGCCGGTTCGTGGACGAGGAAGCAGATGCCGAAGGTGCCGGTCGCGGGGTCCGGGTCCAGGAAGGTGTAGCCGCGCTGGAAGAGCTTGTTGCCGCCCTCCGGGTCGGGGAACCAGCAGCGGATCCAGGCCGCGGGCTTCTCGCCGTCGGGATAGAGCAGGGTGTCGCTGCGGAAGTCGATGCGGATGATGTGCGGGGCTTCCCAGCGCGCCGATGTCACGGTCGCCAGGTGCTCCTGCGCGCCGAAGGCGCGCATGATGACGCCGGAGAAGCCTTTGCCCATCGGGACCGTCCTTTCGTGTTAGCGAAGGCTTACCTTACTCAACACCCGGGCACTACGCTCAAGCCGTGAACCTCGCCGCAGGGGGTGCGGGAGACACTGGACCATGCGCTTCTCCCAGCTCGACGTCTTCGCCCGCCACCCGTTCCGGGGCAACCCGCTCGCCGTCGTTCACGACGCGGAGGGGATCCCCGACGAGGAGCTCGCCAGGTTCGCCAACTGGACCAACCTGTCCGAGACCACCTTCCTGTTGCCGCCGACC
>Ga0123332_1001796_pt1 | contig 20893 bp, 12 predicted proteins | sample BioC12SIPDNA_4_FD_89958 | JGI IMG/M metagenome (GOLD analysis project Ga0123332, IMG submission 89958) | Anaerobic biogas reactor microbial communites from Washington, USA - Biogas_R2_A C12 SIP DNA | ecosystem: Engineered > Bioreactor > Anaerobic > Unclassified | place: Washington, USA... | reverse complement strand
TGGTCGCAATCGACTCGTGCCAGATCAGACGCGCGCGCGGATCAAACACTTCCAGTTCGTGGGGGCGTCCGGCCTCGACGGCCCACACGCCGTGTACCGCTCGGCGTATGCAGCCTCGTACGCACACCTGCTCGCCCGCGTAATAGACGGGGCGATCTGTGTAGAGGTACCCTTTGTCGGGCAAGGCCGGAGTCACACGCGTCCCTTCGAGCCCGACCAGATTCGCTGCGACGTGGCCGTCACACAGCGCTGCCACGCGCACGTCCGGGCAGTCTGCAAGCTCGTCATACGCCGCATGGAACACACCGTCGTCACCTGTCGTCGCCTCGGCGAAAACGCGTTGGCCGTCGGACAGCAGCAACTGTACGCCATCCCAGGGCTGCCCGGTCCGCATGTTCTCGGCGAAGACCAGCAGATCGCCGCGGGCCGCCTGGACGATGATCTCCAGGTCGCTTTGCAGCACCAATGTCGTCGCCTCCAGCGTCTCGCTGCTGACCGTGACCGCCACGGCTCCCCGTGCGGCCCCACCGGGAAGCGAGATCTCCGGATGGCTGACAAGCTCGCGCTGGTCTTCGTAATCGGGGATCTCAAATGTCTGGCTCACCTCGGAATCGATCAAGCCGATGTCGAGCTGTTCGACGTCGCCGACCAGGCACACTTTGCGGAAATACGACTCCATATTCAGGCGATAGACACGGAGGGTAACCGACCGCACGTTGCGCGTGGTCAGTTCCAGGTACGGCTTTTCGTCCGAGCGAAAGACGCGCGGAGTGCTGACGATCATGGACGGCGTGGTCAGACGCGCCTCCGCCTCGCGTGCCTGCCCGGCGCAACTGCCGGTAAGGATCTTCCTGTACTCCCGCAGTGCCTCCCGCGGCCGGCCGAGCTTCTGCTCCAGCACGACCGCGAGTTGATAGTGTGCACGCGACGCTTCCTCGGTTTCGGGATACTTGGACACGAGCTGTCGCCACTGGGCGATGGCATCCTCCCACAACTCCTGCTGGTAGCTCATGTGACCAAACAGCCAGAGGATCTCGGGGGCGCGGGGGTCGAGTGGGTATTTGGCCAGGAATTCTTGCAGCAATTGCCGCGCTGGGTCGAACTGGTGGGCCTCGAGTTCGTGGGCCGCCATCAGGTATTGAGTGTCGATGACCTGCTGCTGCACTTCGCTCCAGGCGGCATCACTCGGGTGCCCGGTCAGGAACTCCTGCCAGACCTTCAAGGCCTCGGCCAGTCGCTCTTGGCGCAGGTAGGCGTACCCCAGACGGTGCCGCGCGCGCGGCGTTTCGGCCGAGGTGGCCTGGCGCGGGTCCGACAAGAACTCCTCCAGCGTACAGGCTGCGTCCGCGAACCGCCCCCGACAGATATAGCTCTCGGCCATGTCCAGGTAGGCCGCGCCCGCGCGCTCGTGGGTGGGGAAGCGTTCCAGGAACGCGCGCAACGCATCGACGCCCAGCAGCAGTTGTTCGTCCGTTCCCGGAGCCGGCAGGCCCCAGGTACGTGACAACTGATAACTCGCCTCGGCGATCCACGGCGACGGATCAGCGCCGTGTGCGGCCAACAACTCCTGCCAGGTGAGACGTGCGTGCAGCAGGTCGCCGCTGGCCAGCTGGCATTCACCGAGGCGGAACATCGCCTCGATCGCTTGCGGTGTCCCGGGATGTGCGCGCGCAAACGCCGCGTACTGTGGCGCTGCTTCCTCCAGCTGGTCCAATAGCTGATGGCAGCGTGCGACGCGGAACGCCACGTCCAGATGCCGCTCCGGATGCGGCCCGGCATCCAACGCCTTCTCGTACAGTGCCAGGGCGGTGGCGTAGTCCGGCGCCACTCCGTCGTCGGCCGGATCGAAACAAGTCTCCGCATAGGAAAGATACAGATCGGCTGTCTGCGCGGCACGCTCGGGCGACAACAATGCCTCCGCTTCCGCGCGGTAGATTGGTCCGGCAACCTGGAAGTTGTCCTGCCTGGCCAACGCCATGGCCGCGGCGAATCGCGCCCGCCGGGCCCACGGGCTGGCGGGAAAACGCTGCTCGACTTCGCGCAGCGCCACCACAGCTGCATCATACTGCGCCTGATAGTACAGGATGCGACCCCGGAGAAAGAGCAACCGTTCGGTCAGCGCATCCGGCTGCTGCAGTTCCTTGTCCACCGCCTGCAGCGCCGCGGGCCAATCGCGGTCCTGCAACAACTGCCGGAGTTCGTCCGACACCAGCGGCACCGCCAGGTCTTCGCGCTGGCCCACCACACACTGCGGACTCCACCAGGCAGCTAACACGACCGCCCACACACACCACCGCCACTCGCTGTGCGACCGCATTAGAACCTCCTCGGGCCAGCCGCGCGAGAGCCTGGCCCGGCCAATCACCAGAGGCACTAGTCAGAACTTCACCCGCCGTTAATTGTAGTCGCTCCAGTGGGACATGTCTTAGCAATATCAATGTGAGATGTGAGGTTCTTGACGATATCGCGCCGCGCTACCAGATGCGTCCCACGCTGACGATCACCGCCGCAGGCGGACAGCCAGCGATTGTGGAGTTCATCGGTCAACTGCCCGCCGGCCAGCGTTGCGTGTGGCAGGCGGATCTTCCCTCCCGCCCGATGTTCGTGGCCGCCACTGAGCCCGATTCCGTCGAGCATCTTGCGCACCAGTTCTGCGGCGTTGCCTCCGTCCCGCCCGGTGCGCACGGAGACAAACAGCTCGTCGGCCACGACAGCGCCGCAGAGCACCTTCTGTACCCCCTCACACCGGCTCAACAGGTCGGCAACTTCTCCGACCGTTTCGGGGCCCGCAGCGCGAGGCAGGAAACAGATGACGGCCTCGTCGTAGATGAACGCCGACTGCAGAGCCAACACCAGATCCGAGAAATACTCGCGGGTGAGCGGTGCGTTTTCGATTTCTGCCAACTTGCCTGGATCGGCGAATTTCACCAGCCAGGTGACGATGCGGCGGTCCAGGGGAGTGTAGTGGGTCTCGCTGCCCTGCGTTTCCGTGTGGATGCCATAGAGCATTGCCGTGGCTAATCCGCTGGGAGGGACCAGATGTTGCTCCTTCAGGTAGCTGGCCACAATCGTGGCCGACGCGGCAACACGCGGGCGAATGTCCCGGAATGCGACACGCGGGCGCGGGCTCTCGATCTGGTGATGGTCGATCACCGCAATGGGCTGGATACCGCACTCGCTCAGCAGATGATTGGACATGGTCGAAGAGCAGTCGACCAGTACCGTCGCGGTCCGCTCGTCCACCTCGAGCACGTCCGTCAGTTCGATGGGTGGAGCCAGCAGTTTGACCATGTGCCGGTTCTCGGCCCGCACGATCACTCCACCGCCGATCAGGCGGGCGGGCTTGCCGAGTTTCTCCTGGATCAGCCAGCACACGCCCCAGCCGGAGGCGATGGCGTCCGGGTCCGGATTGTCGTGCGTCACCACCAGCACCCGCTCGTAGTCGTTCACTACGTTAAGCAATCGAGTTGAGCGCAGCGCGGTCGTCATGATGTCTCTCCTGCCAGCAGCCGGTTCCATGCTAACCCAGCGGTTCACCGCCCGGGAAGCAGCCTGCAGGGGTACTGCCGTGCCCCGCTGGAGAACTGGACATGTCGTTGTGCACGAAAAAACCGGCAAATTTTCCCGGACATGACTAATCGTCACAATCCACTTGTCCCGAAATAGTGAGTACAGGGGGAAAACCAGATATGCTGCGACGAATTGCCTGGACTTTGCCGCTCTTGCTCGGTGCACTCCTGTGCGCGGCCGGGTGCACGTTCCCCAAGTCCTTTGGATTTGCGCGGAAGCAGCCGCTGCAGCCCGAGACTCAGGTGGCCGAAGGTCGCTCGGCTACTATTACCGACGACGCGGAGACAGAACGCACGGGATTTTCACTCGCGCACTCGCTCAGGAAGTCGACGAGCTGGCTGGCGTTCGGCCGCCAGCAGCCGACGGAGACCAGTGCCAAGCAGCCGCTGGTCGACCACGCCGACGCCCGGACGGCCGCGTCTGAGCCGATGATCTACCCGAACGTGGTGCCGCCCAAGTACCAGCGTATGGATGCCGCCCTGTCAAACTCGACGCTGGCCAAAGACACGTCCGGGACGCCATCGCTCGTACGGCCCTCGCGCCGGCCGCCGCCCGATCCGGCTCCGAAGCCACCGTTGGACGAGTCGCCGGAAGCCAGCCTCGCCACCACACAGACTCGCGCGGAAGGCCCGCTGTACGACTTGATCGCCGCAGCCAGCCAGTCGTGGCGTGTGTCCCCGCAGACCGCGTCCCCACAGACCACTGCGGCGCCAACCTCCACGGCGGCGGTCGCGGCCAGCTCGACGCCTGCGGCCACCTCCACATCCGCGCCGTCAACGCCGGCTGTGGCGTCAGCACCAGTGGCGCCGGCACCGGCACCGCCGACCGAGCCGGCGACGCCGGCCGATGAAACGGCGACGCCCGAATCGGAGCAGACACGTCAGCTGGCGACGGAAACGAATCTAAAGTTCACGACGCCGGAACTTGCGGCGCGGGACCGCCAGACGGTCACCAAGTCCACGGATATCGTGACCAACATTCTGCGCCCGGCCCGCCCTGCGCCGCGCGGCGGGGACACGTCCGGCACCGAACAGGGCGTGTTGGCGCAATCTGCCGAGACCCGCGATCGTCAGCTCTCGGCGACGAATTGGATTGCCAAGCGTCCGGTGCCAGCGCCCGACGCGTCGGTACCGGCCAACCCACAGCCATCGCCTGAAGCCAATGCCGCAACGCCGGACGCCGGGGCTTCGACCGTCGTGGCCAGCACGTTTGGGAGCAGCGGCAGCGCGGCGCAGTCCGGCCAGCCGACCGCAGTGCCGGACGCCAAGCCGGCGACAGAGACGTCTGTTGCCGAGTCCGCCAAGCCGTCAGCAGCAAGCGCCGTGGCACAGACGGTCCAGCCGCCGGCAGAGACGGCCTCCCGGGAGGTCGAAACAGCGGTCGTACACAGTCCGCCGGCGCCGCCCGCACCACAGGCGGCGGGAGCGGCAGTTCCCGCGCCCACGCCCGCTCCAAAACGGACAGACGTGGTTGCACGCAGTGAGGCCGCACGCAGTGAGATCGCACGCCAGGAGGCGCTTGCGGCGCAGCGCCACGCGTATCTGACCAGAAGTCCGTCGCAGGCCCAGATGAGTTTGACGACGCGCGCTGCTGCACCGCCGACGGAGGTCGGACAAGAGCCGCTCGCGCCGCTGATCGACGCCGATGTCTATCGCGCACGGTTCGCCACCGCACGGAACGCAAGGCCGGTGCCGCTGCAGACTGCGGCGCGCCAGCCCACGCAGGCCACCAACGGTTCCTGGCTCGCGGCCTACCAGCGGCTGATACAGGAAAACAGCTCCCGTCCGTCGCCACGCCCGCCCGCGGGCAGCCCGACTCGTTCGCTCAGTTCGGACAGCGAAAACGCGCCAGTGATGCTGCAGCCGGAGGCGCCGACGTTGCGGCGGTGACACTGCGGCGCGGGACTGCGAGCACTGGCATCCGGCGAGGCACGCGGTCGCGGTGTGAAGATCGGTCAGCGTGTCTGCGCCCCGTCCCCGCTTTGGCGCCGTCAGGCCAGGATCCGCTGGTAGAACGCCGTGTACCGCTCGACCATCTGTTCGACACTGAAATGCTCGCGCATCCGCTGCTGGGCCGCGGCCGACAGACGCGACCCCAGGGCGGGATCATCAAGCAGCCGCTGGGTCAGCCGGGCCAAGGTGGCCCGATCGCCCACGGGATAGAGGAGTCCGGTTTCCTCTGGCGCGATCAGATCGCGGTTGCCCGGGATGTCGGTGGCAATGACCGGAACCCCCGCATACATCGCTTCCATGATGGCATTGGACTGCCCTTCATAGGCGCTGCCCGACCAGAAGCAGGTCAGGTGCGGCAGCAGAGCGGGAACGTCATTGCGGTGTCCCAGGAAGTGGACGCGGTCTGTGATCTGCACGCAGTCGCGCCATCTCACGAGCTGCGCGTATTGCGGGCCCTCGCCGATGATCAGCAGGTGTGTCTTGTTCCCGACGACCTTGAGCAGTTCGGTCACCCAGATCAGGTCTTTGTAGCCTTTCTGCGGCCAGAGCCGCCCGACGGCGCCGATCAGTTGAGCGTCGGCCGGGAGTCCGAGTTCCTGGAGCAGCGCGGCGCGCGGTTGGGGTGCGGGATTCACGAAGGGCTCAATCCCGTTGGGAATCACTTCGAACTTTTTGGCGGGGATCCCGTGCCCCACATAGAAATCCACCACGCCGTGGCTGTTGGTCACGATGCGTTCGGTACGGCGCGCCAGGTACCGATCGATGGCCAGCTCGTGCCAGACCTTCCAGCGGTCGACGCACCGTTCCCCGGCCACGATGTGCGGGACCCCGGCGCGCCAGGCCGCCTGACGGCCGTAACAGTTGGCAGCGAAAAGCCACGTGTGCACGAGGCTGGGGCGCAGCCGGGTAATGAGTCGCTTGAGCCGCCAGTAGGCTGGCGGGTCGAACTTCCAGCGCTTGCTGATCGCGTGCACTGGAATCTGGGCGTCCGCCAGCGGCGCGCTGAGCGGTCCCGAGCGGGTCAGCGTGCATACCTGCACGTCGAACTGATCGCGAGGGAGTCGCGTGGCCAGCAGCACCAGCTGTTTTTCGGCGCCGCCGCGGTCGAGTGTCGGAATGATGTGCAGGATACGAGCGGTCACGGCATGGTTCTCACACTGGCAGAGACGAGATGCTGGAACAACTGCAGGTGCGACGTGGCCATGCCCTTGAGCGTCCTCGTGGCCTGCACCCGGTGGAGCGCTGCGGCAGCGAGCGCATCCCCCTGCATGGGATGATGGAATGCGGAGCGGATCGCCGCTGCCAGGGCCCTGGGATTCCGGCTGGCGAACACGCGTCCCGTCACGCCGTCGGTGACCAGATCGGCATGCCCCGACTCGGCACTGACCAGGACCGGCAGGCCGGCGGCCATGGCCTCGAGCACCGCCAGCGACTCCTTCTGCTCGCACGCGGGGACGACCAGCAGGTCGGCAGCCAGCAGCAGCTCGTCGGTGCTGTCGAACGTGCCCGGCATCAGCACGCGCCCGACCAGGTCCGCATCGCGGATCCGGCGGTAGAGCGTCTCCCGTTGCGGGCCGTCACCCACCAGCCAGAGTCGGGCAAAAGGCCATTCGCGAGCAACCCACGCCCACGCGTCAATCACCAGGTCCCACGCGATGCGGGGATGCAGCTGGCCGATGCACAGCGCCACCGGCTGCTGGGCCGGCACGCGCAGGTCCTCGTTCACGGCCGCGAGCGTGCGCCGCGCCGCTGTTTTGAGCGCCGGGCAGCGCGGCGGGAACCGCTTCACGCCGTTGCCGATCTGGTACAGCTTCTGACGCGCGAACCCCAGCTGCTCCAGACGCTCCTGCACGGGCGATGTGGCTGCCACGACGGCGGCGGCCTGCAGGTACCGGCGCAGGGTCCGGGTGGCAGGGTGTCCGGACCGGTCCGGGGACGCCCAGTCAAACGATTCATCGGCCTCCGCGCGGATCACCACCGGAATGCCGGACGCGGCCAGCGCGCCGATGGCCGTGTGCGCTTCGTGCGCCAGCCGGGACACGCAGACCAGGTCGATGTCCGGCCGATTCCGCCGCAGCCAGCGGGACAGGGCGATCAGGTAGCGCAGCATGCCCCAGCGCGACGGGGAACAGGGGAGACGGTGCACGGGCACTTCGCGAGGCGCGACATCGGTCGGCCACTGCGGATCGTGCCGGCCGGTGACGATGGTGGGGGATGCGCCGAGCGCCCGGAGCGCGCACGCCAGAGTCAGGGTGGCCGTTTCGACGCCACCGACCAGAGGCCAGAATCTGCGGGTGACCAGCACCAGGCGAAGGCCGTTCATGGGGAGTTCAGCGCAGTCGCGCCTTGGGCACCTCGGGCTGCCCGATATGCGTGTAGTCGAGTTGTGTCGCGCCGAAGACCTCGACCTGGCCGGTAGTGATCCAGTACTTGATCTGCCGCGCGGAAAACGTGGTCGGCTTGTCCCCTTGCCGCTGCTGTTGCTGCAGCTGAGCCAGTCCATTCTCGCCGTCCAGCACCAGCTGGTCCTTGACCTGGATGAAAGCGAGTCGCTGCGCCTGGGCCGTGAACGTGCTGCCTTCGACCAGGGTGTCACCGACCGCGGACAGCTCCACACCGCGCTGCGGCCCTTCTCCCGTCTCGGTGACAAACAGACGCTGGCACGTCATGACAATTCCTTGTGGACCGAGTCCACCACGCTGATCGGGGTCCAAGGTCTGGTCCCATGATTCTACGGGACCATAGACGGCCCGTACATGATGCTGGAACACCGCTTCCCGCTTGTCGATGTTCCCCTCGATCTCGTTCTGATAGTCGACCCGCAGGTACACGAGTCGGCTGGTGCCGGTCCGGGTCCAGGTGCCGCGGGACGCGCGGCCGGCCACCGTGCCCGGAAGGCCGCGGCTCGCATCCGCCGCATCATAGCGGGTGCTGACGATCCAACCGGGGCCGGCAGCATGGAACTGGCCGGTCCGGCGATCGAGCGTCATGTCCCGCATCAGGATCCGATCGTGCGACGTGATCACATCCTGAGCGTTGAAGGTCTGGTTCTCGGTGAGCACGTCGCCCAGGAAACGCAGTTCCGCCACGTCCAGATCGCTGCTGCGGCGGGGCCGTTCGAACGCCACGTAGCGGTTGAACGTGGCGTGCAGCTGTTCGCCGGTGGCGAGCGTGTGCAGACGGTCGCCGTTGTCGGACGAGTAGATGCCGCGCACCGCCACCTCGCGCACGAACCGCACGTGCTGTCCATCGAAGTCCATGCCCCCCTGCCAGCTGATCCAGACCGGCGTGTTGGGCGCGCTCGGCCCGGCCGGTGCCGTCAGCGGCAGCGCCGCGGGGGCGACCGTCAGTGCCCGGGTCGGCAGCTTCATGCGGCCGGGCCCCTCGGCCCACAAGCGGTTCTCGCGCTGGGACAGGTGCAGATTCGAGCCTTCCCACAGCATGCCCTGCGCATGGACGCGGGCCGGCACGCCGTTGACGTCGACGGTCGAACGATCCAGCAGATCGGTGCGCAGCTGCAGCATGTCGCCGGTGATGAGCAGGGATGTGTCGTCGAGCAGCGGGGCCCGCTGCGCCAGGCGGACGTTGCCCACGACCGTCGCCTCGTGCACGGTGGGGCGGGTGGGATCCATGCGCAGCCGCAGGCGGATCCAGTCGCCGATGAGCTCCCACTGCTTGTCGTTGTCAGCGGCGCTCGCCGCGGCCGGCAGCGCCGGCGCGGGGGTGAGTTCGGGCGCGGCCGCGTCGCTGGGGTGAGTCTCCGCGGCACGCGGTGCGGTCCCCTCCGGCTGATCGAACCAGATCTCCAGGCGGGGCGTCTGGCCCTGGAACTGCCGGGCGTCGGCGCTCACGTTGCCCTGGGCCAGCATCTTCACCGGGCGGATCTCCATGCGTGTCGGCGGTGGCACCACGGGTGGCGGGGAGGCGGCCGCCGGAGTCGCCTCCAGTTGCGCGGGGGCCAGTTCCACCCCGGCCGCGGCTTGCGCCGCCGGACCAGCGGGCGCCGGTGGGCTGCCGGCCGGTTCCGGGACCGGGACTTCCGCCAGCCACACGTACAGTTCGTTCGCGGCAAAACTGCCCATTTCGCTCCACGTGATGTCGGCACCTTCGACGATCGACAGCACGTGCAGGCCCTCCTGCGGCTGCAGCTCCAGCACGCCGCGCCACCGGGCGGTCAAACGCCGTTCGGGCCCGTCGCCGAACTGCCCCTGATAGATGCCCGGCCCGCTGGCCCACAGGTGTCCCAGGCGTTTCGGCTCCGCGTGCAGTTCATACTCCAGCCGCGGCGCCTCGGCCTGATGGGCGCGATAGGTCAGCCTGGCGTTCTGGTCGTCGACCAGCAGGATGCGGCGGGTCTGAAAGTCATAGGACAGCTGCTGGCCACGTGCCGAAGCCGCCATCGACGGCACACGCAGCGACGCCGGGAACCCGCGCGCCTCGATCCGCCGTACCGCCATCTTCTGGGAGACCGCAGGACGGTCCGCCGGCGGCCCGCCGCCGGCCGGTTCGGCCCCCGCCGCGGCGTCTGGCGGGACCTGGAAGTAGATCAGCAGCCGATCGCAGTTGAGCTGATCGCTCTCGCCGCTCGCATTGTGACGCACGACGTCGACGTGATCGTCCAGCGACGCGAAGGACTGCTCGAAGTCGAAGCGAAAGGGCCCGCGGCAGGTGACATGCACTTCGTCCGTGCCGGCCGGCGCTGCGGAAACCTCCGCGGCCGCCGGCTGCTGCGCGCCGCCACCGGAGTCCGGGACCAGGCTGTCCAGCCCGTCCGTGGCCGGAATGTTGAACGTGAGCTGATCGATGTGCGCCAATTCCAGCGCTGCCAGATTGCGGACCAGCGAACCCTGGCCGCCGGACGCGCCCGACGGACTCAACGCGATCGACAGATCACGCCCCCGGCCGTGGCTCGAGCCGTACTGGAATGTCACCTCGTGAGCCGTCCAGATCTGCTCGGGCAGGATCTGCACGTTGCGCGTCACAAGACTCAAGGCGTCGTCCGCACCGGGACGGCTCTCCCGGCTCCAGATCTTGACCTCGCCCTCCAGACGCGCACCCTTGAGTTTGGCCAGTTCGGCACGCGCCAGGTTCAGCGGTCCGGAGAAGCTGAGCACGGCCTTGTCGGGCGCCTGCAGCACAATGGCCCGCCGCCCACCGGATTCCGGCTCCCCCCGCGCAGGCGCGTAGAACACGATGGTGCAAGGCACCAGTTCCAGACGACCGTCGTCCGACGTGCGGTACTCGCGGAACAGCAGCTTGCCCCACTGCGTCGTGAGCACCATGGGCCGGCCCCGCTCCCAGGCTTCTTCCGGAAATAACTCGGCCAGCTCGGGATGCGTGTCGGCCGCCAGCGGCGGCTCCACCGGGCCCTGTGACTGACGCACCTCCGGACTGGGCTCGATGACCGGCACCACCAGGAGTGCATAGGCCTGGTAGGCGACCGTGAGGACCGTGACGGCCACCAGCCACCGCACAAAGCGGACACGCCACGTGGGCGGTGTCACGACAATGTCAGCGTTCCAGCCGGCTAGCGCGGCCAGAGTCCGGGGCCATTGTGTTCCACGGCGAATCAAGACGTCACGCACTTGCAGGACTACTATCTACTGTTCCAGGTACTTGCGAATCAGGTCATCCCAGCGGTTCTTGGCCTTCAGCAACGCCTCCAGCAGTTCGCGAACCGCACCCCGGCCGCCGCCCAGCTGCGTCACCAGATGCGCACAGGCACGCACTTCCGGAGCCGCGTCCGCCACCGCGACGCCCAACCCCACGCGACGCATCACCGGCACGTCGGTCAGGTCGTCCCCGATGTAGCACACCTGCGCCGGAGATAACTGCTGCTGTTCAATGATCTGCTGGGCAATCGGCAGCTTGTCCTCGAAACCCTGCCGGACAATGTCAATGCCCAACTCCACCGCACGCAGCCGCACAATGTGCGATGTGCGCGCGGTGAGAATCCCGAAGCGGAATCCCGCCCGCTGCCACAGCCGAATGCCCAGGCCGTCGCGAATGTAAAACTCCTTCGTCTCGATGCCCTGGTTGTTGAAGGTGAGGCCCCCGTTGGTGAGCACTCCATCAACGTCGGACAACACCAGCTCGATGCCACGGCAGCGGTCTTCCAATTTCATGTACGGCGTCGCCTTGACGTGGGGTCGAAAAGAGATCGTGGTCGTGGGCAAGCGCGGGGATTGTAGTCGGGCTTGGACTCGGGGGCAATGCGAACGCCTGGCCTGAGATATTGGAGACGCACACCCCGCGCACGGCACCCCCGCAGCGCTGGACGACAGCATAACTGGTGCCGGCACGTGCGCAAAAAAAGAAACAGGTCCAGGCGGACGGGCCTGGACCTGATAGATGCGGTGGTATGGGTAATCTGCGGCGTTCGGTTACAGGCCGGCCGCCTTGCGCAGCTTGGCTGCGAAGCCGGCTTGTCCGAAGGCGACCATGCGGTCGATGCACACCAACTTCATGGCCTCACGAGCCGGTTTCAGGTAATCGCGGGGATCGAACTTTTCCGGCGTTTCTGCAAACACCTTGCGGATCGCTCCGGTGATTGCCAGGCGATTGTCTGTGTCGACGTTGATCTTCCGCACGCCGTGCTTGATGCCGCGCTGGATTTCCTCAATCGGCACGCCATAGGTCTGCTTGATCTTCCCGCCGTACTTGTTAATGACGTCCTGCAATTCCTGGGGGACCGAGGAGCTGCCGTGCATTACGAGGTGGGTATTCGGGAGCTTCTTGTGAATCTGCTCGATGCGGGTCATGGCCAGCACTTCGCCGGTGGGCTTCGACGTGAACTTGTAGGCCCCGTGGCTGGTGCCGATGGCCACGGCCAGGGCGTCCACATTGGTCAGCTTGACGAATTCGGCCGCCTGATCGGGATCGGTCAGCAGCTGGTCGCGCGACAGGACGCCTTCGGCACCGTGGCCGTCTTCCTTCTCGCCCTTGCCCGTTTCGAGCGAACCGAGACAGCCCAGCTCGCCCTCCACCGACACGTTCTTCGCGTGGGCCAGCTTGACCACTTCCTGAGTCACACGCACGTTGTACTCGAACGTGGCCGGCGTCTTGCCATCTTCTTCCAGGGACCCGTCCATCATCACGGACGTGAAGCCGTTCTCGATGGCGCTCTTGCAGGTGGCCACGCTGTTGCCGTGGTCCTGATGCATGGTGATCGGGATGTGCGGGTAGAGTTCGACCGCGGCCAGCATCAGGTGCCGCAGATAGGCGTCCTGCGAGTAGGACCGCGCGCCGCGCGAGGCCTGCACGATGACGGGCGAATCTGTCTCCTGTGCCGCCGCCATAATGGCCTGGATCTGCTCCATATTGTTCACATTGAAAGCGGCCACGCCGTAGTTGTTCTCCGCCGCATGGTCCAACAAAACGCGGAGCGGTACCAATGCCATAGGTTACTCCTTCGGGTCATCAGGGTACGGTCAAACGGATGGGTCGAGTGACCCTCAGCGGCCAGCTCTTACAGAGGTGGTCGCAGCCAGGATTTCCAGGATTCCCGCATTATCGGGGTGACCCCGCGAGGCCGCAATCCCGGGTCCGCGGACGGATCAGTCGGCGGTGGTGATCGGCTCGAGCACGTCTTCCTGCAGGAACCGGTCGTCCCGCTGCGTCTGCTGGAGACGCACGATCAGCAGGAGGCGTGGTTCCTGTTGCTCGGCGTCGGCCGCGAAGAACTGTTTGCCCAGTCCGCGTTGCGTGTCGTTGCAGCCGATGGCCACGCATTGACCCGGTGCCAGGATGGTGTCAATCTTGAGGTCGTCGTAGACGCGGGAGGGCCGGCTGACGTTGTCGATAGTCCAGGCACCCTGCTGGCCTTTGAAGCGCGACCGGGGCTGCCCGTACTCGATGGTGGGCACCAGCTCGACCTGGACGCGTCCATCTCCTTGCGGGTGGGACGTGACGCAAAAGAAGCACTGCGCCTGGTCCAGCGATTCGCCGCGTACGCGCCCCCCCTCGTCGTAGAGCAGGGCGACCAGTTTCGGTACGGGGCTGGAATGGACCGCGACTTTGCTCAGATGCCCTGACCGGCTGCGCAGACGATGGCTCCGCACGGCGATCTCGGTGCCGGCCTGGATACGAGTGGACCCGTCGTCCAGGTCGGCCATGGGCAGTTCGTCAAGCAGTTCCTGGAGGGCGACGGGGGGTGGCGAGCCCAGGATGCCGCTGCGGAACCCGTTGGCGACGAGCCGCCGTCGCAGATCGGGATCGAGTGCCGATTCATCCGCTTCGGGCCAGAAACGCGCCTCGAAATCCACCCGCTCTTCCGGAATCCGGATGAACGTGATGTCCAGCACAACGCTGTCGGGGGCCAGTTTCGGCAGGGGGAGTCTGGTCAACTCGGTCGCCGGTGGTGTCGACCACTGCGCGCAGCCGCTCACAAGGACGATTCCGAGGAGCAGTTGCAGGATTACGATCCGCATCGTCATTGCGACTTCCATGTCGAACGCGATTGGCGCGCAGTTACCCTCCCAGCCGCGGAACCATACCGCCACCTGTCCTGTGGGTCAAGCTGTCTTATTCAGCTTACTTGTTAGCCGTGCTCAATGAGCGTGTGGCACGGCCATCTGCTATCCTTTTGATGCCCGCCGCCACACCGGCCCGTTGTGGACTGCCTTCTTTGTGGTCGCCGGCAGTCCTGAAGGGAGCCCGCGTGGCGATGAAGGTCGGATGGGTGTTCGATCGGCGGTTTCTGCAGCACGACCTGGGGGGCGTGCATGTGGAGTGTCCGGCGCGGCTGGAGGTAATTGTCGAGGCGTTGCGCGGCGCGGCGTTGCTCGAGCATCTGGCAGCGCTGCGATTCTCGCCGGCCACGTTCGAGCAGTTGGCGCTGGTCCACGACCCGGCCTATGTCGAGCTTGTGCAGCTGATGTGTGACGGCGGATTCACATTCATTGGTTCGCCCGACACGTACCTGTGTGCGGCGAGCTATCATGTGGCGGCGCTGGCGGCGGGGGGCGTGCTGGCAGCCTGCGATGCCGTCATGGCCGGGGAGGTGGTGCGGGCCTTCTGCGCCGTGCGGCCGCCGGGGCATCACGCGGAAGCGGATCAGGCGTTGGGATTCTGTCTGTTCAATCACGTGGCGATCGCGGCCGAGCATCTGGTGCGACGGCACGGCGTGACGCGTGTGGCCATCGTCGACTTCGATGCGCACCATGGCAACGGGACGCAGCACATGTTCCAGCGGCGTCGGGACGTGCTGTATGTGAGCCTGCACGAACGGCCGGGATCATTGGAGTTTCCCGGGACCGGACATGCCGGGGAGCGGGGGTGCGGCGACGGACTCGGATATACACTCAACGTGCCGCTGGACCGCTATTGTGGCCAGCGCGAGTATCTCGAGGCGGTCGACCGGCATGTCCTGCCGGCTCTACACCGCTACCGTCCGCAAGTGCTCCTGATCAGCGCCGGATTCGACGCCCTGGCTGGCGACAATGTGGCACACCTGAGTCTGGATCCCGAGTCCTACGGTCCGCTTACCGACGCGCTGGTGGCCGTCGCCTGCCGCCACAGCCAGGGCCGTGTGGTCAGCGTGCTGGAAGGGGGCTACGATCTGGGGCACCTGGGCGCTGCCGTGGTCGCCCACGTCCGCGCACTGAGTGCGGACCTGTGACGCTCTCTTTCCGCCAGGGATCAGGCCGGCAGCGTGAGGCGCTTACGAGATGCGGCGAGCGACGACGACGGCCCGATCCGGCTGCGATTCGGCCGCCAATTCGCCCAGCACGGCGCGGACCTGCTCCTCGGCCGTCGCGCGGGGCCACGCCACAAGGGCTGCGACCGCCCTGCCTTCGTCCGTCTCCACCGCCTCCGGATCGATCGACGTCAGATCGCCGCAAGTGAACAACAGCAGGGAGTCGCCCGGGTCCAGTCGGCCGAGCTGCTGGCGAAAGTGCGCGTCCGGGTCGGCGCCGAGCCGCATCTCGGATGCGCTGAGCGATGTACAGGTGTGCGGGCCGACCACCAGCGCGTGCGTCTCGCCGGCCATCGCATACTCCATCTCACCGGTCTCGGGATCGAGCAGCGCGTAGACGAGCGAGGCGAAACGGTTGCCGGTGGAGCAGGTCCACAGCGCTTCGTTAAGTCGATCGAGCATCTGCCGCGCCTCGTGCGGATAGGTCGCATGCGACTTGAGCGCCACGTGCAGCGCCGTCGCGGTCAGACTGGCCTCCACCGGCAGTCCGTCTGCCTGTCCCAACGCTACGGCGATGCGCCCGTCGGGCAACACGCACCAGTCGTACACCAGGCCGTTGAGCGGATCGTCGCCACTGAGACAGCCCGCCACCTGCCAGCCGTCCACCAGGGGTGGCACGTTGGGACGCTGCTCGTTCTGCCACTGGGTGAGCAATTGCCGGGCCTGGTCCGTCTGCCGGTTGCGGACCCCTTCGCGGACCAGCACCTCGCGCTCGAGGTCCGATACCAGTCGGCCGGCCACGATCTCGGCCAGGTGTGTCTGTTCCGGCGTGAATTCGCGCGTCGCCTGGGCAAAGAACCACAGCGTGCCCAGCGGCGTGGAGGAGGACGCCACCGGTACGCACAGCGCGGCCGGGTAGTTCTCCGGAACCTTCCAGTGCGGCAGCAGCGCCGTGTCTTCCAAGGCCACCGCGTGACCGACCAACGCCTCCAGATCCGCGACCGCACCACGCAGCGGCCGCGGCGCGTCGAGGAACCGGTTCTTGGGCAGACGCCAGGCAGCACGCAGCTTCAGGTGGGCAGTGGCGTCGTCCAGCAGGTACAGCGCGGCAGCTTGACAGCCAATCGCCTCCGCGCCGCCACGCAACACGGCTTCCAGACGCAACGCCAACTGCTGTTGCTCCGCCGGCCGCAGCGTCACCGGGATGCCGGCCGCCAGTTCCGCCTCACGGTGCCGCACCACCGACTGCGCGCGACATATCTCCGTCACCAGAGTTCCAATGGCTGCCGCCAGCGGCTGCGTTTTGTCCAGTGCCAGCGCAGACGCGACACCCGCCGGATCGGGGCACAGCTCCAGGCGGCCTTCCTCCTCCTCAGGAACACCGATCGGCATCGTCCAGGCCACACTCGCTGGCACGCTCGCCGTGTCGGTGTACGACAACCGCCACCCGGTGATGTCGCGAAAGGCATCTAACGCCGCCGCTAGCCCCGGAATCTCGGGCACCGGCACACGCGCGGTCAGCGATTCCTCCACATGCAGTTTCAAATACGTCGGGATTGGCTTCGTCACGATGCACTGACCTGTCCACTTGTCTCGGAAAGAGGGCCGGTACGCACGCCAAGCCGCCCGGTCCAGGGAGACCCCGGTGTACTTGGTTGCGTTGCTATCATGATCGGCGCGTTAAAGTGGGGTGATTCAGTAGATTTTAGGGTCTGGCGAGCACGGCGCGACCGCGCGCCGGTACAAACCGTCTGGCCCGATCAGCCGCTAGATTCCGCACAATCGGCGCATTCCGACCGACCGGGTCAGGGCGGAACAGACAGACGCTGGCGGAGTCTGACAGAGTCTGGCCGCCGGCTCTCTGGCCGCCGGCTCTCTGGCCGCCGTGGCTAGCAATCGGCCGATTGCCCGAATGCCTGTTGGGCCGCGCGGTAGATATCGCGCAGCGGCTGGCCGCTCGCCGCAGCGAGCTGTCGGCACGACTCGTATTCGGGTGCAAAACTGGTCGTGCCATCAGCCAGCACCGCTGATTTGCCAGTGACCTCTCCCCACGCAGTCTGCACAGCGCACGACTGGCGGGACAGCGTGTGCCGGTGGGCCAACCAGCGGCGGATGCCCAAGGATCCAGTTTCGGCAAAGACGATCCGTTCCAGGACCGTGAGGTCGGCAGCCCGGCACAAGATGCTCAGCAGCACCGCGGGCCGGTTCTTCTTCATCTGGATGGGGGTCAGATAGACATCCAGCGCACCCGCATCCTGCAGCCGTTGCGTGCAGTAGGCGATCCATTCACCGGGCACATCATCCAGATTGGTTTCCAGAACCCACACCGGGTCTTCCTGCCAGGCCCGGTCCCCCTGGTGCGCGGCGTCCAGGCTCTGGCCGATCAGCAGCCGCAGCAGGTTGGGCTGATCGTCCAGGTCACGAGTGCCGGCGCCATAGCCGATCGTCTCGATCTGCATGGACGGGAGGCCACCAAACTGATCTGCCAGCGTGGCCACGATCGCCGCGCCGGTGGGGGTGGTCAATTCAGCCTCCACGTTCGATGCGGCCAGCGGGATGCCGGTGAGCAGTTCCGCGGTGGCGGGAGCCGGGACACTGACACGACCGTGAGCAATCTGGACAGTTCCCTGCCCGGTGGGGACCGGCGCGCACACGACGCGTTCGACGCCCAGCAGTTGCCAGCCGATGGCGGTGCCGACGATGTCGGCAATCGAGTCGACGGCTCCGACTTCGTGGAAGTGCACTTTCTCGATTGTTGTGCCATGCACCTTGGCCTCCGCCTGGCCGAGGCGTGTGAAGATGCGCTTGGCCAGTTGCTGCTGCGCGGCCGACAGCGCGCTGCGATCGATCATGTCGGTGATATGGTGCAGGTGGCGGTGCTTGTGTTCGGGCTCACTCTGGACTTCGATGTGGGTCGCGCGGAATCCGTGCTTCTTGACATCCGTCGCCACCAGCCGACAACTGGGCAGTCCAAGTGAATCGATGCCCTGCTGAATGGTCTCGAGAGGGATACCGGCGTCCACAATCGCGCCGAGGGTCATGTCGCCGCTGATACCGCTAGAGCAATCGAGATACGCCACCCGCATGGAGCTGCCTCGCGATGGATTGGAGAACTGGGGACTACAAGTGTTTTGCCGAGTATACCGTGAAAGGCGGAGGTGAAGAAAGGCAAGCGGACTGCGAAGCGGCGGCGACACCGGGGCCGTTTCGACCTGTGTGCCGGCTTACTTGTTAGCCGTGCGACGTGCCAAACATCCGGCCTATTCCGCGTGGCACGGCGCCATTGACGTGACTGCCCGGTTTGGCTACAAGACCCGCAGCCGGTGGGGTACGTGCAAGCGGGGACGGGACATGTGTCTCGCCACCGGGACGCACACCCCAATGGTCTTTCGGGGAACGCACGGCATGGGCGCTAGTCTGGAGAATGGTGGGAAGAGGCTGCCAGCGACCCCCTGGGGGTATCTGCCACCCCGGATGCGCGTGCTGTTCATCACCGGTCCCCAGCGCACCGGTGGCTGGCTGGCGGAAGCGTTTGCGGCGGACAGTGCCAGCGACGTGCAGCTGGAAGAGGCCCTGGGCATGGCGGCCGGCCTGTCGCGGCTGCGCGAGGAACCGTACGACGCGGTGCTGGTCAGCCATGAAGCCGCATCGCTCGACGCGCTGGAAGTGCTCGACGCCATCCGGGCCGGGAGCAGTGAAGACCAGCCGATTGTGGTGCTGGGCGACGCGAGCGAGCAGGAGATGACGGCGTACTGTCTCGACGCAGGCGGCGACGCGTACGTCTGCGTGCACACGGCCACCACCCGGGCGCTGATCTGGATTGTGGCGCGGGCGATCGAGCGGCACGCGCTGATCGCGGAGAACCGGCGATTGCAGCAGTCGCAGCGTACGCGTCTGCGGCTCGAACACGCCGAAGCGCATCGCCTGCTGCAGCAGCAGCGGCAGATGCTGGCCGACTTGGCCGCCAGCTGCGACGCGCCGACCGGGGACATCGGGGACATGTGGGAGCCGGGCACGCCGCATCGGATGCCCGAGAGCGCCCCGGACAGCCTCTCTGAGCACCTGGCAGAACACTACCGCGAACTGCTGCGAGCGTATGTGATCATGGGGTCCGGCAACCTGGCCACTGAAATGGAACGCCTCGCCGAGACGCTGACGCGCGCGGCCGTGACCCCGCAGCAGGCGATGCTGTTGCACCTGCAGGTGCTGGAAGACATGATCTCCGGCCTCGGCAGCCGCAGCGCCCGGCATGTGATGAATCGAGCCGACATGCTGGTGCTGGAAGTGATGATCCATCTTGCCGAGGAGTACCGGACGCGCTACCTGAAGGGTGCCGGCACGCTGCCGCCAGTGACCCGGCACGCTGCCGCCAGTGACCCGGCACGCTGCCGCCAGTGATGCTGCCCGGCCCGTTCAGATAGTCCCTGACCATGTCTGACCAAAGCGCGCTGCCGGCATGCGGGTGGCAGACACCGTGCCAGACGCGGCGCTGCGGCCCGCGCGGCGGACGGCGACGTCATTCGCGGGTGCCCTGCGCGGGCGCTCCGGCCAGACGTTCTGGCGGAGGGGCGCCGGTTCCGAGCGACACGCCGATCCACCCGTCACGCATCACAAACTGAGTCACACGCAGGTCCTGGAGCCGGTCGTTGCGGGTCAGGATGTTGCCCAGCAGATCGAACTGCGGATATTGGGCGAGCACCTTGCTGAATACTCCCCGCAGAACAACGTCATCACCCACCGAGAGCCGGCGGCGCTGGCCTTTGACACGCACGTAACCGTCCCGTTCCAGTTGCACGCGGGACCCCTGCACGTCGACCCGATAGGAGGCGCGCACTTCGAAGTCCCGGAACACATTGTGGTCCCCTCCCTCGAGTCGCGCGATGCGCAGAGTCACATGCAGACGGTCGTCGGCACAGCACAGCATGATCGGATCGTGCTCGGCCAACCGCAGCATGACGTCCGTCGGCACCTCCTCGGGCACCTGGTAATTGCTGCGGCGAAACCGCTCGGCAACCGCGCGGAACAGGCTGGGAAGGTCGGTCTCCCGCGCGTTGAGCTGCAGGCTGGAGACGACGTTATTGAGCGCCGACTGGTGAATCTGCACGCTGATCAGGCTATCTGCGGGAGCCTGCGGCCGGGGCGTGAAGGCCGCCACCTGATCGTATCGCGCCAGGCGGTAACGCGCAATCAGCCGCTCGGGCGTCGTCTCGAGGTCCACCGTTTCGGGACGCAGCCCCAGCGACTCCAGCGGTTCCAGGACCTGCCTGTGCACCCGCTCGGTCGCCTCCGCCACCTGCTTGTCCACTTCCTGGTCAACACGCGACTGCACACGATTGGCCACCAACCCTTCAGCCTCCCACTTGGCCTCGCTGGCCTTGCTGTCGTACTGCTGACGCGCGATGGCGCGCACCAGCAGATTCACGACCGGGATGGCATCTACGTCTGTCTCCAGCCGGGTCAGGTTGGCATTGGATATCGCCGCGGCCTCCGCCTCCTCGGTGTGCAGTCCGCGATGGTCCATCATCAGCAGCTTGCGGGCCAAATAGCGGGCACGCCCCGTGTTGTGAAACACGGCCGGCCCGCGCTTCGTCTCGGTGCGCGAGTCCACACTGCCCTCGACCTCCAGCCCCATCCGCCACCGCTGCCGGTCGGGGAACAGCACCAGATTCAGTCGTGTCGAGACTCGGCTGCGGCCGAATACCCGCCCCCCCAGCAACACGTCGTCGACGTGCTC
>Ga0123332_1001795_pt1 | contig 20904 bp, 18 predicted proteins | sample BioC12SIPDNA_4_FD_89958 | JGI IMG/M metagenome (GOLD analysis project Ga0123332, IMG submission 89958) | Anaerobic biogas reactor microbial communites from Washington, USA - Biogas_R2_A C12 SIP DNA | ecosystem: Engineered > Bioreactor > Anaerobic > Unclassified | place: Washington, USA... | reverse complement strand
GCGCTCACCCGGATCGCGAAAGTAGAGGACGCGATCAACGTGGGCGACATCGTGCGCGTAAAGGTTCTGGACGTCAACACCGAGGCCAAGCGCATCTCGCTCTCGATCCGCGAGGTGCTCGAGGACGAGGCGCTCGAACCCGTTCCGCCGGCCGGCGAGCTCGACGAGTACTCGATCGTCGAGGTTCCCGCGAAGGACGAGGACGCGGTCGAGGAATAGCCTATTCCCGCAAACCCGCGGCACGGCCTGAGCGCCGTGCCGCTTTTTCACGAGGAGGAATTTTTGTGTCGCAGATCGAACGCCTGTCGCTGAACTCCGAGCGAGACGGGCTCGAGCTTCCGCTGCTCTGCCTGCCCCCCGACGGGGAAATCAGGGCCGTCGTGCAGATCGCGCACGGCATGTGCGAGCACAAGGATCGCTACGTTCCGTTCATGGAGTTTCTGGCGGAACACGGCTACGCGACGGTGATCCACGACCACCGCGGCCACGGCGAGGCCGCGCGCGAGCGGAACGAGCTCGGCTACTTCGGCAGGGACGGCGCGCAGTCGCTCGTCGACGACGTGCACCAGGTCACGCTCTGGGCCAAGTCGCGCTTTCCGGGGAAAAAAATCTACCTATTCGGGCACAGCATGGGCTCGCTCGCCGCGCGCGCGTATCTTCTTAAGTACGAGGGGGAACTCTCGGGCGTGATGCTCTCCGGAAGCCCCGCGTACAATCCCGCCGCGCCCGGGGGCAAGCTGCTCGCGCAATTGCTCGGGCTTCGGAGCGGCGGAAGGAAGCGCAGCAAGCTGTTGAAGGCGATCACCTTCGGCCCGTTCTACCGCGCATACCCGGACGAGGGCAGCAAGTGCGCCTGGCTCGCGACCGACAAGGAGGTCGTCCGCGCGTACGACGAGAGCCCGCTTTGCGGCTTTACGTTCGCGTGCAACGGATTTCAGTCGCTCTACACGCTGATGGCGCTCGCGTACAGCGGGCGCGTCAAGGCGAAGAACCCGGAGCTTCCGATTCACTTTCTCTCCGGCGAAAACGACCCGTGCCGCGGCGGCGACCGGGGCTTTCGGCGCGCGGTCGAGGTCATGCTCCGGCGCGGCTACACGAGGGTCGGCGGCAGGGTCTACGAGGGCATGCGCCATGAGATTCTGAACGAGCCCGGAAAGGCCGAGGTCTATAAGGACGTTATCGAAAAGCTCAACGAATGGGAGGCCGCCGAATGATCGTCGTCTCCGCGGGCGTGATCCGGCGCGGGGGCAAATTCCTGCTCTGCCAGCGAAACGAGGGCGCGCATCAGGAATTGCTCTGGGAATTCCCGGGCGGGAAGCTCGAGGAGGGCGAGTCGCCGGAAAGCGCGCTCGAGCGCGAGCTTCGGGAGGAGTTGAACATCGAGACGCGCGCGGGCCGCGTGCTCGACGCGGTGTTCCACCGATACCCCGGCCGCGACGTGCTCGTGGTGTTTCTCGAGAGCGAGCTCGCGTCGGGCGAACCGCAGCCGGTCGACTGCCGCGCGCTTCAATGGGTGTCGCCGGAGGCGCTCTTTGCGAAACCCCTCGCGCCCGCGGACGCGGTGTTCGCGAATAGGTTTTTCAAAAGCGACAGTTGAGCCGGAAAAGTGTATCGTTTGGCGAACAGCCCTTTCCCTTTGCCCGGCACATGCTATAATGGTCACAACGGAAGCATGGCGGAGGTGGTTTCATGGACTTTGTATCGTACCTCCCGGCAATCATATTGCTGGTGCTGGGATTCGCGCTCGTGGTCATCGAGATGTACATTCCGGGCTTCGGCGCGCCGGGCATACTCGGCTGCATTTTGCTCGTGGGCGGCGTGATCGCCGCGCGCCCGACGCCGCTCGCGGCGCTCATCATGGCGGTCATCATCATCGCGCTTTTGTGCGTGGCGCTGTCGGTCTTCGTACACTCGGCCTCGCGGGGCCGGCTCGCGAGGTCGAACCTCGTGCTCAAGGAGGTCTCGACGCGCGCGAACGTTGAGAACGCGCTGCACTTCTTCGTCGGCAAGGAGGGCGTCGCGCGCACGGCGCTTCGGCCCGCGGGCATCGCGGAGTTCGACGGCGTGAAGCTCAACGTGCTCACGGAGGGCGAGTTCATCGACGTCGGCAAGCGCGTGAGCGTCTCGCGCGTCGAGGGAAATCGGATCGTCGTCGCAGAGATCGCGGGAGAATAGGCAGAACGACCTGCCGCCATACGCGGCATCGTGAAAGGGAGAGTTGATTATGGCAACATCCATCGTCGTAGCGTTCATCATCGTCATCGCGTTTCTGATCGTGTTTTCGCTGTTTTTCCGGTTCGTGCCGCTGGGGCTCTGGATCTCGGCGCGCGCGTCGGGCGTGCGCGTGAGCATCGGCTCGCTGGTCGTCATGCGGTTCCGCCGCGTGAACCCGGCCAAGGTCATCATGCCGATGATCAAGGCGACGAAGGCCGGGCTCGAAATCAACATGAACGAACTCGAGGCGCACCTGCTCGCCGGCGGCAGCGTCGACCGCGTCGTCGACGCGCTGATTGCCGCGCAGTCCGCGCAGATTCCGCTGGAGTTCGAGCAGAGCCGCGCGATCGACCTCGCCGGCCGGAACGTCCTCGAGGCCGTCAAGATGTCGGTCAACCCGAAGGTCATCGAGACGCCGGTCGTCGCCGCGATCGCGAAGGACGGCATCGAGCTCCGCGCGAAGGCGAGGGTCACGGTGCGCGCGAACATATCCAGGCTCGTCGGCGGCGCGGGCGAGGAGACGATCATCGCGCGCGTCGGCGAGGGCATCGTCACCACCGTCGGCTCCGCGCCCACGCACAAGGAGGTCCTCGAGAACCCCGACCTCATCAGCCGCACCGTGCTCTCGAAGGGCCTCGACGCCGGAACCGCGTTCGAGATTCTCTCGATCGACATCGCCGACGTCGACGTCGGGCGCAACATCGGCGCGCAGTTGCAGATGGACCAGGCCGAGGCCGACCGCCGCATCGCGCAGGCGAAGGCCGAGGAGCGCCGCGCGATGGCCGTCGCGCAGGAGCACGAGATGCGCGCGAGGGTTGTCGAGGCTGAGGCGGAGGTGCCGCTGGCGATGGCCGCGGCGCTGCGCGAGGGCAAGCTCGGCGTCATGGACTACCACGAGATGCAGAACGTGATCTCCGACACCCGCATGCGCGACGCGATCGCGGGCACGGACGCCGCGAAGAAGGCCGCGGAGGAGAAGAAGTAACGCGGGAGGGAGGTCTGCCGCTTGGAGGCGTTCATCACCATCATCATCATCGCTCTGGCGGCCCTGAGCATCGGAAACGGTGTGAAGAAGGTGTCGCAGAACCGGCCCGGGCAGGGGAGCAATCCCGATGCCCGGCCGGGACAGCGAAGTCCCTATTCCCCGGCCCAGCGGCCGATGCGCCCGGTGCGGCCGAACTGGCAGCAGACGCTGCCGCCGGAGCTGCGCGAAATCCTCGGAATGGATCAGCAGCAGCCGCGGCGCGAGGGCGCGGGCACCGAGGCCGCGTCTTCGGCCGAGGGCGCCGGCAGCGCGTCCGAGGAGGGCATGAGCTACGGCTCGCACAGCAGCCGCTACGGGGGCTCGCTGCCGCCGCCGGAGGACAGCTTCGCGACGATGTCGGCCGTGCAGGCGACCGAGCCCGCGCCGGAGTTCGCGCCGATGCCCGCCGCGCAGGAGCACGCCGCGCGCATGTCCCCGGAGGAGCTGCGCCGCGCGGTGATCCTGTCGGAGGTGCTCAGAAGGCCGGTCTCGCGCCGGGCGCGCGGGTACGTCCGCTGAAACCCGAATGGCGAACGGTCGAAAGGCCGTTCGCCACATTGACGTGTATTCGAGGTGACTATGGATACTACCATTCGCATTCTGATCGCGGACGACGAGCCCGGGATGCTCGTCGTGATGCGAAAGCTGATCGAGCGCGCCGAGGGCTACGAGCTGGCCGGCGAGGCCGCGGACGGCGAGGAGCTGCTCGAGCTCTACGAGCGCGAGTCGCCCGACGTCGTGCTGATGGACGTCGAGATGCCGAAGATCTCCGGCATCGACTGCGCGCGCGCGATCCAGGACAAGAACCCCAAGACCGTGCTCGTGTTCGCGACCGGGCACGAGCAATACATGAAGAGCGCGTTCGAGGTGTACGCGTTCGACTACCTCGTAAAGCCGTTCCGCATCGAGCGCGCGCTGAATACGCTCAGGCTGATCCGCGAGCGGCTGCGCGAGACCTGCGAGGGAAACGTGCAGATTTCCCGCCCGCGCCCGAAGGACGCCCCCGCCCGGCTGATGCTCAAAAACCGCGACGGGCTGTCGTTCGTCGACATCGACGACATCCTGCTCATCCAGCGCGAGGACCGGCAGACGGTGATCTACGCCGGGAACGAGCAGCGGTTCGCGACCGGCGAGGGCCTGAGCGAGCTGATCGAGCGGCTTCCTGCGAATATGTTTTTCCGAACGCACAAATCCTATATCGTAAACGTGAACCAGATCGAGTCGATCACGCCCTACGGCCGCTGGACGTACATCGTGCGGCTGCGCGGCACGAAGCGCGACGCGCTGATCACCCATGAACGCTTCGACGAATTGCAAAAGCTGTTCGTCTGACAGGAGGTATTTGCCCGATGGTAGGAAGAAAGGCCGCGGAAAGCGCGCTGAACGCCGCGATGCGCACCGGCGGCGACTTCGCGGAGATTTTTTTTGAGGACACGCGCCGAAACGCGCTGACCTGGAGCGACGGCAGCATCGAGGACGCGCTGACCGGCCGCATGTCCGGCGCGGGCATCCGCGTGTACAACGGCCTCTCGAGCGTCTACGTGCACACGAACGACCTCTCCCCCGCCGGCCTCGTCTCGGCGGCGACGAAGGCCGCGGATGCGGTGCGCGACGCCTACCGCGCGTTCGACGCGCACCTGACCGGCTCGATCCCGCCGAACGCCCACGCGATCCGGGAGCTCCCGATGGACGTGTCCGGCGAGCGGCGCGCCGGCGTGCTGAAGGCCGCGAGCGCCGCCGCGAAGGTCTCCCCGCAGGTGAAGCAGGTGCGGTCGACGCTGATCTCGTGGGAGACGGACGTCCTGATCGCGAACACCGAGGGGCTGTTCATCCCCGACCGCCGCGTGTATACGCGCTTGGCCGTGACCGCGGTCGCCTCCGAGAACGGCGAGAACCAGACAGGCTACTTCGGCCCCGGCGCGCAGATGGGTTTCGAGCTGTTCGGCACGCGCGTCGACCCCGAGGCGATCGGGCGGGCGGCGGGCGAGCAGGCGGTCACGATGCTCAACGCCGAGCGATGCCCGGCGGGCGTGATGCCGGTCGCGATCGACAAGGCGTTCGGCGGCGTGATCTTCCACGAGGCGTGCGGCCATTCGCTCGAGGCGGAAGCGGTCGCGTTCAACAACTCCGAGTTCGCCGGAAAATTGGGCCGGCAGATCGCGTCCCCGCTCGTGACCGCGATCGACGACGGAACGCTCCCGAACGAGTGGGGCTCGACGAACATCGACGACGAGGGAACGCCCACGACCAGGCTCGTGCTGATCGAAAACGGCATCCTCAAAAACTACATGGTCGACCGGCTGAACGGCCGCAGGATGGGCATGCCCTCGACCGGCAGCGCCCGGCGGCAGGGCTACGCCTACGCGCCGACCTCCAGAATGCGCAACACCTTCATCGCCGCCGGAAACGACGACGAGGCCGAGATCATCGCCTCGATGGGCGACGGGCTGTACGCGAAGGCGATGGGCGGCGGCTCCGTCAACCCGATCACCGGCGAATTCAACTTCTCGGTCGCCGAGGGCTACCTCGTGAAGGCGGGGAAGATCGACCGCCCGGTGCGCGGCGCGACGTTGATCGGCAGGGGCGCCGAGGTGCTCAAGAAGATCGACCGCGTCGGGCGCGACCTCGGGATGGGCCAGGGCATGTGCGGTGCCTCGAGCGGCAGCGTGCCCGTGAACGTCGGCCAGCCGATGATCCGCGTGACCGACATGACGGTGGGAGGGCGATGACATGACGCGCGACGAATTTGTTAAAACCCTGTTCGACCGCGCAGCGCGCGAGGGCTTTACCGCCTGCGAGGTCTACTATCAGAACGGGAGCAGCTTCTCGGTCAGCGTGTTTGGCGGCGAGATTCGCGACTACTCGTCCGCCGACGCCGCGGGGCTCAGCTTCCGCGCGCTGATCGGCGGCAAGATGGGCTACGCCTCGACCGAGGCGCTCGACCTGGACGCGATCGACCTCCTGATCGACGGCGCGCGCGAGAACGCGAAGTTGATCGAGAGCCCGGACGAGCAGTTCCTGTTCCCGGGGAGCTCCGCCTACGCGGGTGTCGAAAACCACAACCCGGCGATCGACGAATGGAGCGCCGCGAAAAAGATCGAGCTCTGCAAGGAATTCGAAAAGCGCACGCTCGCGGCCGACCCGCGCATCCGGCAGGTCGGCGTCTGCGGCGTGTTCAGCGAGTCGTCCGAGGTCGAGATCGTGAACACGCTCGGGCTCAGGGTGTCGCACCGCGCGAACCTGATCGGCGGCTACGTCGAGCCGGTCGCGGCCGAGGGCGACAGGACGAACACCGGCTTTGCGATGTTCTACGAGGGCGATCCGGCGAAGATCGACCTCGACGCCGCGGTCGAAAAGGGCGTCCGGGAGGCGGTCGACGGGCTGAACGCCGAGAGCGTCGCCGCCGGAGAGTACCGCGTGCTTTTGCGCAACGACTGCGCCGCGACGATGCTTTCGACATTCTCCGGCGTGTTCTCCGCCGACCGCGCGCAAAAGGGGCTGTCGCTCCTGAACGGCCGCGAGGGGGAAAGGATCGCCGACGAGTGCGTGACGATCGTCGACGACCCGCACATGCCCGGCCAGCCCGCCTCGACGCCGTTCGACGCCGAGGGCGTCGCGACGTACCCGAAGAAGGTCGTCGAAAGGGGCGTATTGAAGACGCTCTTGCACAACCTCAAGACCGCGAACAAGCAGGGCGTCAAGACGACCGCGAGCGCGTCGAAGTCCGGCTACGCCTCGTCCGTGTCGGTCGCGCCGACGAATTTCCTGATCGAGCCGACGAACGAACCGCCGGAAACAATGCTCGATAGGCTCTCGGACGGGCTGTTCATCACCGACGTGCAGGGCATGCACTCCGGCGCGGACCCGATCAGCGGCGATTTCTCGCTGTCGGCGAAGGGATACCTGGTCGAGCATGGGAAGATCGCCCGGGCAGTCAACCAGATCACCGTCGGCGGGAACTTCTTCAAGCTCTTGAACGGCGTCGAGGCCGTCGGCGGCGACCTGAAGTTCGCGTTCCCCGGTTCGAGCGGCTTCGCGAGCCCGTCCATCCTGATCCGCGCGCTCTCGGTGGCCGGAAAATAACGCTGCCGCCACACATTTTTCGACAGACGAACACAGTGCTCGCCCGTTCCCCGGCAAATCAAGTTGATTTCCGGGGAATTCGCGTGTATAATGGTAGTCGATACATACCGCACATACGCACAAGGAGTGAGTTACATGTCTGACCGCCGGCCCCCCGCGCGACCGAACCCCTCCGCCCAGCGGCGCCCCCAGCAGCCCGGATCGCGGCCGCCTTCCGGACGCCCCGCCTCGGGCGCTGCGAGGCGTCCGGCCCCGAAGCGCCGCGCGAGCGGGCGCTTTTTCGCGTTCCTCGCCGTTCTCCTGCTCGCGATCGCGGCGGTCCCGATCCTCTGGAAGCCGTGGGCGGCGGGGAGGGACCCGGTCGTCGATACCGGCACGCAGACCGCGCAGCCGACCGCGGCGATCGGCGCGCAGGAGACCGCGCCCGTCGCGCAGGGCGCGCTCGCGCAGCACCTCGCCTCGGAGAACTCCGAGATCGCCGGCCTCACGCAGGAACAGATGGTCAGCGTCGACGACCTCTCGATCAACCCGGACCTCCCCAAGGAATGGAAAAACGTGCTGCTGCTCGGCACCGACCAGCGCAACCCCAACGAGAGCGCGCGCTCGGACACGATGATCGTCTGCTCGATCAACACGACGACCGGCGCCGTCAAGCTGACGTCTTTGATGCGCGACATCGCCGTCGATTTCGACGACCTCGGCAAGTACAACGACACCTATCGCCTGAACTCGGCGAACTTCTTCGGCGGGCCGAAGTTCGCGATGAAGACGATCAACGAGCTGCTCGACATGAACATCGACAGCTATGTCATGGTCAACTTCTACGGCTTCACGCAGATGGCGGAGGCGCTCGGCGGCATCGAGATGGACATCACCGAGGACGAGATGAACCAGATCAACAAAAACGCCGTCAGCCAGGCGGCCATGGCCTACTACCACGGCTACGACGAGACGAATATCGAGCACACGAACGTGCTGCTCACGGAGTGGGGCGAGAACGTCCACCTGAACGGCCGGCAGGTACTCGCCTACGCGCGCATCCGAAAGATCGACAGCGACTGGGGGCGCGCCGAGCGCCAGCGGAAGGTGCTGAGCGCGATCATGGAGAAGCTGCGCGGCAAGAATATACTCGAGCTGGCGACGCTGGCCGGCAACCTGCAAAAGCACTTCGAAACGAACATGTCGCTCGACGAGATGCTCGCGATCGCGAACATCGTCTTAAACAGCGACCTCGCCGGCGTCCAGCAGATGCACCTCCCGCAGGAGCGCACCTACAAGCAGGAGACGCGCAACAACCAGTCGATGCTCTACGACGTCGACTGGGCGACGAACACCTACCAGCTGCACAACTTCATCTATTACCAATAGGCGATTCTCCCCTTCCCCCTTCCCCGCGGCCTTTGCCGCGGGCTTTTTGTTTGCGAACGTTCGGGTTTTATGCGAACATTTAATGGGAATTCCGGTATATACTTCGTTGACATCGGGGAATATAGTGGTATTATGGTGTTGTTGTCGAAGAATGTTCGTAATTGGAGATGATTCCTTGCGAAAAATAGCGATCGTCATGGGGAGCGACAGCGACCTTTCCGTCATGCGAACGGCGGCGGACACGCTGAAGGCGCTCGGGGTTCCGTTCGCGGTTCGGGTGATCTCCGCGCACCGGACGCCGGACCAAGCGCGGGACTTCGCGCGCGCGGCGCGGGCGGAGGGCTACGGCGCGATCATCGCGGCGGCGGGCAAGGCGGCGCACCTCGCGGGCGCGATCGCCGCGAACACGACGCTGCCGGTCATCGGAGTTCCCATCAAGTCCTCGACGCTGAACGGCCTCGAGGCGCTGCTCTCGACGGTCGAGATGCCCCCGGGCATGCCGGTCGCGACGGTCGCGATCGACGGCGCGAAGAACGCGGCGCTGTTGGCCTGCGAGATGCTCGCGATCGAGGACGCGGCGCTCGCGGAGAAACTTTCGGAAAACCGGGCGGACATGGCGAGGGCGATCGCCGCGAAGGACGAGGAAATACGGCTGCAATTTGAATAGCGGAGGTTCGGCATGGAAAAGACAAATCTGCTCTACGAGGGAAAAGCGAAAAAGGTCTATGAAACCGCGGACAAGGGCCTCCTGATCGTCGATTACAAGGACGACGCGACCGCCTTCAACGGCCTCAAAAAGGGCACGATCTTGGGCAAGGGCGCGATCAACAACCGCGTGACGAACCACCTGATGAAGCTGCTGCAGAGGCACGGCGTGCCGACGCACCTCGTCGAGCAGTTGTCCGAGCGCGAGACGCTCGTCAAGCGCGTGCAGATCGTGCCGCTCGAGGTGATCGTGCGCAACATCGCGGCGGGCTCGCTCGCGAAGCGCCTCGGCATCCCCGAGGGCGTGAAGATGAGCCGGACGGTGCTCGAATTCTGCTACAAGGACGACGCGCTCGGAGACCCCATGGTCAACGACGACCACATCCTGGCGATGCGCTTCGCGACCGAGGAGGAATTGAAGACCATCCGCGCCTACTCGCACAAGATCAACGACGTGCTGAGCGCGTACCTCCAGGACCTGAACATCGAGCTGATCGATTTCAAACTCGAGTTCGGAAAGCTCCCCGACGGCACGATCGTGCTCGCGGACGAGATTTCGCCGGACACCTGCCGCTTCTGGGACAGCGTCTCGGGCGAAAAGCTCGACAAGGACCGGTTCCGCCGCGACCTCGGAAACGTCGAGGGCGCGTATCAGGAGATTTTGAAGCGCCTGCTGGGCGAATGAGGACATCCGAAATGTCAAATATCCACGAGGAGTGCGGCGTGTTCGGCGTCTACAGCCGGGACGGGCTGGATGTCGCGTCGCTGTGCTACTACGGCCTGTACGCTCTGCAGCACCGCGGTCAGGAGAGCTCCGGCATCGCCGTCAACGACGACGGCGTCATCCACTGCATCAAGGGCGCGGGCCTCGTCAACGAAATCTTCAACAAGGACGTGCTCGCCGGCATGGGCCGCGGGCAGATGGCCGTCGCGCATGTGCGCTACGGGACCGTCGGCAACGACCGCAGGCTCAACGCGCAGCCGCTCGTCGTCAACCACGTCAAGGGCCGCATGGCGCTCGCGCACAACGGCGCGCTGACGAACGCGGGCGAATTGCGCGAGCAGTTCGAGATGCACGGCTCGATCTTCCACACGACGAGCGACACCGAGGTCATCCCGTACGCGATCACGCGCGAGCGGCTCACCTCGAGCTCGATCGAGGAGGCGATCTCGCGCGCGATGAACGCCTTAAAGGGCGCGTACTCGCTGATCGTGATGTCGCCGAGCAAGCTGATCGCCGTGCGCGACCCGCACGGCTTCCGGCCGCTGTGCATCGGCGAGCTCGAAAACAGCGTGATCTTCGCCTCGGAGAGCTGCGCGCTCGACGCGATCGGCGCGCGGTTCGTCCGCGACGTCGAGCCCGGCGAGATTGTGATCGTCGACAAGGACGGCATGCGCTCCGACCGCACGCACGTCGGCGCCGCGCAAAAGTCGACCTGCGTGTTCGAGTACATCTACTTCGCGCGCCCGGACTCGGTCATCGACGGCTCGAGCGTGCACGTCGCCAGGGCGAGGGCCGGCGCGTTTCTCGCGCTCGAGCACCCGGTGCAGGCGGACGTCGTCGTCGGCGTGCCGGATTCCGGGCTCGACGCGGCGCTCGGCTTCGCGCGGCAGTCCGGCATCCCGTACGGCATCGGCTTCATCAAGAGCAAGTACATCGCGCGCACGTTCATCGAGCCCGTGCAGGCCGACCGCGAGAAGCTCGTGCGCATCAAGCTGAACCCCGTGTCCGCGACGGTCCGCGGCAAGCGCGTCGTGCTCGTCGACGATTCGATCGTCCGCGGAACGACGTCGGCGCGCATCGTCGGCCTTTTGCGCGAGGCGGGCGCGACCGAGGTGCACATGCGCTCGTCCGCGCCCGCGTTCAAAAACCCGTGCTATTTCGGCACGGACATCGACAGCCGGGACAAGCTGATCGCCTGCCAGTATACCGAGGAGGAAATCCGGACGATGCTCGGCGCGGATTCGCTCGGGTACCTGAGCTGCGACAGCGCGAAGCTGCTCGCGGACAACTCGCACGGCTTCTGCACCGCCTGCTTCGACGGAAACTACCCCGAAACGCCGCCCACTTCCTGCGGCAAGAGCAAGTACGAGCGAAGGATTTCGGAGGCGGAAGCGTGAAGAGCGAAAGCGAGAGCTACAAAAGGGCCGGCGTCGACATCACCGCCGGCTACCGCGCGGTGGAGCTCATGAAGGCGCACGTCAGGCGCACCGCGATCCCCGGCGTCCTCGAGGGCATCGGCGGGTTCGGCGGGCTGTTCGAGCCGGACCTTTCGGGCATGAAGCGGCCGGTGCTCGTCAGCGGCACGGACGGCGTCGGCACGAAGCTCAAGATCGCGTTTTTGATGGACAGGCACGACACCGTCGGCATCGACTGCGTCGCGATGTGCGCGAACGACGTCGCGTGCGTCGGCGCGCGGCCGCTGTTCTTCCTCGACTACATCGCCTGCGGCAGGAACGTGCCGGAGAGAATCGCCGCGATCGTCAAGGGCGTCGCGGACGGCTGCGTCGACGCGGGCTGCGCGCTGATCGGCGGCGAGACCGCCGAGATGCCGGGCTTCTACCCCGAGGACGAGTACGACCTCGCGGGCTTCTGCGTCGGCCTCGTCGACCGCGACAGGGTGTTCGACCGCCAGAATGCGCGGGCCGGCGACGCGCTGATCGCGCTCGCGAGCTCGGGCGTGCACTCGAACGGCTTTTCGCTCGTCCGGCGCGTGTTCGACATGGGCGCGCTCGGCGCGTATTCCGAGGAACTCGGGATGACGCTCGGCGAGGCGCTGCTTCAACCGACGCGCATCTACGTCAAATCGATTTTAAAGCTCGCGGAAAGCGTGCCCGTACGATCCGTCTCGCACATCACCGGCGGCGGCTTCTTCGAGAACATACCGCGCGCGCTGGCGGAGGGGCTGTCGGCGCGTATCGAGCGCGCGAACGTGGAAGTGCTCCCGATCTTCGACATAATCGCGCGCACCGGCGACATCCCGGAGCGCGACATGTTCAACACGTTCAACATGGGCGTCGGCATGGTCGCGATCGTGCCGAATGATCGCGCGGACGAGGCCGTGCGCGCCCTGGGCGAATCCGGCGAGCGCGCCTATGTGCTCGGCGAGGTCGCCCCGGGCGAGGGCGTCGAACTCGTATGAGCGTCCGCGCGGCGGTGCTGGTGTCCGGCGGCGGGACGAATCTGCAGGCGCTGATCGACGCTTCCAAAGCGGGGACGCTGAAAAGCGCCGAGATCGCGCTCGTGCTCTCGAACAAACCCGGCGCCTACGCCGTCGAGCGCGCGAAGAGCGCCGGCATCGAGGCCGTCGTCTGCGAGCGCCAAAGGGACGAACCACGGGACGATCACGAGCGGCACATGCTCGAAATCCTGCGCGCGCGGGGCATCGACATGCTCGTGCTCGCCGGGTTTCTGTCGATCCTCTCCCCCGCGTTCGTGCACGCGTTCCCCGACCGGATCGTCAACGTGCACCCGTCGCTGATCCCCTCGTTCTGCGGCAAGGGGTTCTACGGGCTGAAGGTGCACGAGGCGGCGCTCGCGTGCGGCGTCAAGGTGACCGGCGCGACCGTGCACCTCGTCGACGAAATCCCCGACGGCGGCAGAATCCTTCTGCAAAAGGCCGTCGAGGTGCTGCCCGGCGACACGCCGGAAGTATTGCAGCGCCGCGTGATGGAGGACGCCGAGTGGGTGCTTTTGCCCCGCGCGGTCGAGATGGTCGCGCGACAGATTCAGGAGGAATTGCGATGAACGCGTGCACAATCGCCGAATCCGTCGGCAAAAGCGCCTATCCCGGGCGCGGCATACTCGCGGGAAAGGCGCCGGACGGCAGGCTCTTCCTCGCCTACTTCATCATGGGCCGGAGCGTCAACAGCCGCAACCGCGTGTTCGTGCCGGACGGCGACGGGCTGCGCACGCAGGCGTTCGATCCGGCGCTTTTGAAAGACCCTTCCTTAGTCATCTACGCGCCGGTGCGCATCCTCGGGAACAATACGATCGTCACGAACGGCGACCAGACCGACACGATCGCGGACGCGCTAAAGTCCGGCGGCAGCTTCGAATCCGCGCTGAACACCCGCGCGTTCGAGCCGGACGCGCCGAACTTCACGCCCAGAATCAGCGCGATGGCGGCCGTCGAGGGCGGCGATTTTTCGCTCAGGATGGGCATTTTGAAATCCGCCGACCCGGAGGGGTCGTCTTGCTGCCGGTTCTTCTACAACTACGAGCGCGTCGCGCCGGGGCTCGTGTACTTCCTGCACACGTACCGGGGCGACGGCGACCCGCTGCCGCCGTTCGAGGGCGAGCCGGAGCGCGTCGCAATTCCCGACATGGACATCGACCGGCTGACCGAGGAAATCTGGCGCGCGCTGAACCCGGAAAACCGCGTCTCCCTCTGGGTGCGCACGGTCGATCTTTCGACCCTCGCGGCCGGCATGCGCATCGTCAACGCCAACGCATAGGAGGAATTTCATGCCGCGCGAAATCGAGCTGAAATACGGCGTCAACCCGAACCAGAAGCCCGCACGCATCTTCGTCGAGGAGGGCGAGCTGCCGCTCGAGGTGCTGTCCGGAAAGCCGGGCTACATCAACTTCCTCGACGCGCTGAACGGCTGGCAGCTCGTCTGCGAGCTTCGGCGCGCGACGGGCTTGCCCGCGGCCGCGTCGTTCAAGCACGTGAGCCCCGCCGGGGCCGCGGTCGGCATCCCGCTGACCGACGAATTGAGGAAAATGTACTTCGTCGCGCCGGACGCCCCCCTCTCCCCGCTCGCCTCCGCCTACGCGCGCGCGCGCGGCGCGGACAGGCTGTCGTCGTTCGGCGATTTCATCGCGCTGAGCGACATTTGCGACGTCCCGACCGCGAACCTGATCGCGAAGGAGGTCTCCGACGGCGTGATCGCCCCGGGGTACGAGCCGGAGGCGCTTGGAATATTGAAGGCGAAGCGCAAGGGCGGTTACAATGTAATCCGCATCGATCCGGACTACGTCCCCGCCCAAATCGAGCGCAAGATGTGCTTCGGCATCACGTTCGAGCAGGGGCGAAACGACCTGGAACTGAACGAACGACTGCTCGAAAACGTCGTGACGGCGAACAAGGATATCCCGAATGCGGCGAAGCGCGACCTCCTGATCGCCCTGATCGCCGCGAAGTACACGCAGTCGAACTCCGTCTGCTACGCGTTCGGCGGGCAGACGATCGGCGTCGGCGCGGGCCAGCAGTCGCGCATACACTGCACGCGGCTCGCGGGCAACAAGGCCGACCTGTGGCAATTGCGCCGGCATCCGAAGGTGCTCTCTCTCCGGTTCAACCCCGCGCTCTCCCGCCCCGAGCGCGACAACGCGATCGACCTGTACCTCTCCGGCGAACCGCTCGAGGGCGACCTCTTCGAAGTCCCCCCGGAGCCTATGACCGCCGAGGAAAAGCGGGCGTTTTTGAGCGGCATTTCCGGCGTCTCGCTCGCGAGCGACGCGTTCTTCCCGTTCGGCGACAACATCGAGCGCGCGCATAGGAGCGGCGTCTCCTACATCGCGCAGCCCGGCGGCTCGATCCGCGACGACCATGGAATCGCCGCCTGCGACAAGTATGGCATCGCGATGGCGTTCACCGGCGTCCGGCTATTTCACCATTAGGAGATATATATGAAACTGATGGTCGTCGGCGGCGGCGGGCGCGAGCACGCGCTGATCCAGATGCTGAAGAAAAATCCCACGGTCGAGACAATCTACGCGCTGCCCGGAAACGGCGGCATCGCGAAGGACGCCGTGTGCGTTCCGATCAAGGCGACGGACATCGACGGCATCGCGCGCTTCGCGGGCGAAAGCGCGATCGACTTCGCCGTCGTCGCGCCGGACGACCCGCTCGCGCTCGGCGCGGTCGACCGGCTGCACGCGCTCGGCATCCCGTGCTTCGGCCCGGAGGCGCGTGCCGCCGAGATCGAGGCGAGCAAGGCGTTTTCGAAGCGGCTGATGCAAAAATACGGCATACCGACCGCGCGGTTCGAGGTGTTCGACGACGCGGACGGCGCGCTCGAATACCTGAAAAGCGCCGAAGCGCCGCTCGTCGTCAAGGCCGACGGGCTCGCGCTCGGAAAGGGCGTCCTGATCTGCGAGACCCGCGGCGAGGCCGAGGAAGCGGTTCGGCGCATCATGCTCGAGCGCGCGTTCGGGAGCAGCGGGAGCCGCGTCGTCATCGAGGAATACCTAGAGGGCCCGGAGGTGTCCGTGCTCGCGTTCACCGACGGCAAGGCGATCGTGCCGATGGTGTCGTCGATGGACCACAAGCGCGCGAACGACCTCGACTTGGGCCTCAACACCGGCGGCATGGGCGCAATCGCGCCGAATCCGTACTACACGCCCGCAATCGCCGACCGCTGCATGCGCGAAATCTTCCTTCCGACCGTGCGCGCGATGAACGCGGAGGGACGGCGCTTCAAGGGCTGCCTGTACTTCGGGCTGATGCTGACAGTTGACGGCCCGAAGGTCATCGAGTACAACTGCCGCTTCGGGGACCCCGAGGCGCAGGCGGTGCTGCCGCTGCTCGAGACCGACCTGCTCGAAATCATGCGCGCGGTCGAGGGCGAGCGGCTCTCGGAGATCGACGTCCGGTTCCGGCCCGGCGCGTGCTGCTGCGTCGTGATCGCGTCCGGCGGGTATCCGGAGAAATGCGCAACCGGCAAGACCATCGAGCTCGGCGCGATGCCGGAGGGCGCGTATGTGTTCCACTCGGGCACCGCGATCGGGCCGGACGGCGGCCTCGTGACCGCCGGCGGGCGCGTGCTCGGCGCGGCGGCGACCGCGGACACGCTCAAAGAGGCGGTCGATCGCGCGTACGCGGCGGCGAGCCGCGTGTATTTTGAAGGCATGCACATGCGAAGCGACATCGGCGCGAAGGCGCTCCGTTTGGAGGATTGACATGGTCTATCGTCTGTTCGTGGAAAAAAAGCCCGGCTTCGACAACGAGGCGCGCGCGCTCGGCGAGGACATCCGCTCGTTCCTGGGCATCGCGCCCTTGAAGGGGCTTAGGCTCTTCAACCGCTACGACGCGGAGGGCATCGAGCCTGCGCTGTTCGAGCGCGCGAAGGCGACCGTGTTCTCCGAGCCGCAGCTCGACGACGTGTATGAGGAGCTCCCCGACGCCGGCGACTTCGCGTTCGCGACCGAATACCTGCCCGGGCAATTCGACCAGCGCGCGGACTCGGCGGCGCAGTGCATACAATTGCTCGGCCAATGCGAGCGCCCGGCGGTGCGCACCGCGCTCGTCTATGTGCTCGAGGGCGCGCTCACGGAGGACGAGCTCCGCGCGATCCGCAAGTACGTGATCAACCCCGTCGAGCAGCGCGAGGCGTCGCTTTCGCGGTTTGCCACGCTGAAGGCCGACTACGCGCCGCCGGAGGCGGTCCCGGCCGCCGCGGGCTTCCTCGGATTCTCCGAAGGGCGGCTCTCGGACTTCCGCCGCGAATACGGCCTCGCGATGGACGACGCCGACCTCGCGTTCTGCCAGAGCTATTTCCGCTCCGAAGAGCGGGAACCCACGCTGACCGAGATTCGGATGATCGACACCTACTGGTCGGACCACTGCCGCCACACGACGTTCCTGACGGAGCTTTCCGAAGTCCGGTTCGACGACCCGACCGCTGAGAGCGCGTACCGGCGCTATTTGGCGATCCGCGCCGCGCTCGGCCGCGCGGACAGGCCGGTCACGCTGATGGACCTCGCGACGATCGGCGCGAAGTACCTCAAGATGACCGGCGCGCTGACCGACCTCGACGAATCCGACGAGATCAACGCCTGCACGGTCAAAATCGACGTCGAGACGGACGAGGGAACCGAGCCGTGGCTGCTGCTGTTCAAGAACGAGACGCACAACCACCCGACCGAGATCGAGCCGTTCGGGGGCGCGGCGACGTGCCTGGGCGGCGCGATCCGCGACCCGCTGTCCGGGCGGGGGTACGTGTACCAAGCGATGCGCGTGACCGGCGCGGCCGACCCGACGCGGCCCATTGAAGAGACGATCCCCGGAAAGCTGCCGCAGCGCAAGCTCACGGCGACCGCCGCCGCCGGGTACAGCTCCTACGGAAACCAGATCGGGCTTGCGACCGGGCTCGTCGACGAGGTCTACCACCCGGGCTACGCCGCGAAGCGCATGGAGATCGGCGCGGTCGTCGGCGCGGCTCCGGCGAGGAACGTGCGCCGCGAAGCGCCCGCGCCGGGCGATAAAGTCGTGCTGCTCGGCGGGCGCACCGGGCGCGACGGCTGCGGCGGCGCGACGGGTTCGAGCAAGTCGCACACGGTTTCGTCGTTGGAGAGCTGCGGGGCCGAGGTGCAGAAGGGAAACGCGCCCGAGGAGCGGAAGCTGCAGAGGCTCTTCCGGAACCCCGAAGCCATGCGCCGCATCAAGCGGTGCAACGACTTCGGAGCGGGCGGCGTGTCGGTCGCGATCGGCGAGCTCGCCGACGGGCTTTCCATCGATCTCGACAAAGTGCCGAAGAAGTACGAGGGGCTCGACGGCACGGAGCTCGCGATCTCGGAATCGCAGGAGCGGATGGCGGTCGTGCTCGCGCCGGAGGACGTCGAGGCGTTCCTCGCGCTCGCCCACGAGGAGAACCTCGAGGCGACGGTCGTCGCCGAGGTGACGGAGGAGCCGCGGCTCCGGATGCGCTGGCGGGGAGAGGAGATCGTCGACCTGTCGCGCGAATTCCTGAACTCGAACGGCGCGCCGAAGCGCGCGGCGGCGCTCGTCGAGCGGCAGGGCGCGCTCGCGGACGAAAATCCACCGTTTGTGGAGGGGCTTCGCGAGATGGCGGGCGACTTGAACGTGTGCTCGAAGCGCGGGTTGATCGAGCGGTTCGACGCGACGAACGGCGCGCTGAACCTGTTGATGCCGCTCGGCGGCCGGAGGCAGCGCACGCCCGCGCAGGTCATGGCGTCGCTTCTGCCGGTGCAGGGAAAAGCGTGCTTGACCGCCTCGGTCATGGCCTACGGATTCAACCCGTACGTCTCGGAGAAGGGGCCGTACATCGGCGCGTACCTCGCGATCGTCGAATCGGTCGCGAAGCTCGTCGCCGCGGGCGCCTCGTGGCGGAACGCGCACCTGACTCTGCAGGAATACTTCGAGCGGATGACCGGCGAGCCGGAGAAGTGGGGACGGCCGGCGGCGGCGCTGCTCGGCGCGCTCGCGGCGCAGCTCGACCTCGGCATCGCGGCGATCGGCGGCAAGGACTCGATGAGCGGCTCGTTCGAGGACATGCACGTGCCGCCGACGCTCGTGTCGTTCGCGATCTCGACGTGCCGGGCGGACGATATCATCGGAAACGCGTTCAAAAGGGCCGGCGCGAAGGTCGGGCTGCTCCGCCCGAACTACCTCGAAAACGGCCTGCCGGAGCCGAACAGCCTGCGCGCGCTGTTCGACGAACTGGCCAAAAGGATTCGCGCGGGCGAGATCGTGTCCGCGCAGGCGGTCGGCTCGAGGGGCGTCGCCGAGGCCGTGTTCAAGATGGGGCTCGGAAACCGCATCGGCTTCCGGTTCTCCCCGCGCGCGGCGAATCTGTTCGCGCGGCTGCCGGGCGGCTTCGTCGTCGAGTACCGCGAAGGCGCGGAGGCCGGGAATTTGCTCGGCCAGACGACGGAGCTCTACGAGATCGCGCTCAGGGGCGAGATCGTGGCCTCGGACGAGCTCGAGGAGATCTACGACGGCCGGCTCGAGGGCGTGTTCCCGACGCGCGCGAGCGCCCCGGGCAAGCGGCCGCCGAAGTTCGTCTACGGCATGCAGGAGCACCCCCGGTCGGGCGTTCGCGTCGCGAAGCCGCGCGTCCTGATCCCGGTGTTCCCCGGCACGAACTGCGAGTACGACACCGAGCGCGCGTTCCGGCTCGCCGGCGCGGTGCCGGAGATCGCGGTCGTCCGCAACCTGACGGCGTCGGACGTCCAGCGGTCGGTCGAGGAGTTCGCGAAGAAGCTCTCCCGCGCGCAGATCGCGTTCATCCCCGGCGGCTTCTCCGGCGGCGACGAGCCGGACGGCTCCGGCAAGTTCATCACCGCGTTTTTTCGGAGCCCGGCGATATTGGATGCGGTCTCTGCGCTGCTCGACGCGCGCGACGGGCTGATCGGCGGCATCTGCAACGGCTTCCAGGCGCTGGTCAAGTTGGGTCTTCTCCCCTACGGCGAGATTCGCGAGCCGGACCCCGACGCGCCGACCTTGACCTTCAACCGGATCGGCCGGCATCAGTCGAGGATCGTGCGCACGCGCATTTCCTCGAACCTGTCGCCGTGGCTTTCGCACGCGGAGGTCGGCGACATCCACTCCGCGCCGATCTCGCACGGCGAGGGGCGGTTCATCGCGAGCGAACAGATGATCCGCATGCTCGCCGACGGGGGCCAGATCGCGACGCAGTACGTCGACGACCAGGGGACTCCGACGATGGACATCGACTTCAACCCCAGCGGCTCGACCGCGGCGATCGAGGGCATCACCTCCCCCGACGGCCGCGTGTTCGGCCGCATGGCGCACAGCGAGCGCGTCGGGAAATTCCTCTACAAAAACGTCCCCGGCGACTACGAGAGCCGCATCTTCCGGGGCGCGGTCGATTACTTCCAATAGGGCTTGTGGGGGGCGACGATTGCGTCGACAGCGGCGCAGACTTGCGAACACGCGCAGGCCGTGATATACTCTTGCCACTGGATTTCCGGCGATCGAAAGAAGTTCAGGACGGGCAACGGCGGTTGACGTTCACGATCCAGTACAGGTTCGTAAGCGACTACCTCCAAAATGCGCTCGAAGGCATTGCGTAACGCAACACCTTCGAGGGGGTCAGTCTCAAGACCCGCGTTGGCCACTTGGATCAGAAGTGTACCAACGTAATGGCGGAGAAGCCGGGATTTGAACCCGGGCGGCACTCATCGCACCCTACTCCCTTAGCAGGGGAGCCCCTTCGGCCTCTTGGGTACTTCTCCATAAATATAACGTTGGCGGAGAGAGAGGGATTCGAACCCCCGGTGCCTTTCGACATCACTGGTTTTCAAGACCAGCGCCTTAAACCGCTCGGCCATCTCTCCGTGAGATAAACCGCGAAAATGATTATAGCAGACTTTGGGGCAAAAGTCAACAGGGAAAATGGGCTTTGTCGGGTTTGGCAGGGTGTTTCCATCCGTTTTTGTCGGGATTGTACGATTTCAAGTAAGCAAGCGGCTTCTCGCCGATCAGGATATTGGAGCTCGCGCTTAACGAATACGGTCGAGTACAACAGATAGGCTTCGCGCGCTCGCCCGGAGATGGTGCTGTCAGCGGATGTCATGTTGATGTCAGCACGCCGACCGAACCTCTCCCCGACCTTATCCCTTCCACGGCAATCCCAGCGCAATCGCCGCATCCCCTTCATACCCCGACCGCCCGTCGGAGCGTGTCGTCGATGTCTCCATCGAAGAAATGAATATATCGATTGTATGTGATCTCCACGCTGGCGTGACCGAGGAGCTTCGAGATGATCTTCACCTCCACGCCCCGAGCGTAGAGATTGCT